>Ga0194128_10009685_pt1 | contig 11699 bp, 10 predicted proteins | sample TA2KigCa65mmetaG_FD_148650 | JGI IMG/M metagenome (GOLD analysis project Ga0194128, IMG submission 148650) | Freshwater microbial communities from Lake Tanganyika, Tanzania - TA2015037 Kigoma Deep Cast 65m | ecosystem: Environmental > Aquatic > Freshwater > Lake | place: Tanzania: Lake...
GGATATACTTCATGATTTTTATTTTTTTGTTAGACTTTTTTATTAGTCAATAGTTTAATTTGTTTTACAAGACACTTTATACACTTGCAGGTAACTTGCCTATATCCGCTACTTTATATCGCCAATAACACCTTTTTTGGGTGTATTGGCGCTACTCAGTAGCGTATTATTTTCAAACACACTGAACAAATTAAGCTTTTACAAATTGTCGAACGGACTGTGGATGTTGCGCAAACCTTCGGTGCTTACATTAAGATTCTTTGTCATCCATACTTGGTTGCCAATGGTTATTTCTGTTGATGCACCGCCACCACAAGAACTTACCATCATTGCAGTCAACACAACTGCACTTAAAATTAAGCTTACATGTTTCATTTTTATATGTTTCAAATTGTCAAATAAATTAACTTGGGTTTGCCGCAGCTTACTATTAAAGCAGAAAGCAATAAAGTGGTAGCTAATATGGAGAATAGTTTTTTCATACAACAAACATAGCAATTACCAGTTGTTTTAAAAGTACTTACGTGTAATAGAATAAAAACTCCCACCCGACCATCCATTAAGTCAGGATCGTTGTTTCCAAACAAAACGATTTCATTGAATTCGCCTGGTTGTTTGGAAACAGGCGGTGGCTGTTTTGCAATTCAACATCGGATAGATCTTTAATTTTTTTACATGATAGACATAAACATGCCTAGACAAAAATAACTTTACAGGGATACACAGCATCGGCTATATATATTGTTTCCATGAACAGAATTTATCAACATCCATACAAACCAAAAATAATGTTTCACTTAATATTTGACGGATATTCTAATTAGTAGTATATCAGCAATATGTAATAGACAGTTCGATTCCTGGCGGGACCACAAAGTAACTTTCGTTTAATTTCGGATTTTTTCTAAATCCTTATTTATCAACATTTTCCATTTCAGAGGTTTTTACAATCTGCCGGGAACTTTCGAAATTTGTTTCACCTGAGACAAAATCTATCAGTGTTACCTGCTTCCTAAAGCTGCTGAAAACCGACCTAAATCAGCAGGTAACTATGGGCAGAATTGTCTATGATCAAAAGAAAGTACAATTCACCACTGGTATCAGGGTGACAGCAGATACTTGGGACCCTAAAAACCAGCACCTTGAATAGGATTCAAGTCGAAAAAATAATCCGTTACCGTATAAAACACGGTATGACTATGCAAGAAGTATCAAGAAGAGCCGTTGATCCGTTTTTTAAAATTGAGTATAATAAAGCTGTATAAAATTTATATTATTTTAACGCTTTAATAATCTTTTGAATATTTTGGCATCCAGCAACAATATTTGATGTATTCTGCATAGATTTGCCAGTATTAGAAAATTTCAGCGGTCAAATTTTATGTGGTTGCTCATAAATCGGGAGACTAATAAATTACGGAACCATGGACCAAGTCAGAAATATAACATTCCAACCTAATACAAACGATTGTATTGTTTGTGGTTCAAAGTTTGTTTACAAGAGACAATCAATGAAGTATTGCTCTAATGCTTGTAAATGCCAAGCATATCAAGCAAGGCAAAACAACAAACAATCAATAAAAGGATTGGACAAAACCCTGGCATTTATGGTTGGTTCCAGGAGTGTCTCAAAGCAAAACATTGTTCCGAAACAAACAACAAAAAGTGGCACATCTTCAATCGTTCAAGAACAAAGGCAAACAATCAATCAGCAAAAGGCACACATAGAGCACCTTCATAAACAAGCCGAGCAGTTTGTTCAAATGGTTACCTATGAAACTAACAAACAGATTAAAGACGCATTAGAACAAGCAAAAAAAGCAATCGCCATGTGCAAGGCATGTATGAAGGAAAATGACAGGCTAAAAGCTGAAAACATTAAACTCAAAACGAAGGTTCCTACTAACTAAAAGAGGTCAAGCTTTTTTATTACTGCGTAATAATGTAATAAAAAATTGATAAAAGTTGACTTTTTTATTGACAACGTTAGCGTTAACGCATAACTATTTTTTTAGATGTATTGATTGAAAAAGCAGATGGAAAGAAGAGCCGTTTTTTGTGCATAAAAAGTAGCTTTTTTTTGTTATGAATATAAAATAAAAAACATTATTTTTGGAACTATTGAAATTTTAAAAAAAGAAGAATTTGAAACCAACAGATATCAACAATCCGGAGTATTTTCATAAAGTAGTCGATTGTCAACACGCTTGTCCGGCACACACTCCTGTTCCCGAATACATAAGGCTTATAGCAGCAGAAAAATATACGGAAGCGTATATGATCAATTGGGATTCCAATGTGTTTCCCGGTGTATTGGGTCGTACCTGCGACCGCCCTTGTGAACCTGCCTGCCGCAGAGGGAGGGTAGAGGAGGAGCCGGTTGCGATTTGCCGTTTAAAACGTGTTGCCGCAGATAATAAAGGCGATGTAAAAAAATATATGCCACAAGGCCCTTTTACATCCAATGGGAAAAAAGTGGCATTGGTTGGTGCAGGACCTGCTTCCCTTACTGTTGCGCGTGATCTGGCCCCATTAGGTTATGAATTACATTTATATGATGAGCAAAAATCAGGTGGTGGATTCATGCGTAGTCAGATCCCATCCTTCCGTTTGCCGGAAACTGTTTTAAATGAAGAAGTAAACTTTATTCTTGATCTGGGAATTCACACACATTTCAATCAATATGTATCCAGCTTAAAAGAATTATTAAATAAAGATTATGATGCAGTATTTGTGGGGTCGGGTGCTCCAAAGGGTCGTGATCTGGATATTTCTGGTCGTAAAGAAGCTGCAGCTAATATTCACATCGGTATCACTTGGCTCGCAAATGTAGCGTTTGAGCATACTAAATCCATCGGTAAAAAGGTAATTGTATTAGGCGGAGGAAATACCGCAATGGATTGTTGCAGAACCTCCCGCAGGTTAGGTGGTGAGCAAGTAAAAGTGATTGTTCGTAGTCCTTTTGCGGAAATGAAAGCATCACCTTGGGAAAAGGAAGATGCGATCCATGAGGATATTCCAATTATAGATAACCATGTACCCAAATCATTTGTGGTGGAAAATGGAAAATTAAAAGGAATGACTTTCGAAAAAGTACAGGCTGTTTATGAAAATGGAAAACGTAAACTAGTTCCTGTTGGTGGTGAAGATGTATTTTTTGAAGCAGATGATGTATTGGTGGCTATCGGACAAGAAAATAGTTTTCCTTGGATAGAGCGTGATCTAGGAATTGAATTCGATAAATGGGATATGCCCGTAGTGAATGAAACTACGTTTGTTTCAACCAATAAAAAAGTATTTTTTGGTGGTGATGCTGCATTCGGACCAAAGAATGTAATCACTGCTGTGGCTCAAGGTCATCAAGCTGCAATTTCTATTGATTTAATGTGTAGAAATGAAGATCTGCATAAACGCCCTGCCCCGTATGTGAATTTAGTGACCCAAAAAATGGGAATTCATGAATGGGCTTACGATAGTGCTGTAGTAACAGATAAACGATATGCTGTTCCACAAGCAGATAAAAAAGTTACTTTATCTAACAGAAAAAAAGAAGTTGAATTAGGATTTGACGGTTTAACCGGATTTAAAGAAGCTGAACGTTGCTTGAATTGTGATGTTCAAACTGTTTTTTCAACCAGCAAATGCATAGAGTGTGATGCTTGTGTGGATGTTTGTCCTACTTCCTGTATCACCTTTACAGTAAATGCGGAAGAAGCAGATCTTCGTGCCAAGCTGAAAGTGCCGGCAAAAAATTTAAATCAAGATTTATATGTGTCGGATGTGTTACCAACTGCACGTGTAATGATAAAAGATGAAAATGTTTGTTTGCATTGCGGATTGTGTGCAGAACGCTGTCCTACATCTGCATGGGATATGCAAAAGTTTTTTTACAATACAACAAAGGCACATACAGGTTGTGTTTCGCATACTTAAAATAATTCTGTGAAACTATGTGTTCACTCTGGTTAACTCCGTAACGATAAAATATTACACAGAGATCACTGAGGAGGCCCAGAGAACCACAAAGAAAAAATATTAAAAGAAAAATTATGTCATTAAAAACAGATAAGGTAAACGATTTTGTGGTACGATTCGCAAATGTGAATGGAACGGGTTCTGCCAGTGCAAACTTTCTTTTTACAAAATCAATTTTCAGGATGGGAATTCCTGTAACACCCAAAAATATTTTTCCTTCTAACATACAAGGTTTACCAACTTGGTATGAAGTTCGTGTAAATGAACAAGGATACCTTGGCCGCAGAGAAGGTATTGATCTGATGGTGGCGGTGAATCCTCAGAGTATGTTGAAAGATGTGCAAGATGTTAAGATAGGAGGGTACTTTTTATACGATAGCTCAAAACCTTTACATAGTGAGTACATCCGTAGAGACATCAATTACCTCCCTATTCCTTTGATGCAAATGTGCAATGAAGCATATACGGATGCTCGCCAACGACAATTATTTAAAAACATTATTTACGTTGGTGTGCTTTCCGCTTTGTTAGACATTGAGTTTAAAATACTGGAAGATCTGTTGGCGGAACAATTTAAAGGAAAAGAAAAATTAATTCCGGCCAACGTAAAAGCATTGCAATTGGGGGTTGATTATGTTCACAAAAATTTTAAATATCCATTAGAAATTCGTGTTGAAAGAAGAAATTTGGTGGGTGATTGTATAATGATGGAAGGTAATGCTGCCTGTGGTTTAGGAGCTGTTTATGCCGGAGCTACAGTAGCTGCATGGTATCCTATCACCCCATCTACATCAGTTGTTGAAGCATTTAGTGACTATGCTGCCGAACTTCGTGTGGACAAAATTACCGGTAAAAATAATGTAGCAATTATTCAGGCTGAAGATGAGTTAGCAGCCATAGGAATCGTAATTGGCGCCAACTGGAATGGCGCACGTTCATTTACTGCAACCAGCGGACCCGGTGTTTCATTGATGAATGAATTTTTAGGCCTGGCTTATTTTGCAGAAATACCAACAGTATTAATTGATGTACAACGAACAGGCCCATCAACCGGAATGCCTACACGTACACAACAATCAGATATATTGGAAGCAGCTTATGCATCACATGGTGATACAAAACACGTTTTACTTTTCCCATCAACACCAACCGAATGTTTTGAAATGACTGCTGATTCATTTGATCTTGCAGAACAATTGCAAACACCGGTTATTTTAATGACTGATTTGGATCTTGGAATGAATGATCACGTTACAAAAGCATTGAGCTGGGATGATAAACGTGGTTACAAAAGAGGCAAAGTATTGGATGCTGCCGCTCTTGAAAAATTAGAAAAATTCGGGCGCTATTTGGATGTAGATAAAGATGGAATTCCTTATCGTACCATTCCCGGAACACATCCTACAAGAGGTTCATATTTTACACGAGGAACTTCACGTGATGAATATGCAGTTTATACTGAGGATAGTGCCGCATATAAACGTAATATGGATCGTTTGATCCGTAAATGGAACACAGCCAAAGATATGGTGCCTGCACCTCAGCTATATCAGAAAAAAAATAAATCCAAATATGGTATTTTATTTTTTGGAACTTCTACCTATTCTGCACAGGAAGCAATGGATATTTTAGAAGAAGAAGATGTAATTGTTGATGCTATTCGTTTAAAAGCATTTCCATTTAATCAAACAGTTGAAGACTTTATAAATTCACATGATAAGGTATTTGTAATAGAACAAAATCGCGATGCACAATTAAAAAGTTTAATGATGATTGAATTACACGCTGATCCGAATAAATTGATCTCTGTGTTGAATTATGATGGTATGCCGATAACAGCTGATAACATTTTGAAACAGATAACATCGAATTTATCAGAAAATAATATTAACCGCAAAGTCGCAGAGGCGCGATGAAAATAATCTCTGCGCCTTAGCGTATACGGGGTAAAAAAATAAACAAAAAAAAGACTATGAGTTACATTAGACCCAAATTCCGCCACCCTGAGTTACCTAAAAATAAATTAGGTTATACCATTGATTATTATGAGGGTTCTCTTTCTACACTATGTGCCGGTTGCGGACACGATTCAATTACTGCCGGTATTATACAGGCGGCATTCGAATTAAATATTGAACCTCACAAGCTTGCAAAACTTTCAGGGATCGGTTGTTCGTCTAAAACACCCGCTTATTTATTAAGCAACTCTCATGGATTTAATTCTGTTCATGGACGTATGCCTTCTGTTGCTACCGGAGCCAATTTAGCGAATCGTGATTTGATTTATTTTGGTGTTTCCGGTGATGGTGATTCTGCAAGTATTGGAATGGGACAATTTGTTCACGTGATCAGAAGAAGTTTAAACATGACCTACATTGTAATGAACAATGGTTGTTATGGATTAACAAAAGGTCAAGACTCTGCAACTGCTGATCAGGGTTCAAAAAATAAAACCGGACACATAAATTTTTTTGAATCCATCGATCTGGCGAGTTTAGCAATTGAACTGGGTGCAACATTTGTGGCTCAAAGTTTTTCAGGCGATAAAGCTCAATTAGTGCCGCTAGTGAAAGCTGCGATGAAACATCCTGGCTTTGCATTCATCAATGTAATTTCACCTTGTGTAACATTCAATAATAATGTGGGTTCCACCAAATCATACGATTATGTTCGTCATCATACAGAAGCAACTGCTACCCTTGATTTTGTTCCGGAAATGGCTGAGATCACAACTAGTTATGATGAAGGAACTGTAAAGCATGTAAAGATGCATGATGGTACTACAATCAAATTGAATAAACTTGCACAAGAGTGGGATCCATTGGATAGACAATCTGCAGTTAATGCAGTGATTAATGCAAAAGCGAAAAATGAAATTCTTACCGGACTATTGTATATGAATCCTGATGCAAATGATTTACATCATTTGATTAAAACTAGCGATACTCCTTTAAATTCACTAACCAAAGATGTTCTTTGTCCCGGCTCATCAGTATTGAAAGAAATTAATGCAGGGTTGAGGTAATATAATCAATCGTTATTTTTTATAAGTTTGTCACGAATTGGTCCCGCAATATTAGGATTCGCACCTACTGGGGGATTATAGGTAACTTGCTTATTGGCGAACAAATTTGCACATATAATCCTCCTAATCAAATATTTTGTGCAACAAAATTGCCCCTCTGCAGAGCAAATATACTTGGATTTATTACAAAGTCAAAGCCCCCTTAGCGTCCCTTAATTGCCGTTCAACCCGTTATAGAATCGCCCACAAAGGCCCCATTTACATGTTTGATTCGCTGGGCGACCACAACGCATTCAACACTTGTATATCGCCTTTAAACATGTCTTCAGACCAGCATACAGTCTGTCGTTGGCTTCTCAAATGCCTTGTTCAGCCGCAGGACGCAATGAATCGGCGTTTCCAATGTCAGTAATCTGCGCTTTTTCGGTGCTCACTGAGTTGCAGGTTGCCAGTGCTATGGCCAGGCCTAAGGTGAGGGTCAAAATGGGAATTGTTTTTTAATCATTCCGAGTATTTATTTTGGTTAAGGTTATTGCACCTTTACGTCGGTGGTGGCCACAGCCACTATTTCGTTGTTCATGATCACCGGAACTGCGCGTGTTCTCATCCACACTTCGCCACCTCCGGCATCAAAATAAGGCTTGGTCCAAATGGCATATCCACTGTCTATAGGCATGCGCAGCCAGGCTTGTTCGTCTATTTTATAGGCCGAGTCGGCCAAGTTTTTCATAGCCAGGGTATCGTTTAGGCGGTACCAATACGGGCTGTAGTAAACCTTTCCAGCGCTATCCAATAGCGCCACGGTTGCCCCAAAGAAACTCGGCGATTGGGCCGCCAGATAATCCCTTACCCGATTGGAAAGGCCGGTAGAATCAAGGGGATGGGCCTGCAAATCCACCACAAAGGCGTCCAAAGCAACTTCGTAAGCCAACAACGGATTTCGGTCATTCTCCTTTTTGCATGCCACCAATAGCAGCAGCGCCAACACAGCTTGGGACATGGTCCGCAGCAATCCTTTTGTTCGGTGGATGGCGGAGCATACTCCGTTCGCAGTCGTTTTCAGTGTTTTCATAGCGTTTAGGAGTTTTGTTCTCGAATATTTCGTGTCAATACATTTTTTTAATTTCTTCTCATAAGGCTTTTCGGAATACCCCTCATTTTCTGGAGTGGGTTCTGGACTGCGTTTGTTTGCTAAATTATTTGCAATTGCCCATTTCTTTCAATAAGGCTTCAGCAAATTTTTCCTTATCAGAGTCAGAAGTGTATTTCCCTTCCAATTCTTTTGATAAACTTTCCGCTTCAGAAGTCAACTTTGTGCTTTCTTCCATTACGGACATATCACCAGATGTTACTCTCTGCATTAGTTTTTGAGCTTTGCATTGAAGTTCTGCAACTCTTTTAGCATCTCTTTCAATAGATCCACCTCCGCAGCTTGTTAAAATTGTTGAAGCAAATAAGATTGCTCCGAAAATTGTCATTACTTTTCTCATTTTTATATTTTATTAAGAAATATCCATTAAAATTTATCTTCTCTAACCAACTTTGCTGATAGAGGGTCTAAAGATTTGTATTTTGATTTTTATTATTTCAATTGCCTATTTGGATGTAAAACTAAAATCACCCTTTGCAACAATTGAATTGTTCTTTTTGACATTGAAAGTTCCAACAATTTCACCTGGTACTGAATACTTTGTGAAGGTTATTTCAGCATAGTCGTATGATAAGTCATTACCATTTATCGTTGCCAAAAATTCAAAATCATCTTGGTAGGCCATATAGTCCCCTCTTGACGTGTATTTCTTATTGATTTTTACGTTTCTGCCTATATGATCTGATGGCCAAATATCAAGATATGCATCATTGCTCACGTCAAAATAAACAAAGAGCATTGCTCTATTAGTTGACTGAAACGAAAATGTATTAATAGAGTTTGCGATAGGACTTGTTGTAAAAGTTGCTTTCAGTTTTGCACCGTTTGTAATCTCTAAATTGAAAGTTCCATTATTTGGGGTTTCCTCCTTTTTACAGCCCGTAAAAATCAATAGTAAAAGTGAAACTAGAAGTAGTTGATTTTTCAAGATTTTAATCCCATAGTTAAATTTAAATTTCATTTTGTGTGGTATAATATCCTACTCGTATGGCTTTTCAGAATACGCCCCGTTTTTTAGAGTGGATTCTGGGCTCCACTATTAAAGTGCAATAATACTATTTTTTTGTAACATTGAGTGGTCAGCTCTTTGGCTCTCGCAGACCGTCTCGGTTTTTATTTTTTAAACTTGCACATAACGGTTTGCAGCTACAAAGAAGTTAGCGATTTCGGAACACAAAGCTTTATTTAACCACTGAACCGCCAATTTCTGCCTGCCGGCAGACAGATTGGGTAGGTGCTGTTGTGAGCAGTTATTTCAATTATTAATTTCTTCTATTACTCTCTTAGCAGATTGTGCAGCAGTATGAACAGATACCCAATCCTCACCATCCGTAAATTCTGCGCCTGCAAAATATAGTTTGTCTACTACGGAATTTCCTAGTTCTCTTACCTTTCTCCAAGCTTCATAGTCGGTTAAATATCCGCCCCTAATAAAAGGTTCATTGTTCCAATTTTGAGTAATGTGTTGAATGTAGTTTGGTGTGGCTTGATTAGCATATATACCATCAAGTTCACTTAATATAAAATTTTTCAAATCATCTCCTGAACGAGAAATAAAGTCTTGTGCAGGCAGTCCCACTACAAATAATCCCATTATATTCTTGGTGGTATTTTGTCCGAAAGCAGCATTGTAATATATTTTTTGTCCTTTACTTTTAGGTGTTACTGGAAATATATATTCATTATCGCCATAGAAATTTGTATTAAACTCAAAAAAAGCTTTAAATCCTTCCCATACAACTGTTCCATTAATAGCCTCTATTTTGCTTTGTGGAAGGCTTGGAGTAAAACTAATATCTCCGTTTTTCAGAATTTGAAGAGGTATAGAAACTATTACTTTGTCTGCGGTGAATTGTCCACTGTTTGTATTCACTACAATCTGATTACTTGAATAATTAATAGATTGTGCTATGGTGTTAAATGAGATATTATTCGAAATCGAAGGAATAATGTAGTCTTCAAAAAAATTGAACCAGGAATAGTTGATAAATTTTCTGTCAGGATTATCTGCAATGGTCTGAACATTTACTTGGACTGAAGAATCATTAACTATCTCCTTAAAAATACTTGTATTTGTTTCTAGCCATTCTGCCCCTAAAGGGATAGGGAAATCAGCAAAATTTGTGTTTATTTTCATTCTTCCTCCATAAGTAGATGAAGCTTCGATAATTTCGAAATCAGTTCCTTGTTGTTTTAGAAAATATCCTGCTGATAAACCACCAGCTCCAGCTCCAATAATTAGCACTTTTCCTGAAAAAGGTGTGGAAAAAACGTCATCTTTTTTACAAGATGAAAGCATACTTTGAAAAGGTAATCCAATTCCAAACAATCCACAAATCTTGATGAATTCGTTTCTAGTCATATTCTGTTCTTAATTGCTCATGGCGTTTTCGGGCTTTGCGTTGGTGGGCTTTTTAAAACCGTAAACTGTCTGCTTGCACCAACGTTTATTAATTGCTCAAATGTTCATATTCACACTGTCCGCCCACTAACGCAAAACCCGTGTTTTAGGGCGTTTTTCTTTCATTCATTGTTAAGCTAGTTTATAAATAAATTCTTCAATTTCGGTTTGTCGGGCATTTGCAAAACCTTTGTCTGAACCGATTCTTGTAAAACCACATTTTTCTAAAACGTTTTGCGAACCAAAATTGTCAAACGCAACTCGTCCATAAATTGGTCTATTCGTAACAACGTCAAGAAAGTTTTTTAGTGCATTTGTCGCAATACCTTGTCCCCAATATTTTCTACCAATCCAATATGTGATTTCTGTGTCTCCTTCCATTACAAATTTTGCAATACTTCCTACGATAACATTGTCAATCAAAATTGTTTGGTTATTTACGGTTGGGTCGCTTAATAATTCCGTAAACTTATTTAGATATGCTGTTTTGTCTGTCGGGTCTTTGGGCATAAATGCCGCCAAATATCCGCCTTCTTTGTCAAGTTGAAATTGAAACAAAGTGTCCAAGTCCGAAATTTCAGTTGGTCTAAGTTTTATGTTAAGGTTATTGATTGTCATTGTTGTCTAATCACTATGAAATTATTTTTTATTTACGGTCGTCCCAAAATGCCCTATAACTTATTTATTGGCGCAACAAAGTTGCACATATTTTCTTACTAGGTGGATATATTGTGCAATTGGTATTGCCTATTTTATCCTTTTTCGGGGTTGTTTTTTGTTTATAAATCATCGAAAGGACTTTTGATTCTTTGTAAGAAAGAACCTTATATTTGTACATGCGCAATAAACTGAATACATCCAAATCTGAGGTATAGAGGAAGGTTTATAGCGTGTACAAGCTAGTTATGGGTAAGCTTGATGAAAATTGAAAGAAATATTAAACAATAAAAACAAAGAGACAAAATGAAAAAAATAAGTTTCCTTTTACACGGGGTGTTTGCGTTCGGTTTTGTAACTGCAAGTTTGGCACAAGTGCCAAAATATGTACCGACCAATGGGCTTGTTGGGTGGTGGCCGTTTAATGGGAATGCAAATGACCAGAGTGTGAATAGACATAACGGAACTGTGACAGGGGCAACATTGGTTTC
>Ga0194128_10009696_pt1 | contig 11690 bp, 9 predicted proteins | sample TA2KigCa65mmetaG_FD_148650 | JGI IMG/M metagenome (GOLD analysis project Ga0194128, IMG submission 148650) | Freshwater microbial communities from Lake Tanganyika, Tanzania - TA2015037 Kigoma Deep Cast 65m | ecosystem: Environmental > Aquatic > Freshwater > Lake | place: Tanzania: Lake...
GCGGCGGCGGGCGACTCGAACGGCTCGGGGGTGTCACTGCAGCGCGGCGCGTCCGCCCACACTCCGGGGCAGGCGGAGTTCGTCCGCGCGCCCGATGCCACGCTCTACTTTTCACCGCATCTGCTCGCGCCGGGCGTCCTGTCGGCGGATCGGAGTTCGACTCCGGCCGCTGGCGAAGAGGTAGGCACCCAACTGAACGCCCTCCTCGACGCCCTCGCCCCGCGACTCGCGGCGGTCGGCTCCGACCTTCGCCACGTGCTCCGACTCACCGTCGCGCTCGCCGACGAGGCGGATCATGCCCGCGCCGCCGCCGTCCTCGCGGCTCGCTTCGCAGACCATCCACCCGCGGTGACGTGGCTCGGCTCGCCGCTCTCGGAGCCCGGCGCCCGCATCGCGGTCGAGGCCATCGCCGCCAGCACGCAACGCGTCGCGATCACCACCCCGACTCCGGACGGCGGAGCGCTCCTTCCGCCGGGCGAACGGATCTTCATCTCCGGTCAGGCCGAGCGCGGCGCCGATCCGGCGTCAAGCGTCGCGCTCACGATGGCCTCGCTGCTGCGCTCCGCAGCGGAACTCGGCGGCTCGCCCGCCGGCGTGGCGCAGATCCGCGTGTTCCTCCGCCCCTACGCCGCGCGCTCCGACGCCCTCGCGCAGATCACTCCCCTCTTCCCCGCCGGGAAATGCCCTCCCGTGATCATCACGGAGTGGACGATCCCCCTGCCCGTGGAAATCGAGTTGGTGCTCGCGCGGAATCCCGGCGCTCCCGCGCTCGAGGCCCCGCTCGTCTTTCCCGTGCTCGCGGGCAAGCCCCGATCGCCCCGGTTCTCCCACGCCGCCATCGTCGGCGCCGGGGTTCCGCTGATTTTCCTCGGCGCACTCGACGCGGGTGCAGCGGTCGAGCCCGCCGACGAGTGGCCCGCCCTCTTCGCCCGACTCGGTCCGGTGCTCGGACGCGCGGGCAGCAGCTTCCGCCTCCTCGTCAAAGCGACGTACCTGCTCAAGGACGAATCGCCCCGCGCCAGCCTGAACGAGACGCGAGCCGTCTACTACGACCCCGTGCGCCCTCCGGCCGCCTCCGCGGTGGGCGTGCGCAGCGTGGGCATCCCCGGACGCGCGGCCTCACTCGACCTGATCGCCGTTCCGCGCGAGGCGGTGCCGACGACGCCGTAGCGGCGTCCTGTCGCCGGATACCGGAGCGGCCTACCGCCCGGCCGCGCCCGGCTAGATTCCCGGCTGAAATTTCACCCGCGCCCCTGTCTGCAGCGGCGGATTGTCCGGACTCGGGCGACCTCGCTGCAGATTCCGCACGCGGATCGCAGCGCGCGGGGTTTTGCGTTGGACGGACCCGCCGAGACCCTCACACTTTTCGAGCAATCCAATCCATGGCCTCCCTCCTTGTTCCCACGGCCCAGCGTCTCGCTCTTCTCGGTGGCACCCGCGTCGGTGAGGTCACCTACTCGGCCTTCCCCCGCTTTTCCGAGCAAGCCATCGCCCGCGTCGGCGACGTGCTCCGGGCCGGCAAGGCCGTCGGGCTCGGCCGTTTCCATTCCCCGGAAATCGCCGAGGCGGAGGACGTGGTTTCGCGCTACCATGGCGGACGGAAGGTCCTCGCCTGCAGCTCGGGTCACGCCGCCCTCTAAGGCGCCCTTGCGGGTCTGGAAATCTGCGGTGGCGACGAAGTCATCACGACGCCGTACACGTGGGGCGCGTCGACCTCCTGCATCCTGCACCAGAACGCGATCCCGATCTTCGTCGACGTCGATCCCGACACCGGCCTGATCGATCCCGCGGCGGTTGAGGCGGCGATCACGCCGCGGACCAAGGCGATCCTCGCCGTCCACATCTTCGGACAGCCCGCGAACCTGCCCCGCCTCCGCGAAATTGCGGACCGGCGCGGCCTGAAGCTCATCGAGGACGGCAGTCAGGCGCATGGCGCGGAAATCGCCGGCCGGCGCGTCGGCGACGTCGGTGACGCGGCGGGCTTCTCCTGCATGGGCGGAAAAGTGCTGCCCACGACCGAGGCCGGCTACCTCGTCACACCGGACGAGCGGGTTTTCTGGAAGGCCGCGATGATCGGCCAACACATGGGCCGTTCGCCCGAGAAGGACTTTCCGGATGACCTCCGTCCATGGGTCGATTCGCTGGTCTACACCTACCGCATCACCCCGCTGAACGCCGTGCTCCTGACCGAGCAGTTCGGCCACCTCGACGGCTGGCTCGCGGAGCGCCGTCGCCACGCCGACCGCTTCCGCGCCGGCCTGGCGACGTCGGCCTTCCTCCGCCTGCCGCGCTACGCGGCGGATGTGAAGCCGGTGTATCACCTCCTGACGATGAACTTCGACGCGGAGGCGGCGGGCGTGTCGCGTGACACCTTTGCCGCCGCGCTCAAGGCTGAGGGCATGCTGGCGTTCGGTTACGTGCCCTCGCCGATTCCGGACTGGCCGCGCCTGCACTGGCAGGACTACCAGGGACCGCGGGTCTCGTGGCTCTCGACGCTGGCCGCGGCGAAGGTCGACTACCGCAACCTGCCGCTCCCCCAGTGCTGGCACCGCGTGGCCAACTCGATCGAGACCCGCTTCGACTTCGTGGATGCGCAGGAGGCGCAGGTCGACCGGATGCTCGAGATCATCGCGAAGGTTGAAGCCTCCATCGACGACCTGCGCGAACACGAGCGCCTGCGGGGACCGGCGACTCCGGCGCGCCGTTGATGAACGTCGGATTCGGACGCAGCGACATCACCCCGCGGCTCGGGGTGCAACTGGCGGGCTACGGACCGTACCGGAACCGGGCGGCGGCCGAGCAAGTCGCCCCGCTGCACGCGCGCGCCGTCCTCTTCCGGGACCACGCGCGGACGGCGCTGATCCTCAGCGTCGAACTCTGTGGGCTGCCCCGCGATCTTGATGCCCGCATCCGGTCCGCCGCGGCGCGCGCGGCGGGGGTCGAGGCGGCGGAGGTCTTTCTCTCGGTCACCCACACCCACAGCGCGCCGGCGGTCGGCGGGATGGTCGGCTGGGGCGAGGCGGACCAGATGTACGTCGAGACCCTGCCGGCCCGCGCTGCGGCGGCCGCCGCGCAGGCGCGGAGCGCCCTGACCGAGGCGCAGTGGCGCGTGGCGGCGGGGCCGTGTGTTGGCATTGCGGTCAACCGCGAGACCGACGCGGGGTTCGCGATGAACGCAAACCTTGCGGAACGACTCGATCCCGCGTGGCGGCCCGCGCATCCGGAGCACACCGACCCGACCGTCCGCGTCCTTGCCGCCTACTCAGGCGGGCGGCTTCTCGGCCTCCTTCATCATTTCGGATGCCATCCCGTCGTTTACGGCGAGAAGACCGCCGCGATCCACGGCGACTATGCTGGGCTGGCCAGCCTGCGCCTCGAGGCGGCGCACCCGGGGGCGGTCGCGATCTTCCTGCCCGGAGCCCTTGGCGACCTCAACCCGAAGCTCAACCACCGCGTTCCCGCCGAGTCCCTCCGGGCGTTGCGCGCCATTGAACGCCAGTACGCCACCGCCATCCGCCGCGCCCTGCGCACGGCCCGGCCCCTGCCCACCGAGGAACTCCGCACCCGGCGGACCAACGTGACCTTCACCCGGCAACCGTGGACGCGCGCCGGCGTGACCCGGCGCGTCGCCCAACTGGAGCGCGTATTCGAGCGGGCGGGCATCACCGATTTCCCCCACACGGGTGGCGAGCCGCCCCTGCTGACGCAAGGCATGGAAGTCACGCGCCTCAATGGCCTGCGCTGGCTGCTGGCCCGGTGGCGCGGAGCGCGGGCGCCCAATCCCCCGGTCTGCCTGCACGGCATCCGCATCGGCCCGGTGGCGATCCTCGGCTTCGGCCTCGAACTCTACCACAGCCTCCAAGCGGGCATCCTCACGGCCTCGCCCCATCCCCACACCTGGCTCGTGAGCCTCGTCGGCGGCATGGGCTACGCCCCTGACGCAGCGGCGCAGGCCCGCGCCGGCTACGCGGCGGACTTCGTGCCGCTCATGTGCGGCGAGATTCCCTTTCGGTGCATCCACCGCGAACTCCCCGCCGCCCTCATCGCCCTCGCCGACCGCTTGACCTGAGCCGAGGGTCCGACGCCTCGCCCGCGTTGCACCCTCGCTTGATCCACGCCACTGGCGCGCCTCCGTTTCCAGCGGTCGATCCCCAAGACCCGCCTGAGCCACCATCCCAACCCGGGGTTGCCTTCACCGAAAACTGCGCCCGGACTCACCCGCAGCCCCGAATGCCGATGCCATTCCTCCGACCGATCCTCGCCCTCGCTTGCGCCCTCGCTGTCCTCGCGCCCGGCGCCCGCGCCCTCGACCGCGCGGGCGAGACCATTTCGCTGCAGAATACCGTCTATGAAAAGGACGGTAAGTGGCATTGCCCGCTCTGCCACGAGGTCGTTCCCCAGGGCGACCGCAGCGCCCTCGACCTTCGCCTCCAGCTCTCCGAATGGCACGACGTCACGATCGACCCGGAGTACTTCGAGCACCGCATCCGCCACATCTCCGACACCGAACTCGTCGCCTCCCTGCGGATTCCGGAGATCCAGCGCGCCCTCGAGGCCGCAGCCGCCGCCGGCGACTCCGACCGCGTGTCACGCCTGCTCCACGACCACTTCACGCGCCGTCCCGACAACGGCCGCCTCTCGCTCTATGACGCCGCGGCGAAGCAGCCTTTCATCACCCGCGACCAGTTCCGCCGCGACGTTCTGGCCGATCCCTCCCGTGCGGCCGCGATCACCGCCGCGGCGGACGAGATCCACACGCCGGGACGCGGATTCCGGCTCTTCGGCCACACCTGGGGCGAGCGGATCGACTTCACGCACACCTACCCGACGATGAGCAAGAGGGGCGTGCACTACCTCGGGTTCCTCGACGCGCTCACGCAGGCGCAGGTCGTGCAGCCCACCACCACCCGAAGCGCGGCCTTCGAGAGCCTCTTCAACCAGTGGTACAACCAGATCGACGACGTGAAGCCGGAGAAGGTCATTCACGTCACGGTCAGCTACGACTTCATCTGGTACGAACTGGGACTCTCCAACCGCACCGAGCGCCTGATCAACGCGCAGCGGGTCTTTGGCCCCGACCTCCAGCCCGAGACCACCAAGCGCCTGCTCAAGAACCTCCTCGGCTCCGCGCGCTGGCTGGACCAGTGTCTCATTCGCACGCCGTTTCACCCCTACAACTGGCAGACCCACACCGCGCACACGCTCTCCTACATCGCACTCGCGTACCCGGAGTTTTCCGAATCCGCGACCTGGCTTGATCACGGACGCGGGCGCATGATCGAGCACATCAGCAAGGACATTCTCGACGACGGCGGCTACGTGGAGCGCACGACCAGCTATGCCGCGTACATGTTCGGCGTTTTCCACCGGTACATGGTGATGCTGGAGCAGTTCCGCGGCGACCGCAGCCTCCTTGACCGCTTCCTGCCGCGGCTTGAGCGGTTCATCGAATTCTTTGTCCTCACCACGAGCCCGATCGGGACGAACGCCCCCTTCAACGACGCGGGACGCGGCCGCGACCTCCTCCCGCTGTTCTCCGAAATGGCCGGGTTCTTCGGGCGCGGAGACTTCGTGGGCGGCTTCGCGGACGCGTATCCGACCGGCACGCTGGAGAAGCTGCCCGTCAAGCCAGCCGCGCCCCGCGTCCTCTCCGTCGATTTCCCGCAGTCCCGCTTCGCGGTCATGCGCGAGGCGTGGAACCCCCAGGCGGCGTGGATGATGATCAACTACGGCGACCACCAGAACCACAGCCACTTCGACCAACTGTCCTTCGAACTGTACGCCAACGGGCAGGCCCTCGCCGTCGATGCCGGGCTCGGGGCACTCGGGTACCTCGAGCCCGCCCAACTGACCTGGTACAAGCACCCCACGGCGCACAACATGGTCACGATCAACGGTGCCGTCCCGGTGAAACGGAACCTGCCCGGCTACGACAAGGTGTGGGCGCTGCTTCCCGGACTCGAGGTATTCGCCGCGTCGCACGGCGGCTACGTCCGCCACCAGGGCACTCGTCTCCGTCGCCACGTGCTCTGGGCCAAGGGACAGTACTGGCTCCTGATCGACGAGGCGGAGACGACCGCGACCGAGCGCGAGATGGAGTTCAACCTGCACACTCCGCTGGCGATGCGCCCCACGCCGGACGGCTTCGTGTCCAACGGCGGCACCGGGTTCGTGATCCGCCAGAACGAGGAGGACCGTCCATGGACCCGGCGGGAGCGGCGACGCGGGCTTGCGCAGCTTTCCGGACTCCCCGGCGAGCCCGGGCACCGGGAGATCGACTGGCTGGTCTTCCGCCGATCCCTGACCGGCAAAGCGGCGTCGGATCGGATGGCCACCCTGATCGTTCCCTACCGCCCGGAAACCGAATCCGTCGCCCTCTCCTGCAGCGTGGAGCGCGTGGACCTGCCCGACCCGGCCGCCGTCGTCTATCGCGTGCGTCTCGGCGAACGCGAGGAATTCATCGTTCTCTCGGACGGCAGCCCGCGCGACTTCGGCCGCGGCATCACCGGTGACTTCCGCTACGCGCGGCTGGTCTTCATCGGCTCCCGGCTCGCCGGCGCCAGCCTCGTGGGCGTGACTACGTTCCGGCTACCCGACGGAACCACGGAGACGTTTCCGACCCGGCGCGACCACGAGGTCGCACGCTGAGTCGGTCGAGCCAGCGGCCGCCCGGCGCGTCCATGGCGGCCGTCAGTGACGGCGCCGGAAAGACTGCCCCTGCGTCAGGGTCGCCGCCAGGTAGGCGGCCGTTTCGTCGGCCGGGTTGCGTCCGGGCCGGAACGCCGTGAGATCGACGGAAGGAGCGCCGTGCGCCACGTATTCGGCGAGGAAGCGACCCGAGGCGGGGCTGTAGCTGAATCCACCCGAGTGGAAGCACAGCCCGACGAACAGGCCCGCGAATCCGGGCACCGGGCCGAGAATCGGTTCGCCATCGAGGGAGAAGGAAAGGAGACCGACGTGGGCGCTCTCCCAGCGCACCGAGGCGAGCGGCGGAAAGAAATCCCGGAACCGCTCGACCGCCGCTTCCCGCAGCCCCTCGCGGTCCGTGAGTTCGTCCAACCGGAAGCCCAGTTGCTCGACCCGGAACTCCGGCCGGTCCGGGGTTTCCACGCCCAGCAGGATGCGGCCGCCATGGGCGGGACGGAGGTAGCCGCCGAAAGGATCCGCATTGACGGGCGGCAACGGGGGCGGCGCGGCCAGCGGCTCCGACACGTAGCGCTGGTGCACGAAGGTCTTGGCCGGAAGGGTGATCCCGGCGGACGCGAGGAACGGAAGCGTCCACGCGTACGCGGCCGCCACCACCGCATCCGCAGCGACGATCCCGGCGGAGGTGCGGACACCCACGACGCGATCGCCGCGCAGTTCAAGCCCATCGACGGTGGTGTGCTCGCGGATTTCGACGCCCAACGCCCCCAGCCGCTCCCGCAGGCCGGCGAGGTACTCCGCTGGTTCGCTGTATCCGCCGAGGGGATCATGGAGTCCGAGGAAGCCCTTCGGCACGCGCAACGCCGGCCAGCGACGCTGGATCTCCTCGGGCGACAACACCTGATACGGTGCGAGCAGTCGGTCGTAGAGCGGCAGCAGGGCCCGACGGGCTGGCCAGAGCCGCTCGTCGAAGAGATTGAGGCACCCGTGCTCGTTGTGGAATACGTATCCGGGCAGTTCCCGGGACAACTCGCGAAACAGCCGCGTCGCGACCTGCCGGGCGCGGATGCCGGTCTCCGACCACAGGAGCCCGGTCGTGATGCCCGCGGCCCGGCGACTCGAGCCCGCGCCCACTCCATCCTTGTCGAAGACGATGACGCGCCCGTACCCCATGCGGGCCAGTTGGTAGGCGGTGCTCAGGCCGGTCACCCCGGCTCCCACAATCACGGCGGTGCGCTGCGCGGTGCTCATTCCCACCGCATGACAGCGAGGCCGCGGCGCGTAAAGCCGATCCCGCCGCCAAGGCCGCGCCGGAACGCCGGGACGCGGCTACTGCCGCACCTGCATCACGACCTTGCTCAGGCCGAGTTTGCGGCAGGCATCCCAGACCTCGGTGACCTTCTTGAACTGCGTCACCTCGTCGGCCCGCACGAGCACCGGAGTGTCCTTGTTGGCCTTCTTCACCTCCTCCAACAGCGGCATGAGCTGTTCGGCGGTGACGGGACGGCCGTTGAACGAAAGCGCGCCGTCCTTATCGACGCCGATGGTGATCTTGCCGGCGAACTCGTTCTTCCCCGCCGTCTCGACCTTCGGAACACTGATGTTGAGGGTCGAAGCCGACCGGAACTGCATCGTGACGAACGCGAAGAAGATCAGCATGACGAGCACGTCGATCAGGGGCAGGAGATTCATCTCCGGCCGCTTCCGGCGCCGCTCGTAGAGTCCGCTCATGGGAGGATGGGGCGTGGTGGGAAACCGCGGTGACGGCGCGGGGTCAGGTCTGGCTCGCGCCGTTCGCCGTGCGCGCGAGGATGCGCTCCAGCAGCACATCGAGTTGCGCCGCGAACGACTCCACGCGCCGCTGCAGGTAGCCGCCGCCGACCAGCGCCGGGATCGCGATGGTCAGGCCGAGCAGCGTCGCCGACAGGGCCAGCGCCACGCCGGACGTGAACTGCACCGGGTCGGGCAATCCGGTCTCGCCGGAGATCGCGGAGAACACGCGCAGCAGCGACCAGACCGTGCCGGTCAAGCCGATGAGCGGGGCAGCCGCGTAAATGATGTCAAGGTACGGCAAGCCGCGTTCCATGCGATTGAGCTCGAGCCGCGCAAAGGCCTTGACCGCACCGGCGTCGCCGGGATGGCGCTCGGCGAAGTCAATGATGCGCGCGAGGACCGAGTGCTGCCCGCCCGTGATCGGCTTGCCGCCGACGACCGCGTCCACGAGGTCCTGCGGCATCACCGCCGCCTTGCGCAGCGCATAGGAGCGCTCGCCGAGGATGAACACCATCACCACCGAGCACAGACCCAGCGGGTAGATGAGAAAATCGGCTCCCTTGAAGATATCGATGAGGGCGAGGAACATACCGGTGATGCTTTGGAGACGTCCGGGCGGGGAAAAGGTTCAGAAAATCTCGCGGAAGGGCAAGAACGCCACCCATCCCGCGGTGACCGCCCGGCCGGCCCGCGAGGGGCCGGGGTGGCCGGATACGGGTGCTGGGAGGACGGCGCAGGGCGCGGACCCCGCCGGGCGCATTCGCTCCGGCGGGCGGGAGGAAGAACCCTCCGCCCACCCGGCTCCCGGCGCGGACGACCTCGCGGGACTGGCCATCTAGGCCGCGAGGTAAGGCAGGCGCGCGGCGGTGGCGTCGATCGCAGCGCGCCCCTCCAGGAGCTCGCCAATGGCGTCCCAGCGGCCGTTCACCAGCGCATCGCGGTCAGTCTCGCGGATCGTCGCCTTGACCACCTGCCCGCCGAAGCGGATCTCCCGCGCGCTGAGATCCAGCGTGACCTCCAACTGCGGGTCTGAGTTCACCGCCTCGGCGATCCGGGCGATGTCCTCGCGCTTCGCCACCATGCAGGGGATGCCGAGCGTGGTGCAGTTGCCGAAAAAGATCTCGGCGAAACCCTCGGTCACCACGGCGCGGAAACCGTACTTCTGGATCGCCTGCGGGGCGTGCTCACGCGAGGACCCGCAGCCGAAGTTGAGTCCGGAGAGCAGAATCGTGGCCCCCTTGAAGCGCGCCTCGTTGAGGGGATGCGGCTTCTCGGAGCCGTCGGCGTTCTTGCGGACGTCGTAGAAAAGGAATTCTCCGAGACCGTCGAAGGTCACGCACTTCATGAAGCGCGCGGGGATGATGCGATCGGTGTCGATGTCGTTGCCGGGCACGTAGACCGCGCGGCCGGAGACGGAGGTGATCTGGGCAAGAGCCATGGCGGAAGGAGGTTGAAGGAGAGGAACAGTGACGTCGGAGGGACGGGATCGGGCGGCGCGGCGGACGGCCGCTCAGCGGTCACCCACCGCAAAGACCTCGCGGGCGTCGGCGACCGTGCCGGTGACGGCGGCCGCCGCGACCATGAGCGGGCTCATGAGGATGGTGCGGCCCGTGGGCGAGCCCTGGCGGCCCTTGAAGTTGCGGTTCGATGAACTCGCGCAGAGCTGGTCGCCGACCAGCTTGTCGGGATTCATCGCGAGGCACATCGAGCACCCCGCCTCACGCCACTCGAAGCCGGCGTCGCGGAAGACCCGGTCGATGCCCAGCTCGGCGCAGAGGAGACCGACGCCCTGCGAGCCGGGGACCGCGATCGCCTTGATCCCCGGGGCCACCTTGCGGCCGCGGAGGAAGCGCGCGACCTCCTGGAAGTCGCTCAGACGGCCGTTCGTGCAGGAGCCGAGGAACGCGACGTCAATCCGGGTGCCCTTGATCGGGGCGCCCGGCGGCAGCTTCATGTAGGCCAGCGCCTCCTCGACGGACGTCCGCTCGTCACCCGACACCGCCTGCGGATCCGGCACCCGCTCATTGATCGAAATGCCCTGACCCGGATTGATTCCCCACGTCACGGTGGGGACGATGTCCGCGGCGTCGATCGTGACCACGTCGTCGTAAGTGCAGCCCGGATCGCTCGCGAAGCTGCGCCAGCGCGCCACCGCGGCGTCCCAGGCCGCGCCCTTCGGCGAATAGGGCCGGCCCTTGAGGTAGGCGTAGGTCGTGTCGTCCGGATTGACGTAGCCCGCGCGGGCGCCGCCCTCGATCGACATATTGCACACCGTCATGCGCTCCTCCATCGAGAAGCGGTCAAAGACCTCGCCGCCGTACTCGTAGGCGAAGCCCGTGCCACCGTTGACGCCGAGGACGCGGATGATGTGGAGGATGACGTCCTTGGCGTAGACGCCGGGCCGCAGGCGGCCGTTGACGTTGATCCGGCGCACCTTGAGCCGCCCGAGCGCCATCGTCTGGGTCGCCAGCACGTCGCGGATCTGCGTCGTGCCGATGCCGAACGCGATCGCGCCGAACGCCCCGTGGGTCGAGGTGTGGGAGTCACCGCAGGCGATCGTGGTCCCGGGCTGGGTGATGCCCTGCTCCGGTCCGACGATGTGCACGATGCCCTGCTTGCCGGTCGAGCGGTCAAAGAACGTGATCCCGAACTCCGCGCAGTTGCGGCGCAGTTCCTTGATCATCGCATCCGCCAGCGGGTCGGCGAAGGGCTCGGCGAACTGATCGGTCGGCACGATGTGGTCGACCGTCGCAAAGGTGCGGTGCGGCATCGCGACCTTGAGCGACAGGTCGCGGAGCATCCCGAAGGCCTGCGGACTCGTCACCTCGTGGATGAGGTGCGTCCCGATCAGGAGCTGGGTCTGGCCGTTGGCCAGCGTCCGGACGGCGTGGGCGTCCCAGACTTTCTGGAAAAGTGATTGCGGCATGGTGGAAGGGAAGAGAATGCCCGGGGCGGAACCCGAGCGCGAGGGGCAATGTAGCAGAAGGTTGTGTTAACAGGAAATACTTGTTTCGCTGCCTGTGATGCCGGAAGAGTATCAGTACCCCTTCTCCCTCCGCCAGCTCACCTGCTTCCGCGAGGTGGCGCGCCAGCTGCACTTCCGCCGGGCCGCCGAGACGCTCGCGGTGGCGCAGCCGGCGCTGAGCCGCACGATCGCCCAGCTTGAGCAGGCGCTGGGGGCGCGCCTGTTCACGCGCACGCGGCGCGAGGTAGCGCTCACGCCCGCCGGCGCCGCGCTGCTCCGCCAACTCGAGCCCGTGCTCCGCTCGCTC
>Ga0194128_10009708_pt1 | contig 11679 bp, 15 predicted proteins | sample TA2KigCa65mmetaG_FD_148650 | JGI IMG/M metagenome (GOLD analysis project Ga0194128, IMG submission 148650) | Freshwater microbial communities from Lake Tanganyika, Tanzania - TA2015037 Kigoma Deep Cast 65m | ecosystem: Environmental > Aquatic > Freshwater > Lake | place: Tanzania: Lake...
GCGGAGATGAAAATCACCGCCTTCATCGAGCGGCATCAGACCGAGGTGATCCAGAAGATTCTGCGCCACTGCGGACTGTGGGAGGAGCAAGCGGCACGCGCCCCGCCCTCGGCGAAGGTCTCGGTTGCGGGCTTAGGCTCAGGGCCAGCGGAACCGGTGGAGCAGTGGCGCCGTTAACGGAGCAGACGGCGTTACCGATCTCGGTGCCGACCCTTGAAGTAACTGCTTCTTGAGTGCAGCGTTCTCTTGGCGGAGCGATTCATTCTCAGCCTTCAGCTTTTGGATCTCCTTTTGGAGTTCTGCAATTGAGGGCGGCGCGTCAGCGCTGAGAGTTTGAACGATGGTCGAGAGGGAGAACGCGAGAATGATGATTGAAGCTTTGATCCGATTCATAGCTATCCCTTTGGATTTGAATGAGAGATAGCCTGTTTTGGCGCTGCAATTCGAAACAACGTCAGTCCACGTCAGTCCCGCAATCGGCGAGGTATCAATCCGGCGACATCCCGACCTTCCGAACGCGCGGCCGGCTTCGAGATCAACCACAACCCAATCTGCCGAAGGGACCCAACAGATCGAGAGATTGCAGGCGCTCACGAGCAGCGAGGCAGAACACGATCAAGAAAAACGGTCGTCCGCAGTGCTCCTTCGGATTTCTCAGATGACGGCTTCACTGATTTCGAATGTTATCGCTTTACCTTCGCTTCGACAACCTGCTGAGGCCACGCGTTCATTGTCTCCCTGGATGCGGAAATCCATCTCCTGTGCTGGAATGACGTGCCAGGTATTACTGCTCAATCAGTCTCACCGTCACCGGGAAATGATCCGTATAGAGCCGACGCTCATCGCCTCTCCCGCGACTGTGCCTTCCGATGGAGACGGATTCAAACTCCAGATGATTAAGGCCTTTGACGATCGCGTCTGACAGGATGATCCGGTCGTAGGCGCCTCCGCCCGCATGCGTCGTGATCTTTGTCTTGAGTGATTCAAAGGGGTCGCGCATGGGCGGCTTCGCCTGAAAAAGCACGGCCAGGGATTGCTCCGGACTTCCAACTTTGTTCTCATTGAAATCTCCGAGAATGACCACGTTGGCCTTCGGGTCTTGAGCCAAGTGGCGCATGCACCAACGCAAGAGCGCACGGTTCTGCTCGACCTGTTTGGCTTTGCCGTCAGCATCACGCGGCACGCGGAGATGAACGACGCAGATATCTATGTGCGTCACCGCGTTCGTGAGGCGGACGACAAGATGCTTCGAAAGTTCACGTTCGAGGTCTGAGACTCGTGATGGACCGCCGTAAACGCTCCAACCTCGCGATGTGTCAAAGAATGCGCCAACGTCTTGCTTTGTGGCAGTGTCGCGACCCTGGACGAAAAGCGGCGCGTATGAACGCTTGTATCGCGCATTCGCGGCATGAACGAGCTTCGCAACGTCCTTGCCGTTTCCAATTTCTTGGAGGCCTACGAGCAGGGGTGCTTCAGTCGGGAGCAAACCGATCAAATGTCCGGCCTTGAGATCGTATTCTTGATCGGTCTTTGGCGTTTCGCCTGTTGTGCCAATTTCCTCGCTGTTGAAGAACCAGTAGCAGTTGAGCGTTGTGAGGGAGATGGAATTGGTTTGCGCGAGCGAGGGGAGAACGCCGATCACCAACACAATGAAAGACGCCAAGAATTTCATCCTCGCAAACATGAATCTACAATTGACCGATCTTATCCCAAAGCGGTTTCAATTCTATGTCGTCGAGTGCTTTCAGTTTCAACTCATTGCCACCGTATTGGAATGCTTTCTCGATCCATTCAACTGCTTCGCTGAGCTTGCCAAGCTGACAGGCGCACCGGGCCAGATGATAATGGGCACCTGCCTCTTTGGGAAACTTGCTGAGGGCAGGAAGCAGAACATCGTAGGCTTCTTGGTAGCGTTGCTGCGCGGTATATGCCTTGGCGTGAGCAATCCAACTTCTGACACGTTCCGGTGCGAGCTCAACCATGGCCTTGCCTAAATCGACGCACGCATCCCACTTCTGGGCCTTGGCGTAAATGTGCCAACGCGCAAGCAAGACATCCGGATGCGCACGATTTAATGGCGCAATCTTTTCGAGTTCTTCGTTGGCTTCGATGTGATTTCCCAGATCAAGCCAGCCTTCAGCGGCGCGGAGGTAATGGCTGTCGGGAGGTTGGAGTGGATTCATCGGTCGGTGCAAATCACCATCTAAACTTTGGCCACTCTCTTGAATCAGACAGATCTTCGGGACCACAGTCGTTTCGTCTAGCGGCTTCAGCCATTACCTCGGAAAACTCCCGATACTCCGACGAGTGCCACGCCAACTTCCGTAAGATATCAGGAAGCTTCCCAAATCGCTTCTTCTCAGGAATGCAGACGAATTCTCTGGCGCAAATATTGAAGAATTCAATCAGGTAATCGTGAGGAAGCATCGGAAACGTCAAAAACCATTCCGAACACACCTTGCCGATATTTGCATCGCGCGCAAGGAGTGAAGTTATCGCGCAGTCCTCCAAAAAAATAAAGCCAACCCTGATCGCGGTGGCTTGTGGGATGATAGGCAGCGAAATGACGGATCAAGGCGACTTGAGGAAGAAAATACGGCCAAAGAACATTCACGCTGAAATATTTTACAGAATCCAGACCTGGAACTCCCACCCGTTTGCTCTCTCTCGCGCCTTCGTAGGCCTTGCGAAGATCATACGCCAGGCCGAGCATGAAATTTCCAAATCGTTCCTCTACGTGACGTTCGTCGGCAACCTTGGTGATGGTCTCACGTAGCGCTCGCAGATCATGAGCATCTCCGTAAAGCGTGATTCCGCTTCCGTGTTTCGTTGGCGCTGAAGTCAGCATTCGACGCGATTATGGGCGATCCTGTGTCGTTCGTCAGGTCCCGATTTCCCTCAATCGTCGTTCAATATCCGTTTTCCATTCACCCTAGGCGATTCCTTTGCCGATCACGAGTTCATGGCTTTGCGGATTACTCCGGATTACTTCTTTGAAGGGCGCACGCCGAGCCTTGCGGATCGCGCTGGAGATCACGCGCGAGAAGTTCTGGTTTGATATTCTCGGGAAGAGTTGGGAAATGCGCGATGATTGCTGGCGGGTTCTTCGGGTTTCATGATGCGCGCCGATTGTATCACAACCCGACGGACAAAAACTGTCCAAATCGAGAAAACCGACTCGGCCCGACAACGCCAAGGATGTGCGGCAGGTGATGCCGACTGAAAAGCGAGAGAAAGTTATTCACAGGGCACTTGCCATTCATTCAACATTTTGGGGCTTCTTTTGCGCGGTGATGGTTGAACGTTGAACGAATGACCTGGGAACCTATATCTTGGTCATGTGAGCGTTGAAACTATGTGCCCATTCTGTTCTCTGGAAGCCGAGCGGGTCTGGCTTTCATCCTTCTCTGCCTTAGCCGCGTTCGATGGTTTTCCTGTAACGAGTGGCCATACGCTCGTGATTCCAAAGCAGCATTTAACGAGCGTTTTTGATCTTTCTCCATACGAGCAACAGGAGATCTGGAGTTTTGTCAGTCAAGTACGTTCGGAGCTAAAAAACAGATTTGGTGTCGCAGCATTCAACATCGGAATCAATGACGGCAACTTGGCAGGTCAAACCGTGCTCCATGCCCATATCCATGTTATCCCAAGACGGGATGGCGATGTCGATGATCCACGGGGAGGAATTCGCTGGGTGATTCCCAGCAAAGCCAAATACTGGAAATGAGCGTCCCCACGCCAGAAGAACAGGTGCAGTTCCTCACGAACATGCAGCGGCTTCTGTCGGAAGGATCGTTCGTCGCGACTTACAAATACGCCCTGGTGCTCACGTTGGCAGATTTGGCTTTGGAGAGAGGTGACGATTCTGGCAATTCATTGACGATTTCAACGCGCGATATCGCAGAGAAATTCGTTCGATACTACTGGAAACAATGCCGACCGTATGAAGGACGAATTGTTTTGAGACAGAATACAGGCAAGCCTGCCGAGGTGATTCGTCTTCTCAATCAAATCATTCCAACCGCTGAGGGTTCTTTGCCTGCTTTGATGAAGCAAAAGAAGGATTGGGAGAGCCTAGTCCGGTCAGTGGATCGAGTTGTAAGGGACATGCCTCTGTGGCGACTGCAGACTGTGGGCAAAAGCAGTCTTGAATTCCTGTATCCGAATGTCGGCAGTGGAAATTCGATCGCGTTGAAACCTGGCGTCGCCTTTTGCTTTCGAAAGTTTTACCCGTTGATTGGTGACCTTGTCAGAGGGGCCTGGGTTCGCTACGTGAGACGCTTCAATCAGGACATCTTCGGTACGACAGCAGACCTTCACGAATTCCTCTTTGGCAGTGAGCGGTCGAGTTTGAGAGAAGTGGGTTTTGTGCTGGCGGAGGTTCAGCGAGGCAATTGTTTTTATTGTCAAGGAGCATTGGCAAAACGTGAAAGCCACGTCGATCATTTCATTCCCTGGTCGCGCTACCCTTCTGATTTGGGCCACAATTTTGTGCTGGCGCACAACTCCTGCAACTCTGCGAAGAGCGACTTCCTTGCTGCTCAGATTCATTTGGACCGATGGCTGAGTCACATTCGAGTAAATGGAGGTGAGCTAGGACTGGCGTTCGATTCACGCAGTATCTTTCACGACGTAAAAACGAGCATCCGAATTGCAGAATGGTCTTATCGTCAGACGTTTTCTTGTCAAGGACTAACGTGGATAAAAGGAAGGAAATACGAGCGGTTGCCGGCTGCATGGGATACGAACCTGATGCGATGATGATTCGAAACGAATCGACGGGCATTCGTGGAACCAACGAAAAAGCGTTGTGAGCCGCTGCTGAAGGAAAAGGCCAAAGCGAATCTCCACCATTCTCCAGGCCGGGGCAAAAAGGTTTGGACAATTGTTTAAACCTTTTTTATTTCCATAATGAACACAACGCTTTTTCGTTCGATCTGGTTTCGCGATTCGCTCAAGGTTATCAGATTAAAAGTGCCCGGAATCATCAACCAATGGGTTGGACCAAATCCGTCTTACCCCACAATACAAGGTAGAAACATTATGAAAAAAGTGGCTCACATCTTGTTCACAATATTGGCAACGGTAACCGCGTCTGCCGGTGCCAAAGTCGAGCTTCTTGCTGGATCAGACTTCAGCGGGCTAGTCGATGGGATTGGGGAGCGCACTATGTTCAATCGACCGACCGCTATTTCGGTTTCAAGTAGCCGTAGGCATGTGTGGGTTTGGGACAGCGGGAACAATACGTGGCGGGTCATCCGTTTACCTTCGCGTGAAGTGGACCGCGTTGCCACTGGGTGGACCGCGAAGGTAAATGACGTTACGGGAGACTCTGCGTATTCTTCAGATTCTAGACTTATCGTATCCGGTCCAGGGAGCTTATACGACCCCAAGCCTGCGCGTGTGGGCTATATCGACGGCGACGTATGGCAGGCCGCATTCGCTGGACCTCTTGGTTTGGCGGTGAGGAACGGCGACATAATAATTGCTGACGCCGGAAACCATCGAATCCGGAAGCTCTCCAAGGGAATCGTTACAACACTGGCTGGTTCGGGTAACCCATCGACTGTTGATGGAGATGGAATCTTCTCATCGTTCAACTCCCCAGTCGCAGTCGAAGTGAATTCACTCGGAACTATCTTTGTCCAGCAAGCTGACGGAAAATTTCGGACAATCCACGCCAATGGAAAAGTCTCAACTGTATCCGTTCGGTTTTCCAACCCACAAATGACAATCGATGAATTCGACAACCTCTACGTCATTCAGGGAAACAGCGTCGTTCAAATTGGACCGACATTCGAGGAACGAATTGCAATTTCCGCTGGCAGATCGATTGGTGATTTGGTCAGCGACAAAAACGGAAATATTTACACAACCGATCCCGACGGAAACAAAATCTACCGAATCACTCTCGAATCATTTGGTGAAGTGAAGCTATCCCCGGTTTCAGTGCAGGTGTATGCTGAGATAACAGTTCGTGGAACTCCGGGGCAACTATACCGAATCGAGTCCGCAGACTCAGTGGAATCAAGCTGGTCGCCGCTCGCGTTTGTTAAACTTCAGTCGGACTCCGGCGCTTGGCGGGAGCAAGCGCAAGTCAATCGCCGTTTCTACCGAGCCGTCCTGTTGCCGTGACGATGTGTGAATAACTTTTCCTCGACGGATTGGCGTGAAAAGAGGTAAGAGAATTCAGCAAGGTAAGTCCCATTATGCTTTTTCCGGCTCGGTCCGGCATGCTCTTCAGCGGCCATCCACTGGCCCACCTCCTTGGCGTCGCCGGGCCGAGTCATACTAGCTCGTTTTGGTCAATTGGTTAGTCTTTGTCGTGTCGGATTTGCGTTGACCCGCGAATCAAGTGAACTAGGCATTGGCATAATTCTTCGTCTCCGGACGAAATGAAGAAACGGACGCAGGTCCCTTTCGGTGCGAATGGATTAATCTTTGGAGCGCCGGAATGCCGAACCAGCAGCGAACGGCCTCTCCGCCGTACGTTAGGCCGTCGCAAGAAGAGAATGAACCGAGATTGGACAGACTGTGTTCACAAAAGTCCGTTCTGCGCCCGGGTTACCTTGCTTCGGTTTGGAATTGTTGATTTGTGCCGATCCGTTACGATGCTGCCAAGTCCCTCTGATATGCGCTTGCTCGAAGACGGCCAAACAGTCCGAGACACCTACGAAGTGGAACGCTTCTTGGGCGAGGGGGCGTTTGCCGAAGTCTATCGCGTCAGGCATCGCTTCCTTGGGCGGCAGGCCATGAAGGTTTTCAAGCGTGTGGGCATGAATCTCGACGAGATTCAGGAGATGCTTGGCGAGGCGATTCTGCTCACGCACCTCAAACACCCGAACATCATCAGCGTCTCCGACGCGAACGTCTTTGAAACGCGAGGCGGCACATGTGGATATTTCACGATGGAGAATGTGCCGGGCGGAAGTCTCGACAAGTTCTGGCGTTCGCATGGCGGGCAGCTTGTTCCCGTCGAGACATCGATTGATCTCATCAAGCAGGTTTGCCGAGGCATCGCGCAAGCGCATCGCGAGAAGCCGCCCATTATCCATCGGGACATCAAGCCGCAAAACATTCTGGTTGGCTACGAAGCGGACGGGTTGCGAGCGAGGGTCAGCGATTTTGGGCTGGCCAAGAAAGTGAATCCGCTGACGTTGCTGGCAACCGCTGCCGGCACGCTAACGTTCAAGCCGCCAGAGGCTTTTGCGGAACGCAAAGGCGATTCATGTGCTGCTGATGTTTGGGCGATTGGCGCGACGCTGTACTTGCTTCTCACGGACAGACTCCCGTTCGAGATGCCAGCGGATGTGAGTTGGGCAAGCAAGAATCTGTTCGACAAGCCGGTCTCGCCGCCCTCCGAAACGAATCCCGATGTGAATCGCGCTCTGGATTCTGTTGTTCTCAGGACTTTGGAAAAGCGCGACGACGACCGCTACGCTTCAGCCAAGGAACTGCTGAACGCGCTGGAAAGTTGGAAGCCCACGGTTCAAGATTCCGCCCCAAAGTTAAAGTCTTCATCGAGCGAGCAATCGAAAACGGTCTTGGGCATGCCGTCGCCCGTCGATGAGGGACTGGCGCAGGATTTGGCGCAGAAGGCGTTCAGGGCGAGGCTAGCTGGGCGACTCGCGGAAGCGGCGGATTTGATGGAAGAGGCTTTCCACAAATCGCCGGAATTGCGCGAGAAGTATGCTCGCCACTTACCACGCCGCCGAAAAGCCGTATCGCGTCGAGCCGTCGCCGGAAGCCAAGCGCCTGCTGGACGATTTCTTCAACGCGGTCGTGGACCGGCGCACGGGCGAGCTTGCCGACGTGGGCCAGTTCGCCAGTCGCCGCCAGAAAGGCGGCGAGTTCTACACCCCGTCCTGCATCGTCCGCCTCCTCACCGAAGTCATCGAGCCCTACCACGGGCGCATCGTCGAAACCTTGCGGTTGGCCAATGTGCGGCACGCAAAATGCAGAATGAATCTGACGAAACCTCGTTGTGCTCTTGGGAAAAGGTGGCCGTGCGCTAGCACCTCGGGCGGCATGTTCTTTTCCTCCGCCCGCTTCGTGGCCGAACACAAGCGGCAACTTGCCGCTGGGCAATCTGCGGGGAACAGGCCGAAGGACTATTCCGGTGAACCAACTCGCGAGTTGTCCATCCACGGCGTCGAGAAGACCGACGAAACCGGCCGCCTCTGCCGCCTGAACCTCGCCGTGCATGGCCTCGAAGGCGACATCCGCCACGGCGGCCAAGTCAACAGCTACTACGACGACCCGCACAAGGCGACCGGCCAGTTTGATTTCGTCCTCGCCAACCCGCCGTTCAACGCCAACGCCGTGGACAAGGAAGCCGAGGGCCTGCTTGATGAACTGCGGAAAAGGGATAGATAATTATGTCAACGCAACGCTACTCCGTAACACCGCACCCCATCGAAACGCTCCTCACTTGGGTAAAATCTGGCGAGATTGCCATCCCCGAGATTCAGCGCCCCTTCGTTTGGGAAGCCACCAAAGTCCGCAACCTGCTCGACTCGCTCTACCAAGGGTATCCCGTCGGCTACCTGATCGCGTGGCGCAACCCAACCGTGAAGCTCAAGGACGGCACGTCCTCGGCTGGCAAGCGCATCCTGATTGACGGGCAGCAGCGGGTCACTGCGCTGATGGCGGCACTGCTGGGACGCGAAGTGCTCACCAAAGACTACGAAACCATCCGTATTCGCATCGCGTTTCACCGGCAGGAGGAACGATTCGAGGTGTCCAACCCCGCGATCCAGAAGGACGTCGCGTGGATTACGGATGTTTCCGAAGTCTTTTCCCCCGAGGCCAGCCTTACGGAATTGACTGACACCTACGCCGAGAAGAACCCCGCCGCCGAGCGCAAGAAAGTTTCCCGTGTGCTGGAGAAGCTCCGCAAAATCATCAACAACCACGTCGGGGTCATCGAACTGGCGGACGACCTCGACATCGAAACCGTCACTGAAATCTTCATTCGCGTGAACTCCGCCGGCACGGAGCTGTCACAAGCCGACTTCGCCATGTCGAAGATTACGGTCAACGAAACCTACGGCGGCAACATGCTCCGCAAGGCCATCGACTACTTCTGCCACCTCTCCGTCGCGCCGGATTTCATTTCCAAGATTGAGAAGGGCGACAAAGCGTTTGCCGCCTCTGAGTTTCTGCCGCACATGCGCTGGCTCACGGATGTCAACGACGACATCTACGACCCCACCTACACCGACATGCTGCGGGTCGCCTTCACCTCCGAGTTCCGCCGCGGCAAACTGCAAGACCTTGTTGCCTTGGTTTCGGGGCGTAATTTCGAGACGAAGCAGTTCGAGGAGACTGTCGCCGAGGAATCCTTTGCCCGGCTCAAGAAGGGCGTGCTGGCCTTCATCAACAAAACGCACTTTGACCGCATCACCATGATCTTGCGGTCTGCTGGTTTCATCACGAGCGAGCTGATCGGTGGCCGGAACGCCGTCAACTTCGCCTACATCCTCTACCTGCGTGGACGCGCGGACAACGTGCCCGCCGCAGACCTTGAGCGCTTGGTACGACGCTGGTATGCGATGTCCATTCTGCGTGGCCGCTACACCGGAAGCCCTGAGACTGCGTTCGACTTCGACATCCGGCAGATCGAAGCGCGCGGTCTCGTTGCCTACGCCGATTCGGTCATAGAAAACGAACTGCCTGCCACATTTTGGACTGGCATGTTGCCGCAGTTGATGGACACCTCGTCCGCGCAGAGTCCCTATTTCTTGGCCTATCAGGCGGCGCAGGTGAAGCTCGGCGACAAGGGCTTCCTCTCTCGCGACATCACCGTGCAGGACCTCTTGATGAACCGGAGCGATGTGCATCATGTATTCCCCAAGAAACACCTCAAATCTCAGGGCCTGGCGCGCGGGCGCTACAATCAGATCGCCAATTTCGTGCTCGCCCAGAGTGAGATCAATATCGCCATCGGTTACAAAGCCCCGGAAAAGTATTTTCAGGAGTTGGCCGAACAGTGCAACGGCGGGGCGAAAAAGTATGGCGGCATCACCAACGCCACCGACCTGAAAGCCAACCTGCGTATGCACTGCCTTCCTGAATCCCTGCTTGATGCTCAAATTCCGAACTACGACGCATTTCTGGCAGAGCGACGCGGGCTCATGGCGCTCAAAATCAAACAATGGTTTGAAGTGCTGTGATCATCGCCCGCTTCCAATCGTGCCAACCGCGCGATGCGCAATTCGTCATGGCCAACTCCGCCTCCGACGCCCGCGCCTCCGAGCAGGAAATCGGGCAGAAGCTCATCGAAAGCCGCGCCGTGCAATGCGTGGTCGCCTTTAGCGCCTTGAACTGACAAACTCAATTCGATGCAACTGCCTCTTGAAGATTTGGAATATCAGCGCCGCGCGATTACGGCGGTCGTTGCCGTTTTGGAAGGGCAGGTCCGCAACTCGTTCGACTTCAAGGTTTACAGGCTCGCCAAGTCCGCGTTCCCGCGGGTGGAGTTTGCCCTCGACCCGGCCAAGACGGAGGCGGCGAACGTCGAGTTGCTCAAGCAATACATCCGCGAGAAAGAAGCCACGTTCCATCTCCAGTTCGAGAAGGACAAGGTGCTGGACGAAGTGCTGCTCAAGCAGGGCTTCATGCTCGACTACACGCTCACGCGCCGCCCCGAGTTCACGAAGAACGAAGTCTTCCTCGCCAAAGACGCGCACAAGGAAAGCCTCGTCTGCCTGGACGCGAAGCTTGAGCCGGAAACCGTGGACCACTTCCGCACGAACAAAGACCAGTTCTTCATCTGCCTCGAACTCGCCCTCGACACGACGAAGAAATGGAACTTGAAACACAACCTCGGCGAGAAGCTGAAGACGATTTGAGGCGGCATGCACACGCTGGGCGCCATGGCGAAGACGCTGAATCGCTCGGCGGTGTATCTCCACGGGCTGCAAGCGCGGTTTGAGTTGCCCGCGTTCGAGGGTGCGGCCTACTCCGATGCGTATCTCGCCTTTCTTCGCACCGTGGTCTTCCTGCGGATGCTCAACGTTTCGGAAGAATCGCTGCGCGACCTCTGGCATCTCGAAAAGAAGCTGCTGCAACTCCTGCATGTGGATTCCACCGGCTCGCCCACCTGGTTTCTCGACGCCTGCGGGCGGACCACGCATCCACGCCGCCGCCTGCTCCTGACGAATCACGACATGGGCGTCGCCCTGCCATCGCGGACGCTCCAGCTCGGATTAAATTTCGCCACGGATTTGCCCGAGCTTTTTGGCGGGAAAGAAATGGGCGAAGACGCGCTGCGCGTTCTCGGCGATTATCTCAAACTCCACACCCGCATCCAAGCCGACGTGAACGCCGAAGTTCCCCTCGTGCGTGCCGCCGCGCGCTGGTCGGCCCGCATGAAATAGCGGACTGGTCGCTTTTCACACGGCGGGAAATTTGCGGTCCGGGTGCGCGTGTTTGATTGGGAGCAGCCGGCGAACACTGATTTCCTGCTAGTCAGCCAGTTCAGCCTCACGGGCGCGCTCTACACCTGCCGGCCGGATTTGGTGGGCTTCGTCAACGGCCTGCCGCTGGTCGTCATCGAGTTGAAAAAGCCCGGCGTGCCCGCGCGCGCGGCGGGGCATCTGCTCGACGGTGAACTGCACCCTGGACGGTCAGCGCCAACACCCTTTCCAGCCGCTGTGGTGCCCTGAGCGGCCTTGC
>Ga0194128_10009711_pt1 | contig 11677 bp, 10 predicted proteins | sample TA2KigCa65mmetaG_FD_148650 | JGI IMG/M metagenome (GOLD analysis project Ga0194128, IMG submission 148650) | Freshwater microbial communities from Lake Tanganyika, Tanzania - TA2015037 Kigoma Deep Cast 65m | ecosystem: Environmental > Aquatic > Freshwater > Lake | place: Tanzania: Lake...
TGATTTTGCTAGACATAAGATAAAATTTGATGGTTTAGGTTTAATTAAGCCCTTACAAAGCCCATGCCAAGCCTCCTAATAAGCCTTGAACATGACAAAATCGCCATTCACTATGTCAAAACAAGCATTTGCTATGACAAAAATGCTGATTCGAACGGAGTAATCCCCAAGTTGAGGGGCTCAAAACACCAAAACATCTCCCGCAATTCCAAAAGGGATCCCAATCCCTAATCATAATCTTCAGGCTACTGCGCCGGGGCAGGTTTGGCTCCCTGGTTGCTTGGGGCTGGGGCGCTTCCCTGATTGGCGGGTGCCGGTGCTGCATTACCCCCTGGAGGGGCCGGTTGGCTACCCGCTGGGGTTTCCAAAACCTTTTCTTCGAGTCGGGTGGCCGCGCCTTCTTCGGTAGTCTCTGCACGAGGAATCCACAAATTCACCAACAAAGCGAGGGTCAAGAGGGAAAGGCTAAGAATCCAGGTACCCTTTTCCACCACATCCGATGTCCTTTTGACCCCCATCACTTGGTTAATCGATGAGGAACCTTGGGCCAATCCGCCCCCTTTGGGCTTCTGAACCAAAACCAAAAGAATCAACAAAAGGCTAACCAATACGATAAGGAGGGTAATGAAGGTATACATAGGATAGGATTAAAATAAGTGCTACAAGGGTTGGTAACCTGAAATGGCAGGGCGCAAAGGTAAGTTCAAAACAAGTTTAGAGACCATTCTTGGACTAATCACCTAGGCGAGTTGGATTCAATTTGATCGATACAATCCCTGAAATAGCCTAATTTGCTAGGGAATCGTAGCATGAGCCGACGGTAAACTCGAACGGCCATTGCCCTTTGACCCTGCTCCAGATAAAGCCCCGCCAAGGATTCGGAAACGGGGACCTCCTCCAAATCCAAACTCTTGGCAGCCATTTCGCGAATACGATCCATTTCGTTTCGAGATTCTTCGGGCACCTTGTTTGAAGGGGTGGGCTCTTTGCAATCTGCTGTTTGACCCTCACTCCAATTGGACAAGTCTGCCGAGGCTTCCAAGTAATCCGTCTGCGTATATTCCGCGTAGAGCAAATCCAGTTCATCCGATTCCATGGCTTTCCAATCCACCTGACCTAGTAACGTAAACCAATCCAGCCGTGTTTGCTGCGCATTTCCTTGCTCCATTGTGAGTTTAGTTTCCTTAACCTCGTTGGGCACTTCGGGCGATGTTTCCAAACTTGAAATATGGAACTCTGCCCCTACTTCTGGCGTGGATTGCTGACGTTCAATGGCCCTGTATAACCACTGACCTTGATCGGTCATGGCGGAATAAGAGGCCAATGCTTTGGAAAATCTGGAGGAATGGTTGATTTTCATGCGCTGCAAATACAAGATTTGGCCCGCCTCAAAAGCTGGAGCTTCCCTAAGGAGATGTTCCAGATCCTGCCCATCGACACCCTCCAGCAACAAGGGGTTACGAATCCATTCACGAAGCAAGCGTAGGTCCATGGTTCACCACTGAATAAAAGCTTTGTTGAAAGCATCATCCACCAATTGCTTCACAATTTGATTCACCAATTCCCCCTCCACGCTTTGAAGCGGCAAGCCCGCATCAAAATCCGCATACCGAGTAAATCGCTGTTCCCATCCTTGTTTTTCTTGGTCTTTCACTTGAAACTTTAAACGCCAAACAATCGTCAAACGGTTTAGACTTGTTTTCTCTTGTCCGGATACCGCAGCAGCGGTGACTGAATAATCCTGAATTTCACCGGTAAATTCCCAATCGGTAGAACCGAGCGGCCCCAATTTGAGGTTGGATTCAGCCAAACATTTATCTCGAAAAGCATCGGACAATTGCTGACTGAGGGAGGGATTTACCAAAGAGGCGTTGTTGCGCATTTGCACGATGTGCAGTGTTTTGACCTCTGGCGGAACCGAAGCACCGCTGAAGGAGTACACTCCGCATCCGCTGAGGAAACTCAACATCAGAAAGATCCCCATCAAGGGCACTAACCCTAAGGAACTCCCTCTAACCTTATTCCTCTTCCAGTCCATATTCTTTGATTTTTCGATACAGGGTTCGCTCCGAGATCCCCAATTCAGCAGCGGCCTGCCTCCTCTTGCCGGCATACTTACGTATCGCTTTATCAATCAGGCGCTTCTCTACTTCCATCAAGGATAAATTCTCTTCGATATCCACCACTTCAGCATGTTCGTCGTAGCGTGACATCGATGCTGAGACGTTCACAGACTCTACAATGGGCGTAATCACCGTTCCAATGGACTTATCGCTATCGCGGATAGGGGCATCGCCCTCCATAATCTGCCCCATGACCCGCTTCATTTCCACCATGTCCTTCTTGAGATCAAACAAAACCTTGTACAACAAATCTCTTTCAGACCAATCTTCGGAGGACCCACCCACTCCTTCCAACAAGGCGGGCAAAGAGCTCCCCGAAATTTCACGTACGGGCAAATATGGAAGAATTTCATCGCCACAGAGCATACGTGTTGGAGCCAGTACGCAGATTTGCTCGGCAACGTTCTTAAGTTGCCGAATATTTCCAGGCCAGGGTTGGTCCACCAACCAATCCAAGGCGCCTTGATCCAATTGAACCGGTTGGGAATGGTAGCGTTCCGAAAAATCAGCGGCAAACTTTCTAAACAGCAGCGGTATATCTTCTTTCCGCTCTCTCAATGCAGGTATCTGTATCGCTACGGTGTTCATTCGATAATACAGATCTTCCCGGAACTTACCCTTTTCAATTTGCTTAAGCAGAGAAAGGTTCGTGGCGGCGACCAAACGTACATCGGTGGATAGTACCTTGGAGGAACCCACTTTGATAAATTCACCCGATTCGAGGACCCGTAACAATCTGGCCTGGGTACCCAGCGGCATTTCAGCGACTTCATCCAGAAAAATTGTCCCCCCATTAACCGTTTCGAAATAACCTTGCCGGGACTCGTGGGCACCCGTGAAGGAACCCTTTTCGTGGCCAAACAATTCAGAATCAATGGTCCCCTCCGGTATGGCACCACAATTCACCGCAATAAACTTGTTGTGCTTACGCTGCGATAGCTGATGCAATATTTTGGAGAACACCTCTTTACCTACCCCGGATTCACCCAAGATCAAAACAGAAACGTCCGTCGCTGCCACTTGATCTGCAATACGCAACGCGTGATTAAGCGATGGAGCATTCCCAATAATGCCAAATCGTTGTTTGAGGGCTTGTAATTCCATGCGGTTTTCCGAATCGATTGAATGCGTTTATGGCCGACCTTTCTGCAAAATCATTACCGCCATCCATCCCCAATATTTGAGACCTGGAATCCACCGAAATGACCATTGGTCCAAACGATCCAAGGAACTCAGTATTTTTTTGAAATACGGCCTGTTACGAAAAACAACAGCGGCCGTGGTGAACAAATTGTAATAATCTACGGTAACCTCGCTGAAATAAGAGGTAGCTTTACGAAAGTCCTTGAGACGCATGGGTTTTTCGTCCACTGTCCTCAATTGAGGGGTCAATTTTCGGTAACAATTCAGCAGGGGGTTATGCCCTGTGGGCTCGATAAATACCGCCTTGCCCCCAGGCTTTAGGCATCGATGCAATTCTTTGTAGGCCTTGTCCAAATCTAAATGATGCAGAATAGCGGAACCCACGATAATATCAAAGGTATTATCCTCAAATTCAAGACTTTCGGCATTCATCCGTCGAAAATCAATCTCCAGATTTTCGGCCTGGGCCTGGGCCTTGGACTGAGCGATGGCCACATCCGAAATGTCGATGCCCACCACTTGCGCTCCGTGTCGGGCTAGATTAAATGCTGCGGAGCCCGGCCCGCAACCATATTCCAAAACCCTGCAACCCTTGGCCAAAGGCATCAAAGCATGCCAATGGGCGTCACGACTGCTTTCGATGGTCTCGTAAAATTTATCCACCGATTTACGCAGGTCTTCCGCGAAAGCTTTGTTATGGTATTTCCGCTCCCGTTCTAGGCGTGCGGTATCATCATCCATGATCCTGCTCATGCTTGCACAGCATCAAATTCAACGACTTGACCCATCAAAGTTGCTTTGGTGGATCGATGCACCGTAACATCCACGTAGGATCCCGGAGACAGGTCTTTGGCTCCAATGAAATCGCGCGCTAATTCAACATCTTTCCCTGGAAATACCACCATTTTGTTGCGTGAATTTCTACCGCACCAATCCTGATCGGAACGTTTGGACTTGCCTTCAATGAGCACGCTGTGAACTTTGCACTCTTCTTCTTGGTTGCGCTCCACGGAATGTTGATCCTGCAAGGCCATAACTTCGGCCAATCGACGTTTCTTGATTTCCTCAGGAACATCATCGGGGTACTTTCGGGCCGCGAGGGTCCCGGGCCGCTCCGAGTACGCAAACATGTAGGCCGAATCAAAACGAACCAACTTCATCAGGGACAAGGTTTCGCGATGATCCTCTTCGGTTTCCCCGCAGAATCCAACAATGATATCGGTGGTAATTGCACAATCAGGGAGTATCCTTCGTATCGCCTCTACCCTTTCCAGGTACCATGGGCGATCGTAGGTCCGGTTCATGCGCGTCAAGACCTTGGAACTCCCGGACTGCACAGGCAGGTGGATATTTTTGCATAAATTATCGTGACGGGCCATGGTATGAAGCACCTCGTCGGTAATGTCTTTGGGATGGGAGGTCGAGAATCGAACCCTCAAGTCGGGGGATATGCTTGCGATATAAGCAAGCAAATCGGCAAACAAAAAGGTAGGCGATTCTTCCCCCTTTGTTTCCCCTGCTGGGGCTTGCCAACGATAAGAATCCACGTTTTGGCCCAACAACGTAACTTCCTTATAGCCTTGCGCCCATAATTCACGACACTCCTGGTAAATGCTGTGGGGATCGCGGCTCCGCTCCCTCCCTCGGGTAAAGGGCACCACACAAAAAGAACACATGTTATCGCAACCCCGCATAATGGTCACAAAGGCGGTAACCCCGTTCGAGCCCAAACGCACCGGGGCAATCTCCGCATAGGTCTCCTCCCGGGAGAGCAATACATTCACCGCTTGTTGGCCTCCTTGGACCTGTTCCAACAGACCCGGCAAATCCTTGTAGGCATCAGGACCCACCACGAGGTCCACCAATTGCTCTTGCTCCAATAACTTGTTCTTCAACCTCTCGGCCATGCATCCCAAAACACCAATGATCATGGTCGGTTTGTGGCGCTTCATGGCCCGAAAATGTTGCAATCGTGCCCTCACCTTTTGTTCTGCATTTTCCCGTATGGAACAGGTATTAATCATCACCACATCCGCTTGCTCCAGTTCCTCCGTAACCCCGTACCCCAAATCGGCCATGACCGAGGCCACAATTTCGCTGTCCGAGAAATTCATTTGGCAGCCGTAGCTCTCCATGTACAGGAATTTGTCGGTAGGTGGTAAATTCCCTTTCAGGATCCCGGAAAATTGGCCGCTCATGATCTAAGGTCTTGGATAAAAACAAATAAGATTAAAAAAGGCTATTTCTTTCGCTAAAATCGATTTTTTTTACAAAAATACGAGCAAATGCGACAAAATGTCAGGTTCTTCCAAAAACCATGCCATTACCATAGAATTTGGCACAAAGAAGATTTTGTGAACTAAACTTGTAAAAAAATCCACTATGTTCAAAAAACTACTTTTTTCCATGGCGTTTTGGGCCGTCATTCATGGGGTATCCACAGCCCAGACCGTGTTTAGTGAGGACTTTAACACGGTCGCATCCACAACTTCAATTCCCTCTGGTTGGGTATTGAGAAACATAGATGGGAGGCCCGGCGCAAGCAATGTTTCTTCCTTGACTGGCAATAGCACCAATGCATGGACTTTTCCCACGGTTTTCAGCAATTTAGGGAAATCGGCCGTGAGCGTTTCTTGGACCAATCCTGTAGGTATTGTGGATCGATGGTTGATCTCCCCCACGGTTTCGATCCCCGCCAGCGGCAATTATTACATGATCTACGAAGCTCAAAGCTTAAATACTTCTTATCCTGAGGCCTATGAGCTCCGGATCAGCGACGGGGATACTGCTCGATCCTCTTTCTTAACCTCAGCCCCGTTGTTTTCCACCACAGGAGAAAGTAGCCAATTGACTTCACGCGGTTTTTCCCTGTCACCATATGCAGGACAAACCATTCGTTTTGCCTTCCGAAATATCTCCAACGATATGGTCGCCATGTTGGTCGATAATATTCGAATTACAGTGCCTGCTCCTGATGCCGCCAAAATGGTTTCACACTCTATACCTTCTTTGGCCTTTACCAATAACACGGTAATTATCGGAGGTGTTTTCCGCAATTTGGGACTCAATTCCATTTCAACGGCAACACTTAATTATCAGGTAAATAACGGACCGACCACCAGCCAATCCTACAGCGGTTCGGTGAGCTCCTTCACGACGGATGCCTTTACATTTACTAGCACCTTTTCCCCTGCATCTGCTGGGGCGTACTCCATCAAAGTTTGGGTTTCAGCCCTCAATGGGGGAAATGTCAATTCCGATACCTTGACTGCTACTTTATCGGTTGTGGACCCTGCCCCTCCGGTTCAATCCAATTTGGTCATCTATGAGCATTTCACGAATGCATCCTGCGGACCTTGTGCTACGTACAATCCTCAATTTCAGGCGCTTTTACTAGCCAACAACATGGAGGCCACCTCTGTGAAGCATCATACGTCTTGGCCAGGTACGGACCCCATGTATTCTTTTAATACTGCCGATCCTACATCACGTGTAAGTTATTACGGAGTAACCGGAGTTCCGGCTGTTCGTTTAGGCTCTACATTGTCATCGAATCCCGCAAACATCAACCAAGGAAATATTGACATCAACATCTTAAACACACCGAACAATTGGCATTATATTCTTAATACCTCCATTTCGGGCAACAGCTTATCGGTTACCGGTTCTGTTCGTGGCAAAACAACGACCCCCAACACTGATAACAAGCTGTGGCTCTATCTTGTTGAGGATCCTATTTCCTATGCCACAGCACCCGGCAGCAACGGTGAAAAAGATTTCCCTTCTGTTCTTCGCAAAATCCTGCCCACCTCTAACGGAATTAATTGTGGCAACGGATCACAAAGCACTACGGTCAACGCGACCTATGCCTTATCCCCCACCTTTGTCCGGGATAACCTTTACCTTCTGGCCTTCGTTCAGGCGAACGGCACCAAAGACGTTAACAAAGGTGTCAAAATCAAGTTGGGCAATGCCATCAATACCACCTCAGTTCAGGACTTACCCGCCAAGAATACCCATTGGAGTGCTTATCCTAATCCTTCAAACAGCGAATTTTTCCTCCAAACCGCTGATAGATTCACCGATGCAACCGGTTACATCGTGTTCAATGCTATGGGACAAATCATGGCTCAGGGTACCCTGCTTGACAACGGTACATCATCCAGAGTTCGAGTTTCCACGATGGGGTGGGCCAACGGTTTATACACCGTTCAACTTACCAAAGGAGATCAGCCTTTAACGCAATCTCGTAAGATCATGGTTCGTCATTAATCCAAAAAATCGCCGTTCCTAAGGAATCAAAAGAGCCCCGCAAGGGGCTTTTTTTGTGGCATGACCTTATCTTAGTAACCAAATTATTAACCAATTTCTTTATGAGCCTTTCTCTACGTCTTCCAATCCATAAGCGTTTCCTCGCCTGGGGTGTCCTGTTCTCCGCTGGACTTTCTACTTCGATGGCACAGGTTTCTGAGAGCAATATTCTTGTCTTTGAGCACTTCACCAACGCCTCCTGCGCTCCATGTGCCCAACAGAACCCCACCTTCCAAGGCCTCATGCGAAGCAATCCCGGCAAAGCCACGGCCGTACGGCACCATGTATCTTGGCCGGGGTTGGATTCCATGTATTTGGCCAACCCTGTGGACCCCACTGTTCGAGTCAATTACTATGGAATCAGCGGCGTTCCCGCATTGCGTCTCGGTCGTCATGCCTTGAGCACCGGTATAGGGCAAGGCACTTTGGAAACATGGTTTAATATAACCCCAGCCAACTGGATCTATGACCTTGATACTCGCCTCATTGGGGTTGGTGACCCTCAGATTCCAGATTCCGTAGAAGTCACCGGCTCGGTGTATTCCCTTGCTACCCCTGATTCCACCAACCGACTCGTATTGTTCCTTGCCGAGGATTCTATTTATTACCCACCCCCAGGACAACAAGGTGGTGGTTTGCCAGGAAACAACGGAGAGAAGTTGTTCCCCATGGTGCTGCGAAAAATACTACCAGATACTAACGGAATCAATGTCGGATCAGGTGCTGTCCCCACGACCGTTAGTTTCAAATACCGATTAGGCAACCGTTGGAGAATCCCGCATCTGTACCTCACCGGATTTGTCCAAAATACCTTCACCAAACAGGTCCACAAAGGCTTTAAGCTTCAACTAGGCTACTCTATTCATACCTCGGTAGAGGATCAGGCCCTCGGCGGTAATTCATTGAAGGTTTACCCAAATCCTGCATCCGAATCCTGCATCCTTGAATGGCCATCCAATGCTGGAATTTCACATGAGGATTGGAGCGTTCAACTGACCGATCTTCAAGGGAGAACCACCCAAATCCTTGCCAATCAGATTTCATTCCTTGGGGCGAATAAGGTCGAACTCGACCTTAGCAACCTAAGCGAGGGCTTGTATCAACTTACGATTTCATCAAGCCAAGCCCGGACTACCTATTCCCACAAGATTTTCAAAACCAACCCATAATTTACGGACGATGAATCAACCCCGCCTCCTGTTTGAATTGCTGGAATATCAAAAGGCGAGTTATCCCTTGGATTACGCCTTCGGTTGCAAAGTAGGTGGTGTTTGGAAATTGTATTCCACTGAACAAGCCCTGGACGAAGTCAACCGCGTTGCCTTGGGCTTGATTAACATGGGCGCGCAGTCAGGTGACAAAATTGCAACCATTTCGAACAACAGGCCGGAATGGAATTTCATGGATTTGGGTATGCTTCAAATCGGTGCCGTTCACGTACCGCTTTATCCTACCATTACGGACCAAGACTACCGCTATATTTTAGGGCATGCCCATGTGAAATGGGTTTTGGTTTCGGATGAGACCCTATATCGACGCATCGCGCCAATCGCTGCAGAATTACCTGCAATTCAAGGGGTTTACACGTTCAACCGCGTTGAGGGCGCTAAACACTGGACCGAAATCCAACAATCACCACGCAAAGAACTCAGCGATACATTGGCCCAACGTCGCGCTACCATCCAAAAGCAAGACACCGCCACCATTATCTATACCTCGGGAACCACCGGTTTCCCCAAAGGGGTCATGCTATCCCACGATAACATCATGAGCAATTTGCTGGCTGCAGCTGTCAGGGTACCCTGTAAAGCCGGTGATAAATCCTTAAGCTTTCTGCCGTTAAATCATATCTATGAGCGAATGCTGACCTACATGATGATGTACAGTTCCATCGGAATTCATTATGCCGAAAGCATGGAAACCATCGGAGAAAACCTCAAGGAAATCAAGCCCCAAGTTTTCTCAACCGTGCCTCGACTTTTGGAGAAGGTGTACGACAAAATTGTGGCCAAAGGAATGGAACTGACCGGCGTCAAGCGTTCCCTGTTTTTTTGGGCCTTGAATTTGGGACTGCGATACGAGCTCCAAGGTGCCAACGGCTGGTGGTACGAAACCCAACTCAAATTGGCCAATAAGCTTATTTTTAGTAAATGGCGCGAAGCATTGGGCGGAAATGTACAGGCCATCGTGAGTGGTGCGGCGGCTTTGCAACCTCGCCTGGCACGGGTTTTTTGGGCGGCCAAAATTCCAGTTTTGGAAGGGTATGGACTCACCGAAACTTCCCCAGTTATTGCTGTTAATTATTTTGCAACGGGTCAGGTGGAATTTGGTACCGTAGGACCGGTTCTTGACAGCGTGGAACTGCGGATTGCCGATGATGGGGAAATTTTATGCCGAGGCGGCAACATTATGCAAGGGTATTACAAAGACGAAGCCCTGACCCAACAAGTGATTGACCACGATGGGTGGTTCCACACCGGCGATATCGGAACGTTGACCGCCCAAGGCAATCTCAAAATTACCGACCGCAAAAAAGAAATTTTCAAAACCTCCGGTGGCAAATACATCGCACCCCAAGCCATGGAGAATAAATTCAAGGAATCGGTCTATATCGAACAACTCATGGTCTGTGGTGAAAACCAAAAACACCCCGCGGCTCTAATCGTGCCCGCATGGGATATTCTAGTGGACTGGGCCTCCAAGAACGGTATTAGCGACACGGCCATCCCCGCTTTGGCGGTAAACCCCGTCGTTGTCTCCTTGATTCAAAGCGAGGTCGATCGTTACAACCAAGAATACGGCCAATGGGAGCAAATCAAGAAATTCACCATTCTTCCAGTAACATGGACCGTGGACAGCGGTGAATTAACCCCCACTATGAAGCTCAAGCGCAAGTTCATCATCGGGAAATTTCAAAAAGAACACGAAAACCTCTACACCTCCTCATAGGAATTCTCCTGGATATTCCCAAGGAGCCCTTTGACCCGGCATTGCCGGGTTTTTTTTGCTATTTTATTTTTTATGCAGGCACAAGATATGCAAGCATACTAAATAAACTTATCTTTGACCATGGCATTACACTCACTTAGCGCGACTAAATCCAAACGAACGGTCTGTTTTGACACGCGTTTGACCTGGCTCAACATCGCCCGCATGTATCATTTTGAGGCCGAAAGCTACGGGCTCTCCGTTTCTTCGGCCTACCTCTTGCTGCATATCGAAACGGAAGGCCTACCTGTGACGCAAGTCGCACCCAAATTGGGCATGGAGCCTTCCTCCACCACCCGTACCTTGAACAAATTAGAAAAGGACGGCCTGATCGAAAGGTATCGTATTCCCGGCCAAGACCGTCGGCAGGTGATGGTGCGTTTAACACCCCAAGGCATTGCCGCTCGCGAATTGGCCAAAGAAAGGGTACGACATTTTAATCGTTTGATTCGTAACCGACTTGGCGATGCCAAATTGGCTGTTTTTTTTGAATGCATGGATACCATCAACGGCCTCATCGGTTCCCTAAGCCCTGCGCAGTTGATGGGCAATGCGCAAATATCCCCTGTGTTATGAATCCAAAAATAAACAAAGTAGCGGTCCTGGGCTCTGGCATCATGGGCTCCCGTTTGGCTTGTCATTTTGCCAATTGCGGTTTAGAGGTTCTGCTCTTGGATATGCCAGACCCAAGCGACGGTAGTAACCCCAACAATTTGGTCAACAAGGCTTTGGCCGCCGCGGTTGCCTCCAAGCCATCCCCTCTCTATCTGGACCGCTTGGCCGGCAAAATCCAAACCGGTAACTTTAGCGACGACCTCCCCAAAGTAGCCGATTGCGATTGGATCATCGAAGCAATTGTGGAACAATTGGAGCCTAAGCAGGATTTGTACCGGCGCTTGGAGGAATACCGTAAACCCGGCTCTCTGGTCAGTACCAATACCTCGGGTATTCCCGTTGCTGATTTGTGCCAAGGACGTTCCGACGATTTTCAGAAAAATTTCTGCGGAACCCATTTTTTTAATCCGCCCCGTTACCTGCAACTCCTGGAAATCATTCCAGGCCCCAAGACCGAAGCGGCTTGGATTCCTTTTCTCTTGCAATTTGGTCGCCAA
>Ga0194128_10009712_pt1 | contig 11677 bp, 14 predicted proteins | sample TA2KigCa65mmetaG_FD_148650 | JGI IMG/M metagenome (GOLD analysis project Ga0194128, IMG submission 148650) | Freshwater microbial communities from Lake Tanganyika, Tanzania - TA2015037 Kigoma Deep Cast 65m | ecosystem: Environmental > Aquatic > Freshwater > Lake | place: Tanzania: Lake...
TGGCTTACGAAAATTATTCCTTTGTGTCATGGACAGACGGGACGCCGATTTCTTCAGACAGAATGGCCCAAATGTCTATGAATATAGAACAGGTTAGAGATTTTAATGATTCCAAACCGGCTGGAGTTTTGCAATTTATTGAAGTAACTACGGCTAATGTTGTTGCAAATATTCAAGATCTTCGTAAAAGAGTAGTAGATTTAGAAAATTTATGATAAACTTGATCCATGAGTAGAAGAAGGTGGTATAATTGGAGGATGTCTAAAATAAATCAAAAACCCAATTGGCAAACCAAAAACATCGATGATGATTTTACGGTGCCGCAAGATGATACGGAGAATGTTTTGCAAGATAATATAGAAAATAGTGTTAAGCAGGCAGGTCCTCAACAAAACAATGGTTTAGATATGAACTTAGTTTTAGCTTGTTTTCAAGAAAAACTAGCTCAGTTAACTACTGAGTTGGTTGTAAAAGACGCTACGATTAGACAGTTAACAAATGTAATTAATAAAATGAGAGGATAATGAAATGAGTGAAACATTAGAACAAAAAATAGCAAATCAAAAAAGTGAGTTTGTTGTTGAGATTAAAATATCAGAAAAAAACCTTGCCTATAAAAGCGATTTTTCAGAAGCAGAAACCATTTTTTGGCTAGAAGCTGTAAAAAATCTTATTATTAAAAAGACCTTTGAAGCCGCAGGAATGTCAGAAAGCGTATAAATTACAGCCTTAATGATAAGGCCCTTACTATTAATACCAAAGCTGTAATAAGGATGTACAATGGCACTTAGAGATTATTTACCTTTTTCTAGTGTAGGTGAACAACTAGGGGCCAAAGAAAAGGCCATAACACCAGATGATATGAGGTCGCTTTCAAAAACAATGAGAGTGGCTGCTTTAGCTCTTGGCTTTCAGGGTACCTCTTATTTCTTTGGTAAGAGAGCTTCTTTTGAGCCACCTGCTTATGATTTTGACAGAATTCTTCAAGCCGTTGATACGGATTCTTATGTTAAGCAGGCTATATCAAAGCATAAAGAGCTTTTCTGGAAAGAGGGTTGGGAAATAGTCTCAGAAAATCAAGAAGCGGTTTCTTATCTATTGCAAAGAATAGATTATATGGAAATGGCTATGAAGAGACCATTTTTGGATTTCTTGATTGAAGTTTCTGATCAACTTTTTAAGTTCGGAAATGCTTTTATCGTTAAGGGTAGGGGTGACATAGCTTCTTACTTTCCGAGTAAGCTTAATCCAGTAAATGCAGAATACCCAATAGCTGGATATTATCTTATTCCAACTGAACAGGTTAGAATTCTTAGAGACAAATACAATAGACCAAAGGCTTATCAACAGGCAACTGATCCGCTAACGTATGCTCCAACAGAGAGAGATCCAGTTTGGTCCGCAGATAGAGTGATACATCTTCATTTAGATAGAAAACCTGGGAGAGCATTCGGTACCCCCTATATTAACAGTGTGCTAGATGACGTTATTGCTCTCAGGCAGATTGAAGAAGACATACAAAATCTTGTTCATAGAGAACTCTTTCCACTGTACAAGTATAAGATTGGTACTGCAGAGCAGCCAGCCGAACCACAAGAAATAGATCAAGCCGCCCTAGAAATAGAAAATCTTAGAGCAGAAGGTGGATTAATTCTACCGTTTAGACACGATATAGAAATAATTGGTTCAGAAAATACCGCATTAGACGCATCAAAATATTTAGATCATTTTAAGGAAAGAGTCGCAGTAGGTTTGGGTGTTGCACCACATCACTTGGGTATGACAATGAATGGCGGTAATAGATCCGTTACTGATAGATTGGATACTGCTCTCTACGATAAGGTTAAGCAAATTCAAAAAAGTTTTGCAGAAATGGTAAGACTTAATATATTTAATGAGCTTTTATTTGAAGGCGGATATGATCCAACTACAAATCCAGCTGTTGTTGGAGAATCAGATAGATGTTTTTTTAAGTTTAAAGAAATAGATGTGGATACTCAGGTTAAAAAAGAAAATCATATTATCCAAAAGTTTGTTAATAATACCATAACACTCAACGAAGCTAGATTAGCTTTGGGAATGAGTACCGATGTCGACGTCGAAGAATTATATGGCGGAATGCAAGCTAAAATACAAATAGATATAGCTGGTGCGCAAGCTGAGCTGTCTGCACAAAATGCCCCAGAGCCAAAAAATTCTGATGGTCAAAAATCGGCAACAGTCGGCCAAAGAAATTTGCCAAATTCTAGAAAAGGTACCGGCAATAAGTCCAGACCACAAAATCAAAATGGTCGTTCTTTTTCACCAAATATTAGAAGACATGATAATAAGTTTTTAACAATAATTGAAAATCTTCTTGAAAAAGAGTATAATGTATTAGGAACAGATATCGAAAAGGATGATAAAAATGTCTGATATTAGCGGCGTAGAAGGGCAAGATATATTAGAAAAATTTAGAATAGCGGTTCGCAACGGACAAACTCGTTTAGCGCTTGAATCACTTGTTGATGTTATCGATGTTATTGTTGAAATTATTACTCCGTCAGAAGAGTATAATGAACAACCCGTACAGCAACCAACTAAAATTGAAGTGGTTGAAGAAAAGCCAGTTTCAAAGAAAAAGCAAAAAGATATCAAAAAAGATCAACCGGTAACAGTAGCAGTAGCTGAATAAATAATAGCAAAATGATTAAGCTATTAATAGGTTGTCCAATTTATAAAAGAGAATGGATATTCCCATATTGGATTTCTTGCATCGAAAATCAAGAGGTTGATTTATCTAAAATTGGTTTCGTATTTGAGGTATCCCCAGATGACGAAGCCACTATATCTAGTTTAATCAGATATAGAAATGCCAGACCAAATATTGAAATATTTGAAATAGATACAAGAAATGAAATACCCCATTTTGAGCACAAGGAAAATTCAAGAACATGGAGTATATCTAAGTATTCTAATATGGTCTTTTTAAGAAACAAATTACTTGAAAAGGTCAGAGAAATAAATCCAGAATATTTTTTTAGTCTTGACTCAGATGTTTTAATTACCAATTCAAATACAATTAATTGTTTGGTTAGCCACATTCAAGATGGCGCTGATGCAGTAAGTCCGCTTATGTTTATGACTCCAAACGACACAATGTATCCTAGTGTTATGGATTGGTTAGATCAACCCGGTGGTCAAGGATATAGAAAAGAAAATTATCCCTTAGGAGAATATTTTAAATCTGATATTATTATGGCAGCTAAAATGATGTCAAAAAAAACATATCAAACAATTAATTACGAAATACATAGTCAGGGCGAAGATCTTGGTTGGTGCGCCAACGCCGCAAAGGCCGGACTTAAACTTTACTCCGCATCTTATATTTATGCACCTCATATTATGCATAGGCCGATGTTACAGCACTTTCTTCAGCATGGAGATCCTAGACATTTGCAATATTTAGAAATGTCGTAGAAAGTATGATATATTTGTATAATATTGTTTAATCTTATAAATAGTTCATTTACTATAAATGATGAATAGTTAAATTTGGAGATAAAAATGGCTTTTGATTTCATAGAGAACTTTACTCTTGAACTACCAGATTTTTCAAAAATACAAACAATTTTTTCTGAGTCTTTTAACGATAAGCATGGTTTAATCATTGAGGTAGCTGCCATACATGAGCGGGTTAACGGTAAATTACAACAATTATTCAGCTCAGGAATTAGAAAAAGCCCTACAGTCTTGGGTAGAGCCCTATCCAAAACCAATTATTTTAAATCATGATCTTAATGGCGAGCCCATTGGCAGGGTTATGGCGGCTAGGATGGACAAAGAGGTAGATGGAGCTAATTTTGTAAGATTGCAAATAGCAGTTACAGATCCGGTTTCTGTACAAAAGGTTCTAGATAAAAGATATTTAACAGGTTCTGTTGGCGGGAGAGCGGGTAAGGCTATTTGCTCTATATCTGGTGATGATTTGGCTCAAGAAGATGACACTGGTAGACCAAAGTTTCCAAAGTATAAAAGGGGTAAGGTTTATAAGGGTAAATTAGCTTTTATAGATATGCAGGATATTTCTTTTAAAGAGTATTCTTTTGTAAACCAACCGGCGGATCAAAGGTCTGGTGTAAGATCTTCTAAAAAAATAGATGGTTTAGTAGATACTGCAGATTTTGATAATTGGACAGCCAAGACTTCGGCTTTTATTTTACATATGGATAAAGAGGATATAATTTCGGTTGAGGAGAATGAATCAATTTTTAATGGTCTTAAAAAAAAGGAATCAAGACCGCTGTATTTGCATCTTAAAGGCGCATTTTTGACAGCAATGGCTTTGCAGGAAAGTGAAACTGATAGGCAGGGAGATAATACATTACTATTTGCTAAGAATAATGTACATAGCAATGATGAGGAGAGCTCCAAAATGAATATAGAAGTTAAAGACGAGAATGTACTAGAGGTCGTTAAATGCCTAGCGCAAGATCTAAAGTCGTCTTCGGTTGAAGCAGCTCCAGAAGTTGAGCAGACGTCAGAAGAGCCAGCAAATATCGAAAACGCCGAAACCGTAAATCCGGTAGAAGATTTAGAAAAGATCTCATCTGAAGATTCAGAAAAGACAGAAGAACAAGCTGAAAAGGCTGTTGAATCTGTAGACGCTGGAAAGTCAGAAGAGGCTTCTTCAACAGATACCGAAGAAGCAAAAGAGACAGAAGAGCCAAAAGCAGAACTCAGTAACAATAAAGAAACCGCTGAGCAAAACGCCGATGAGACTCAAAATAAAATTCAGTCTCTTGAAGAAGAAAATAAAAAACTCAAAGAAGCACTTCATCGCACCCTTGCCGAAAGGGTTGTCGATACAAAAATTGCTCTTGGTATTGAGTCAGCAGAAGATAGAGATGTTCTCATAGAAGATCACATAAAGAGAACAGCTACGTCACTCGCTGATTCATTGAGAGATATGGCAAAACTACCAATCGCTAATCCAATAAAGATAAAAGAATTTGTTGATATTACGGTTGACAGTGAAGTAGTATCTAATGAAGAGCAAAACGTATTGACAATTGATCAAGAGGCCGGAGCAGATGAAAAGAAAGAAGAGAATACAGCAGAATTAATGTTTGAAGATCTTCTTGTCGATGCTTTAATGGGTCGTAAGAAACTCTAAAAATAATAAGGAGATAATAACATGAGCTTAGCAAAGTTTCGCAAGGTAGGAACTAAGACTGGCGCAGGTCGTTTTGTAGTCTCAGAGGGTATTGCACCTTCGGCCTACATTCTTCCATCAGTTGCACTTCCAACTTGGTACGTAGATTCAGAAGATGATCGCTTTGAGATCGTTATACCAAAAGGTACAATTCTTTCGGTTGTAACAGATAGCAGTGGCGATTCGCGCTTTGTTCCATCTAACGGTAGCGCAGCCTCAGTAACTTGGGGCGACACTATTTCTGGTTGGAATCCGGTAGCTGGTGCAACACCAGTCGCTGGAGCCTCTGGTGACACACAGGCAGTCGCTGCCCGTTCGGTTCCAGTGGGCTGCGCACAATACGATCTTTACAGACCATTCGATAAGGGCACATCGCAAGGTGCTGGCTTTATTACACATGGTTATGTGGAGTACCCCATGGTTACAAACGTCAATGCAGATGTAGTGGCAGGTGACTTGATTGCCCCGGACTTTATGGGCCGTCCAAGAAAACTTGCAGCCGCAGATGCCGGTGAGTATCCATGGTTGCAAGTTGGTAAAGTAATCGAGGTCGAAAAGTTTGCAACAAATTTCGATGACGGTTTACTTTCCTACATGCAGTTGCCGTCAGACCCAGGTGCTTTGAAGACGGTATATGAAATTACACGTGAGGGCACCTTTAAGAACAAGTTGGGCATCCGTTCCAATTTGGATGTTACGAACGTCACTGGCGCATTCCGCGTCAATCTGACGCTCTAAACGAAGAGAAAACAACAACAGGAGGATAGATCCTAAGATGAGTAAGACAATACAAGAACTCCTCTCGGGTCTCCCAGCTTGGGAAGCCGCATTTGCTGAGGATGGTTACATCGACTCAGAGAGCAGAGTGACAATTAAGGAAGCCTTCGCATCATCCGATGCCGCAGCGCTGTTCCCTAAGGTCATTTCACGCACTCTGAAAGAGGCAGCCGAACCACAGCTTTTAGTGACTCCGCTCCTTTCAACAGTACGCCTCGGCAAGGGTCGTTCTTTGGAATTCCCAGCGGTAAACGCAATTCAAGCTGCTGAGATACCAGAAGGACAAGAATACCCAGAGCAGGCACTCGCATTTGCTAAGCAAGTCGAGGGCAAGGTGTCCAAGAAGGGTGTCAAGCTGGCTTTCACAGAAGAAGTTATTGCTGACTCACTTTGGGATATCGTAGGAATGCATGTTCGCGCCGCAGGCCGTGCTATGGCACGTCTTAAGGAGCAGATTGCATTAAGCCGATTCAAGGATGCTGCAACAGTAGTATTCGACAACGCTGGTGGTGGCTATGATAGCACAACCGGTCGTGGAATCACAGGTGCATTTAATAATACAATCACCTGGGATGACATTGTCGATATGTCCGCTGTTTTGATGGCCGAAAACCATGTTCCAACAGATTTCATTCTACATCCGCTGATGTGGTCTGTCTTCCTGAAGGATGCAATCTTCCATGCTGATGGTGCAGCTTCGGCCGTAAACAGCAGCTGGGGTTATCGTCCACAGTCAAAGGAAGGTACGCTTAACTCAACAGCCCCACTGGGCTTGAACGTTATCGTATCGCCCTTTGTCAGCTTTACTGCAAAGAGCGGCGCAACAGCAGCCAAATCAGACCTGTTCTTGATTGATCGTAACGAAGTTGGTACCCTACTTGTCAAAGACGACATGAGCACCGACCAGTTCGATGATCCTTCACGCGACATTCGCTCAATGAAGATGAAAGAACGCTATGATATCGTCATGCTTGGAGATGGTGAGGGAATCACCGTAGCTAAGAACGTAAGCCTCGCCCGTAACTACGAGATTCGTGTTACAAACGAAGCTACAGCTGGCGGTCTTTAATAGCTGAATTATCTTAAGATCGTTATAGTTACTAAATCTTGAGAGAGATTGGGGGGTGGCGCAAGCCACCCCTTATCTTTTTATGGCTTTTGAATTACTAGTTAGTTATAAGTTATGTAGGAGCTAGCCGTGTCATTAAATTTAATCGATTATGCAGCAGTTAATGTTGATAGGGTCAAAATTAAATTTGGTAGAACAGTAAAAATAGCTTCAATAACAAATAATAAATTCATTGTTCAAACATCCGCCGCAACGCCAACTGCTGTTCAGGATCCATTTAAAACAATAAATACTCTGTCTGACTATAGTACAATCTCTAGAACATTAACGCTTTACTGGAATAAAACGCTTGTATCTGGACAGGAATATTACATAAGATTAGTTGGTCTTCTTGATTCCGCAAACGAAGTAGTTCCAGAAGAAAAAATAGTATTTACAAAACAAGATGCGGCGACACCATCTGGTATTTCAGCCAATGTGGTTCCGGTTCTTGAAGAAATATATGTCGAAGATCAATCGATTCTTCTTGAGGCTTATACCTCTTATCAAATTATAGCTAAAAATCCAGAGTTTTATATTAAAGACATAGATCCTAAAAATGGATCATTTTATATCGACAATGATTATAATGACGGAAGGTTAACTGTAACATTTAGTTCTAGACCAGCGGTAAACTTTTTAACGAATAAATATTTTAAAGTTCAAAGAAAAAAAATTCAAAGAACTCCATCCAGATGGGAGACTGTTGTAGTAAAAGTCCAAATGCACTCCTGGAAACCGGAAGTCTATATAGACTTTCCTTCAAACGACGCAACGCCGGTATTCCATATTGAAAATAAAACATATTTTGAAACTGGCTACAAATATAGAATTACAGTTTCAAAAGAAGTAGGTATTTAAATGGCAAATACCGTTTACGCAAAAGCAAAACAGGCTTTGTTAGAGGGAGATCTTGATTTAACCGGCCAAAGTTTAAAAGTCTTATTTATTAAAAAATCTTTGTACACTCCAAATTTTTTAACAAATCAATATGTTTCCGATGTGCCTATCGCAGCAATAGTTTTCAGAACTGCAAATATTGGTAACGTAACTGCACAGGACGGAATTCTAGATGCAACAGATCTTCTAGAAGAATCCTATTCAGGTGGCGCATTTGACGGAATCATCCTATACCAAGTCGGATCGTCTGATTCAAGTTCAAGATTGATATTTTTTATTGATGAATCTGAAGGACTGCCGTTTACTGGAATCGGAGAGTCTTTACTATTAACACTGCAGTGGAATAACGAATCAGGAAAAATACTAAGCCTATAAGGAAACTATGCCGACTAATTATCCTAACTCCCTAGATATTTTAATAAATCCAACAGCTTCTGATAGCTTAAATTCTACTACCGTTCCTCATGTTAAGCAACACTCAGATCTTAATGATGCAGTAGAAGCTATTCAAACAGTCATAGGAATCAATCCAGCTGGATCACATTTGACAATAAAAGACAGAATTCTTGTCGCAGAACAATCTATCTCAGAGCAATCAGTATTAAATGGTTTAACTGATGTTACTATAAATTCGGTAGCAACGGGTCAAGTTTTGCGCTATAACGGCAATGCTTGGATTAATTACAATGAAGAAAATTTAGTAGACGGAGGGAACTTCTAGATATGGCCAATACATTAAGAATTAAGCGCAGGACGTCTGGCGCAACTGGAGCACCAGACAGTCTGCAGAACGCCGAATTAGCATTTAACGAAGTTGACGACACTCTCTACTACGGTGAAGGTACAAATGGAGCAGGTGGAACCGCAACAGCTCCATTGGCTATCGCCGGACCCGGTGCTTTTGCTACGTTAACTAGTGCTCAAACAATTTCAGGAGATAAAACATTTAGCGGAACAATAGTTGTTCCAACCCCATCTGCTGGTACACACGCTACAACTAAAAATTATGTTGATGCCCTGGTCGCTGCTGTAGCCACCTCATTTCAGGTCGCCAGTGACACTGGAAGCGTGACGATTACAACAGGAACCGACACTCTTACGATTGCTGGTGGCACTGGTCTTAGCTCCACCGCCGCCGTCTCAACAGATACTATTACCCTCCATCTTGATAATACGACAGTAACTGCTGGATCATATGGCAGTGCTAGTAGTATTCCAAATTTTACAGTCGATGCACAGGGCCGTCTTACTGCAGCTGGAACAAATGCAGTTCTAATTGATCTTGGTACAAATACTAATGGCAATTATGTTTCGTCAGTTGCAGCAGGAACGGGTATTTCTGTTTCTAACACCGGTGTAGAGGGCGGAACGTTTACCGTTACCAACTCTGGAGTTGTTTCAGTCGCCGGGACCGCCAATCAAGTTTCTGTTTCTGCCGCAAATGGAAACGTAACATTTTCTCTGCCCGATGATGTAACAATTCCAAATAATTTGACGGTAACCGGAGATTTGTTGGTTCAGGGCAATACGACTACATTGAACACTTCCACTTTGGCGGTTGAGGATAAAAACATAGTAATTGCAAATGGATCAACAACCGATGCGGCAGCAGATGGAGCAGGTATAACGATAAAAGGTGCCACTGACAAAACTTTGAATTGGGTAGATGCAACAGACTCCTGGACGTCTTCGGAAAATTTTGATCTGGCAGCGGGTAAAACTTATGCAATAGGCTCTAGTTCAGTTCTGTCTAGCACAACCCTTGGTGCAACCGTAGTTAACTCAAGCCTCGCATCTGTTGGTACGATTACAACCGGTACCTGGAATGGTTCAACGATATCCATAAGCCATGGTGGCACCGGGGCAACAACCGCCGCCGCCGCAAGAACAAATCTTGGTTTGACAATAGGCACCGACGTTCAGGGTTATGATGCAGAGCTAGCGGCTTTGGCTGATTTGACATCCGCTGCAGATAAGCTTGCATATTTCACTGGATCTGGAACCGCTAGTCTCACTGACTTAACTTCTTACGGAAGAAATTTGATTGCAAGCGCAAGCGCTGCAGTTGCAAGAACGACTCTTGGACTTGGTACTATCGCCGTTCAAAATTCAAATAGCATTTCTATCACGGGTGGTTCTGTAACAAATTTGACGACATTTGATGGAGTCACTATTGATGGTGGAACCTTTTAATTCTTAATAAGAAAGGTTTATTATGGCTATTCCAAATATAGTTCAAGGTCAAATAGCCCTAGATCCTCTTAACGGAATATTTTATTATATAAACTCAAACGAAACCTTAATCGGCTCCTCGTTAAATCTTTTTCAATCATCTAATAGTCTGATCACAACTGCAGATGGATTATCAATTGACGGTAATCTAACGGTTAGCGGAAATATAGTATCCATAGATACTCAAACACTTGTAGTTGAAGACGTTAATATAGAATTAGGAAATGTATCTTCTCCCAGCAATACAACAGCTAATGGTGGTGGAATTACCCTTAAGGGAACAACTGACAAAACTTTTGTTTGGTCAAATGCCACTCAGTCATGGACGTCTTCTGAAAACATTAATTTAGCCGCTGGTAAAAATATTGCTGTTAATGGTGTTTCTATATTTTCTAATGGAACTTTTCAGGGAAATTTTACTGGCAATTTAACTCGGAAACGTAACAGGCAATTTAACTCGGAAATGTCTCTGGTGATGTAACGCGGAAACTTAACTGGCACGGCATCAAACGCTTCAACGTGGACAAATTCTAGAAAAATTACCCTTGGTGGTGACCTCAGTGGAAATGTTTTTATTAATGGATCTCAAGACGTAACACTTAATGCCGTTGTTGTAGCTAACTCAGTTGAGTTAGGTGCCGATACAACTGGTGATTATGTAGCTAACTTGGTAGCTGGAACAGGAATCACAATAACAGGTAATTCTGGAGAAGGAATGACTCCAGTGATCAAGATATCTGATTCATATACCTCAAACACGTCAAATGCAATTAACGCTGCAGAAGCTTCGGCTGTAAATTACGCCTCAAATGCAGCAAACACCGCATACTCTAACGCAGTCATATATGTTAATAATCGCACCCTTAACGATATTTCAGATGTAAATATTTCAAATGTAGCCGATGGGGATTTTTTAAGATATAATCAAAATACTTCTGCATGGATCAATGATCCGGTAAACTTAGCTACAGATACTGTTGGCAATTATGTTGAATCTTTGATTGCAGGTACCGGCATTACTCTTACCAACGCAACAGCAGCAGAGGGTGGAACTCCGACGATTGCTGTAACTGCCAACACGTTTGACGCTTATGGAGCCGCTGCAGCAGCTCAATCCGCGGCAATCGCTCATGCGAATACGGTCGCAAATACTGCGTATTCAAACGCTGTTAGTTATGTAGATTCAAGAACTATAAACGATTTATCAGATGTAACTTTATCTAATACTGCAAATGGAGATTTTTTAAGATATAGCAGTGCATCTAATGCCTGGATAAATGACGCAATTAATTTAAGTACAGACACAATAGGCGATTATGTAGCTAACATACTTGCCGGCGATGCAATAGAAATATCAAATGTCGGAGGAGAAGGTTCCGCACCGACTATATCTGTAGCCTCTAGCTCTATAGATTCAAGTCATATATCCCTTACATTTGAATATGTAGAAGATATAACTGCGGGAA
>Ga0194128_10009715_pt1 | contig 11674 bp, 9 predicted proteins | sample TA2KigCa65mmetaG_FD_148650 | JGI IMG/M metagenome (GOLD analysis project Ga0194128, IMG submission 148650) | Freshwater microbial communities from Lake Tanganyika, Tanzania - TA2015037 Kigoma Deep Cast 65m | ecosystem: Environmental > Aquatic > Freshwater > Lake | place: Tanzania: Lake...
CTCGCGCGCAAATTTTCTGACGGAGGGTGATGCGTGCGGCTTTTGTCCGTTGGATTCGCCAGCGTTAGCGATGTTGGCGGGTGCTGTAGTAGCTGGCACTGCAGTCACCGGCACCGCGCTCGCTGTCGAGGCTAGTGTGCTGGCGCTGACTGCTGCCGCAGCACTAGTGCTGACTGCAGGTGCGCTGGCTGGCGCCGAAGCAACCGCTGGCGCTGGTGCTGGCGCTAATGCGGCCGCCCCTTCACTCACTTCGAGCAATAACACCAACGAACCCTCGGCGACTTTATCGCCTAGCTTAACTTTCAACTCCTTCACAATGCCGCTGGCACTGCTGGGGATTTCCATACTGGCTTTGTCCGACTCCACCGTGATCAGCGACTGCTCAGCCTGCACCGTATCGCCCGGCTTGACCAGCAACTCGATCACCTCCACCTCTTTGAAGTCGCCGATATCCGGGACCTTGACTTCGATTTGGCTCATTATTCTTGCTCCGTATTTCTGGTGAGGGCCGCTGCACTACCCATAGCGGCAACAACAGCAGCCTTTGAAGGACGACGACGAGCAATATCTGCTTTTTTACGATCGCCTAGGCTGCCGCTCTGACTAATTTTTCCGCTGAACCTATTTTTTTCGCTGATTACACTGTGGTGGGATTAGGCTTGTTCGGATCGATGCCGTATGTCTCGATCGCTTTTGCCACCAGTGACGCATCGACCTTGCCCTCGTCGGCCAGCGCCTTCAGGGCGGCTACCGCCACATAGTATCGGTTCACCTCAAAAAACTCACGCAACTTGGCACGCGTATCAGAACGACCGAAACCATCTGTGCCCAGCACACGATACAAACGGTCCTTCGGCATGAACGGACGGATCTGCTCTGCATAACTGTGCATGTAATCGGTCGCCGCGATCACAGGCCCTTCGCTGCTACCGAGTTGCTGCGTGACATAAGGAACCTGCGGCTGCTTCGCAGTTGGATTCAGCAAGTTCCAGCGATCTGCATCCTGACCCTCACGCGCCAGCAGCGTGAAAGACGGCGCAGACCAGATATCAGCGGCCACATCCCACTCTTCTTCGAGTAGCTTCGCGCCTTCAATAACTTCGCGCAAAATAGTGCCGGAGCCCATCAACTGCACACGCAGCTTCGGCTTCTTCTTCGCTGAAGGCTGCAACAAATACATGCCTTTCAGAATGCCTTGTTCCTGTCCTGGCTTGAGACCGGGATGCGCATAGTTCTCGTTCATCAGCGTGATGTAATAGAACACATCCTCTTGCTTCTCAACCATACGCTTCAAGCCATCATGCATAATGACCGCCACTTCATGCGCGAACGTCGGGTCATACGGTAAGCAATTGGGAATAGTGGAGGCGAGAATATGGCTGTGGCCGTCCTCGTGCTGTAAACCTTCACCGTTGAGTGTGGTACGACCAGAAGTGCCACCAAGCAGGAAGCCACGCGCGCGCATATCGCCCGCAGCCCACGCCAGATCGCCAACGCGCTGCAATCCAAACATCGAGTAGAAGATATAAAACGGAATCATCACTCGGTTATTGGTGGAGTATGAGGTCGCCGCGGCAATCCAGGAACTCATGGCACCCGCTTCATTGATACCTTCTTGCAGAATCTGACCGGCCTTGTCTTCGCGGTAGTAGCTGACCTGATCCTTATCAACCGGTTCATACAGCTGACCTTGCTGACTGAAGATACCGATCTGTCGGAAGAAACCTTCCATACCAAAGGTGCGTGCCTCATCGACCAGAATCGGCACCACGCGGGGCGCAAGTGTCTTGTCGCGTAGTAGCGCTGTCAGGACACGCACATAGGCTTGGGTAGTAGAGATTTCGCGGCCTTCGGCCGTTGGATCAAGCACCGCCTGAAACGCGGAGAGCTCCGGTATCGGCAACACTTCGTCGGCCTTGCGCCGGCGCTGCGGTAGGTAACCCCCTAATTGCTTGCGACGCTCATGCAGGTATTTGATCTCTGGCGCGTCGTCGGATGGTTTGAACAACGGCACCTCGTGCAGCTGGTCATCAGGAATCGGTATACCAAAGCGGTCACGCATTTCGCGGATGGCTTCATCGTCGAGCTTCTTGGTCTGGTGCGCTGTATTTCGCGCCTCACCCGACTTGCCCATACCGTAGCCCTTCACCGTTTTTACCAGCAGCACGGTGGGCGAACCTTTGTGCTCTTGCGCGGCTTTGTACGCAGCGTAAATCTTGTGTGGGTCGTGACCACCGCGCAGCAAGCGCCAGATATCGTCATCCGACAAGTTGGCAACCAACTCCAGACCACGCGGGTCTTTACCGAAGAAATGCTTGCGCACGTAGGCGCCATCTTTGGCTTTGTAATTTTGGTATTCGCCGTCAACGGTTTCCATCATGATCCGTTGCAGCACGCCGTCTTTATCGCGCGCCAGCAGGTCATCCCAGTTCGAGCCCCAGATCACCTTGATGACATTCCAGCCAGCGCCACGGAAATCGGCCTCCAGTTCTTGAATAATTTTTCCGTTGCCGCGCACCGGACCATCGAGCCGTTGCAAATTACAGTTGATGACAAACACCAGGTTGTCGAGCATCTCGCGGCCCGCCATACCAATCGCGCCCATCGACTCCGGCTCATCCATCTCGCCATCACCGCAGAACGCCCATACTTTGCGATTGGCTGTGTCGGCAATCTGGCGCGCATGCAGATACTTGAGAAAGCGCGCCTGATAGATTGCCATGATCGGCCCCAGCCCCATCGACACCGTTGGGAATTGCCAGAAATCAGGCATCAGTTTCGGGTGTGGGTAGGACGACAGGCCCTTGCCATCCACCTCACGCCGGAAATTCAGCATCTGCTCTTCAGTGATACGCCCCTCCAGAAAAGCGCGCGCGTAAATACCGGGCGCGGAGTGGCCTTGTATATAGAGCAGATCGCCACCGTGGTTTTCGGAGGGCGCATGCCAGAAATGGTTGAAACCAATTCCAAGCATGTTCGCCAGCGAAGCGAAACTGGAAATGTGACCGCCTAAATCACCATCGGTACGGTTGGCTCTGACGACCATCGCCATCGCATTCCAGCGCATCCATGAACGCAGGCGCTCTTCATACTCGAGATTACCCGGGCAGTGCTCCCCGAGATGCGCCGGTATTGTGTTGACGTAGGCGGTATTACTGGAAAACGGAATATGCGCGCCGCGACGACGGGCCAAATCCACCATGCGCTCAAGGAGGTAGTGCGCCCGTTCAGCGCCCTCATGTTCGATGACGGACTCGAGTGCATCCAGCCACTCGCGGGTTTCCATTACATCGGGATCGTTGGCGGCTTGCGCCAGGATAGTGTCGATTTGCGCTGCCATATCAGTCTCCAGTGTCGTTGGTGGCTGGTGCATGTCTTCAAGCGTTCGGGAGGATGACATTACCCCGAAATTTAGCCCGACTTCAATCGGGCGAAGTGTATCAGGACTTCATTGATTTTTCAAAATACGGTAGATGATTTCATAATGCAGTAAATTATTTAAATGAAAACGCGCAGCGGATCGCACTTTAAAGCAGGCGCTTTGCGCAGGGATGCGGAATGCCAAGGGTTTGCCTCGAATCAAACTTTTCCCCTCACTCTTATAATGCCGGCTCTGTTAACCCGATATCTTTCACCGCCATGTCTGCAAAAATCATCGATGGAAATGCGCTTTCAGCCCAACTACGCGGCGAAGTCGCCCAACGCGCCGCCGCGCTCACCGCCAAAGGTCATCAACCCGGCCTGGCCGTTATCTTGGTGGGCGACAGCCAGGCATCCCAGGTCTACGTCCGGAATAAGGTAAAAGCCTGTGAAGAAAACGGGATTTACTCGGTGCTGGAAAAATACGATGCCAGCATGTCGGAAGCTGAATTGCTGGCGCGTGTCGATGCGCTGAACCACGACCCAAAAATCAACGGCATCCTGGTTCAACTGCCGATGCCAACAAAGTCATTGAAGCGATCGCCGCCGAAAAAGACGTGGATGGTTTTCATATTAGCAATGCCGGTTTGCTGATGACGGGTCAGCCTTTATTCCGCCCCTGCACACCGTATGGCGTGATGAAGATGCTGGAATCGATCAACTACCCGGTGCGTGGCGCGACCGCAGTCGTGGTTGGTGCATCGAACATCGTTGGCAAGCCACAGGCCATGCTGCTATTGCAAGCCGGCGCCACGGTCACCATCTGTAATTCGAAGACACGCGACCTCGGTCATCACACCCGAGATGCAGATATTGTGGTGGTCGCCACCGGCAAGCGGAACATCGTGACCGCGGATATGGTCAAGCCAGGTGCAGTCGTCATTGATGTCGGCATGAACCGTGATGACGCCGGAAAATTATGCGGCGATGTCGACTACGCGCCCATTGCAGAAGTTGCTGGCTGGATCACGCCGGTACCGGGTGGCGTCGGTCCCATGACGATCACCATGCTGTTGGTAAACACGATTGAAGCGGCAGAGCGCGCTGCACACAGCTAACACTTGAAACACTATGACCACTAACGCCCTACTCGATTTCACCGACCTGCCACGCTTCGACCTGTTTGACACATCGCATGTCACACCGGCCATCACGCAGTTGCTTCACGAGGCGCGCGAAACCGTCGCGCAACTCGAGCAATCGGCGGTCATTGGGTGGGATGCGTTCGTGGTGCCACTGGAGGCAGTGACTGAACGTCTGGGACGCGCATGGGGTGTTGTGGGCCACCTGAATGGCGTGGTCGACACGCCGGCGCTACGTGCAGCGTACAACGAGAACTTACCGAAGGTAACCGAGTTCTGGACTGAACTGGGCCAAAACCTGAAGCTGTTCGAGAAGTACAAAGCGCTTCAGGCCAGCAATGAATACACAACACTGTCATCAGCGCGCAAGCGTATCGTCGACAACGCGGTGCGTGATTTTCGTTTGGGTGGTGCGGAACTCGCTGATGCACAGAAAACGCGTTTCGCTGAAATCCAGGAGCAGCTAGCTGCGCTGTCAACGCGCTTCTCAGAAAATGTGCTGGATGCGACCAATGCCTACGAACTCAATATCGAGGATGAGGCCCGTCTGGCGGGGCTTCCGGAGGACGTGAAGCAAGCCGCGCAGGCGTCCGCCGAGCGCGAAGGCAAAACGGGCTGGCGCTTCTCTTTGCATTTCCCCTCGTATTTCCCGGTGCTGCAATATGCCGATGACCGAGCGCTGCGCGAGACGCTGTACCGCGCGAATGCGACGAAAGCTTCGGAGCTGGGTGAGAATGCCGATTGGGATAACACGCAGCTTATCGCGGATATTCTTCAATTGCGCGACGAAGAAGCCAAATGTCTTGGCTATGCCAATTTCGCAGAGGTATCGCTGGTGCCGAAAATGGCCAGCGCACCATCACAGGTAATTCAATTTCTGAATGACCTCGCGCAACGCGCGCGACCCTTCGCTGAAAATGATTTAGCAGAGCTACGCGCCTTTGCCAAAGCTGAGTTGGGGCTCGATCAGCTGGAGGCATGGGACATCACCTATGCGTCTGAGAAGCTGCGCGAAAAACGCTACGCATTTTCGGAGCAGGAAGTAAAACGCTATTTCCCCGAGCATCGCGTGATTGGCGGTTTGTTCCGGCTGATACAAAACATGTTTGGTGTTGACATCAAATCGGACAATAGCCCGCTCTGGCACCAAGACGTCACGTTCTATCGCATCGAGAAAAAAGGTCAGCTGGTCGGGCAGTTCTATCTGGACCTTTACGCACGAAACGGTAAACGCGGTGGCGCATGGATGGATGATGCGCGTGGTCGTAAAAATCTCGCCGGTGATTTGCAAACACCGATTGCCTACCTCACCTGCAATTTCACTGAACCCGCGGTCGTTGACGGGGTCAAGAAGCCGGCCTATTTCACCCATGACGAAGTCATCACGCTGTTCCATGAGTTTGGGCATGGTCTACACCACATGCTCACCGCGGTCGATGAGCTCGGTGTGTCGGGCATCTCAGGCGTCGAGTGGGACGCAGTCGAGCTGCCTTCGCAGTTCATGGAGAACTTCTGCTGGGAGTGGGATGTTCTGCAGCACATGACAGAACACGCAGAGTCTGGCGAGCCCTTGCCGCGATCCTTGTACGACAAAATGATCGCCGCCAAAAATTTTCAATCCGGTTTGCAAATGCTGCGACAAGTCGAGTTTTCGTTATTCGATATGCGCCTGCACTTTGATTACCAACCGAATGGCCAACAAACCGTCGCAGAATTACTGGCTGAGGTCAGGCATCAAGTCGCCGTCATCATTCCTCCCGCCTTCAACCGTTTTCAGCATTCCTTCTCGCATATTTTCGCCGGAGGCTATGCTGCCGGTTACTACAGCTACAAATGGGCCGAGGTGTTGTCCGCTGACGCTTATGGCGCTTTCGAAGAAGCGCAGGGCGACCCGAATCGTCTGGCCGAGACCGGCATCGCGTTTCATCGCGAAATCTTGTCCGTCGGCGGTTCGCGTCCGGCGCTGGAATCATTCACCGCATTTCGTGGTCGCGCACCCAGTATTGATGCGCTGCTCCGACACAACGGCATGGTGCAGGCAAACCCGTGACGCGCATCGATTTTCATAGCAAAGTACCGGACAAGCTCAACTACGCCTGTCGCTTGATACGCAAAGCGCAAGCAGCGAAAACCCGGCTGGTTGTGCTCACCGAAGATCATGCACAACTCGAACAAATGGATGGCTTGCTATGGACTTTTTCTGAGCAAGACTTTTTGCCGCATGTGGTCGCGGGCGATGCCTTGGCAGAGCAGACGCCGATTATCTTGACTGATGACTGCGACAAAGCGTTACCGCACCATCACGTGCTTGTCAATATTTCACGCCGCACTCCGGAATTCTTTGCGCGTTTCGAGCGCATGTTCGAGCTGGTATCGAATGACGAGCAGGATTTGATTGCAGGTCGCGAGCGCTACAAGTACTATCAGCAGCGCGGCTACCCGCTCACTCATCACGTGGCTGACTCCTCATGAACGAACCTGAGCAAGACATTCCTGTTTTAACCGATGTGATCGATACCCCTTCGCCCGTCAGGCAGTCGGTGGCGCAATCGTCCGTGGCGCTTGATCAATTAGAGCAGGCACTCTCGGATCGACTAATTTCAGAATTATCACTACAGTTGCCGGTATTGGTTGAGGCAGCGCTTCGTGAGCACCTACCCCAAGCGCTCGGTGCGAAGTTGCAAGCGGAGCTGCTTAACACGCTGACCAACGCCTTGCCAATTGCAGCGCAAGCAGCGACATCGGAACTTTCCAGCAAGGTGGCCTACGAACTCGGCGCATCGCTCGAGATGCGACTGCAAGAAGAAGTTCGCAGTGCAGTCGCACAAGAAATCGCCGCGCTCAAGGCACACAATCTCTGATTGTCCGCAGTTGCAGCGTAAAGATAAGCTCTCATCGTAGCGCACGCTGTTGCACCTTATCGTGTGATGATCAGCGCAAGATGAGCGCAAGTTATTCAACACAGGATTCAACATGAAAGTGATTGTGCTCGGTGCCGGCATAATTGGCACTGCCTCGGCCTGGTTTCTGCAAAAAGCTGGCCATGAGGTCACCGTCATCGACCGTCAACCCGGCGTAGCACAGGAGACCAGCTTCGCTAATGGCTGCCAAATCTCCGTATCGCACGCCGAGCCTTGGGCAAACCCGGGCGCACCACTGAAGCTACTGCGTTGGTTAAGTCGAGACGATGCGCCACTCTTGTTTCGGCCGCGCGCAGAATGGCTGCAATGGCGCTGGGGGTTGCAGTTTCTTCGTGAGTGCACTCCGGCACGCGCAGCGCATAACATCCGTCAGATAGTCGCCATCGCTGAGTACAGCCGACAAACCCTTCAAGCGCTGCGTGCCGAGACTGGTATTGACTACGACTGTGAAACGCGCGGTATTCTGCATTTTTATACCGACCCGGTTGAATTCGAGCAGTCATTGTCTGCAGCGCAGCTGATGCGTGAATTAGGTTGTCCGCGTCAAAGCCTTGACGCGGACGAAGCCGTGCGGCTAGAGCCTGCGCTAGCGTCGATTCGACCAAAACTAGTGGGGGCTGACTTCACACCAACCGATGAGTCGGGCGATGTCTATAAATTCACCACCGGTCTCGCGCACGCGTGCGAGCAGATAGGCACTCGCTTCATCTTCAATACCATCGTGACGCGGCTGCTCACCGAAGGTAGCGGCGCAACCTCACGGATTGCTGGCGTTGAAGTGATCGACGAGCATGGGCGGCATCAGCAATTGCAAGCCGATAGCTATGTACTGGCCTTGGGAAGTTTTTCGCAACCGCTAGCCAAACGTATCGGTATTGATCTGATGATTTACCCGGGCAAAGGGTACTCGGCTACGTACACGGTCACGCAACCTCAACTGGCACCGATGGTGTCGCTGACGGATGATGGCCACAAGCTGGTGATCTCGCGACTGGGCGATCGGCTGCGGGTGGCAGGCACCGCAGAGATTAATGGCTACTCGCGTGCATTGAACGAGGTGCGTTGCGAGGCTATCACGCGCCGCACCCGAGAGCTGTTTCCTGGCGCCTGCGATTATGAAAACCCGGTGTATTGGAGTGGGCTGCGCCCGATGACCCCATCCAATGTTCCGTATATTGGGCGATCGAAATACAGCAACCTATTTCTGAATACCGGGCATGGTACGCTGGGCTGGAACATGGGCTGCGGCTCCGGTCGCGCAGTCGCAGATATCATGGTCGGACGTCGGCCGGAAATTGATTTCGCGTTTACCGGCGAGCCGGCTAGCCACACAGCACCTGCACTGATCTCGCTACCTGCGCGCGGCTAAACTACGCTGCCCACACACTTGCCGAATTGATTATCAGCGCCAACCGTATTGTCATTACATCGCAATTTGGTTTACCTTGCTTATTTATAGCAATTTATTTCAAGAATAATATTCAGCTTGCACCCACGGAGGCTATCCATGCAGTTCAAATTGAGTCGTCTTTCTCTGCTCGCGCTCTGCGTCGCGACCTCATCTGCAGTCGCTCAGGAGCAGGTGGTCAAGATCGGTCATGTGGGACCGTTATCGGGTTCGATCGCGCATCTCGGCAAAGATAACGAAAATGGCGCACGCATGGCGATTGACGTGCTCAATGCAAAAGGCATGACGCTGGGCGGCAAGAAAGTGAAGTTTCAACTCATTGCCGAAGACGATGGCGCCAATCCGCAGCAGGCGACTTCAGTCGCACAGAAGCTCACCGATGCAAAAGTCAATGGTGTGATCGGCCATCTCAACTCGGGTACCACGATCCCGGCGTCCAAGATTTATCACGACCATGGCATTCCGCAGATATCGCCATCAGCGACGAATCCCAAGTACACCCAACAGGGCTACAAGGGGGCTTTCCGCGTGGTTGCCAACGACGGGCAGTTGGGCGGTGCATTAGGTCGCTACGCGGCCAATACCCTGAAATCGAAAAATGTAGCCGTCGTCGATGACCGCACTGCCTACGGGCAGGGTGTTGCCGATGAGTTTATAAAAGCCGCAAAGGCGGCGGGCATTAACATCGTTGCCCGCCAGTACACCAACGATAAAACACCCGACTTCAATGCAATTCTTACCGCGATCAAAGGCAAGCAGCCTGACCTGGTTTTCTTCGGCGGCATGGATGCGGTGGGCGGACCGATGCTGCGGCAGATGAAGCAACTCGGCATCAACGCTAAATTCATGGGCGGTGACGGCATCTGTACCGAGCAGTTACCCTCACTCTCAGCAGGTGCAATGGGTGATGGGCAGGTGGTCTGCGCTGAGGCGGGTGGCGTAGAGGACAGCGGAAAAAAAGCGATGGATAACTTCCGCGCTGACTACAAGAAAAAATTTGGTGCGGAGGTAAAGCTCTATGCGCCTTATGTGTACGACGCAGTGATGGTGATGGCCGACGCAATGAAGCGCGCCAATTCGGCCGAACCCGCGAAGTATCTACCTGAACTCGCCAAAACCAGTTATCAAGGCGTCACCGGCAAGATCGAATTCGATGAGCGTGGCGATATGAAACAAGGCACGTTAACGCTGTATACCTACGAAGCGGGCAAGCGCTCACAAATCGCGGTGGTGCGCTAAGTATTAGCTGATTCTGTAGAGAGCGTGCGCGAAAAACACAACGGCAATAAACACGAAAGCTATGTTTCGAAAGCCATACTACGAAAATCAAATTACGAAAGCGATATCACGAAAACCATAAATGCGAGAGTCACACCTACGAGCGTCACAAATAAAAAGCGCTCCTGTCGGGAGCGCTTTTACATTCACGTCTGTGCGATTATTTCAGCGAGAGAACCCACGCCGCCAGTTTCTTCGCCTCCGCCTCGCTTACCTGAGGATTAGCGGGCATCGGGATCTGACCCCATACGCCGCTACCACCTTTTTGAATTTTGGTGGCCAGCTTGGCTTCTGCTGACTTGTCGCCCTTGTACTTGGCCGCGACTTCCTTGTAACCTGGGCCAACCACTTTGTTATCTATCGCGTGGCAAGCAAGGCAATTTTTTTCTTTTGCCAGTTGCTCGCTGGCGAGCGCCGCGTTGGAAGCAAAAGCTGCAACGGCTACGGCAGCGACCAGAATAGCTTTCATGTGTGTCTCTCCGTTCAAAATTTAAAGCGGGCGAATTGTAGCGCGTTTTACAAGCCGGATCACCCAAGTCAGGCTTGCACTTGCTTGCTCGACGACTGAATGAACGCCGACCAGCGACAAGATCACCGGCAAGATCAGCGCCACTGATACGGTAGCGCTGCAAGCGAATCGACGCGCAGAACTTTACACTCACTCACACTTGGTTTAATCAGTCACCGCACCCCGACTTGCGCTCGATGCTAATTTGGCAAATTTGGCTAGTACACCGCGGGTGTACTTGGGCGCAGGAGGACTCCAGGCCTTACGACGCCGCTCGAGCTCGTCATCGGCTACGTTCAGCTGTATCAGCAACTGGTGCGCATCAATGGTAATCGAGTCGCCCTCCTGAACTAACGCGATGTTACCGCCCGCGTAGGCCTCAGGAGCAACATGGCCGACCACCATGCCCCAGGTAGCGCCAGAAAAACGACCATCGGTGATCAAGCCAACCGACTCGCCGAGCCCCTTACCAATCAGCGCCGAGGTTGGCGACAGCATCTCCGGCATACCCGGTGCGCCCTTTGGTCCCAAGTAGCGCAGTACCAGCACGTCGCCAGCCTTGATCTTGTCTGCCAGAATCGCTTGCATCGCGGACGGCTCATCATCAAAAACGCGCGCCGGACCTTTAATCGCTGGGTTCTTCAAACCGGTGATCTTGGCAACACATCCTTCAGGTGACAGATTGCCCTTCAGGATCGCAAGGTGCCCTTGTTTGTAGATCGCTTTTTCGATCGGCATGATCACATCCTGATCAGCTCGTGGCTGATCAGGCACGTTCGCAAGCTCTTCGGCCATGGTCTTGCCGGTGATGGTGATGCAGTCGCCATGCAGCAAGCCAGCGTTGAGTAAAATCTTCATCACCTGCGGAATGCCACCAGCCGCGTGCAAATCAGTCGCCACATACTGACCCGAGGGCTTCAAATTACAAATCACCGGCACCTTCTTGCGCATGCGCTCGTAATCATCGATATGCCACTCGACATCTGCGGCATGGGCAATCGCCAGGAAATGCAACACCGCGTTGGTCGAGCCGCCAGTGGCCATAATCACTGCTACC
>Ga0194128_10009730_pt1 | contig 11662 bp, 10 predicted proteins | sample TA2KigCa65mmetaG_FD_148650 | JGI IMG/M metagenome (GOLD analysis project Ga0194128, IMG submission 148650) | Freshwater microbial communities from Lake Tanganyika, Tanzania - TA2015037 Kigoma Deep Cast 65m | ecosystem: Environmental > Aquatic > Freshwater > Lake | place: Tanzania: Lake...
AATTGGATGAGCGCATCATTCCGGAATTCCTCGACGCGGTGGCCCGCCTCTCCCGGGAAACCGACGCCAGGATTTTCCTCGTCAGCAACCAGGGCCAGCAGTGGATTCCCCTGAAAGAGCAAGAGGCCGTGATGCGCCACCTGGTGGATCCCGTGGAAGAGCGCGGCGGCCGCATCGACGCGGTGTACATCTGCACCAACGACAAGAAGTGGACGCCCCCCGAGGGGGAAGAGAACGGCCGCAAGCCCGCGCCGGGGATGCTATTGGCCGCCGCGATTGACAACGGGGATGCGGTCGATCTGGCGGACAGCTACATGGTGGGGGACATGACCACGGACATCGCCGCGGGCGAAAGCGCGCACCCGGACGTCACTTCGGTGCTGGTGAAGACCGGATACGGCGGCAAGGACGGGAAGGTCAAGATCGAGCCCGACCACACGTCCGCCGATCTTGGCGCGGCGGTGGACTGGATTATCAGTCGGACCAATCAGGGATCGGCACAGCCGACGCCTCCCCAGATTTAGCGGCCCCTGTCAACACGCTCTACTTCCGCGCCTCCGGCTTGGTCAGCTCGATCTCTTCCAGCTCTCGCTCGGCGATTCCCGATGACCCGGCGCTCAAGCGGTAGGTGATGCGCACGGTGCGGCCCACCAGGTAGCCCACGTTTTGCAGCAGCAGCTCCTTGCCGATCTTGATCTTGTTGTACTCGAAGTGCACCGCCACCGGCTCGCCTCGTGCGGTGAGGAATTGCATGATGCCGGCGTCGCCGCGGAGGTCCACGCCCTGCACCAGTCCCTGGGTGCGGACGTTCATGGGTGGGCCGCTGTAGCGATCTCCGCTGCCCGGAACGCTGGGGCGGGGAATGTAGGTGAACCACATCTGGCGGACCCCAGACAGCGGGATCGAGTAGTCGTTCTGGCGCCACCAGCCGACCAGCTCGGTGTACGGGTTGGCGAGCCCGACGTGCATCTGGTCGCCGTTGCGCAGCCGCAACACCGCCTTGATGCGGCCGTCGGAGTAGAAGAAGTCCGCCGTCGCGAGGTCAATCAGCGGCACCGAGACGACCCCTTCGCCCCACTCGCCGCGCAGCCACGGAACGACTTCCCCGCGGTCCTTCAGTCCGTTCACGCGCACCCAGGACACCGCGATGCCGTCCTGGTCCTTGATGCCCACGTAGAGCCCGGGCGCGGTGGGCCCCGGAGGGTTGATGGGCGGCGCGATGCCGGGCACCAGCCGCGGTCCGGGCGTCTGCTGCTCGGGCACGATGACCTCGATGGTGGTCTGGGCGCGCGCGCCCGAGGCGCACAGCAGGATCAGGAGGGCGATCGACAGGAGGCGACGCATGGGGCCGCACTTCGCGTGGGCCCGGTGGGTCTCCTTCGAAGGGACTGCCCGGCGCTTCGAAGGGCGTGGGACGCGCCCGCGAGAACCACGCCCCTTCAGGTTCAGTTATTCCAGGGGGCTCAGCTCGCGGATGGTCGTTTCGATGATGTCGTGATCAATGCGCTCCACGGCGTGCCCCCGGAGGTACGACGAAAGCTTGAAGACAGCGCCCGATTCCGCCTTGCAGAGCAGCACCATGCGGCGCATGTCCTCGCGGACCGGCGCCGCCGCCATGCGCCGCAGATATTCGCCGAGATCCTCATAGGAGTCGGCCAGCTTCTGCCCGTTCATCCACCAGCCGCCGTTGTATTCCTGGAGAAATCCAAAGGCCTGCCCCAGGCACACGATCTGTCGGATCTCGTCGTCCACGTCGCCCACCGTGTACGACGTAGGAAACACCGAGGGCAGGCGCCCCAGCGGATCGGTGAAGTACATCGGGCGGTCCGGCAAGCGGTTGAGGGCCGCTCTACAAAAACGCACCGGCGACATGAGAAACGCCGGAAAGCCGGCCTTGAGGCGGTACACGATCAGCGACTGCTTGTCGCCGGAATAATAGAAGGACGGCTCGGTAATCGAGTGCAACGATAGAATGTCCTCAATGTACCCGAACGGGCTGCGGGTCATGAGCGCGAAGACGAGAGTGGCGGACTCGTCCATCACGTCTTCGGCGTCAAGGCTGATGAACGCCTTGGCCTGGTCGAAGCAGCCTTTCAAGCGGGCCACGCCGGGCCCCTCCGGCAGAAGGTTCATTTCCACCAGGATGTCTTCCAGCGTCATTTCCTTCAGGTAGCCAAACATGCGCTCGGTGGTTTCCTGCATGACCACGCGCAGGCGCGCCAGCGAATTGGTCTGGGTGAATGCAGTGTACATGTCTGAGATCGATATTTCTTTGAAAACTGCGCGGGCCTCGATGCGGAACCTTGGATGGCCCGACAGCCAGCGATCGACTTCCTCCCAGGTGACGGCGCTGCGCACGAACGGCGTGTTGGGCACCAGGATGCGCCGCCGCTCATCCTCGGCGTCGCGGCTGAAGGCCGACATGTGGTTGACGAAGTCGTCGAGATGGCGACGGGCGCGGGCCACGTGCTGGATCAATTCTTCAAGAAAAGAGCGCTGCGCTCCCAGCAGATCACGCTCGTAGCGCATGGTGAGCGGTGTGGCGTAGCCTTCCTCGAGGCGCTTCACGAGCCGCTTCTTTTCCGTGCTGGCCTCTTTTAATTTGCGCGCGCTGGCGGTGAGATCATCAAACAGGCCCTTCCAGAGTTTTCCGTACACGAAGCCGCCATAGAGGACCGCCACCCCCAGCGCCATCTGGACCAGGAAGAAAACCTTTCCCTTCAGCACCGTCGCGCCCAGGCCAAACAGCAGTAAGCCGAGCACCACCGCAATTCCGGCGGGGACCGCAATGAGCCACGTGCTCACGAACGAGCGGCGCGCGGATTCCAGCTTTTCGGCGTGGCGCTCGGCGGCCTGCAGGCTGGCATCGGTCTTTCCCAGGTCGGCGGCGGCCTCCCCAGCGGACGATTCCATGGCTCGCAGGTACGCTTAAGTGCGCGCGCGCCGACGGCCCGGATCGGCGTCGTCGAGCGCCTGCTCGGTGGCGCGGCGGTCTACCCCTAGGCCAGCGTCGACAGGCTCTCGATGTATTGCTGGACGTCGGACAGCTCGGACTCGATCTGCTGGCGGACTTCTTCCGTGGCGCCGCGCTCGACTTCCACGCGCATCTGGTTGACGTACATGCCGAGCAGCTCCGAGACGCGCTCGTTGCCGAGCTGCGCCACCGTGGTCTCGATGCGGTTTTCCACCTCGCGGACCAGATCGATGTCCTTCAGGTATTGCTTCATGGACTCAATGCGGTTGGGCGCCAGGCGGAACAGGTAGCCCCTGGCGGGGTCGCCCTTTTGCTGCGAGCGGACGTAATAATGAGTGCCCTGCCGCACGATGAGTCGGAACGGCTCGGTCACCGCCAGCGACCAGGCCATGCGGCGGTCCTGATCCTCGCCCTCCGGGAACAGGTCGGCGCAAATCGATTCCCAGCGGCGATCCACGTGGCATGAGAAGGGCCGGTTCTTGTCCACGTATTTCTCGCGGTAGCGCTCCATGGACTGGATGCAGAACGCCGGCACCGCCGCCTCCGCCTTCATGCAGATGATGCGCCGCGGGTCGCCCATCGATACGACGGTGGGCGAATATTCCATCGGGATCACTTCGCGGATCTCGTCGCTGGTCAGCACCGTGTCGTCCGCGTCCTGCACGCCGAAAATGTAGATCAGCTCGGTCTTCTTGTCCCCCGACACGCGGCCGGTGTCGTACTGCCAGAGGGGCACGGCCATGGCGTCCAGTTGCAGGACGATGCGCTGGCGCTCCTGCAGCGGCACGTCGCGCAGCACCTGCTCCAGGGTGCGGGTCTTCATGTGCTGCACGTCCGGCAGCGACTCGGCATATTCCAGCACGAGGTTCTTCAGGTCTTCCATGCGCATGTCCGCGAGGTCCATGAGCAGCGTGTTCTTGGCGTCGTGCAGCCATTGCAGGAAGTCCTCGGTCTGCACCGGGACGCGGTGCTCCCAGTAGGCTTCCGGCTCCAGGTCAACCGTAAAGGCGCGCATCTGGCGCGACACCGTGCGCAGCCGCTGAATTTCCGCACTCAATTCCTTGACCAGCGCGGAAGCCGCCTTGTCGATGGTGTCGAGCTGCTCCATCCACTTGCGGCAGCGCTCGAGCATTTGCGAGAAAAAATTGACGGCGCGGTCCCGCCGGATGATTTCCTGCTGGGCGTTCGACCACGCGGAAACGTCCGCACGCAGCTGCTTCACGCTGGTTTCGATGCTTTTCTTGGCCCCGAAAAACTTTGCGGCGGCACGCTCGGCCTCCTCCCGGTGGACCTTGATGGCGCTCTCCACCTGTTCGAGGTTCTTTGCTTCGTCGCGGCGCTCTTCTTTCATCACCTGCTGAAAGTTTTCCAGGCGAGGCACCAGCTCGCGCAGGAAGTTCCAGGTGGTCTGAACGCCGTTGGCGCGCCGCAGGCGGCCGTTGAGGTAGTCTTCCAGGCCCTTGATCTTGGTCTTCACCAGGGCGTTGAGATTGCGCGTCGCTTCGTCCTGCATCTCCGCTTCGACGGAGTTCATGTGGCCCTGGATATTGGCGAGCACGCTGCCCACCGCGCCCCTGGAAAGGTCGCCGGGCACGTTCAAGCGGCGGTACGAGCCGGGCGCCAGGACGGCCTCCACGACCTGGCCGGCCTCGCCCTCGCGGATTTCCATCAGGTCGATGAAATTTTCCACGTCCCTGGAGACGTCCTCGTGCTCGTCGCTGCCCACCAGGCTTCCCAGGATGAGGTCGAGCGCCACCTGGCGGGCGTACAGCTTGGAGAATTTCGCGCCGTCGAAATAGAGCTCGGCGATTCCGTAGCAGGAATATTGCGGGCTCTTGCCCCACCACTTTCCCTGCGCGGTGATCTGCGCGGCGAGATTGTCCCAGATGTCGTCGCTCCCCTTGCCGGCCGAGCCGGTCGACAGGAACAGCCCGATGCCGAGAAACTCGGTGAGCACGTCCACCGAGCTGTACACCACGTTGTCGGCGTTGGTGTTGTTTACGATGTACACCACGTCGAACGGCACCTTGTCGACGACGATGTCGCGCCCCCCAAAGGTGTACTTGAAGGTGTTGCCGGTGGTGCGCAGATCCATGAAGTGGTCGAGCTCCTTGATCGCGCCGTAGGTGTTGGGATCGCAGTTCTGGGTGGCCGGCAATCCCCGGAAAATGTCCGGGAGCAGGATGTATCCGACCAGCGTGTCGGTCGAGGAGAGAAATTCGCGCACCAGGAACGCCACGTCCATGAACGTGCCCGACCCTGTTCCGCCGGCCACCGAACCCACGATGTTGACCGCGATGTCCATCGATTTCAGATCGTATTTTTCGTCCGCCTTGCGTCCCACGGTAAAGTTGCGGATGCCGTTCATGACCCCGTCGAGCGCCTTGAACACCGAGTTGGCGTTGGCGAAGAGGCCCAGCCGGCCCAGTGCGCGGATCTGCTTCGCGCCACGGTTGATGGCCTTGAGGGAACATTGTCCGGGAAGAATTCGCGGACCTCGCGATTGACCTGGAGCAGGCTGGCGGGATTCTTCACCTCCAGCTTGAGAAACTCGCCGCCTTCGAGCCGCACCTCAATACCCTCCGGCCCCACGAATGTGGGGGATCCGTGGTGTCGAAGCAGAGAAACTTGCAGGTGGGCGGGATCTCTCCGTAGACTTCGAGCAGCTTCCGCTTACACTGGAGGACGGCATCTCGGCCCGTGCCACCCAGGCCGATCATCACCGTCTTGCGGACCATATAGGCCATTTACAGGGCAGTTCTCCAGACATGCAGGCCGGCAGAGCCGCCGGCGGCTCAAGACGGACCAGTTCCCGAATTCTGGGCTTTGGATTCGCGCCGTGCCCCCGGGAGCCCTACCGTCGCAGGAGGGCTTCCTCCACCTCTTCGCTGTCGAAGCGGTCCAGCGCGCCAATGCACAGCCAGTCGAGGGCGCTCAGCGCGTAGTGGCCGCCCTGCAGCCATCCCCCGAGCTGGATGATGAGCACGCCGAGCAGGGTAAGGGCCAGGGGGGAGCGGGTGATCGACCAGTAGTGGGCCGCGAGCGCGAAGGTCTGGAGCATGATGAGCGCGTATGCCAGCCCCCCAAAGATTCCCAGCGACAGAAAGACGTTGACGAGGTCCACCTCAGCCGAGCGCAGGTGGCCCCCGTACTTGAGCGCCGCGGGCGTTGTGGCGCCCAGGCCGTAGCCCAGGGGATGGGTGGCCATCGCGCTCAGCCCGTCGGCCGCCATCTCCAGGTGGGCCATCCCGGTGGACTTCTCGGGGTGCAGGGGATTGAGCAGCCCCGCGACCTGGTGCTCGATCAGGCCGGCGTGGGCCGGATGCGCGAAGTAATCCCCCTCCTGGATGGTCACCAGCCCCCAGGCCAGTCCCAGCAAGGCCAGGCACAGCGAGTACGCCAGCCGCGGCATCCAGATGCTGCGGCGCTTGCCCTGCACCGCCCACATTACTCAGAAGGTGAAGAGCAGCAGCAGTATGATGGTGCGGCTGGACTCAAGAAACAGCGCGGCCGCCAGCAGCGGCGCGACCACGACCGCGGCTCGGCGCCCCTGCAGACATCCAGACCAGATGACGACCAGCGCCACGGCTAGATAACCAGCGTATTCCGACGCCGAGGGGAAGAAGGAGAAGGCCCGCACCACGCCTCCCACATTGAGCGCCACGTAGCCCGCCGTGTCCAACCATGCCTGCTCGAAGGGGAGGAACCCGACGTAGGTCTGATAGATCCCCAGCAGGGCGGCCGCCACCGCAACCGGGACCACCACCCGGGAAAATATCGTCGACATCAGCGCCGTCGTGGCGTGAGCGCGGCCGATCCAGTACCAGAACAGAGGAACGATGTAGAACAACGCGCCCGCGTATCCGACGGTCAAGTTGCCCTGCAGCGGATTCAGGGTTTGCACGGCCATCAGCATCATCAGCGCGAAGATCCAGCGCGACAGCGGCGTGTCCACCCGCAGGCGGCGGCTGCCCGGCAGAAGTATCAAGAATAGTGCAAAGGCCGGCGCGACGAGCAGGAGGGGGTCGTTGGGGGACCAGCCGGTAAAGGGGATGAGCAAGCGGCGGAGATCCCCGAGCAGCGACAGGAAGAAGATGGCGACCGCCACGCCCGCCGTCGGGTTCGCAACGGCCACGTTTGCGAGAATGGCGAGGAGCAAGCCGGCACCGGCCCAGCGGAACATTGTGCCCCCCTTCCAGACTTTCACAAGAGTTGGCCGTGCGAGGCGCTCGTCTCTGGGTAAGGTATCGGCCGGCGTGGGCGAAACAAAATGCGGGCAGAAAGATTCCTTAGGACATCGTCGAAATCCGGGCCTGGGATGGGAATGTTTACGCGTAACGGGATCCTCGCGCTAGTCATCGTCCTGGTCTGTCTTTCCGTGCGCGCCGACGCGGCCGGCTGGGGCCGCGGCTCGCTGGGCGGCCGCCTGCCGCGGCTGCCGAAGATCAAGACCGTCGATCCCATCGGGTCTCCCACGGCCAGCTACCTGGTGGCCTTCCGATCCGTGGGCAAGGGACGCTACCTCGGGCTGGGCCTCCGCCAGGAAGCCGCCGCGCTTCCGGAGATCGCCGGTCAGGACGCCTCGTTCATGCTCATCGACCGCGACGGCGGCCCGTTGCGCAGCGGCGACGTGGTCGGGCTCGCGTTGCGGGAGAACAAGCTGTTCTTGTGTGCTGAGGATGGCGGCGGCCGCGAAGTCCGCATCAACCGGCCGGCCAGCGGCGAGTGGGAGGCGCTCACCATCGTCCGCGTGGCCGGCCCCGGGCCCATCCGCAGCGGCGACGAAGTGGCGCTCCGCACCAGGAGCGGCCACTATCTCTCGGCGGTGGAGGGCGGCGGCCGAGAAGTAAACGCCCGGGGCGCGCAAATCGGACCCTGGGAGCGCTGGCGCATCGAAGTCCGCCACCGCGGGCCGATCTAGCATCGTGAGAGCAGGGTCCCGCCAGCCGTTAACAAACCGGCAACCGCGCCGCGTTCCCCCTGGAGTACAATCCGGGCGCATGAATATCGCCGCGACTTCTCCTGGAGTACAGCCGGTTCGCTGGATGCCGTTCACCGCGGCTCCCCCGAGCGTGCCCGTTCCGGTCGATTCCGTCGACCTGGGCAAAGTGTTCGAGAAGCGGGTGCGCGCGCCCAAGACGCCACAGGTCCTGTCCACCTGGCACTTCGCGGCGAAGGACAAGCACAGCATCGACGAGGTGTTCCGCGGGCCGGACGGCAGCACGTACGTGACCGCCGACTCCTTCGACACCGCCGACAAGAAGCACGCCAAGAGCTACACCGCGGCCTACGATCCGCACGGCAGCCTGCGCTGGGAGTATCGTCCAGACGTGCCGGGGCACGCCATCAAGTCGCAGTTCTTCATGGCGGACGGCTCGGCGTGTGTCCTCTCGCAGGAGGAAGGCGCGTGGCCGGAGCCGCTGGTGGTGATGCTCGATTCCAGCGGGGGCGTGCGCTGGCGCTACGAGGTGGAGGGCCGTGACAAGGCCGACTCCGTGCGTCCCGCGCCGGACGGAGGGGTGTACCTCAAGGCCGGCGACACGGTCATCAAACTCGACGCGGACGGGAAGAAAGTCTGGAGCAAGGACCTTTCGATCTACTCCGACGAGTTTTTCCACGTCGTTACCCCGGACGGCGGACAATTATTTGCCAGCGACGGTTTCTGCCTGAATTTTGGCACGCGCTCCTTCTATCGCCTGGACAAGAACGGCAAGGGCCACGAGGTGAGCCTGCGGACGATTACCAGTTTTCCGCTGGAAGTGGCCGACCGGCTGGTCTACGGCGGCGAGGACGGGAAAGTCCACGGGCTCGACCTCAAGACGCTGCGCGGCTGGGAGTGCCAGACGGAGTCGCTGCGCGGGGTCAAGACGCCGTTCCTGGGCCGCGACCAGAACGTCTACGTGGAGGGCCGCTACGACGACGACCGTCTCACCTGCATCGCGCCCGACGGCAGCATCAAGTGGCAACGGAACGTGACGGATCACCACGCCGGCGGGTTTAACGAGATTTTTCAGGTCGATAAGGACGGCACGGTCTATTACGTGCTCGACGGCGGCGAGGCCCTCGCGCGGATCTTGCCGGACGGCCGACCGGGCACGCCGCTGCCGTTTCCCGAGGGAATTTCCAGCTTCCGCCCGGGCGGGGATGGAAACGTCTACGTGTGGACCGGCGAGGGCCAGCTCGCGGTGCGCAACGTCGAGAAGGGGACCGGCTTCGCGCAGCCAGTCGACGTCGAGTATCCGCACACTTACGACGTGAAGGACGTCCTGCCCGGCGGCCGCGTCGTGCTGCAACGCATGGACGACATCTACGTCATCCCCATGGACGTCGACCGCGAATTACAAGAGGAGCTGGCCGAGTTGCAGAAAACCCAGAAGCCCGCGCAGCCGCCGCCGAAAATTGAAAAAGGCGACGATTGGGTGATTATCGGGGATATTCGGGTGCCCCGCAGGCAGTAGGTTTTTGAGAAGGACCAGGCTCCAGTCTTCAGGTAAGCAGCGGAGTGTCACCCTGATCGTCGCTGGATTCGTCGCCTTCGAGGTCGCAGGCCTCCAGATCTTCCACGATGACGTGGCCTTGGAAGCGCTCGAAGTGTTGCACGTTCAGGGTAAGTAATCGATGGATGCCGTGGGCGCGCATCGCGGCGACAATGGCCGCGTCATGGATCGCCTTACCGTGACAGGGAACCTCTTCAAGGAGGGAAAGCAGGGCCGGAAGCAGCGGCCGCTCCTCCGAAAGCAGGCGAATCGCGGCACGAAGCTCGGCCAGGTTATCGGCTGCATCGCGGTAACTGAGGCCCAGTCCGTTGTCTTTCATGGGACGCGTGCACACTACAAGATACTCGCGCGCGACCTGCGCACTCATCACGAGCGCCGGGTGACGTTCAAGGGCGAGAGTGGCTCTGGAATGGTGACGACGGGCAACATCCGTCGCCTCCAGCAGGATATTCGTATCGACGAACAGGGGCTCAGCGACCATCGTCACCATATATCTCGTCGCGACTATAGTGAGCGTCCGCCCCTACTTTGACCACCTTCAGACGCAGGGACCTTCGCGCGGGCCCGGAACCGACGGCCGGTGTTCCGAACGCGGCCTCCCGTAAGATCTCGCGCATCTCGCCCTGAAGGCTGCGATTGTGAGCCCGAGCCCGCTCCTTCAGGCGCGAGATCACGGCATCGTCGACATCACGGATGTGAATTGCTCCCATAGCAAAATGATAGCAGTTCTGGACAAGCCTGGCAAGCTAGGATTGACCCCTGTCTCCGCAGCCGCTCCCGCAGCCAGACGCGCAGGAGAACGCGGTGTTCAGCATCCTCCTGTGCAGCGCTCTGAGGATTGTGCTCTTGCTCGCCCGCCGCCCCACCATGGCCGCCGCGCGGAAGCGCAAGGCGCGCGGGGACAGGGTCCACGCCAGGTGCAGCGCGGCCGCCAGAACAATCAGCGCGACAATGAATTCCTGCATCAGCCGCCCAGCCACAGCGTGGCGTGATAGGTGACGAACGAGGCGGCGTAGGCGAGCGCGAACATGTAGCCAAACATCACCGCCGGCCATTTCCAGGAATTGGTTTCCCGACGGGTCACCACCAGCGTGGAAATGCACTGCGGCGCGAAGATGTACCACACCAGGAAGGACAGCCCGGTGGCCAGGCTCCACGATTTCGCGAGGGTCATGGTGAGCGTCTGGACGCCGCTTTCGTCCCCGGCCTCCACCGCGTACACGGTTCCCAGGGCGGCGACGGCCACTTCACGCGCGGCCAGACCGGGCACCAGCGCGATGCAGATCTGCGAATTGAAGCCCACCGGCCGAAAGACCGGCTCGAGAGTGCGCCCCAACATCCCCGCGAAGCTGTAGTCAATGGCCGGCATCGTCGGGTTGGGCGGCGGCGCTGGATACGACGACAAAAACCAGAGAATCACCATCACGCTCAGAATAATAGTGCCCGCGCGTCGCACGAAGATCACGAAGCGATCGAGCAGCCCCAGAAAAAGGCTGCGCGCGCTTGGGACCTTGTAGGACGGCATCTCCATGAGCAGCGGCGGCTGCGGGCCTTTGCACAGCGTCCGCTTGAGCACGAAGGCCACCAGGAGCGCGGAGACGATGCCCGCCAGGTACAGGCCGAAGAGCACCAGTCCCTGCAGTCCGAAGGGGCCGACGGCGGTTTGCGCGGGGATGAAGGCCGCAATGATCAAGGCGTAGACCGGCAGGCGCGCCGAGCAGGTAATCAGGGGAGCAATCAAGATGGTCGCCAGGCGATCACGCGGATTCTCGATGGTTCTGGTGGCCATGATTCCTGGAATGGCGCATGCAAAACTTGACAGCAGGGGGATAAACGCCCGGCCGTGCAGACCGACGCTTCCCATGAGCCGGTCCATGAGAAACGCCGCGCGGGCCATGTAGCCGGAATCTTCCAGCAGCAGAATAAAAAAGAACAGGATCAGAATTTGCGGCACGAAAACCAGCACGCTGCCCACGCCGGCAATAATGCCGTCGACCAGCAGGCTGCGCAACGGTCCCTCGGGAAGCGCGCCACCCACCAGTTGTGCGAGCGCGGCCACGCCTTGTTCGAGCAGTTCCTGCGGCGCGGCGGCCCACGAGTACACCGCCTGGAATATGAAGAAGAACAAGCTGGCCAGGATGAAGAGCCCGAGCACGGGATGCAGCAACAGCCTGTCCACCTTGCGGGTGAC
>Ga0194128_10009731_pt1 | contig 11660 bp, 13 predicted proteins | sample TA2KigCa65mmetaG_FD_148650 | JGI IMG/M metagenome (GOLD analysis project Ga0194128, IMG submission 148650) | Freshwater microbial communities from Lake Tanganyika, Tanzania - TA2015037 Kigoma Deep Cast 65m | ecosystem: Environmental > Aquatic > Freshwater > Lake | place: Tanzania: Lake...
CGATGCTTCGATGCGCTTGTCGCTCGTGTCGCGCGGTCGCTTCGCCGCGTCCTCCTCGCGCGGCCGCGGTGCGGCGGTGCTGGCTCGCGCGCCCTCCGGATCCTCCGCGCCGCGTCCCGGGCGCGCGGCACGGGCGGGCCGCCTCGCGTCGGACTGCGGAGGTGGCGGCGCCACCTCGTCTCGCGGCGCTGTGCCACCGGCACCGGCGCCCGTCCCGCTGCCGGCGCGCGACGCCTGCGACGCGTCGCCCTCGCCGCCGGTGCGGGCTCCGCGGCGCTTGCCCTTGCCGGTCGATCCGTCCGCTGCGAGCAGCGGGAAGTGCTCGTCGAACGCCGCGTCGAAGGCGGCGCGGTCGGTCTCGTCCTTGACGAGCGTCGCCGCGAGCGCCTCGCGCAGGATCGTGCGATCGAGACCCGTGGCGGACACCGCGGCCATCGCATCGAGCGTCTCGGCGACGGAGATGCGGACGCCGGACCGCCGGAGCCGCGTGACGAACGACATCAGGTGCGCGCGCACGACGAGGCAGCTTTGCCACCCGGAAGGCCTCTTGTATACCGTCCGGTACATTCCGCCGAACCCAGGAGGACACGTGTCCGGAACCGCGCGGGCGAGACGCCCACTGAAGCTGGGGTACTTCACCGTCCCCGAGAATCCCGCAGAGCCGCCGAAGCTCATGGGCACGGTCTGCAAGGACTGCGGCGAGTACTTCTTCCCGAAGCGCGTCGTGTGCGCGAAGTGCCTGTCCGAGAACACCGCCGACGCGATGCTCGGCCCGCAGGGCACGCTGTACAGCTACACCTTCGTCCACTTCCCGCTGTTCGGCTCGACCAAGGTCGAGCACAGCACGGGGTACGGCGTCGGCCAGGTCGACCTGCCGGAGGGACCGCGCGTGCAGGTGCCGCTGGCGGGCAAGCAGGAGGACTTCAAGGTCGGCATGGCGCTGGTGGCCGAGCTCGACCCGATCCGCGAGGACGGTGACAAGGACGTCGTGATCCTGCGCTTCGCGCCGGTGGTCTCGCCGGATCATGGAGGTGCGAAGTGAGCATTCTGCAGAACGGACGCGAGGTCGCGATCCTCGGCGTCGGCATGCACCGCTTCGGCCTGTGGCCCGACTCGACCAATGCCGACATGAGCCGCGTCGCCGGTCTCGCCGCGCTGAGGGACGCCGGGCTGTCGTTCAGGGACGTGAACGCGGCCTACGTCGGGCAGATCTTCGCGCCGGTCATGGCCGGCGTGCGCGTGATGAAGGAGTTCGGCCTGACGGGTCTTCCCGTGCAGCGCCTCGACAACGCGTCGGCGACGGGCTCGGCGTGCCTCTACGAGGCGGTCGGCTCCGTCGCGAGCGGACGCTACGACGTCGCGATGGTGCTGGGCTTCGACAAGATGACTGGCATCGTCGCCGACAGCTCGGCCAATACCGATCCCGCGAACCTCGAGGACGCGATCCTCCCCGCGGCGTTCTTCGCGATGTGGGCGACACGCCGCATGCACGAGCGCGGCACCAAGGTCGAGCACCTCGCGAAGATCGCGGCCAAGAACTGGAACAACGGCGGGCTCAACCCGATGGCGCAGCGGCAGCCCGACAAGCCGGTCCCGTTCGAGAAGGCGATGGCGTCGCGCATGGTCGCGTGGCCGATGACGACGATGATGTCGTGTCCGATCGGCGACGGTGCCGCGTGCGCCATCGTCGGCCCGGTCGAGCTCGCGAAGCAGCTCAACCCCGGCCGTCCCGTCGTGAAGGTCGTCGCGTCGGCGCTGCAGAGCGAGCGCTACGACCGCGGCCACCTCTTCATGGGCCCGGTCGTCGGCCCGGGCCGCATGACCGTCGACACGTCGGCGGTCTGCTACGAGCAGGCGGGTCTCGGTCCGAAGGACATCGACCTGGTGCAGGTGCACGACGCCTTCGCGATCGAGGAGCTCGAGTACTACGAGCTGCTCGGCATCTGCGGCAAGGGAGAGGCGGAAGCGTGCATCGACCGCGGCGACTTCGAGCTCGGCGGCCGCGTGCCGTTCTCGACCGACGGCGGTCTCATCGCGCGCGGCCACCCGGGCGGCCCGACCGGCCTCGCGCAGATCTGGGAGACCACGCTGCAGCTGCGCGGCGAGGCCGGCAAGCGCCAGGTCGCGAACGCACGCAATGGCATCTGCCACATGATGGGCGGCGGCTCCGTCTGCGTGATGCACATCCTGCAGAAGGGCTGAGCTTCGCGCCGCTCAAGTCGCGGCGCCACACGGCCGCTGTCTTCGCTGGAGGAGGGCGGCCGATGACGATCGACATGAAGCACCAGCCCCAGGCGGAGCGGCGCGAGGCGATCGCGCGCGCCGGGCTCGCGAGCCTGAAGGCGGTGGCGAGCATCGGCGGTCCGCCGAGCGAGCGCGCGCTGGCCGTGATGCGCTCCGTCCGCGACTTCCTGATGAAGGTGGACGTCGACCTCGACGCGCTGCAGCCGATCGCCGCGGCGGAGCTCGCAACGGCGGTTCCCGAGACCGAGTGGCGCGAGCGCATCCTGCGCGGCATGACCGTGCTCGCGATGATGGACGGCGAGCCGACCCCGGACCGCCTCGCCTTCCTCGAGGCGACGGCGGCCACGCTCGGCATCCAGGCGCTGCCGGTGCGGACGTTCCGCGACGTGCTCGACAAGCGCTTCGCGCTGGTCCGCATCGACCTTGCGCGGCGCAGCTTCATCCGTCACGCCGCGAAGGGCTACGTCGCGAACGAGGGCGTGCGCGGCATCCTCGACACCGTCGCGGGCGCGCTCGGTCGCGAGGACAAGGCGACCGCCGCCCGCTACCACCAGCTCGACGACTACCCCGAGGGCACGTTCGGGCGCGCGTACGCCGACTTCATCCGCCGCAACGGCTTCTCCTATCCCGGCGAGCTCGGCGGACCGCCGCCGCCGGTGATGCGCCACGACTGCTGCCACGTGCTCGGCGGGTACGGTACGACGCCGCAGGAGGAATGCGCGGTGGTCGCGTTCCAGGCGGGGTTCGAGAAGGCCGATCCGTTCTACATCCTGCTGTTCGCGCTGGCGCAGTTCGAGCTCGGCGTCGGCGCATCACCGTTCCTGCCGGGGACGAAGTCGCAGGCCGATCCGGAGACCGTGTTCGCGGGGCTCGAGCACGGCACGCACGTCGAGCGCGACCTGATCGGCGACCCGTCGTGGGATCCGTGGGACCACTTCCACGAGCCGATCGCGGAGGTGCGCGCGGCGGCGGGCATTCCGCCGCGCGGCCGCGAGCCGGTGTATCCGGAGGCGGTCGAGCGGGCCGCCTGAGCCCGGCTGGCTTGCGTGGGCGCTGCGTTCAACCGGGAGCGGCGCTCCGCTCGCCGAGCGGCTGCAGCATGCCGTGCTCGGCGAGCGCCGCGAGAATGCGCTCCGCCATGAGCTGATGACCGTTGCTGCTCGGGTGGATGTGCTCGCCGAACAGCTCGTCGTTCGCCGGTGCGCCGTTCTCGGTCAGCTCGTCGATCTGCAGGAACGGTACGTTCTCCAGGCGCATCGCCTCCTGCAGGGTGCCGCGATAGATGCTCATGCGGCGCGCCTCGGGCGGGTTGGTCGTGCGGTCGCGGTACACGGCGCCGACCACCAGCACTGCGGCACCGTGCTCCGCTGCGAGCTGGACCATCGCGTCCATGTTCGCGACGTAGTCGAGGCGCGACACGCGCTCGCCGGGTGTCGGTTGCTCGACCGCCGGCCGCTGCGCCGCGCGCGCGTCGTACCAGCGCCACAGGTGCAGCAGCGCCTGGCTCGAGCTCAGCACGCGGCGCAGCGTCGTCGACACCAGGTCGGGTGCCATCACCACCGCGTCCGGTCGCGGGCGCTGTGCCACGTCGTTGAAGCCGAACGACAGGATCACCACGTCGGGCTCGAGCCAGCCGATGGTCTGCTCGAGCAGCAGGCGTCCCTGGAACGACGTGAAGCCCGGTACCGCGAGCGCGATCACCTCGACGTCGCGCCCGGGGTACTGCGCGCGCAGCATGCGCTCGAGGCGTCCTGCGTAGGGCGCGTCGTTGCGGTCGTAGTGCTCTGGTGCGTCGGGAAAGACGAGCGGGATGCGGTAGCCGAAGGTCACCGAGTCGCCGACGCAGACGATGCGGAAGCGCCCCGCCGGCTTGTCCTCGATCGGCCGGTCGTGGCGCAAACCCTGCGCGTTGGTCGACACCATGGTGAAGTCCCACACCGCGTGATCGACGTTCCCGCGTAGGCGCCAGAACAGCACGGGGTCGCCCGCGAAGAGCGGTTGCTGGTCCGGGGGCGTGCCGTCGGGTGGGTCGTCGAACAGCGTGAGGAAGAAGTCGCGGCTCGCGAAGTGCGGCAGGCGCATCCGCACCCCGACCTCGATGCCGGCGAGCAGGACGGCGAAGGCGAGCAGCGGAAGCAGGATCGCCGTGCGGGGCGGGCGCGCCATACGGCTTTCTGCCTGCGACGTCGACGTGTCGCTGTCAAGCCGCGCGGGCGATCACGCGGGCAGCGCGAGCAGCCACTCCACCAGCGGTGCCGCGCTGCGGGCGTGCTTCGCGAGCCAGTCGACGAGGTCGCGCGACGCGAGCAGATCGACCGGCAGCTCGGGAAGGCCGACGACCAGCCCCTTGCGCTTGGCGAGCTCCGCGCGCGGATGCGCGGCGTCGAAGCCGCGCGGGACCTTCTTCGGCGCGTCGTGCGAGCCGACGGTGAAGCCGGCCTTCTCGAGCCTGGCGAGGAGTCTCGCGACCTGGCCGCCGCGACGCTCGTCGAGCAGTGCGGTGCGGAACGACGCGAGGCACGCCGGGGTCATGATCCAGTCGCCCGCACCCGCGTAGTTCTCGAGGCCCAGCTGGAGGTAGAGCGCGACCGGTCCCGGCACGCCGTCGCCGCCGCGGCCCGCGATCGGGATGTCGCTGCCGATGTGCGTCTTGTACGGCGTCTTGTCGCGCGCGAAGCGCACGCCGCAGTGGATGCGGAACACCTTCGGTGGGTCGAGCGCTGCATCCCCGTAGGTCTCCACGAGCCTGGCACGCACGTCCCAGAGCAGTGCGTGCATCGGCTCGAGCCAGTCGCGCTGGTACTCGTCCTTGTGCGCGGCGAACCAGTCGCGGCTCTGGTTCTTCGCAAGGCTGCGGAAGAAGCGCCGCCGGGTATCGGCGAAGCCGGTGAAGGGCGCCGAACCGAGGGTTGCCTGCCTCGCCATGACCGGCGGACGATCGCGCGGACGGGGACGCGCCGACAAGCGCGCAGCGCGGCCGGCGTCACGTGTCGTGCGTCACTTGCGCGGCCGGCGTCACTGGTCGTGCGCGGCCGGCGTCACTGGTCGTGCGCGGCCGGCGTCACTGCGGCTTCTGGCCCGCCTGCGCGTTCATGCTCCAGTCGTAGTCGAGGAACTCGACGTCGGGCTTCTGCTCCACGAGGAACGTACGGCGCGAATCGTCGGCGAAGCGTGCGACGTAGGCCCGCAGAGCCTCGTCGCTGCCGCCGAAGTCCTCCTCGTACCAGTCGAAGATCGCCGACAGCTCGACGTCCTCGGCGCCCGGCACGATGCGGTTGCGGGTCGGGTCGTTCACGAAGCTTCGCGCCTGCGCGTCGAGGTCGGCATCGAGTGTCGATGCCGTCCAGGCCCGTCGCATCAGCTTCGGACAGCTCGACGACGCGCACACCAGGGCGAAGTGGATGCGGCTCTCGCCCGACGGCCGGATGATACGGTTCTCGATGTCGTCGGGCGTGCGCTCCTTGCCGGCGATGGTGCGCGAGTAGCGCCAGAACATCTGATACCGATCGAGCAGGCTCTCGGCGGAGTGGCCGTCGAGCACGGCGCGGAAGATCACGGCGTTGTACGCGTTCAGCCAGAACGCGAGCTGCTCGTCGCGTGGCCAGCCGGTCGGATCGGCCGCTGCGAGGGTGGCGAGGTAGGCGTCCAGCGTCGCCGCGTCGTTCGCGGCGAGGTCGCGGTAGGCGACGCGTCCGTCGTCGTCGACGTAGCGCTCGAGGAGCCCGGACCACGCCGCGTGGTCGACGCCATCGCCACAGCGGGCGTGCAGGGCGGTGGCCGCGAGCGCGGTCGCGACGAGCAGCAGAACGATGCACGCCCGGGTCCCGCGACTCATGATCGCGCCTCGCGGGTCGGTGGCCGGTCGTCTTCGGTGCGCGGCTGCTGGCTTCGCTGGTCCAGGGGTGCCTCCGTGGTGCGCCCGATCGGTCGTGCCCCGGGGCGCTGCCCGCTGGATGCTGCCCGCGGGCGGAGCATGTCGCAAGCGCAGCGTGCGGGCTCGCGTCGCTATGGGTGGGGCTGCCGCGCTGCTCGCCCGGCCCCCGGCGGCGGCCGGGTCGTGGCCGCCCGGGGGCCGCGTGGACTTCGGCGCGCCCCGCCGCTATAACCCCGCGCCGTGCGCAATTTCTCGATCCTTGACGCCCCGGTCACGGTGGAAGCAGTCCCCGGATCTTGAGCCGCGACGATCTCGCTCGTGTCGACGGAGTCGTGACCAGTGTTCTCGGGGGCGGCCAGTACGGCATCGACCTCGACAACGGCCAGAAGATCACCGCCAAGCGGTCCGGTCGACTCAAGAAGTTCCACATCAAGGTCATGCCGGGCGATCCGGTCGTGGTGGCGGTCTCGCCCTATGACGTGAGCCACGGCCTCATCATGACGCGCAAGCGCATCATGGAATGAACCACGCCCCGCCCGAGGGGCCGTGGACGCACGGCTGGCAAGGGGCGGTCGGGAGCCGGACGGTCCTTGGCGCTCTGGGTCGCGACGGTGAGCCTGCCTGAGTCGCCTCTTCAGGCGGCGACGGTGCGTCTGGCCGCGTCGAACGGCGCTTGCTCCGCGCGCCCGCTATCGCCAGTGGCTCACGCACGAGCTCGGCACCCGGATCGACCAGTTCGGGACGTCCGGCTGCGTGGGCTGCGGGCGCTGCATCACGTGGTGTCCGGTGGGCATCGACCTGACCGTGGAGGTGGCGGCCATCCGCGCGTCGGAGCGTGCGGCGCCGGGCGCGGATCGAGCGGAGGACTGACCGATGGAGACGCTCGAGCGGATCCTGTCCGGGCATCCATTCTTCGAGGGGCTCGCGGAGCCGTACCTGAAGCTCATCGTCGGCTGCGCCTCGAACGTGCGCTTTGCGGCGGGCGAGTTTCTCTTCCGCACCGGCGAGGAGGCGAACGAGTTCTTTCTCGTCCGCTCGGGCAGGATCGCGCTCGAGGTGGCCGCGCCCGGACGGCCCGCGGTCGCCGTCCAGACGCTCGGCGAGGGCGAGATCCTCGGCTGGTCGTGGCTCGTGCCGCCGTATCACTGGATGTTCGACGCGCGCGCCGTCGAGCCGACGCGCGCGATCGCGCTCGACGGCAGGTGCCTGCGCGGCAAGTGCGAGTCCGACCACGACCTCGGCTACGAGCTGCTGAAGCGCTTCGCGCACATCATGGAGCAGCGCCTGCGGGCGGCGCGCCTGCAGCTCCTCGACGTCTACGGGAAGGAATGATCTGCCGGTGCAGCCCGCCCCGACCGAGATCCCGCCGGCGCACGCGCTCGTGCCGGCCCCGTGCCGGGTGCGCCGCACGCTGCGCGAGACGCACGATACGTTCACGCTCGAGCTCGGCGCGGTCACGCGCGCGATGGCACGGCTCCGGCGCGGCGACACGCTCGGCATCCGCGGCCCCTACGGGCGCCCGTGGCCGGTCGACGACGCGGTGGGCGGCGACGTCGTGCTGGTGGCGGGCGGCATCGGGCTGGCACCGCTCAGGCCCGCGATCCACGCGATCGTCGCGCGGCGCCGCGAGTTCGGGCGTGTCGTGCTGCGGTACGGTGCGCGCAGCCCGGCGGATCGGCGCTTCCGTCGCGACCTCGACCGCTGGCGGAACACGGCGGCGATCGACGTCGGCGTGACCGTGGATCGCGGCACCCGCACGTGGACCGGCCGGATCGGCGTCGTGACCGAGCTGATCGCGCGCGCGCCGTGCGACGCCCGGCGGTCGACCGCCTTCGTCTGCGGCCCCGAAGTCATGATGCGCTTCACGGCGGATGCGCTGCGCGCCCGCGGCGTACCGCCCGGCAGGGTCTGGACGTCGCTCGAGCGCAACATGAAGTGCGCGGTGGGCCTGTGCGGCCGCTGCCAGCTCGGGCCCACGTTCGTCTGCAAGGACGGCCCGGTCTTCCCGTGGGAGCGCGCCGCGCGCATGCTCGCGGTGCGGGAGCTCTGATGGCGGCGGCACGCAAGCGCAGGAAGCCGAAGCTCGCGGTGTGGAAGTTCGCCTCGTGCGACGGCTGCCAGCTGACGCTGCTCGACTGCGAGGACGGACTGCTCGCGGTCGCCGGGGCCGTCGAGATCGCGAGCTTCGTCGAGGCATCGCGCGCGCGCGCGGGCCCTTCGACCTGTCGCTGGTGGAGGGATCGATCACGACGCCGCACGACGTCGAGCGCATCCACGAGATCCGCCGCCAGTCGCGGACGCCGGTGACGATCGGCGCTTGCGCGACCTCGGGCGGCATCCAGGCGCTGCGCAACTTCGCGGACGTGAAGGAGTTCGTATCGATCGTCTACGCGAGCCCCGAGTACGTCTCGACGCTCGACCGCTCGACGCCGATCGCCGCGCACGTGTTCGTCGACTACGAGCTGCGCGGCTGCCCGATCGACGAGCGCCAGCTGCTCGAGGTGCTGACCGGGTTCCTGGCCGGGCGTCGTCCGAGCACGCCGGCGCACGCGGTCTGCCTCGAGTGCAAGCTGCGCGGCACGGTGTGCATCATGGTGGCGCACGGCACGCCGTGCCTCGGCCCGATCACCCACGCCGGCTGCGGCGCGCTCTGCCCGGCGTACGACCGCGGCTGCGACGCCTGCTTCGGTCCGAAGGAGACGCCGAACGTCGGCGCGCTGGCCTCCCGGATCACCGGACACGGCGCGCGCCGCGACGACGTGCTGCGCGCGCTGCGCGGCTTCAACGCCGGTGCGGAGAGCTTCCGCGCCGCGAGCGAGACGCTCGAGCGCGACGACCCCGAGCGGGGCGGACGATGAGCGGCAAGCGGCGCACGATCAAGGTCGACTACCTCACGCGCGTCGAGGGCGAGGGCGGACTGACCGTGCGGCTGCGCGACGGCCACGTCGAGTCGGTGCAGCTCGCGATCTTCGAGCCGCTGCGCTTCTTCGCGGCGCTGCTGCGCGGGCGCGCGTACGGCGACGCGTCCGACATCACCGCACGCATCTGCGGCATCTGCCCGGTCGCCCACCAGATGAGCGCGGTGCACGCGGTCGAGGACGCCTTCGGCGTCGTCGTCGACGGCCCGCTGCGTGCGCTGCGGCGGCTTCTGTACTGCGGCGAGTGGATCGAGAGCCACGCGCTGCACATCCACTTGCTGCACGCCCCCGACTTCCTCGGCTTCCCGGACGGCGTCACGATGGCGCGAGCGCAGGACGATGCGGTCCGGCGCGGGCTCGAGATCCAGAAGGCGGGCAACGCGCCGCTGCGCCTCCTCGGCGGTCGCGAGATCCACCCGATCAACGTCCGCGTCGGGGGCTTCTACAAGCTGCCGGACCGCCGCGAGCTCGCGCGGGTCGGGGACGACCTGCGGCGGGCGCGCGACGGCGCCGTCGCCACGGTGCGCTGGGTCGCCGGGTTCGACTTTCCCGAGCTGGAGCACGACTGCGAGTTCGTCGCGCTGCGCCATGCCGACGAGTACCCGTTCAACGAGGGGCGCATCGTGTCGAGCCGCGGCCTCGACGTGTCCGCGCGCGAGTACGACGCGCACTTCGTCGAGGAGCACGTCGCGCACTCGACCGCGCTGCACGCGCGGCGCGCGGACGGCGGCACGTACCTGGTCGGGCCGCTCGCGCGCTGGGCGCTGAACGCCGACCGGATCTCGCCACTTGCGCGCGCCGCGGCGCGCGACGCGGGGCTGCCCGACGTCTGCCGGAACCCGTTCCGCAGCGTGATCGTGCGCGCCGTCGAGCTGGTGTTCGCGTGCGACGAGGCGCTCGCGATCATCGACGCCTACGAGCCGCCGCCGCGGCCCACGGTGCCGGTGACGCCGCGCCGCGCGACCGGCTACGCCGCGACCGAGGCCCCGCGCGGGTTGCTCTACCACCGCTATGCGATCGACGCCGACGGGACGATCCGCGACGCGTGCATCGTGCCGCCGACGTCGCAGAACCAGCGCACGATCGAGGAGGACCTCGAACGGCTCTTGCCGACCGCGCTGGCCCTGCCGCGGCCGGAGCTGGTGGGCCGCTGCGAGCACGCGATCCGCAACCACGACCCGTGCATCTCGTGCGCGACGCACTTCCTCACCCTGCGCGTGGAGGGCGAGTGAGCCTGCGCGCGGTGGTGGTCGGGGTCGGCGAGCCGGCCGCCGGCGACGACGGGGTCGGGCGCGTGGTGCTCGGGCACCTGCGGGCCGCTGGGGTCGCGGCGGACGTCGAGCTGCGCGCGCTGCGCGACCCGACCGAGCTCGTCGATCTGCTCGGGGGCGATGCTCCGGTGATCGTCGTCGACGCGGTCGCGGGGGCGCCTGCGGGCGAGGTGCTCGAGCTGTCGTCCGACGAGCTCGCGGCGCGCGGCGCCGCCAACGTGTCCACGCACGGCGTCGGCGTGGTGCAGGCGATCGAGCTCGCGCGCGCCCTGCACGGCGGCGCCGTGCCCGCGATCCGGATCGTCGGCGTGGGCATCGAGCGTCCGGGGCGTCTGCACGCCGGGCTGTCGCCCGCGGTCGCGGCGGCGGTCGCGGGTGCGGCGGGGCGCGTGCGCGCGCTGCTCGGGAGCTGAGCCGTGCACGAGTCCGCGCCTGCCCGCGGGATCGTGAGCGTCGTGCTCGAGCGGGCGCAGCAGGCGGGTGCCGGCCGCGTGACCGTGGTGCGCGGCTGGGTGAGTGAGGGCGAGGAGCTGTCGGGCGACAGTCTCGCGCTGTAGTTCGCAGCGCACGCGCGCGGCACGGCGGCCGAGGGGGCGCGGCTCGAGCTGCGCATCGAGCGCGTCGACGCGCGCTGTCCGGCGTGCGGGCAGGTGTTCCTGCCGGACCACCACGTGCTGGTCTGCCCGTCGTGCGGCGACCCGAACGGCGAGCTGCTCGGCCGGGTGGGGCTCGGCGTGGACACGATCGAGGTGGAGTCGTGACGGCGCCGGTGCGGCTCGGGGTCACGATCCGCGGCGTGGTGCAGGGCGTCGGCTTCCGGCCGTTCGTGCACGCCGCGGCGACGCGCCGCGGTCTGTCGGGCTGGGTGCGCGACCGCAGCGACGGCGTGGCGCTCGAGGTGCAGGGCGCCGCCGTCGCGGTGCGCGACTTCGTCGAGCTGCTGCGGCGGGAACGTCCGCCCGCGGCGCGGGTCGGCAGCTTCGAGGTCGTGGACCTCGAGCCCGCCGCCGGCGACGGCTTCCGCATCCTGCCGAGCACCGAGGTCGCCCCCGCGCGGGCGATCCTGCCGGCCGACCTGGCACCGTGCGTCGACTGCAGCGCGGAGGTCGCCGATCCGGGTTCGCGGCGCTACCGCTACCCGTTCACGAGCTGCGCGTGCTGCGGACCGCGTCTCGGCGTGATCGAGGCGCTGCCGTACGACCGCGCGCGCACGTCGATGCGCGAGTTCGCGCTCTGTGCCGCGTGCGCGCGCGAGTACGCCGCCCCCGCCGATCGGCGCTTCCATGCGCAGACGGTCGCGTGCCCCTCGTGCGGACCACGTCTCCGGCTGATCGACGCGTCCGGTCGCGCGCT
>Ga0194128_10009742_pt1 | contig 11651 bp, 9 predicted proteins | sample TA2KigCa65mmetaG_FD_148650 | JGI IMG/M metagenome (GOLD analysis project Ga0194128, IMG submission 148650) | Freshwater microbial communities from Lake Tanganyika, Tanzania - TA2015037 Kigoma Deep Cast 65m | ecosystem: Environmental > Aquatic > Freshwater > Lake | place: Tanzania: Lake...
CGGGTCTTTTGTCCGTGGCCTGCGTTGGCTCGGTCCTTACAGCCCGCGTTGGGGATGCTCGGACCTCGCCGCCTTGGCCACAGCCAAAATCCCTCGCCGCAGGACCCCGCGCAATTTTCGGACACGCTCTTAGTTGAGTTGACGCGCATCATCTCGATAGTTCGAGCGAACTGGTTCGGCGCTCGAAACGGAAACTGTTTGGCTTTCTCTCGGAACTGCCGTTAGCTCACCATTCTCTGGCCTCCCGCGCAACAAAATTTTGGAGCCCATATTTGACTTGCAGAAACGCGCGGAGGCGGCTAAATATCACACTAGATGTCTAATTCAATGAATAGACCATCTGGATTCTAGCATGGATAAACTTCAACCGAAGAGGGTGTCTTGAGCCGCCCTTTCACCCCTCGCAGTTCCTTCTCCTCTAATTCGCTCGTCAAGGTCAATGGGAAGATTCGCGCCCGTGAGGTGCGCGTGATCGGGGTAGATGGCCATCAAATGGGTGTTTTTCCCCTGGGCGAAGCCATCAACATGGCCCGCGGCCATGGCGTGGACCTGGTCGAGATCGCGCCCAACGCCGCTCCGCCCGTCTGCCGGCTCGTGGATTACGGCAAGTTCCGCTACGAACAGGCCAAAAAGGAAAACGAGGCCAAGAAGCACCAGCACGCCAACAAGGTCAAAGAGATTCAACTGAGCGCCACAATCGATCCTCACGACTTCGGCGTGAAGCTGCACCACGCCATCGACTTTCTCTGCGAAGAGATGAAAGTGAAAGTCGCGCTTCGATTTCGCGGCCGCGAAATGGCGCACACGGAACTGGGATTTCAAGTCGTGGAGAAATTCATCAGGGAACTCGCTCCCTTCGGGCACCCGGATGCGCCGGCGAAACTCATCGGCAAGGGAATCAACATCATGATGAGCCCGTTGCCCCGGAACAAACGGGCCAAGAATCCCCGCGAGACCGGCGTCAGCCCTGAAAAACTGCACGTCCACTCGCCGGGTCCAAACAACGTCCCGGTCTATCCTCCCGCCCAGCACCCGAGGTCAAGCCAACCTGTGTCCAAATCCTCAGCATCGCCTGCACCCGCGAGCGGATTTGTCCATAATCCGTTTTCGGAACTGGATGTGAAGCTTCAGCAAGGGGCGTGACCCGCCTTCAGTGGCCCAAGGCCCGGCGGATTCAAGAAGGAGCCCGGGCAGCCTGCCCGTAGCGATTCTTGTTTTACCCGTACGTAGTCCCGGATTCAGCAGGCCAACGCGCGAAACCGGCTCGTGATGTGTCTCACAAATGAATACCAGCCATTTGTGAGACACATCACTAAAACCGGGACAACATCCGGATAGTGGGCCGGATAATTTCCGAAGGTTGAGGTTGTGCGGGCAAACTGCCCGCGCTCTTCAACCTTGAATCAATCCGCGCCGCCGCAGCGCCGCCTCCATTGCTCTTTGCATCAGCAAGTCTGCAAGCGGTTTTGTGGCATCATCCAACTCGGCAATGGCGGCGTTGATCTGGTTCAGGTTTCCGGCCTGCGTGGTGGGATCTTCAGTATCCAAAGCGGCTGTCACCGCAAGCACGGCCGCGTCAATCCTCGTTCGAAGGTCGGCGGCGATCTCTGCGCCGCATTCAGCCAACGCCTTGCGAGTCGCCTCCACCGTATCGCCGGCCCGGAGCCTGGCTTCGATCCAGCGGCGCGCCGCCAGATCCTCGAAGGCGTGCTCGACGGACTCTTCAACCATTTTCTCCACCTCCGCGTCGTTCACATCGACGGCGGATTTCAGGTCGACCACGGTTTGGCGACCGGATTTGAGATCGCGCGCCAGCACGCGCAGAATTCCGTTAGCGTCGATTTCAAATTGGACGCCCACCCGCGCCACACCTTTGGGCGCGCGTTCAAAGTCGAGCGTGAACCGCCCCAAACTCCAGTTGTCCCTGGCACGCTCGCGCTCGCCCTGGAGGACATGAATCAACATGGCCGTTTGGTGATCCACCGCCGTCGTAAACACTTCGCCGGCTTTGATCGGGATGGTGGAATTCCGCGTGATGATAACGTTCATCAAGCCGCCAAACGTCTCGATTCCCAGCGAGAGCGGCGTCACATCCAGCAACAGGAGATTCTTGAAACCGCCCGCCAGGATTTCCGCCTGGATTGCCGCGCCCAACGCAACGGCTTCGTCGGGGTTCTGCGAAGTGTTCAACGCCGGCCCGCGTGATTTGTGATAGTCCGAACCCACCCGAAGCGCCCCGGCGACCACCTCGAACTCGGCGCAATGGAAAAGCTCGGCCGCGAAACGCCGCACCAGCGGCATACGGGTTTGGCCACCCACCAAAATCACCTGATCCAAATCCGCGGGTTCCAGCTTGGCGTCGGCCAGCGAACGCAGGCAGTGCTCCCGCGTCCGGACGATGATATCGCGCGTGAGTTCTTCCAGTTCGCGCCGCGTGAATGGGCAAGTGAAGCTGAACTGTGAATCAAGGAAAGGAAGCGAAACGCTCGCTTCCTCCACATCCGAAAGCTTGATCTTGGTTTCCTCCGCTGCCTCGCGGAGGCGCGCCATCAAACCGGGCTCCTGCGTTGCGTCCGGCCCGCCGGCTTTTCGGATGCGTTCGACGAGCCAGTCCACGATGCGTTTGTCCAGATCATCGCCGCCCAGCAGCGTATCGCCGTGCGTGGCGAGCACCTGGAAAACTCCCTCGGTCAGTTCCAGAATCGACAAATCGAACGTTCCCCCGCCCAGGTCATACACGGCGATTTTGGACCGTTCCTTCAGCTTGTCCAAACCATAAGCCAGGGCCGCGGCGGTCGGCTCATTGATGATGCGTTCCACGGTCAAACCCGCCAGCTCCCCTGCCCTCTTGGTCGCGCTGCGCTGCGCGTCGTTGAAATACGCCGGGACGGTGATGACGGCGCGCGTCACCGGCTCTCCGAAGTAAGTTTCGGCATCGGCCTTCAACTTCTTCAAAACCTCCGCCGAGACATCTTCCGCCTTGAGCACTCGGCCTCGGATGTCGATCCCGACCGCTTCGCTGCTTTGGGTCCTGAGCGGATAGTTGACCCGGAGTTGCTCGCGCGAGATTTCATTGCCCCGCCGGCCCATGAAGCGCTTCACGGAATAGACCGTCTCTGCCGGTTTCAGCACCCGCAACCTCTGGGCCTTGTGCCCCACGAGGGCCGGACCGCTATCGTCCGGAAAATGAACCACAGACGGCGTGAGCCGGTGCCCTTCGCGATCGGGGATGACAAACGGAAAACCGGAATCCACACTCGCGACCAACGAATTGGTTGTGCCCAGATCGATGCCGACAATTCTGCTCATCGTGTTTGCCGGCGCATCGTAACAAGCATCCGGGAGATTTGCACGAATTGCGCTCCAACGTCCGCACGGTAGGGCGAGTCCGTCCCCGGCGAGCCGCTCGACGTGCGTGGAACACGTCCGACTCGGCTCGCTGGGGACAGGCTCGCCCTACCGAAGTTAAACGGAGAAGCCATTGAATTCCTTCTTGCCTGGGTTTGATGGCAAATTAGCCTGCGACGCGGAAGGAGAACCAAGTTTTGAACGACTGGACGCAAGACCTTGCTGACCGACTGCACCTGAGACTGCCTCTTCAAGTGTGTCTGTTCGCCCTTTTATTGTGCGCAGCAACGCAGGCCGTCAGCCAAACAATCGAGGCGGATCCGCTCGACAACTGGCAAGTGCGGCATCCACTTCCGCCGGGCATTGCTCTGAATGGCAACACCGTTACGATTGCTCTCGCCGACGCAACGCGATTTTACCGGCTCAGGAAACAATGAAGGAGACCGACCGTTTCGAGTTCGAGCGCGCGCTGCTCGCAAAAGGAGTAACCCGCATCGCCGGCGTGGATGAAGCGGGGCGCGGACCATTGGCGGGACCTGTCGTAGCTGCGGCCGCCGTGTTGCCAGTCGAGTGGATTCGCAACGGACTGCCCGAAGCACTCGAAGGTCTGAATGACTCCAAACAACTCACCTCCGCGCAACGCGAGTCCTTTTTCACCTTCCTCACCACGCAAGCCGAGATTCTGACCGCGGTGAGCCTCGTCGAAGTCGGCGTCATCGACACGATCAATATCCTCCAGGCCACGCACCAGGCCATGAACCGCGCGCTCGCCCAATTGACGCTTCCGCCCGAACACGTCCTTGTGGATGGCTTACCGGTTGCGTCGATTGCGTTACCGCAGACCGCGCTGGTCCAGGGAGACGCGCGAAGTTATTCCATCGCTGCGGCCAGTGTGATGGCCAAGGTCACGCGGGACCGTTTGATGGAGGATTACGACCGCCAATTTCCGGCTTACGGTTTCGCGAAGAACAAAGGATATGGCACAGCCGAGCATTTGGCCGCGCTCGCCCAGCACGGCCCCTGTCCGCTGCACCGCCGCAGTTTCGCGCCGCTGAAGCCGTCCCAGCAGGAGTTGTTTGATTTCTGAAATGAACCGCCCACTCGTGTCTGAATTTGGGAGCAGAAAGGAACCACGGATGAACACGGATGAACACGGATTTGGGGACCCACCCACCGCTCTCTCTGCGTGCGATCTCCAAGTTCACCGCCAACTCTCTTTATCCGTGTCCATCTGTGTCCATCCGTGGTTGTAATCTCTTTTCAGACGATGAACCTGTGGCAGCGAGTCAAAACGCGGTGGATGCGACCCGACGAACCGCAGCATCTCAAGCGCGGGAAGCTCGGCGAACGCGCCGCCAAAAGACATCTTCAAGAACGCGGCCTGAAATTTCTCACGGCCAATTTTCGCTCACCGCGCGGAGAGATCGACCTCGTGTTTCGCGACGGCGATTGTCTGGTGTTCGTGGAGGTCAAGACCCGGTCGTCGGAAGATTGGACCCGGCCCGCCGCGGCCGTGAACGCACGCAAACGCCGGTTGCTCTCCCAGACCGCCTTCGATTACTTGAAGCTCCTGGAGAACCCCCGCGTTCGGATTCGATTCGATATCGTGGAGGTGCTGCTGGAAGACGGTGCGGTGCGCGAAATTCGGCACTTGCCCAACACGTTCAGCCTCAGCTCACCCTACCGGCTCGGCTGAGCAAGCAACACTGAAGCGTCGGCTCATTCTGGCATCCCTCTGGGATGTCAAAGCACCCTCGATTTTGAAAAACGACATCCCGCGCCTCTCACCTGACTTCCGTTCATTATCCGTGTGCATCCGTGTCCATCCGTGGTTAAATTGAGGAAGATGACTGCCCCATGAACACTCCAATGAACTGGAAAAGGCACCCTTGGGCCGGAGTCTTTGCCGCCACACTGTGCGCGTTTCAAGAAGACGAATCGATCGATGAAGACGGCTTGCGCGCTTATTTCGCCGAACTCGCCCGCGTCGAAGGCATCAAAGGCCTCGTCTGCAACGGCCATACCGGTGAGGTCATGTCCCTGCGCCCCGGCGAACGCGCGCGCGTGACGCGCATTCTGGCCAAAACACTCCAGGATACGTCCCGCAAGACAGGCCGCGCCGTGAAAGCGGTTTCGGGCGTCTCGGCGGAAGGAAGCCTGGAAGCAATCGACCACGCCCTCGCCGCGAAAGAAGCCGGCGCCGACGCGATTCTTCTAATGCCGCCGCATCATTGGCTGCGCTTTGGCCGGGGCTTCGACACCGCCGTGGGATTCTTCGAGGACGTGGCCTCCGGAGCAGACATCCCGATCATCGTTCACCAATATCCGGCGTGGACGAAGGCCGGCTATTCGCTGAAGGAGATGCTGGAACTGGTGAAGATTCCGCAAGTCGTCTGCATTAAGATGGGCACGCGCGACATGGCCCGGTGGCTTTACGACTACGAGACGCTCAAGCACGCGGCGCCCCGCGTTTCCATCCTGACTTGCCACGATGAATTTCTGCTCCCGACTTTGCTCGACGGCGCGGACGGCGCGTTGATCGGCTTCGCGGGCTTCGCGCCCGAACTCATGGTTGATGTGGTCCACGCCGCGCTGGCAGGAGATTTGCGCCGGGCGAAAAAAGCCCGGCAAACGGTCGCGCCGCTCGCGCGCGTCATTTATAATTTCGGCGAACCCGGTTGCGGCGCGCACCAACGCATGAAAGTGGCGCGCTGGTTGATGGGCAAATTCCCCTCGCCGGTTTTCCGCCGGCCGGTTCGGCCTCTGTCGCCCGACCAGATCGAACGCATCCGGGCCGAACTTCGCCAGATCGGCTTTCGCTGTTCAGTAGGCGATGGGAGGCATAAGCCCCCTCGCGTGTTTCGGGCGGCGCCCCGCCGGTCGGCGCGTCGCTGAAAGCGAATGGCTCCGCGGGGCTAGGGGGCTAGGGCGAGTCCGTCTCGGCGAGCCGTGTCCGACGTATTGGAACACGTCGGAGGCGGCTCGCTGGGGACAGGCTCGCCCTACCGAAGGCAAACCGAGAATGGCCGGACAGGAGAGGTCGCTCAGTTATGGATTGTTCCGAAGCCGCCCGAAGGCTATCTTCCAACTCAATCGCCGAAGTGCCGCTTCAAGTGTTTTCGAGGTGCATTTCGGTGCAAGGGAACAACGAGACGCTGAACTTATCCGATCCCGGATCGGCTCGACCCTCCTCGTCATTGTCCCGCGTAGGAGAGCCGGTAAATCTTGTTGCCCGTGTCGTCGCTGATGAGGATCGAGCCGTCCGGCGCTTCCAGGCAATCCGCCGGGCGCCCCAGCACTTCCGTGCCGCCCTTGAGGAAGTTCACCATTTTCTGTTCGCCGTACGGATGGCCGTCCTCGAACAGAATTCGCGCCAGGCAATAGCCGGATTTCTGAGTGGCATTCCATGAGCCGCGCATCGCCACAAAGGCGTCGCCCCGGGCATTAGGAATCTTGTTGCCGTGATAGAAGAACATGCCGTTGCCCGAACAATGGGCGGCCATGGTCCATTCGGGGATCGTGGTCTTGGACGCAAGTTCCGCAAGGTCCGGCCGTTTCAGAAAATTAAAGTTCGGGATGTTTTTCCCCAGAATGTACGGGTGCCCGTAGAAGCCGCCTTTCTTGTAGTGGTTGAGTTCGGCCGGAGGATTGTGGTCCGTGATCGGCTGGCCGAATTTCTTTTCCTTGCCCTCGATCGATTCGCCGAGCGTGTCGATGTCGTGATCGACGCCCCAGATTTCCTCGGTGCCCGGTCGGATCGCGAACTTCTCGGTGTTGCGCAAGCCCGACGCGAAGAGTTGTTTGTCGGAGCCGTCCAGCGCGAAGCTCCAGATTTTTTTCCGTTCGTTCGCATCGATGGGTTCATCCGTGGCGTTCGTTTGATCGCCGATGTGCGTGTAAATGCGTGACTGATGAATCAACAGGGCGCGCCACCGATGCCCGCCGCCGGTGATGGGGAGTTTGTCTTCGCTGACGACTTTGACGACTTCATCGGCTTTGCCATCGCCATTTGTGTCGCGGGATTTGTAGATCGCGGAGACTTCGGCGAACCAGAGCCAGCCGTTGTGCCAGGCCAAGCCTTGCAGAATGTTCTTCGGGTTGTGACCCTCGACGTACGGCGCCACGCTTTCGTAAACCCCATCGTTGTTCTTGTCGCGGCAAGCCATGATTTTGCCGGCGCTGGGAACGCTGACAAAAAGAACGCCCTCAGGATTCGTGGCCATGAACCGAGGGGTCTTGATGGTGTTTTCCGCCACGGTCAACGTGAAGCCCGGACGGACCCAGATCCCCGCAGGAACGTCCGCGGCCGAAACCTGGAACGCGAAGAGCGAAGCCAGGAAGAGAACGGTGGCCGTTCGGAAGGATGCCAGCCACGTCTTAGATTCTGGCGTTGAACGGCTGAACGGCCCTCTCTCCCGTCCTGCGGACACCCTCTCCCCCTCCGAGTGGGAGAGGGATGAGGTGAGGGGGTTTGTTCGGGAGGAAGGAGTAAGAGTAACGGGCAACTTGCCGAGGATCGATCGCAGTGTGGGATGTGTGGCTTTCATGTTTCAGTGAGGATAACTTGCCACCAGTGCCAGCGTCCAGAATTTCATCGCGCACTTACAGTAATTTCAAATTCTCGCAACAATTAACGATTTAACGTTGTAACGCTGTCACGATGCGGCTGCGGCCCTTGCTCACCACCAATCAAAGTCGGGGTTTGGCCGGTCCCTCACCCAGTTCACCAGCGCGGGAGGCCAAAATCCCTTGCGGCATAACTCCAGCCATTTGTGAGACACATCACTAGCCGCGGGCTAATTCAGCCCAAAGACGACCACCGCGCCGTTCTTGAGCGTGAGCGGGCGTTCGTAAAGCGGCGGACCGAGGAGAAGCTTGTTCTGAAGCAATGCAGTTGATCTCACCGACCAAAGCCCGGAGCAGCCATTGATGTTGCGCCGGCGACCGCGCCACTCACTGGCTGGGAGAGGAGAAATCCGGCCCTGCCACCGGCTACGGAGATGCAATCTTCTTTTTCGCCTCCTCGGGCACCTGGACCTGGGTGGAACCAACCCGACTGATCTCCACCGTGGTCGTCCGGTTGATGGCGAATTCTTGCTGATGATCCGTCAGGAGAATCTTGCCTTGGAGATTGACCTCGTACTTCGCCAGCATCCCGTTCTTCACCCAGAATCTCGCCGTGCCTTTGGCGCCCGGAGACACGCGCGCCAGGAACTCGACGCGGCTGCGGCTGAGCAAAAGGTTCTTCACGCCTTCCGCCGTGAAGTCGCCTGTGTAAGCCCCGCCTCGCTCCGCCTTGAGAGTTCTGCAAATCTTGAGGAGCTCCTCGGCTTCGGCGTGCGGCGGCTTGAAGTCCTGCAACCGGCGCGCAATCCACTCGCGATCCCCGGTCAACTCTCTGGCCGACTCCCACGCGGTCTCGGTTTTGATGGCGCTTTGCCCGCCCTTCGAAGCGACTTCGACCGCGTTGCCCTCCAGGGTGAATCGGAAATAGGTGAAGCCGTTCGCTTCCGTCTGCCCATGCGTCGGTCCCTGGCGCGTCAGCGAGGATTTCGGTTCGGCTTTGGGCGTTGAAGTCCAACTGTAGTTGGCCTGAGAAGCGAGTTGTTGCAGGGCGCTTTTGACTTCCGCCGAGGGATTCTTATCGGCCGCCCAGCAATCCACCACGCCTCGCGTTGCAAGAACCAGCCCCAGAAGCATGGCAAGCCACCAAGGTAGGGCGAGTCCGTCCCGGCGAGCCGTTCCACGAGCTTTGAATACGTCCAAATAGGCTCGCTGCGGACACGCTCGCGCTACCCAGAGGTTCTTGGAGCGTCGCCTTGGGTTTCGAACAATGCACAGGGTCCACGAACCCACCCCGACCCCTTCCCGGGAGGGGAGCCTGCTTTCAAGCGCCGCCAGCCTGTTCCCCTCCTGGGAGGGGTCAAGGCGTGGGTCCACGCGAAGTCTGACAGCCGCGGTTTCAGTTCCGCCGCGGTCCGCGCGCATTAATCTCGTGTCTCTCTCCTGACGCATAGATTGCTGGCAACCCGCCATCGGACATGAACTCGTCAACGTTTCAACGTTTCGACGTTGTAACGATTCAACGACTCTGAGGCGCGGCTTTGCCGTGCCGCGTCATGTGTAGTCATTCCAAAACCGTTTGGCTACGGCAAAGAATCGATTACATTGCGATTCATGATCTCGCGAACCTCCTTTGAGAATAGGCGGAACGGGCTGCTAACCTCTTGTGATTCTCCGCCATTGGAGTCAGTGAGGATCCGCACCTCCGTCTCGCTGAGGGCGGGTTTGGACCATCATTTCGCCTCACGCTTCTTCTTAGTCCTCGCCTGCGTCCTCGGCGTCACCTCCGCTTGCTCGAACCCCGGCTCGCCGCCCGTCCAGACTTATCAAGGCATGTGCGACGGCTCGGCGGCCGTGGCGATCAGCCCGGACTTTTTCGCGGTTGCGAATGATGAGGACAGCGTGATCCGAGTTTACCGGCGAGACCTCGGCGGGCTGCCCGCCGAGAAGTTCGACTTGTCCCGCTTGCTGGACCTCCAAAAAGATTCACCCGAAACGGACATCGAAGGCGCCGCCCCGCTCGGAGACCGCGTTTATTGGATCACCTCGCACGCCCGAAACAGCGAAGGCAAAGAGCGTCCGAGCCGCCGCCGGTTTTTCGCGACGCGATTCGACGTCGAGACTGGCCGCGTTGCCATTCATCTTGTTGGCAAACCGTACAAAGACCTGATCAAGGACCTTGCCGCCGCGCCGGAATTGAAACGGTTCAACTTTACCGCCGCCGCCAAACTCGCGCCGAAGGATCGGGGCGGCCTCAATATTGAAGGACTCGCCGCCTCGCCTGACAACCGCCTCCTCATCACGTTTCGAAACCCGGTTCCGCAAGGGCGTGCGCTCCTGCTGCCGCTCCTGAATCCCGACGGCCTTGTTTCCGGAGAAAGGGCAAGGTTCGGTGAACCCATCCTCCTGGATTTAGGGGGACTGGGCATCCGGGACATCGCCGCCGTGAACGGGCGTTATCTGATTGCGTCTGGCGCCTACGCCGGGGGAAAAGGCGAAGCGCGGTTGTTTCTCTGGGATGGCAAATCCACCCAGCCTGAATTGGTCCGCTCAGTCGATCTGCGGCGGTTCAACCCGGAAGCGATTGTGGTTTATCCGACCGCCGCGTCCACGGCCACGCCGCAAATCCAGATCCTGAGTGACGATGGTTCCGGCAGAATCCGAGGAACCGATTGCAGAGATTTGAAAGACGACAGCGCCAAACGCTTCCGCGCGCTCTGGATCAACCTGGATGCGCCGTGAGACTCGGGGAGATTCGCTATTGCTCATTCTTCAACCGCGGATTTCACGGATTTTGCGGATGGAGAAGCGATCCTATCCGTGTGATCCATGTAATCCGCGGTTGACTCAGCTTCCTCTGGTTATCAGGGCGCCTGCCGTGTAGGTTTCTCCCCATCTTTATGCGCCGACTCTCGTTTCTCTTCCTGGTTTCGTGCTGCCTTCGGATCGCCGCCCCGGTCACTCCCTTGGCGCAAACTGCGGCGACGTCCGCCAAGCCCGAAATTCCCTTTGAAGGCCGCGCGCCGGCGCCGGAGTTCCCCGCTTCGCTCGAATGGCTGAACACGGCGCGCCCGCTCGCGCTCGCGGACTTGCGCGGCAAGATCGTGCTGCTGGACTTCTGGACTTACTGTTGCATCAATTGCATGCACATCATTCCCGATCTGAAAAAGCTGGAGGCGAAATACGCCCGGGAACTGGTCGTGATCGGAGTTCATTCCGCGAAATTCCAAAATGAGAAAGAAACCGCCAACATCCGCGAAGCGGTCCAGCGCCATGAGATCGAGCATCCCGTAGTCAACGACAAGGACTTTCAAGTCTGGAAATCGTACGGCGCCCGGGCCTGGCCCACGCTCGTGTTGATCAATCCCCACGGCAAAGTCCTTCGCGCATGCCCAGGTGGCAGAGCGAAAGCGTCGTGACGGAGGAGGAGGATTTTTCCGCGCGTTCGCTCGGTGACCGCCGATGTTCTCCCGGATTTCCGCTCGGCCGTTCCGGACGTCTGAGCGGTACACGGAGAAAGACCGTTCGCGTGATCGAAGCGAAGGGCAAGACCGTGCGTCTCGAAAGAACCGTGGAATTTCGGAGCCGGCTCAACGAGCGATGACAAGCCGCGCTTAGTGGTCCATTTCATAAATACGCTCACGTTCGCGGCAAGGGATTTTTCGGCCAGACGAGGCGCGAGCGACGAGCATATCCCGAAGTGGATCTGTAAGGAGCAAGCAACGAAGTCTGGCGAAAAA
>Ga0194128_10009743_pt1 | contig 11650 bp, 9 predicted proteins | sample TA2KigCa65mmetaG_FD_148650 | JGI IMG/M metagenome (GOLD analysis project Ga0194128, IMG submission 148650) | Freshwater microbial communities from Lake Tanganyika, Tanzania - TA2015037 Kigoma Deep Cast 65m | ecosystem: Environmental > Aquatic > Freshwater > Lake | place: Tanzania: Lake...
GATCTGCGGCTCCGTGTATCCGCTCTTGAGGAACTGCCGGATCATGTTCGTTTCCGACGTCCAGGTGAAATCGGGAACGGCTTCGCTTTGCGCGAAGATCCGGCTGCTGGCGATCCCGGTGTCCGCGTAGGTGCAGGGCGTCGAGACGTAGTGCCCCACCTGGCTGGACGAGAAGAACCAGTCTTCGAGGACGAATACGCCTCCGAAATTGACGCCGTCCGGGCGCCCGGCCTGGCTGCCGCCGTCGCTGCTGCAACTCAGCATCAACGAGGACGCCAACAGAAAGAGGGTCTTTGGCGTTCGGCCGCGGCATCTCATGCGGCTTTCCTCTCTTCTGGCACGCTCGACGGAACCATCCGGGCTCATCGGTCGGTCCGATGAATTCTTAAGCCCTGAAGCCGGAGCGTGCCGGGCGGAGCAGCCGCCGCGGGGAAGCCGGAGGCTCAGTCGAAGATGTCGCCGAGGGCGTCGAACCAGCGCTTTCGCTTGTGCCCGTGACGGCCGTCGTGACGGCGATGGCGGTCGTCGTCGTCCCAGCGTTCGCGGCGACGCTCGTCGCGCGGATCGTACCGCGAGTCCCCTCGTGGCTCGTAGCGTGGCTCTCGCCGCTCCTCGGCGGGCTGCGAAGATCGTGCTTCGAGCCGTTCGATCTCTTCCCGCGCACGAGCGATGAGACGCTCGAGCTCGCCGCGGTCGAGCCAGATTCCATAGCAGCTCCGGCAGGCGTCGACGGTGACGCCCTCGCGCTCGCGCTCTTCGAGCGTCGAGTCCGGACAGCGTGGGCACTTCATTCCATGGGTCTCCCTTCTGTCTTGGGCTGTACGGACGGCCGACGCAGCGGACAAATAGATAATCTCCGGCCGATCGATCGGGAAAACGGATGAGTCTCGTTCCGAGAGGCCCGTCAAGCGAAGGATGAATCGGCGCGCGCCGCTCCGAGCGGGTGGCATCGCCGTCCGGTTCGGCGGCGAGGATCGTGACTCGCCGTTGACTCAGGCGCGGCGCGCGGCGCGGTGAGGTGATGGACATCCGCGGCGCTTCTGGTCCTCGCGCCAACTACCCGGTCCGGTGTGACTGGGGCTGCTGCCCAATCACTCTGAGCCCGAGCACCGACGGCTGTCGTCGGATGCGAGGTGCATCGTGGAGTGGCAGTGCGCGCAGTGTGGGTCCACCATTCGTGGCATTCCGGCGTCGCCGAGCGGGATCTGTACCGGATGTCACAAGGCAGAGGCCGCCCGGCAGGCCAATGCGTCGATTCTCGTGATCGACGGAAGAAGCAGCGTGGCGCGGGCCAAATCAGCGGAAGTGCGGAGCTCGGCCGCTCGCGGGAGAGAGCGACGGGGTAGGCGTGGCTAGCCTGCATTTCTCACCAGATCCCTACTGCGGCGGCCGATAGCACCGAATCTTCGCGAGCTTCTCCCTCCGGGCTCCTCGACGTACTGTTCAAGTACGCCTGCGTCGCCCTCCGGTCCGAGGCTCGCGAATCTTCGGCACTCTCGACCGCCTCGCGACGTGATCTGGTGAGAAATGCAGGCTAGCTGGAGCGCGCACCGCGAGCGGTGACCGCGCCGGCGGTCACCAACCGCGGTCACCCCAGCGGTCACCGACCGCGGCTCACCAACCGCGGTCACCCCAGCGGTCACCGACCGCGGCTCACCAACCGCGGTCACCCCAGCGGTCACCGACCGCGGCTCACCAACCGCGGTCACCCCAGCGGTCACCAACCGCGGCTCACCCCAGCGGATACAAGATCTCGCGCGTGATGGTCTCGCACGCGCGCAGCACGTCCCCGGAGAGCTTCACCTCCGCCGCAGCGAGCGAATCGCGGAGCTGATCGACGCGCGTCGCGCCGATGATCGTCGAGCCGACGAAGCTCTTCGTCAGCGTCCAGCCGATCGCGAGCGTCACGGGCGAGATCCCCGCCTCGCGCGCCAGGTCGAGCAAGCGCCCCGTCGTCTCGAGCGAGCGCGGATTCACGAAGCGCTCCGACATCGCCTTTCCGCGCGGATTGTACTCGCGGTAGAGCGAGAACCGCGCGCCCACCGGCCACGCGCCGTTTTGATACTTGCCCGAGAGCACGCCCGCGCCGAGCGGGCTGTACGGGATCAGGCTCACCTTCTCCTCGCGGCAGACCTCGGCGAGCTCGTCCTCGAAGCGGCGATTGAGCAGGCTCCAGTTGTTCTGGATCGTCTGGTGCCGCGCGAAGCCGCGGATGTCCGAGACCCACAGGCTCCTCGCGAGCCCGTACGCCGTCTCGTTGCTGCAGCCGAGGTAGCGCACCTTGCCGGCCTCGACGAGGCGGTCGAGCGCCTCCATCTGCTCGTCGACCGGTACGACGCGATCGGGCCAGTGCGTTTGATAGAGGTCGACGTAGTCCGTCCCGAGCCGCCGCAGGCTCGCTTCGCACGCGCGCTCGATCGAGTGACGGTCGAGGCCGGTGTTGCCCTCGCGGACCGGCGCCTGGAACCAGCCTCCGCCCGGCCCGGCGACCTTCGTCGCGAGGAACACGGCGGCGCGCGGCTTGTCCGCAAGCCATTTGCCGACGATCTCTTCGCTCCGTCCTGCCCATTTCGCCTCGGGCGGCACCGGATAGACCTCGGCCACGTCGAGGAAATTGACACCCGCCGCGTATGCGTGGTCGAGGATCGCGAGGCTCTCGCGCTCGTTCGCCATCGAGCCGAAGGTCATCGTTCCCAGACAGATCTCCGAAACGGACAACGCCGAGCGGCCGAGGCTGCGTCGTTTCATCGCTTCTTCCCTTTCTCGCGCTTCACGGGAACGTGCATTTCTCCATCCAGACGACGTCCCAGAAGCGCCCGTGCTTCCGCCCGTTCTCGGTGAAGTGCGCGACCTTCGTGAAGCCGAAGCACTCGTGCAGGGCGATGCTCGCGGTGTTCGGCATCGTGATCCCGGCGAGCGCCCGGTGCACGTCCTCGCGCGCGAGACGCGCGAAGAGCTCGCGGTAGAGCGCGCTGCCGAGACCCATCCCGGTCGATTCGGGAGCGAGGTAGACCGACATCTCGACGCTCGGCTCGTACGCCTGCTTCGCGCGCCAGGGGCCCGTCGAAGCGTAGCCCGCGACGACGCCGTCCGTCTCGGCGACGAGGAGCTGGTGCCGGCCGGTCTCGGCGTGCTGCTCGATCCATCCGCGGCGTCGCTCGGGGGTCCACTCCTCGATGTCGAAGGTGATCGGGGTGTGCTTGACGTAGTGGTTGTAGATCTCCGTCAGGCGCTCGCAATCGGCGACGCTCGCGGGACGGATCTTCGGCTCGCCCATGGGCGGATCGGATAGCGCGCGATCCCGGCCCGGGAAAGCCGGAGCCGCGGGGGTTGGCGACATCCGACCGACGCGCAATACTCGACACCGCATGGCTTCCGACGTGGAAGATCTCCTCTGGCTCGATGCGACGGCGCAGGCCGAGCACGTGCGCCGCGGCGAGGTATCGCCGGCGGAGCTCGTCGACGCCGCGATCGCGCGCGTCGAGCGCTTGAACCCGAAGGTCAACGCGGTCGTCGTGCCGACGTTCGAGAAGGCACGCGCCGCCGCGCGCGATCCGGCGCTGCCGGCCGGTCCGTTCCGCGGCGTGCCGTTCCTCTTGAAGGATCTCGGCGGACTTTCGGCGGGCGACCCGTACTACGGCGGCACGCGCTTCCTCCGTGACGCGAAGTGGATCGAGCCGAGCGACTCGTACTTCGTCGCGAAGCTCCGCGCCGCGGGGCTCTGCTTCCTCGGCCGTACGAACACGCCGGAGCTGGGCCTCTTGCCGACGACGGAGCCCGCGACCTTCGGTCCGACCCGGAATCCGTGGGACACCCGCTACTCCGCCGGCGGCTCGAGCGGCGGCTCCGCCGCGGCGGTCGCCGCCGGAATGGTCGGGGCCGCGCACGCGAGCGACGGCGGCGGCTCGATCCGGATTCCGGCCTCGAGCTGCGGCCTCGTCGGATTGAAGCCGACGCGCGGACGAAGCTCCTTCGGCCCCGGGCTCGGCGAGCGCTGGGGCGGCTTCTCGTGCGAGCACGTCGTCGCGCGGAGCGTGCGCGACGTCGCGGCGATGCTCGACGTCGTCGCCGGCCGGATGCCGGGCGATCCCTACTTCGCGCCGCTGCCGCCGGAGCCGTTCGCGAGCTTCATCCGCCCGGGCGCGCGCCGGCGGATCGGCTTGATGACGCGCGGTCCGCGCGAGCTCGCGATCGATCCCGAGTGCGTGCAGGCCGCGGAGAAGGCGGCGCGTGCGCTCGCGGACCTCGGGCACACGGTCGAGCCCTCGTTCCCGCATGCGCTCGACGATCCCTCCGGCGTGACCGCGTACGTGAACGTCGTCGCGTGCTCGACCGCGCGGACCCTCGACGCGATGAGCGAGAAGGTCGGACGACCGGTGACGGAATCCGACGTCGAGCCGCTGACGTGGGCGCTCGCGGAGACGGCGCGCTCGCGGAGCGTCGGCGAATACCTTGCCTCGGTCGAGACGGCGCACGCATTCGGCCGCCAGCTCGCGGCGTGGTGGGAAGGTGGGTTCGACCTCCTCGTGACGCCGACGACGGGCGAGCCGCCGCCCCTCATCGGGCAATTCGCGGGCACCAGCGCGGAGCCGTTCAAGGGCTTTCTTCGCGCGGCTCCGTTCGGCGCGTTCACGCTGAACTTCAACGTCAGCGGCCAGCCCGCGATCTCCGTGCCGGTGCACTGGACCGCGGCCGGGCTGCCGGTCGGCGCGCATCTCGTCGCGCCGTACGGACGCGAGGACATGCTCCTCGAGGTCGCGGCGGAGCTCGAGCAGGCGCTGCCGTGGGCGCAGCGGCGGGCTGCGCTCTGAATCGCCCCGCTCAGGAGCCGTAGGCGAAGAGCGCCGGCGTACCGCCGGTGTGCAGGAACACGACCGGGGCGTCGTTCCGTCCGCCGAGGCTTCCGCTACGGGCGAGGTCGACCAGGCCCGCCATCGCCTTGCCGCTGTAGACCGGGTCGAGCAGCAGTCCCTCGAGGCGCGCGGCGAGATCGAGCGCTTCGCGCATGCCCTCGGTCGGAATGCCGTAGCCATCGCCGAGGTAGCCGCCGCGCACGTCGATCCGATCGCCGGCGACACGCGACCTGCCGAGGCGCCCGCTCGTCGCGTCGGCGAGGTCGCGCACGCGCTGCGCCGTCGCTTCGGGAGTGTCGTAGACGGCGATGCCGAGCACGCGGATCGCGCTCTCGAGCGCCGCGAGTCCGCTCACGAGCCCGGCCTGTGTCCCGCCGGTGCTCGCGGCGAGGACGATGCGCGACGGAGCGAGGCCGCGCGACTCGCACTGCTCCGTGAGCTCGATCGCCGCGCGCACGTACCCGAGAGCTCCGGTCGCGGTCGATCCGCCGGCCGGGAGGAACGCGGCCTTCCCTCCCGCCGCTTCCGCGGCGGCTCCGAGCTCGAGGACCTTCGCGGTCGCTGCCTCCGCGTCTTGGACGACGTGCACGCCTGCCCCGAGAAGACGATCGAGGAGCACGTTGCCGTTCTCCTCGTAGAGCGCGTCGTAGCGCTCGACCATCCGCGGCAGCACGAGCTCGCAGCGGAGCCCGATCCGCGCTGCGGCCGCGGCGGTCTGGCGTGCGTGGTTCGATTGCACGCCGCCGACCGTGATCACCGTGTCGGCGCCGTCGGCGCGCGCCTCCGCGAGGAGGTACTCGAGCTTCCGTACCTTGTTGCCACCGAGCGCGAGACCCGTGCAGTCGTCGCGCTTCACGAGGAGCGGCGGGCCGCCGAGATGGGCGGCGAGCCGCGGCATCTCCTCGAGCGGCGTCGGACCGTGGCCGAGCGAAACGCGCGGGAATCGTTCGACGTCGAACCGCGCCGCCACTCGTGCTCCTCGCGCGCGTCTCGCCTGCGCCGCTCAGCCGGCGGGAATCGCGACCGTCTCGGTGTCGCGACCCGAGCGCAGGAGACGTCCCGCGAGATCGCCGGTCTCCTTGCCGTCGCGGACGATCTCGCGTCCGTTCGCGAAGACGTGCTGCACGCCGATCGCCGCGGAGAAGAGGCGCGCGGTGCCGCCCGGAAGATCATTGCGGCTGTGGATCGGGCCCGCGTTCACCTTCGCGGGTTCGAACACCGCGAGGTCCGCGTGCCAGCCCTCCGCGATGCGACCGCGCTGCCGCAGACCGAAGAGTCGCGCCGGTGCGTCGGTCATCAGGCGGATCGCCTCCTCGATCGGGAGGAGGCCGCGGTCGCGGACGACGTCGCCGAGGAACGCGGTCGGGTAGCGCGCGCCGCACATGCGATCGAGGTGTGCGCCCGCGTCGGAGCCGCCGATCAGGACGCGGTCGTCGCGCCATACCTCGGTGCGGAGCTTCCAGCTCTCCGCGTCGTCGTCGGCGGGAACGGGCCAGAGGCCGGTGCGGAGCCCGTCCGCGACGACGATGTCGAACAGCGTGTCCTGCGGATCCTTGCCGCGCTCGCGCGCGATGTCGGCGACGAGACGTCCGGTGAGCCCCGCGTTCTCGGGCGCGAAGGTCTCGCCGATCTCGTAGGCACCCCAGCGCGCGAGGTCCTGCAGCACGCCGGCTTCCTTCGAGCGCGCGAGCTCGTTCATCCGCTTCCGGACTTCCGGGTCTTCGAGCTTGACGATCCGCTCGGGGACCGGGAGCTTCATCACGTCGCCCCAGCCCGGAATCAGGAAGAGCGCGCAGAAGTCGTGGAAGCTCATCTTGAGGCCGCCGAGGGTCGGCATCGTCAGCGCGACGATGCGAGCACCGCGCTCCTTCGCGCGCGTGCCGGCTACGAGCTGGCGCTCGAAGCGGCGCCGCTTCGCGTCCACGCCCATGACGTTCCAGTTGAGCGGGCGCCCGGCCGAGAGCGACATCTCGACCATCAGATCGATCTCCTCGTCGGAGAACTGGCTCATGCAGCCGTCGATGATGAACTCCAGCGTCGTGCCCGGGTGCTCGCGCACCGCGGCCGTGAGCGCGAGGATCTCCTCCCGCGTCGACGCGCGCGAGGGAACGGGGTTCGAGTCGCCGTCCTCGTGCGTGTAGGCCTTCGAGGACGAGAAGCCGAGACCGCCGGCCGAGAGCGACTCGTGCAGGAGGCGCGCCATCTCGGCGATCTGCGCTTCGCTCGCGACGTTCCCGACGGCGTCGTCGCCCATCACCGAGCGACGGAGCGCGCAGTGCCCGACGAGGAAGCCGACGTTGACGCCGACCTTGCCGTCGAGCCGTGCGAGGTACGACTCGAACGAGTCCCAGTCCCAGGCGAGGCCGCGCTCGAGCGCCTCGAGCGGCATGCCCTCGACCTTCGCCATCATCGGGCGGATGTAGTCGGCGTCGCCGGGACGGAGGGGGGCCAGCGTGAAGCCGCAGTTGCCGCCGATCACGGTCGTCACGCCGTGCAGGCTCGACGGGCTCGCGAACGGGTCCCAGAAGAGCTGCGCGTCGTAATGCGTGTGCGGATCGACGAATCCCGGCGCGACGACGAGGCCGTCCGCTTCGATCGTCTGCGCCGCAGATTCCGCGGAGCTCGCTCCGACGGTGACGATCCGCCCGTCCTTCACGCCGACGTCGGCGCGCCGGCCGGGCGCACCCGTGCCGTCGATCACCGTGCCGTTTCGGAGGAGGACGTCCAGCATGGATCAGGCGCGGCCACCGCAGGCCGCGCTCGTCCTCCTACACGAGAAGATCGCTAGTTGCAGCTCGCTTCGGTCCGGCCCGCGAAGTCGACGACCCAGTAGCTCAGCATCGCGCCGCCGCAGCTGTGGCCGATCCCGAGAGCGGCGTACGCCGAGTCCGCCATGATCGCGGCGTGGCCGGCCGAGTTCTCCCACTGCCACATCGCGGCCGCGGCGTCGGGAGCATTACCGGCGATGATCTCGCCCATCCACGTCTGCGGAAGCGAGCCGCAGCCCGAGAGGAAGCCCGCTTCGCAAGCGCGCTCCCAGAACTCCGTGCCGTCCTTGCTCTTGTGCGCGAAGTAATTCCGATCGCGCATGTCGTTCGCATGATCCTGTGCGGCGCGGTCGAGCGAGCGACAGCGCGCGAGACCGGGCTTGCCGCGCGAGAGGCGGTACTGATTGATGAGCTGGAGGAGCGTCTGCTCCTGCTGCGAGAGACCCCACGTCACGCTACCGGTGCCGCTGCACTCCGTGCCGCCCGGAGGGGGCGTCGGTGCCGGTGTGGGCGTCGGCTGCGGATTGCACGAGGGATCGTCGAGGTGCGAGCAGCTGCTCTCGGCGTTGCAGATGTCGATCGTGCAGGGATCGCCGTCGTTGCACTGCGCGTTTCCCCAACAGGCAGGAGGGGAGGCGTCCGCACACGCGTCGAGACAAAGCTCCGTCGTGCCGAACTCCGCGCGGCGGCTTCCGGTCGACTCGCATTTCGACGGGTCGTTGACGATCTTGCATTGTGTTTCACCGGTCCAGCCGGTGCGGCAGCACGGAACCGCTTCGCGAGGACGCGAGCACGTCGAATTGCGAGCCGCGCGGAGCAACGAAGCGCGGCAGCTCGCCGGAAGCGTGCCCCGTGCGACCGACGTGATGGCGAATTCGCGGACGCAATTCACGTAATCCGCGCGATCGCGCCTCCACTTGTCACCGCTCGCGACGTCGCAGCCGCACGCGTCGCTCACCGCGTTCCACACCGTGGTGACGGCGCTGTCGCAAGGCTCCTCGGCAAAGGAAGCCGGCGTCAAGCAGGCGACACCCATGAGCACCCCGAGCATGGCTGCCGCAGTCCTTCCCAACCGCATGATGAAACCCTCCCCCCGCTTTGCGGCACCGCCCACCGAGCCGCGAAACTTGGAGCGCACCCGAGCTATCGAGAACGGCCCGCCCTGGTCAATGCACTTTCCTCAGATTCTTCCTCGGCCAAAGCGCTCTTTTGGTTGAGGCTGCGGATCGTTCCATTGCGCTAAGGCGCATCGAGAAGCGCGAGAAATGCCCGTAAATCGGTCAAGTCTTCGAAGAGATGGTCGGGCTCCGCCGCAGCGAGCTCCTCGCGGGTTGCGAAGCCACTTCCGACGGCAATCGCGCGGGCTCCGATGGCGCGCGCGCAGCGCACGTCGAGGGGCGTGTCGCCGATCACCCAGATCTGCGCGCTCGCGTGCTCTTCTCCGCAGTGGAAGCGGACCGCTCGATGAGCTTCGCGTGCGACGTCGTCGCGATCGAAATGGAGATCGCCGTAGCCGCCGAGTGGGAAGTACGCATCGAGCCCGTAGTGCGCGAGCTTCATTGCGGCGGCGCGCTCGAAATTCCCAGTGAGAACGCCGAGGATCACGTCCTTACGGGCGGCGAGGGCGGCGAGAAGCTCGGTCACTCCCGGAAGCACTCGCCCGCGCTGCGAAGAGAGGCTCTCCGGAAGATGGCGCAGATAGCTCGCGAGGTAACGGGCGAAGGTCGCTTCCTCGGCGGCGAGCCCGTTCTGCAGTAGCGCATCCGAGGCGATCGAACGGTCGGTGCGTCCCGCGAAGTCGACGTCGAGACGCGGCTCCGTGATCGCGAACTCCGCCCCGAGGGCAGCGAGAAGGGCCCCCCGTCCAGCCCCTCCCGCGTGGATCAGGGTCCCATCGATGTCGAAGAGCAGGACGTGCACCGGCCGGAGGTTCGTAGAGCGCTCGGGCAGGTTCGAGTCCGGCACTGAGACTCAATGCAGCTGCCAGCCCGAGCTCTTCGGCGCCCATTCGTCGGAGACGGAGCTCTCGTCGTTGCCGATCCGCCACTCGAGCGTCAGGTTCGCCTCCTGGGCGCCGTCGAGGTTGCTCTGGGCCTTCAAATAGAGCGACCACCCGAGGATCGGATGGTTCCGGATCCGCAGGAGCTGGAGCCCGCCCGGCGATTCCGCCGGGTTCCCCTCGAATCTGTAGAACGAAGAGCTCTGTTGCTCGATCGTGCCGGGAGGCAGCGTCACTCGGTAGACGATGCTGTCGGCGTCGCTCAGGGTGATCTCAACCTCGTTCGACGCAGGGTCGATCTGGCTCCCGGGGGTGAAATCAAACTCGAGCTTCAGCTTGTCGCGGTCGTCGCCGACCAGGTTGGTCAAGCGAATCTTTCCCTTCCGTGCCCCGGTGCTCGAGCCTGTCCCGCCCGCATCTCCGTCGGGGCCCGTGCCGGGTGAGAGGTCGATCACGGATACGACGTTCCCGAACGGGACCAGGTCGCCGAACTCCTTCTCCTTGACGTGACGGCAGTCGTCGACGACGACGGCGGATGCCGTGTTCTCGTAGGACCCGAGGAACTCGAAGCAGGTGCTCGCGTCGATCGATCCGCCGAGAACGGTCTGGCCGTGCGGATAGGTCCAGGTGCCGTCTTCTTCCTCGAGCGCCTCGAAGACGTATCCGCCCTGGACCAGCACATTGTCCTCGAAGTGGTTCCCCCACGAGTCGCCACGGACTTTGACGGGCCGGCTCAGGTTCTGGTTGCCGATGAACGTGTTGTTCTGGCTGTGCTTCAGGAGGATCCCGGCTTCGTCCGCGGAGTCGAGCACGTTGTCCGTGACGAGGTTGTTCTGGGTGCCGAGGAGATACAGGTTCTCTCCGTCGTTGTGGTGGATGTAGTTGTCGGTGACCTGGTTGAACGAGGTCGTGGAGCCGACGTGGACGCCCTCGTCCTGGTTGTCGTGGACTTCGTTCTGCTCGATGAAGTTCGACGTCGCCCCGTCGCCGAGCCAGACGCCGTGCCTGTTGCTGAAGATCTCGTTGTCGATGACCCGATTGCCGCTTCCGCCGTCGATGCGAACGCCATCACCGAAGTTGCGGATGCGGCAGTTCTTGACGGTTGCACCGACTGCCCCTTCGACCACGACACCGGCCCAATCGGTGCGATCCCCGGGGCCGCTGATCTGATGGTTTGCGCAGTCGAGGATTCCTGTTTCGAGGATGAGGCCGTTCTCGTCGCAACCATTGAGGTCGTCGTTCAGCGTCACCGAGGCGACGACGCGGTCGCCGCAGCTACAAACGACGGCCCCGCCACAATCGCCCGCCCATGCCCGCCGTTCCAGGACGACGGATGAAGCGACGATCAGAAGGGCTCCAAACAAGAAACCGCCGGCTCGGGTGAGCCCAATGTTGCGACGCATGATTCCCCCGCTCGAGTGAAAATGCAGTTTGCTTACTCAGAGATCCGCCGAGTGCAGTGTCAGTCTCGTGAGAAGCAGCGCGGGGGGCGGCAGGCAGCGCGCGGTGCGATGACGGAACGCGTCCTCGTGCGCAAGGCGAAACCTATCGCGTGTGGTGTGGTCGAGCGGCGCAGAACGGCGTTTCCGAAAACGTTGCTGCAGCGGAGCATTTTGTGAGTTGTGGAGAGCGTGCGGGGGTGCGATATCGTGCGCCCACGGAGGGGCGCAGGCCGTCCGCGACCGACCATCCCCGATCGTCTTCTGCGCTTCGAAAATCACTCGAGTCCCGAGCGCATCGACACCGACAACGGAACCATCAAACGAGGGAGGCACCACCCTTGCGGACGCCCAGCTTGCTGGCCTTGGTAGTGAGCCTCTGCATTCCCCAGTTCGCGCTGGGAGAGCCGCTCATCTACGTTACGAATCAAGCGAACAACACCGTGCACGTGCTGCAGCCGAGTTGTCCTGCTTCAGTCGGAACGTGACAGCCGGGGTTGACGGGATTGGAGAGTAGACCGGGGCCATGATCTCAGGCAACAGCGGGCTGCCGAGCAGCGCTTCGGTGTTCGGCCCGCAGTGCACGGGCAG
>Ga0194128_10009752_pt1 | contig 11639 bp, 10 predicted proteins | sample TA2KigCa65mmetaG_FD_148650 | JGI IMG/M metagenome (GOLD analysis project Ga0194128, IMG submission 148650) | Freshwater microbial communities from Lake Tanganyika, Tanzania - TA2015037 Kigoma Deep Cast 65m | ecosystem: Environmental > Aquatic > Freshwater > Lake | place: Tanzania: Lake...
ATCGTCAGGATAAATCCACGGTCAAGGGCGCTGGCAAGCTGGCACGTCCAGTCCTCCATGGCCAGGCTCACCTCGCCTCGATACCCTTCGGGGAATGACACCCCCAGGCTGCTAAGCCGCTCGACCATACGCGGCGATGAGGGCTCGTCGAGGACTTCCGTGAGCTGTCCCTCCGCCAAGGTGACAAAGACTTCCTTGACGTGACCATCCTGGACAGCAAACCGGTGCATAGGGAAGTTATCGAGCAACTCATTACACAGGATACAGCCCACCACCTGGCGAAACGCCTGCAGTCCTGCGGTTTGCACACATTGGACTCCCGAGCGCGCCTCTTGCCTGTGTGGAGACCTCCCGTCTCCCGTAACACGCTCCCAGTCAAAGCTGTAGTCTGGTGCTTGGAACCAGCGCGGTGCGTAGTCTGCCGCTACGTAGCAGAGCGCTTCAGCCAACTGCGGGGCCATCCGCCAACAGGCCTGTACGATGGCTTGCGCCAAGGCACCGTCGCCAGCCCCTACCTCCAGCACATGGAACACGGGAGGGTTGCCGAGGAGGTGCCACATTTGCTCCAATTGGCGTGCAATCAAGACCCCAAACACCGGATGACTCGTTGGGGAGGTCCCGAAATGGGTATTGATCTTGTTGCTCATGGACGCGTAAAAGCCGCCCCGAGGTGAGTACAGGCAGATCTGCATGAACTCGGCGAAGGTCATGCGACCGTGCTGGTAAAGACGCTCTCTGATCTCCTGGTCAACTGCTGAGTGCACCCTCATCCCCCAGACTAGCCAATAAGAGCATCGTGGTATTTACTAAGACCTCTTCAGGGAGCTGTTGCAAGAGCGTCCAGATGGCGTGTACTGCAGGAACGCCTTTCTCCTGCCGAGTGATGACAGAGGGCTCTATACATGCTGAGCCCCCAAAGCCACTCCTGCTGCCTTACCACACTTCCACCGCCAACCCTTTTAAGTAGCCCGTTTCGGGAATACCCAGCACTTCGGGATGGTGCCAGGACTGGTTCAGGCGTTGGCGCACCAGGAGCTGGCGTTTGGCATCACTGGCGGCCGCTTGCACCATGCCCTCGAAGCTGGGGCGATCCACATAGTACGAGCAGGTAAAGGTTACCAGGATGCCCCCCGGACGGAGTAACTTGAGGGCTTGCAGATGGATCTCTTTATAGCCACTCAGGGCTTTCGCCAGGGCCTCACGATGACGGGTAAAAGACGGCGGATCAAGAACGATGACATCAAACAACTGGCCGGTACCCTGGAGCTGACGGAGACGGTCGAAAACATTGGCGGTGTCAAACTGGCAGCGCGCACCAAGCCCGTTCTGCTGGGCATTACGCTGGGCAATCTCCAGGACGGCTGCTGAGCTATCAAGGCCAAGCACTCGCCCAGCCCCGGCAGCGGCAGCATGCAGGCTGAAACCGCCCGTGTAGCAGAATGCGTCCAGCACGGTTCCATCGGCTGGGATCAAGCTATGCAACGCCAGATGGTTATCGGTCTGATCGAGATAAAAGCCGGTTTTATGGCCACCTGCCAGGTCCACTGCAAAGGTGAGGCCGTGCTCCTGGATAGGCACGACCGTGAGGAAGGGGCTGTCCAGGAAGCCGTGCCCCAGTTCCAGGCCATCATTGCGCCGCACGCTAATATCGTTACGTAGATAGATGTCGGTCAGTCCCGTCAACTCCCGCAGCAGCGCTCCCAGCAGCGCACACCGCTGGTCCATACCCAGGGCCGAGCACTGCATCACCAGCGTGTGTGCGTAGCGATCCACGGTCAGTCCTGGCAGGCCATCACCCTCGGCATGCACCAGGCGCAGGCTGGTGGCCGTGGGATCGAGGCGCTGACGACGCTCAATGGCCCAGGCGAGGCGGCGACGTAGCAGGGCCTCGTCCACATCTTCCTCTATCTGGCGCGTCAGGATACGTAGACGAATCTTAGAGCGGCTATTAAAATAGCCACGGCCGAGAAACACTCCATCATGGCTGTAACAATCGGCCACAGCGCCATCGTCTGGCTGCCCTGTCACCCTGGCGACTTCGCCATCGTACACCCAGGGGTGCCCCTGGTGCTGGCGCCGTTCGCGCCCTCGGCCCAGAATGATACGTGGATACATAAAGCTTTCTACATGGCAGGTCGTGCCGTAGAGGGTCTCGTCAGGCATTGCGGTTGCAGTGCGTACACGCGCCATTATACGCCTTGCTCTTGTGTACAGCACGGCGAATGACTAGAATCCCGCCTGGCACCTGGTGTTCCCTGCACGTAAACGCTGCACTGAAAGGAGGCACGCGATGCTGATCGTTGATTCCCAAATCCACCTCTGGGCCAGCGCGACCATGCCAGCGCACCATCGACAGATCCCCACGTACACCGTGGACGATGCGTTACAGGAGATGGCCGGCGCCGGCGTGGACGCGGCGGTGATCCATCCCCCCAGCACCCTGGGCGAGCCCGTGAATGTGCAGGCGGTTGATGCGGTGCGCCAGCACCCAGCCAGGTTCTGCATCCTGGGGCATTTTGATTTACAGAGCCCGGATCGCCTGAGCATCGTCAAAAATTGGCGGCAACGGCCCGGTATGGTGGGCTTTCGCTTCACCTTCAATCAGCCGCACCAGCGGACGTGGTGGAACGACGGGTCACTCGACTGGTTCTGGGCGGCGTGCGAACAAGCAAGGTTACCGATTGGTCTGCTCGGCGGTGGCCATATGGCCGACCTCGGAGCGATTGCGGCACGCCATCCCGGGCTCAAGTTGCATATTGATCACTGTGGCCGTGGTGGCGCTGGGGGTAGCACAGACGCTGCCGCCTTTGCTGATCTCGGCGAGATGCTAGCACTGGCGCAATACCCCAATGTGGCAGTGAAACTGTCCGGCGCGCCGAGCTATTCGAGTCAGCCGTACCCCTATCGCAACATCCATATCTATCTCCAGCAGATCTTCGACGCCTTCGGCCCACAGCGCTGTTTCTGGGGCACGGATATTACCCGTATGCCCTGTTCGTATCGGCAATGCGTGACCATGTTTACGGAAGAACTGCCCTGGCTCCAAGGGCGAGACCAGGAACTGGTCATGGGGCAGGCAATCTGCGATTGGCTCGGCTGGCAACGGCCCAGCTAAAGCGCTGCCGGGGCGTACCGCGGTACGCCCCACTGCTCGTCTGGGTTACTGCACGAGTTTCACATACTCCAGGTGCGTAAAAAATCCGGTAATCACCCCTGGGAACGTATACTCTGCTACATACTTCGGGTTCACTGCCGCATCTGCATAGAGAAAGAACAATGGAATCGAGGCAAACTCCGTGAACTCGTGGTTCCCGATTTCCTGCAACAGGCGTGCCCGCTCTGCTTTATCTACGACCTTGTTCAGAGACTCGTGCCGCTCCTCAATATAGGGATGCTCGTAGGCATAGACTACGGAATCTTTGGCCTTATTGATGATGCGCGCCGTCTCTAGTGCCCGGATGGCATTGCGGCCAGGCCAGAGCGCGCCATGGATGGTCTTGGTGCGGTATTGCTCACGGACGCGTGGGAAATCGATCTCTGTCAGCTTGGGCTTCAGGCCAATGGCCTCCCAGTCCAGCGCCAGTGCCTGCCCGATATCCACCTGTTCTGGCAGGCCGGGCAAGGTGTAAAGATACACGGTGAACTCGAAGCCGTCCTTGTAGCCGGCTTCCGCCAGCAGGGCCTTGGCTTTTTTGGGATCATACCCGTACAGGTCTTCAAAACGTTTGTCCCAGTCCGGATTCCAGATGCCAGGCCAGATCGCCTCGTCCAGTTCTGGATGGTAGCCAGGGATGCGCAACGGCATGCCCTTGCCCCCAAACAGCGCCTGGCCCAGCGCATTGCGGTTGATCGCCTTGTTCATTGCCTGGCGCACACGTGTATCCACAAAGGGAACTTTTTTGTCGAGCTTCTCTGGCGTCGCGAAATACATCCCTCCAAAATACCATTGATGCTGCATGGCGTGTTTCTTGCTTGTGACAATTTTCATGCCCTTGGCCACCGCGTCTTTCTGCAAGGCGCGATCGACGTCAGAAATATGTACTTCCTCGGCGAGCAGAGTCGCCAGACGGGTCACCCCTTCCGGTACCCAGCGGAATTCGAGTTCTTTATACTCTGGGGTCTTGCGCCAATGATTCTCTACACGCTTGTAGAGGACGTACGAGCCAACTTTGCGTTCAACGAACTCGAAGGGACCCGTCCCGACGACTTTCTGTCCGTACAGCTCCTTCCCCCCCGCATCCCAACGGGCCTTGCTTTCCATCACCAGATCGGCATTGGCCGAGAGGTTTTCCAGGAGCTCGGGCACAGCGTATTTGAGGCGAAACACCACCTGGTGGTCGTTCACCAGCTCGACCGCTGCAGCGATTTTTTTCACGGCCTCTTCCGCCGAGTCGTTCTTGCCAATGCCTATAGCGGAACGCCAAAAACCAGCATCCGTCTGCACAGACTCGGTCTGCGTAATGAGAAAAATGGCATGCCGGACGTCTTTGGCAGTAAATTCCCCCCAGGTTTCGTGGAACTTGACGCCCTTACGCAGCCAGAAGGTCCAGCTCTTGCCATCAGCATTCATTTCCCATTTCTCAGCCAGCTCGGGGATGTAAGTGCCGGTGTTGCGATCGATCCCCACGAGATACTCGAGGGCCGGGCGCTTATCGAGCTGGCCGCTCCGACTCTGCAGCCAGGTAAAATTCGTGTCCCACCCCAGCGGGGCAATGGCCACAACGAGACGGTCGAGTTTAGGCTTTGATTGTGCCTGGGCCATGCTGCAAGCCAGCACCAGGCTGCCCAGGAGACCAAGCCACCACCCTTGAGTATGCCCTTTCCACTGCATGTCTCTGATCCTTATCCTCTGCGTTAATGGACGATGCACAACTACACAACCAGCGTGATGAACTCCAGATGCGTCAAGAAACCCGTGATCTTCACAGGAAATGTATGCTCCGCAATGTACTTAGGGTCCATGCCGCTTCCGCGTCGAGCCAGCACAGCGGCATCTCAGCAAACGCCTTGGCCTTATGGTCGCCCATCTCACGTGACAGGCACGCCCGCGCTACCATCTCCACCGCGCTAGCGGGAGCTATGGTCCAGGTCTCAGCGCATTCAGGAATAGCCTGGCCAGTGCGGCGGTGAACCCCAACGAGGTCTTCCAGAGTGGGGTGATTATCCAGCTGTCCATTCAGGGTCTGTAGCCAGGAGACGTTGGTGGCATGCCCCAGTGGGGCCACGGCCTGCGGAGGTGCTCTAGCGACACGGCCTGCGTAGGAAAGAGGATGAGTGTCCAGGTCGCGGTGGTGAGCAAGCCAAGCAGGTACAACACGTTGCAGGCAGACATGGGCTTCCGAGACCTCTCCATACACTACCCCAATGAGGCTGTCTCTGATGCATGCGCGCCCAAGAGGTAGAACAAGTACGACTGTGCTCGTAACCGGACGCTGCGTCTGCTGCTCTATGGCGCATGCGATGATGGATTGTACCCCTACCAAGGCTGGCAGAAGTTATGTAAGTAATTATGCGTTGCTCTGCAGAGAGAGTCAAGGTAAAATTTTCATGATTCCCATGCGAATTATCGATGTGTTTGTCACCTGAGAAACACGGTATGCTTCATGCAGATAGTGACCGCCTTACTCTCTCGTGCTCAGGAGGCCGGATCTTGTGACGTTACGTGCTGTACTCAGGCCCTTAATCATCCGTGCGATGCTGACCTACGAATGGTGGCAAAGTGGGATGATCTACAATCCGCTGTCACCTCGCGTCTATCTGAATCCCTATCCCACCTATGCCGCTCTACGCGCCAAAGACCCGGTGCACTGGAGTCCGCTCATGGACGCCTGGGTGGTTGCCACGTACGAAGACATTGATGCTATTTTGCGCGATCATAAGCGCTTTTCCAGCGATGCGCGTCATCGCCGCCCACGGCGCACCCGCACCTCACGCGCCCCGACAGGGGACCCAAATATGCTGGTGCTCGACCCGCCAGATCACACCCGCTTGCGGGCTCTCGTCAGTAAAGCCTTTACTCCAGCGGCTATCGAAGCACTCAAGCCACGCATCGTGTCGCTCGTCACGGAGCTGCTGGACCGTATTAACACACCCAACGGTTTTGATGTGATCGAGGCGCTGGCATATCCCTTGCCCGTCATGGTTATGGCCGGACTGCTGGGGGTTCCACCTGAAGATCACGCCCAGTTTAAGCTCTGGTCGGACCGTCGCGCTCGTATTCTCGAACCGACGATCACGACTGCGGAAGCGCATCTTGCCGTGCAAGCGGCACGGGAGTTTGATGCCTACTTCCTGCAAGTGGTCAACGCGCGCCGGGCCGCGCCGCAGGACGATCTAATTAGTACCCTCGTAGCCGTGGAAGAACAAGGCGACAAGCTCACGGAGCACGAACTCCTGGTCATGCTGCGTTTGCTGCTCATTGCCGGCAACGAAACCACCACGAACCTCATTGGCAATGGCCTGCTAGCCTTGTTACGTCACCCGGAACAGTTGCAGATGCTGCAACAACATCCAGAGCTAATCCCGACAGCTCTGGAAGAGCTCCTGCGCTACGATACCCCCGTGCAACTGGACGCCCGTACCGCCATGGAGGACATGGACATCAAGGGCCGGCAGATTCTCCGCGGCCAGGGCATGGTCTTATTGCTCGGCTCTGCCAACCACGATGGGGCAGTGTTCACACACCCCGAGCGGCTTGACATCACGCGTCACGAAGCCAGTCACATCGCCTTTGGCCGTGGCATTCATCACTGCATTGGTGCCCCGCTGGCCCGTCTTGAAGGCCGCATCGCTTTCGAGGCCCTGTTGGAGCGTTTTACCGACCTGCGCTTATTGACGGAGCAACCGCAGTTCAAAGACAATGTGGTCCTACGAGGATTGCGCACACTCCCCATCCGCGCCACGCCGAGAACGCTCACGAGCAGTAGGCATCTGGCCTCGTCAACGCCAGGGCGAACATGAGAGGGCCTCACAAGTGGAGATGTTTGGATTGTGGGGTTTTTCCGGTTCCCTCTCCCTCTGTGGGGGAGAGGGCGAGGGTGAGGGGGCCTTGGTCCTATGTGCGATGCACCGGCCCTCACCCCAACCCTCTCCCAGAGGGAGAGGGAGTTGGAGCACATGGTCTTGCAAGTACCGACTTTCAAGGTCGCATCTATGGCTTACTGTTTCCGGAAGCGCCGTAAGACCAACGCGCCATAGCGACTCATGGGCAGGGGAAAAGCGCCTTCCTGTTGCAAATGCGGCATGAGCGGTATGGTCTGACAGAGACGCCAGCCAAGCCAGGCGCTGAGTCCACAACGGACGACGCTGGAGACTTCCAGGGTAGTACTGGCCTGTACCCCATACTGCAGACTGAGGCCAGCCAGGAGCCCTGTGGCAGCATACAGACAGACCAGCGAACCATAGCGTATACCGTACCCACACCCGCAGAGCGGCAGAGCCGCGGCCAGACTTGCCAGGCGATAACTTGCCAGCACACCCAGCCAGCCAAGGAGATGAACAATTGTTGAGAGCATGCCCAGAAAGATGACCAGATTGACAGTCATACTCAGGCGCTGCACGGGGGCGAGAGAAGGCATGGGCAGTCAGACCTCGCAAGCAATCATGGTGAAAATGCGCTACACTCTACCATCATTTTGCCATGATGCCCAGTAGCGTAAGCCGTTGGCGCAAGAAGGATGCCCAGTGTATAAAGCCTATTCCGTGTCCTGGAATCTCACGCAACAGTGCAACCTTCTCTGCGCGCACTGCTATATGAGTGCCTTTGCAGGAGCCGATACCTCTCAGGAGTTGTCCACGGCAGAGTGCCAGCGGGTCATGGATGACATGGCCCGGGTCAATCCCAATCTGTTTCTGATCCTCACCGGTGGTGAACCACTGCTCCGTAAAGACATCTTTGATCTGGCGTCTTACGCAGCTGACAAAGATTTTACCGTGGTCCTGGGGACGAATGGTGTCCTCCTGCGTGAGCGCCAGGCCAAGCTCATGCGCCAGCATGGCGTGGTGGGCGCGTCCATCAGTCTGGATTCAACGGAAGCGGCAAAACACGATACCTTCCGTCACCTCACCGGTGCCTGGGACGGGGCGGTGCGGGCCACCCGTGTCCTGCGTGATGAGGGCCTCGATTTTTCGCTACACATGTCCGTGACGGACTGGAACGTCGCCGAAATTCCGGCGATGATTGACCTGGCCAATACCCTTGGCGCCAAAGTACTCAACTTCTTTTTTCTCGTCCGTACGGGGCGTGGCGAGCGCTTGACCGACATTACACCAGCGCAGTACGAGCAGATTTTAACGTCCCTAGCCCGGGCGCAGCAGGTTGGCCCACAGGTGGCAGGCCCAGAGTCGGCCTTCACACAGCACGAGGACCCGTGGAGCATGCCGATCGGCACGGCGGGCTCGCTGCTCATCCGTGCCAAGTGTGCCCCACATTTTCGCCGTATCATCTGGCAGCTTGATCCCACCTCACCCTTACTGAAAAATTATGCGCACGGTTCGTGCCCTGCCGGCAAATACTACTGTCGGATTACCCCGGAGGGCGATGTCACGCCCTGTCCCTATATGCCAGTGACGGCAGGGAACCTCCGCCAGACGTCCTTTGCCACCTTGTGGGAAAGTGCGCACGTCTTTCACGACCTGCGTGAGCCACAGCTTGGTGGACGCTGTGGCGCCTGTGAATTCAGTAAAATCTGTGGCGGTTGTCGCTGTCGTGCCTATGCCACCTACGGCGATTACCTGGCCGAGGACCCCGCCTGCGCGTATGAGCCAGGGCAGCACGGTGGTACCGTGATTGATTTACCGGCCACGCAGACCTTTGGCCTCGAGGTGACCCAGGAGTTGCGCTGGGAAGAAGCTGCCCGTGAGCGCCTGAAAGCCATTCCATCCTTTGCGCGCGGTATGGTGGTAAAGGCTGTTGAAGGCTATGCGCGTTCACACGGTCAGCAAGTGATTACCGAAGCCTTGCTCACCGAAATTCGTCAAACCTGGGGGGCGCGCTTCCGCCCCAAACGTTGAGTCTATGAGAAGCGACGAGGAGAGAGCCGTATGACAGACATCGCGCACGACGCGATTCACGGTCGTTTGGAGGCCATGGAAGACCGCCTGGCCCGTCTGGAAACGTTATTAGTAGGTTTGACGCAGAAGCTCGAACAGCAGCGTCCTGAGCCCACCCATGTTGTCGACAACATCCAGTCATGGGTCACGGACTACGTGTCGATGCGCTTGCAGCAACTGGTCCCGGAAACCTGTGAGCATGCGCCTGAGCCGGAAGCCAGTGACGGCCCGTATTTGCCCGGAACGACGGTGCCCTGCACGGATGAAGTCGTGCACCGGGTCGGGCGCATTCCCATCCCGTTCGTACGCCAGATGGTGGTGGACAAAGTCGCCCAGCAAGCCCAGCACGAGCAGGTGGCCCGGGTGGATGTGACGTTCTTTGAACGCACCGCGACGTTTTGACAGTGCAAATTGGCAGGAGAGGATCTCCTGAGCTGGCAACATTGGCAAGAGCACGTGCTGGCGGGGCCGCAACTGGGTGGTATGGTGACGCCTGCCTAGCGAGTGGACGCTGGCGCCGAGCGCTTCTGCAGAAGCACGGACATTCCCATGCCTTCACCGTTTCCGGGGATGGATCCCTTTATTGAATCCCGCCGTATATGGACGGATTTTCATCTCGACCTGGCGGCGGAAATGCGCGCATATCTCAACACCCGAGTACAGCCGGGCTACTATGCCACCGCGGTAGACTGGCAGTGCATCAACGTGCTGCACAATGAGGAGAGGCTGCCTATGAGTGAGTGCACCCATCTCCAGCTCATGCTGCTGGCAGAGCAACAGCATGACAGGGTACGGTGTCGCCATTGCCATCTCACCATCAAAGCCGCCGACCTGCCCTCACGTTACTGTCCAGAATGTTGGGAGGCCACTGGCCGTAAGCAGTACGATTTTGAACCAGTGGTGAGCGCCCGTACTGACGTAGTACGCTATCGTTGCGAGATGTGTGGCGTCATCATTGAAGCACACTGAATAGTTCGGCAGGGGCGGGGTGACGTTTTTCTTGTGGCGGCGGCTCACAGCGCCTGACGGGCGATTCGGTTGCACATGCAACCAACAGCGCACCCTCTCAGACATGGGGGTAGGTGGAAATATGCTGGGGGGAACAACGGCGACGGTGTAGGCACTGCTCGAAAAACGCGGCGTTATACGTTTGTCGGCATAGAGGTCTCACGGTGCAAGGGTAGCGGGCAGAATCGTGCAAAAATGCACGCCAAGCCGGAAGCGCTGCTTTGTCAAAGGCTTCGTGGCCTCTGGTGCGCGGCCCCCGCGACCTCCCAGGCCCGCCGGCGGCTGGGTCCCAGTGGCGGAGGACCTGATCACTCTCCAGCCTCTGCCAGGAGAGAATCGCCGTAAGGGACGGTGTCTGGTACATGCCGAAGAGGGTGAACATCGCCCACCCTACGCGCGTGGATATACAGTGTCTAGCAGCTATGCCCAATGACACCGTCCTGACGGAGCACCGCAATCTCCGCCGTGCTCATCCCAAGGTACTCGCGCAACACTTCATCCGTATGCTGCCCTAGCAGCGGCGCTGGATGGCGGACGCTCCCGGGCGTCTCCGAGAGGCGTACCGGCACACCGACGAGTTGCACCGGGCCGGCGACTGGATGCTCACTTTCGACAATCATGCCGCGCGCCTGGACCTGGGGATGCTCGACGACTTGATCAATCGTATTAATCGCCCCTACCGGAATACCGCTGGCGAGCAAAAGCGCCTCCCACTCTTCGTACGGTTTCGTCAAAAACACGTCCTGCAGTCGCGCAATCAGGCTCTCGCGATGCTGCACGCGCGCAGGGTTCGTCGCATAGCGCGGATCGTCCAGCATGTCTTCGATGCCCAGAAGCGGGCAGAACAGCCGCCAGAGTTTATCGCTGCCCACAGCCAGGGCGAGATCTTTCGTCTGGGTGCGGAACGTCTGGTATGGCAGGAGGGCTTTGTAGGCCGTGCCCATGGGCACCGGGACTTCCCCGTCCGCCATGTAGGAGCCGATCGTGCCCTGTAACAGACCGAGCTGCCCTTCCAGCATGGAGACATCGACATACTGTCCCTTGCCCGTTTTTTCTTTCACGCGCAGGGCATTCATAATGCCAAAGGCCGCCCACATCCCGGCGACCATATCGGCGACGGACACCCCATTACGCACGCCTCGGCTGCCGGGCTCGCCGGTAATGCTGATCATGCCGCTCTCGGCCTGCACAATGAGATCCAGTGCGGCCCGGTCGCGGTACGGGCCAGTCTGGCCAAAGCCTGATACCGAGCAGTAGATAATGCCAGGATTGCGCAGGCGGGCGGTGTCGTAGGCAATCCCCAGCTTGTCGAGCGTGCCGACGCGATAGTTCTCGAGCACCACGTCGAACTGTTCCACCATACGAAAGAACAGTTCTTTACCAGCGGCTTTTTTGAGGTCAATTTCAATGCTCTTTTTATTACGGTGCAGGCTCACAAAATAGGCCGTCTCCGCTGGTTGACGGACAAAACTTATCAAATTTAATCAATAAGTTACGCACAGATTAGCGACCTAGTAAGAAAGGCGTGTTCGCCCATCCTCCTACCCTGGTGGTAGGATGGGTTCTCAACACCGTGTCTC
>Ga0194128_10009753_pt1 | contig 11638 bp, 9 predicted proteins | sample TA2KigCa65mmetaG_FD_148650 | JGI IMG/M metagenome (GOLD analysis project Ga0194128, IMG submission 148650) | Freshwater microbial communities from Lake Tanganyika, Tanzania - TA2015037 Kigoma Deep Cast 65m | ecosystem: Environmental > Aquatic > Freshwater > Lake | place: Tanzania: Lake...
GCGGCACTCTGATCGCGCTGATCACCCTGCCGACCTCGCTGGCCATGGCCATCTTGATGATGGTGCCGTTTGGCATGACGTTCAACAGCGGCACGCTCATCGGATTGATGTTATCGATTGGACGGCTGGTGGACGACTCGATTATTGACATCCACGCCGTGGAACGGCACCTTCACATGGGAAAAGACCCGAAAACGGCTACCATCGAGGGGATTGCCGAAGTGCGGGTGGCGGTGATCGCGTCCACTTTGATGATCGTGCTGGCGCTGTCGCCGCTCTTGTTCTCCGGGGGCATCGTGCAATTGATGTTCGTGGAGCTGGTGTGGCCGCTGATTTTCGGGCTGCTCGCCTCCATGCTGGTCTCGTTCACCCTGACCGCGCTGCTCTGCGCGAATTTGCTGCGTCCGCCCCAACAGCGCGAGGCCGACAAGCGGCACGCGCTGATCCGCTGGGTGTACGCGGCGGTGGATCCGTTCCAGCGGATGCTCGACCGCCTGGAGCGCTGGTACGGGCGAACCATCCGCTGGATGCTGGGACATCGCTTCGTGAATTTCGCGCGCGTGCTGGCCACCGTCATTCTGGGGTTCACTTTTTACTACTTTATCGGCTCGGAGATGATGCCGCTGTCGGACGTGGGGCAGGCCAACGGCTTCCTGGAGATGGCGCCGGGCACCTCGTTCGCCGAAACCGAGAAAGCCGTGGAAAAGCTCGAGAAGATCATGCTCAAGCATCCCGAGATCGAGAAAGCCAGCATCGAGATTGGCACCGAGAGCATGTTCGAATCCTGGAGCCCGTACTTTACCGGCTACCAGATGCCGCAGGTGAACGGCGCCTCGATGATGCTGACCTTTTCGGATAAGGACGACCGCAAGAAGACCATCTGGGACGTGCTGGATGCCGTTCAGAAGCAGGCGCTGCGCGAGATTCCGGGCATCCGCCGGCTGCAGATCAAGGAGATGGGCTCGGACGTGATGGCGACCGCCGCGGCACCCATCCACGTGAACATTTACGGGCCCGACCTGCAGGTGCTCGACCGCCTGGGCCGCGAGGTGCTGGCCGTCGCCCAGAAGATGCCTGAGCTGCACCAGCCGGCCACGACCTGGAGCCTGGGCAAGCCGGAGTTCAACGTGCGGGTGGATCCGCAGCGCGCGCAGGAGCTGAACCTCTCGCCGGAGTCGATTTCCCAGCAGACCTATTACGCGCTGCGTGGCGGCCTCACCAACGAATTCTACCGGCTCCCCAATTTGCGGCAGAACACCATCCTGGTCCGCTACGCACCGCATGAGCGACAGACCCGCGAAGATCTCGAAAGCACCTACTTGAGCACGCCGGACGGCCGCCAGATTCCTCTTAAATCGGTGGCCACGGTGGAGCGCAAGAGCGCGCCCACCGCCATCGAGCACGACGGGCTGCGGCGCGTTGTGGGCGTGACCGGCTATTATCGCATCGGCGATCTGCCCTCGATGGACGTGGTGATGAACCTGGTGGCCTACGCCTACGCCGGAAATCCCGCGCTGGGGATCAAGCCGGTAAATTTCCCGCCCGGCTACGGAATGGAAATTCGCGGCGACATGACGCAGATGATGGAGTCGTTCCGCCGCCTGCTGAACGGCCTGTGGTTTGCCCTGGGCTTGATGTACCTGGTGCTTGTGATCCAGTTCCGCGGATTCTTGCAGCCCTTCCAGATGATCGCGTCATTGCCGCTCGAGCTGGCCGGCGTGTTCACCGCGCTGTGGCTGGTGGCACAGTCGTTCTCCACGGTTTCGATTCTCGGGATCATTGTCTTGACCGGAATGGACATCACGACCGCGGTGCTGATGATCGACCTGATCATGAAGTACCGGGATCGCGGCATGCCGCGCGACGAGGCGATTATCCGCGCGTGTCCGGATCGGCTGCGTCCCATCCTGATGACGGCTGGAATCACCCTGATCGTCATGCTGCCGGTGGCGTTCGCGCCGAAGACCGGGCTCGACGCGTATCAACCGCTGGCCACCGCGGTAATGGGCGGCCTGCTGGTGGGAACGATTTTGAGCCTGTTCGACATTCCCATCATGCATACGTACCTGGATGACTTCATGAAATGGGCATACCGCGTGTTCCTGGGGCGGGAGTACGTGTGGAAGGTGGTTGGGGAGGACGAGGAGCCGGAGCGTTAACAATCCGGCGCTTGCTGGAAGCCGGGCCGGCGGTTATCATTCGGGAATGCTGCAAGAGATCCGATCTTTGCCCATGGCGTTCCCCGTCCAGCGCCGCACGCCGCCCGTTCCGCCGGCCGCCGATCCGCGGATCCGCGACAGCGTGCGCATCGGAGGGGGCATCCCCGGGCCGGTCGAGGCGCCCGCTCTGACCGGCGCGCTGCGCGTGGACGGCTCCGAGTGCGGTGGCACGATGCCGGGTCAGCCCGCCGAATGGACGCTGACGTACCGTGACGCGAACGGCACACCGGTCACCCGCTTCGAGGCCAACCACGAGAAGCCGATGCACCTCATCGTGGTGAGCAAGGACCTGGAATCGTTCGCGCACGTGCACCCGATCCTTTCCGACGATGGCACCTTCACCATTCGCGTGAACGAGGAAAGCGACGACCCGGACAACATCAACGTGGCGCGCGCGGTGCCAAAGCCGGGGGAATATCACCTGTTCGCGGAAGTGAAGCCGGAGGGCGGCGATCTCGCGCTGACCCGCTTTTCCACGCAGGCGGCGGGCGAAGCGGAGCCGGTCCCGCTGGTGCCCGATCCGGGAAATCCCGGCCAGGGCATTCGCAAGTATTTCACCGCGAGCGGCCAGCCGGGCGTGCACGGCGACGCGTACCAGGCGACGTTTCGCACGCTGGCGATGCCCGGAATGCTGCACCTGCGGGTGAAATTGCAGTACGCCAGCGAGATGGAGCATCTGAAGATGGTCCATTACGTGGACGTGCACGACGTCCAGCCGTGGATGGGGATGGCGGCGCACGGCGTGCTCATCGGCGAAAATGGCCGCGTGGAGGAGCGCACGTTCCGCCACATGCACACCGGGCACCCGCATGTGGACCCGCACCGCCCGCTGAGCGGCGGCGGTCCTCATGGTGGTGGCCCGGATTTCGAGTTCGTGCTGCACGGCGCGGACGTCCCGCCGCCAGGAAATTACCGCATGTGGATGCAGTTCAAGCACCACGAAAGAGTGGTCACGCTGCCGTTTACGTTTACGGTCTGAGCGCGGACAAACCGCACGTCGCGGGGCCTGGTGGACGCGCGTTGCGCTTGATCTTAATGTCCGTCCGTGCTGTAGTGCCAGGGCTCGGGTGGATAGTTTTTCAGGCCGAAGCGGGCGGCGTTATTCTTGAGCCACGCATAAGCCCCCGGCGTGTTGGCGAAGTCGATGGCGTTGCCCTTTTCGTGGTTGCTGGTGCCGGGGCGTGCCACTCGGGCCGGGTTCTGGCCGTATTTGTTCCAGAGCGCGATTTGCTCCTGGTGTGAGCGAAAGCCGGACTCGATGCGCAGATCCACGCCGTCCTTCTTGGCGGCCGCCACCATGGCGTCGAAGGCCGGGGCGATATTGGCTCCGATAGGCTTTCCCTGACGCACGACCGTGTTTACGTTGCTGGTGCTGTTGTTGCTCCGGATGTTCGTCCCGGGCGCGCCGCCAGCCTGATTTCCGGTGGAAGCTCCACCGTTGCGGTTGACCGCTCCGACGCCGGCTGCACCGCCCGCAAGTGCGCCCGGGCCCCCGCGCATCATCTGGGTGAGCAGTTGCATGAGCAACTGCATGATCTGGTTCAGCGCGGCCGCCTGCTGGGCGAGCATCTGCGCCTGCTGCGTCGGAAGACCGCTCATACAACAGCGCAATTCCGCGCCAGAGACACCGCAGGGCATTAGGGGGCCGCCCAGGCCCGGCATTTCCGTGGGTGCTCCCCCGAACAGACCCGGCGCCTGCTGCAAAAAATTCATGATCCTCGCTCCCATCCGGCCGCGCTTCCCGGGCGCGGCTTCCTCATGATGTCACCTTAGCACCCGGAGAAAGCGAGCGGTTGTTAAATTCTTGTAAAAGGCAGACCTGTTTATTGCCGGGATGTAACACGACCTGTGTTGACTGTCGGCGCCCCTTCCCCCCTGAGTCGACTTGACATGGGTACCGACCGGTTGGCATGATAAGCCAGCGAGTGCGAGAACCGCCTCCGGGGCAAGGAGCGCCTGCTGGCCGCGGTGAGTCGGGGCGAAGTGGAGGATGGCGGGCGTCCCTTCGCGAAGCGCGCCGGCATGATGGACTTGATCTGCACCGGCACTTGAGGCACCTGCGGCAAGGCGGTCGCCTTGCTAAACGAGCGCGGCATTCCGTACCGGTATCGTGAGTATCGCAAGGAGCCGCTCAACGAAAGGGAAATCCGCGAGGTGCTCGAGCTGCTCGGCCTTCCGGCGCGCGACGTGCTGCGCCGCAACGACGCGGCGTTCAAGGAGAACGAGCTGACTGGCGAGGAGGACGACAAGATGCTTGTCCCGCTCCTCGCGAAAAATCCCACACTGCTGCAGCGTCCCATCGGAATTCTCAACGGGCGCGCTGTCGTGGGGCGGCCGCCGGAACGATTGCTGGAGCTTCTCTGAAATGCGCTGGCTGATCGCGGCATTGTTGATGCTGGCGTTGCAGGGAACAGCGCATGCCGCCGATCAGCCCAGTCTCATGGATATTTGGAAGACGCTGCAAAAGAAGACCTTCGTTGATCTGACGCACGCCTTCGCGCCCGGCATTCCGCACTGGAAAGGCTTCCCCGACGAGGAGCGCGAGACGCTGTTTTATTACGATCCGAGCGTCGGCTCCATGGGAAACGGCTTCTGGGCGCAGCGCTACAGCATCGTGGGGCAATGGGGCACGCACGTGGATCCGCCGGCACACTTCATCAAGGGCCTGCGCACGGTGGATCAAATTCCGCCGAAGGAAATGATCATGCCGCTGGTGGTGCTGGACGTACACCAGCAAGCGAGCGCAAATCCAGACTACGTCATCACCATGCAGGACGTCCGCGCCTGGGAGCAGCGCCACGGCCCCATTCCCAGCGGCGCGTTCGTGGCCATGCGCACCGACTGGTCGAAGCGCTGGCCCGACATGGCGCGCATGATGAACGCGGACATCAAGGGCGTGGCCCACTATCCGGGCTGGAGCCGCGAGGTGCTCCGCTACCTGTACGAGGAGCGGAAGATCACCGCGTCGGGGCATGAAACCACCGACACCGACCCGGGGCTGGCCACTTCGAAGGACGACTATTCGCTGGAAACCTATGTCCTCTCAACGAACCACTACCAGATCGAGTTGCTCGCCAACCTCGACACAGTGCCCGAGGCCGGCGCTCTGGTAGTGGTTTCATTTCCGAAGCCGAAGAATGGCTCCGGTTTTCCAGCGCGGGTGTTCGCGATATTGCCCTGACCCTTATCTGGAACCCGCGCTGCCGATCAGATTCGCCTTCTTTCCACTGAATGAAGGTCCAATTGATCGGCAGTAAGGGCAGACTGGGGCACGCGCCCGCGGCTATGAAGGACCGCGCCCGCGCCGCGCCTAACACGCGCCCCTTGCGAGGAAAGTGCCATGAACAAAGCCACCATCAAAGACCTTGACGTGAAGGGCAAGCGCGTGCTTGTCCGCGTCGACTTCAACGTGCCGCTGGACGGCGAGCGGGTCACCGACGACACCCGCATCCGGGCCGCGCTCCCCACCATTACGCGCATCATCGAGCAGGGCGGCATCGCCATCCTCATGTCCCACCTGGGGCGTCCGAAGGGCAGAGTCAACGACGGCCTTCGCCTCGCCCCCGCGGCAAAACGGCTGGAGGAGTTGTTGGGCCGCCCGGTCCACGCGCTGCAAGATTGTATCGGCGACGAGGTCGCCAGCGCCGTGAAAGCCCTCCAGCCGGGCGATGTCGTCCTCCTGGAGAACCTGCGCTTCCATCCGGAGGAAGAGAAGAACGACCCCGAGTTCGCCCGCGCACTGGCCGCTCTGGGCGAGGTGTACGTCAACGACGCGTTCGGCACGGCGCACCGCGCGCACGCATCCACGGCGGGCATTGCGGCGTACCTCCCGGCGGTGGCGGGCCTGTTGATGGAAAAGGAGATTGACTTCCTGAGCCGCCTGCTGGAGCGCCCCGAGCATCCCTTCGTGGCCATTCTGGGCGGCGCCAAGGTGGCGGACAAGATCGCGGTGCTGCACAACATGCTCGACGAGGTGGACACCTTCCTCATCGGAGGCGGCATGGCGTTCACCTTCCTGCACCTGGACGGCAAGCAGATCGGCAGGTCGCTGCTCGACCCCGATCCGCAGAAGGCCCGCGAGTTCCTCGAGGAAGCGCGCAAGCGCGGCAAGCAGGTGCTCTTGCCGGTCGACGTGGTGATCGCCTCGGAGATCTCCGCCGACGCCGAGACGGCTACGGTGGACGTCGACCACATCCCCACCGACAAGATGGGCCTCGACATCGGCCCCAAGACGGTTGACGCTTTCCGCGCAGCAATTCAGAAAGCCAGAACGGTGCTCTGGAACGGCCCCATGGGCGTGTTCGAGATTGAGAAGCTCGCCCAGGGCACCCTGGCCGTTGCGGAGGCGCTGGCCGACCTGAAGGACGCCACCACGGTTATCGGCGGCGGCGACTCGGTGGCCGCCGTCAAGCAGATGGGCCTCAGTGACAAGATGAGCCACATCTCCACTGGCGGCGGCGCCTCCCTGGAGATGCTCGAGGGCCGCGACATGCCCGGCGTGGCCGTCCTCCAGGACAAGGCCGCGATTGGAGGACGCGCATGAGCCGCATCCCCCTGCTGGCTGGAAACTGGAAGATGCACAAGACCCAGCGGGAGGCGCTTGACCTCGTCGAGGGCCTGCTCGAGGCGCGCGGGTGGGAGCGGGACCGCGAGGTGCTGGTCTGCCCGCCCTTCACCGCGCTGTACGTGGTGGCGCAACGGCTGCACAACACGTCCCTGAAGCTGGGCTGCCAGAACGTCCACTGGGAAACCAGAGGCGCGCTCACCGGGGAAGTCTCGCCGGTCATGGCGCGTGACGCGAAGTGCGACTACGTCATCATCGGACACTCGGAGCGGCGCCAGCACTTCGGCGAAACCGACGCCAACTGTCACAGGAAGGTGGCTGCGGTGCTTGAGCACGGCATGCGGCCCATCCTCTGCTGCGGGGAGACGCTGGAGGAGCGCGAGAACGGCCAGACGCGGGAGAAGGTCGCCACGCAGGTCCGCGCGGCTCTGCACAACATCCACGTCTCGGATGGCAACGACCTGGTGATCGCCTACGAGCCCATCTGGGCCATCGGCACTGGCAAGAACGACACGCCCGAAGAGGCCAACAAGACCATCGCCATGATTCGCGGACTGCTTGCCGAGCAGTTTGGGGAGGGGATGGCGCGGCGCCTCCGCATCCTTTACGGGGGGAGCGTGAAGCCAGACAACATCGACGGCTTCATGAGCCAGCCGGACATTGACGGGGCGCTGGTCGGCGGCGCGAGCCTGGAGGCGGAATCCTTCCTGCGCATCGTCCATTTCAACGCGGTCTTGACATAGGGGCGGGCCGCATCGCACAATAAGGGGTCTGCGCGGGGCCTCAGGATCTGATCCTCGGCGCCCCCACCCGCGCGCCTCGAGCGTTTCAAGGGAAACGCGCAATACAAGGAGACTGGTTTCCCGTGCTATCCCAAGCTTACTTCAACTTCTGCGTCAACGCGTGGAGCTTCCTCGCCCAGGCGACCCCGGCCGCCGCGAAGGCGACGAACGCCGCGCCAGCCGCGGCGAAGGCGGCGGAAGCCGCGACCACGGCGCCCCCTGCCGCGCCTGTCGCCCCGGCGGTCCCCATGACCGACCCGACGGCGCTGCCCGGCCTGGAGCAGGCCCCCATGCAGCTCGGCCAGCAATCGATGGCTTACAACCTGGGCCATTCCTTCGTGCTGTTCGTGTACTTTGTCATCTGCATCAGCCTCATCACCTGCGTGATGTTCCAGACGACGAAAGCCGAGGGGCTCTCCGGCGTGATTGGCGGACAGGTCAGCAGCCCGCTCACCGGCCGCAAGAAGAGCGCCGACGAGATGCTCTCGATGTGGACGGGGCGGCTCGCCATTGCGTTCATCGTCTCCTCGCTGCTCATCTGGTTCGTCTTCGGCCGCCACGCATAACCGCGTGACGGCGGCGTTCCGCCTCAAAGGCACGGCCATCTGTCTGGCCGTGCTGCTTTTGTTTTCCTGGGGATGCAAGAAGGCCCCGGAGGTGCCGGCCGGCCAGCGGATAACGGTGGCGGTAATCGGGACGCCCCGATCACTGTCGCCAATCCTCGCGCGGGACTCGGTCTCGCGCGAGGTCCAGGCGGCCTACGTGCGGGGCCTCACGCAGACCGGACCGGACGGCCGCCTGCAGCCGTCATGGGCCGCCGCGGCGCCGACGCGCGAAGCGGGGACCTTCAAGTGGCTGGGCGGCAACCTCGTCGAATACCGTCTCGCCGTGCGCGGAAACGCCGCCTGGAGCGACGGGCAGCCGCTCCTCGGCACTGATTTCCTGTTTGGATACACGCAGGCGCTGCACCCGTTGCTGCGCGCCGAGCACGACGACTGGACCGGGCTCGTCCAGCGCTTCGAATTGAGCGGGCCGCGCGACGTGAGGCTGGTGGCGCTGCGCAATCCGCGCCTCAACGCGCTCGACGTGTTTCCCTTGCCGGAGGCGACGCTCGGAAAAGCCATGCGGGAAAGTCCCACGACGTTCAGCCGCCTGGATTTCCACCAGAGGCCGCTGAGCAGCGGCCCCTTCGTGTTGAGCAGCGGGAGCGCCAACGGTCTCGACCTCGCCCGCAACGACCGCTTCGAACCCACGAAGGCGCGCGTCGCTCAGCTCGCGGTGCGTTATTACAGCCACGTCGACGACGCGCTGGAGGCGCTTCGCAAGCGCGAAGTGGACGTTCTCACCGACATCCCCGCCGAGCGGGCCGCCACCTGGGACCCGCAGGATCAGGCGATCAGGGTGGAGCGCACCCCGGGCGCGCGCCTCGTCCAGCTCGTATTCAACACGCGCGACCCCGTGCTGCGCCATGACGAGGTCCGGCGTGCGCTGGCCGGCGCTCTCGATCGCGCGGGCCTCGAAAAATCCCTGGGGACGGCCGACGCGCTGCGCGCCCAGTCGTGGCTTGTCCCCCAGCGGGCCGGCTTTGAGGCCGCGTTCGCCCGCTACGACGTGGATGTGGCTGTGGCACGCAAGGCCTTGCTGGAAACCGGCTGGAAGGTGACCGCCGAGGGCGGGCTCAAGCGCGGTCCGACGACCCGTACCTTCCGCTTACTGGTGAACGCCGACGACGCGGCAATGCGCCAGGCCGCCGAGGGCATCGTTCGGTCGTGGGAGCGCGTGGGCGTGAAGCTGGTGCTCGAGGCACGGCCCGCAGAGCGCTACCACGAGGGATTGCAGCGCCGCGACTTTGCCGTGGCCTTGCAGGAGGCCGTATTCTACCCCTGGACGCAGCCCGCGGTCTACTATGCAAAGGATTCCACCCCGACATCACGGAATGGCTTTCGCGGCGAAAACGTCTCCGGATGGTCGGACAGCGAGCACGAGGCGTTGCTGCGCGAGATCGCGCGGGCCGCCGTGCCGGCCGACGCGGCAGGCGCGCTGAAGCGGCAGCAGGCGCTCATCGCGCGCGACGTTCCGATTCTCCCGCTCTATTTTTGGCCGCAGATTTGCGCCTATCGCGCCGACCTGCGGGGAATTCGTCCCCGCGGCTACGGCGCGCTCACCTGGAATGTCGAGGAATGGCACTGGAAATGAATCCACGCTACGGCTTTGAAACCCTTGCGATCCACGCCGGACAGGATCCGGAGGCCACCACGGGCGCGGTCACCACGCCCATTTTCCAGACCTCCACCTACGCCCAGGAGGGGCTCGGAAAACCCTTCCAGGGAAAATACGAATATTCGCGCACCGAAAATCCGACGCGCGGCGCCCTCGAGGAGTGCATCGCCGCGCTGGAAGGCGGCTCCCACGGCCTGGCGTTCTCCTCCGGGATGGCCGCCACGGCGAACTTGATGAACCTGCTCAAGGCTGGCGATCACATGCTGTGCGGCGACGACGTCTACGGCGGGACGTATCGACTGTTCGTGCGGGTCATGGAGAAATTCGGCATCCAGACCGAATTCGTGGACCTCTCCGACGCCGCCGCCCTGGAGCGGCACCGCAGGCCGAACACCCGGATGCTGTGGATTGAGACGCCCACCAATCCGCTCCTCAAGCTGGCCGACCTGGAGGCCTGCGCGGGATTCGCAAAGCGGCACAATATTATCTCAGTAGTCGACAACACGTTCATGACGCCGTATTTTCAGCGGCCGCTGGAATACGGCATCGACGTGGTGGTGCACAGCGCCACCAAGTACCTGGGGGGGCACAGCGACGTGGTCAACGGAGTGCTGGTCACCTCGTCGAAAGAGATTTACGACAACCAGAAGTTCCACCAGAACGCGGTCGGCGCGGTGCCGGGACCGCTCGACGCGTGGCTCGTGCTGCGCGGGTTGAAAACCCTGGCGGTGCGCATGCAGCGCCACGAGGAAAATGCGCGTGCGCTGGCGGCTATGCTGGCAGAGCACGAAGCCGTTGAGAGCGTGTATTATCCCGGGCTGCCCGCGCACCCGCAGCACGCGCTGGCGAAAAAGCAGATGCGCGGCTTCGGCGGCATGATCTCGTTCGTCATCCGCGGCGGACTGGAGGCCGCGCGGGCGTTCATGGAGCGGCTGCGCCTGTTCACCCTGGCCGAGAGCCTGGGCGGCGTCGAGTCGCTGGCCGACCACCCGGCCATCATGACGCACGCCAGCATTCCCGCCGCCCGGCGCGCCGAGCTGGGAATAAGCGACGGCCTGATCCGACTCTCGGTGGGGATTGAAACCCAGGACGATCTGGCCAACGACCTCGAGCAGGCGTTCGAGGCGGCCGCAAAGGGATTGCACGCATGAGACATTACTGGCTTGCCGCCCTCGCGCTGGGAGGCCTTCTGTGGCGTCCGGCGCACGCCGAACCGGCCCCGGCGCTCCCCAACCCGTGGGCCAATGCCCCCGGCGCAAAGGAGTTCCCCAAGGCCGACGCCATTATCCTCAAAGACGACATCCAGGCGATAATCTACCCGGACGGCACCAACGACCTGATCGAGTACGACGCCATCAAGGTACTCAACAAGGAAGGCATCGAGCGGTTCGGCCGCACCGTGCGGTTCTACGATAGCAAGATGCAGACCAGCAAGGTCGAGCTGGCCCGGGTGTGGATGCCGGACGGCAAGATGATCGACGTGCCGCCGGCCCGCATCACCGACACGGTAACCGATTCTTATGCCAGCCATCCGCTGTACAAGCGCATGCACCTGATCGGCATCGATTATCCCAATCCGGTGGAGGGCTCGGTGCTCGAATTCCGCCTCGTGCACCACCGCAAGGTGCCCTGGCCGGGCCGCAAATTCTGGGAGGTTTCCTACACGCAGGATTTCGAGCCTATCCTGGATACCACGTTCACCTTCAAGAGCCCGGAGCAGACCCAGTACAACCTGGAAGCTCCGGGCTCGCCGGAGCTCAAGCCGGCCAGCCTCACGCGCGCCGACGGCATCCTCACCATGAAGTGGAGTATGAAGGACCGCCCGGCCATCGTTAAACAGCCCGCCATGCCGT
>Ga0194128_10009761_pt1 | contig 11628 bp, 10 predicted proteins | sample TA2KigCa65mmetaG_FD_148650 | JGI IMG/M metagenome (GOLD analysis project Ga0194128, IMG submission 148650) | Freshwater microbial communities from Lake Tanganyika, Tanzania - TA2015037 Kigoma Deep Cast 65m | ecosystem: Environmental > Aquatic > Freshwater > Lake | place: Tanzania: Lake...
GGAGGAAGGAGTACAACGAGCAGCGACCTCATTCAGCGCTGGGTGACCTGACCCCGCAGGAGTTCGCCAAGACCCGGACACCCGAAAAAGTCGCATAGCGGCTGGTATAGATCCGGGGGCAAGACCACAACTGCCTGGACTCTCGTAAGCAGTGGACGCGCGCAGGGGGTCCGGCCAGGTTGACTGGGGCCATCGTCGCGCGTGCGCGTGACGTCGCCATGACGGGCTCGTTGCGTTCCTGTTGACGCTCGCGGCGCGCGCCGTCCTCCTGCGCGGCCGTCGCCCCTCACGTCGCGCGCGCTCAGGGACCACCGCGGCCGCCGTCGGGCTCGAGCGCGCGCAGCGCGCTCGACTCGCTGGACGAGAGCGGCGACGCGCCGCGCAGCGCGCGCAGCCGGTTGATGCGATCGACGATCGGCGGGTGCGTCGAGAAGAGGCCTCGCGAGCGCTCCTCGACCTTCTTGACCGGGTTCACGATGTAGAGATGGTTGGTGGCGCGGTTCGCGACCTCGAGCACCTCGCGGTCGCCGGCGATGATCGCCAGCGCGCGCTCGAGTCCGGCCGGGTTGCGCGTCAGCTCGACCGCCGTCGCATCCGCGAGGTACTCGCGTTGCCGGCTCACCGCGAGCTGCACGAGTCGCGCGACGATCGGCGCCATGAGCGCGAGCAGGATCGCGAGCACGCCCGCGAGCGCCTGCAGCCCGCCGCCCCCACCGCGTCGCCCGCCCCGCCCGCCGCCGAACCAGAACGCGTAGCGCAGGAACATGTCGGCGAGCAGCGCGATCGATCCCACCAGGACGCCCACGAGCAGCGCGAAGCGGATGTCGAAGTTGCGGACGTGCGAGAGCTCGTGCCCGATCACGCCGGCAAGCCCGTCGCGATCGAGCTTCTCGAGGAGCCCCGTCGTGATCGCGATCGAGGCGTGCTCCGGGTCGCGCCCGGTGGCGAACGCGTTCGGCGCGGTGTCGTCGATCAGGTGGACGCGCGGCACGGGGATGCCCGCCGCGATGGCGAGCTCCTCGACGACGTTCCAGAGCCGGGGCTGCTCCTCGCGCGTCACCTCGCGCGCGCGCGAGGCGGCGAGCACGAGCTCGTCGCCCCGGTAGTAGGAGCCCAGCGCGAGCAGCGTGCCGAGCGCCACCGCGCCGCCGGTGATCGCGACCGACGCGACCGGGTCCGCCGTCAGCCCGAAGCCCATCGCCAGCCCGAGCGCCGCCAGCAGCGCGACCACGCTCAGCATGAGCAGCCAGGAGAGCCGCCGGTTGGCCGCCTGCTGCGTGAAGAACGTCTCGGTCGCCACGCGACGACCCGCGCGCCCGCGCTAGCGCAGCCGCACTTCGGGGACCGCCGCGGCCTCGGGCTCGGCGTCGAAGAAGTCGCGCGCGGTGAACCCGAACTGGCGCGCGAGGATCACGTTCGGGAACGAGGCGACGCTCGTGTTGTAGTCGCGCGTCGTCGCGTTGTAGTGCTGCCGCGCAAACGCAATGCGGTTCTCGGTGGTGGTCAGCTCCTCCTGGAGCGACATGACGTTCTCGTTCGCGCGCAGCTGTGGGTAGTTCTCGACCACCGCGAAGAGCGACCTCAGCGTCGCCGTGAGCGCGTTCTCGGCGGCCGCCGCGGCCGCGGGACCCGCGGCGCCCGCGCTCACCGCGTTCGCGCGCGCGTTCGTGACGGCCGTGAGCGTCTCCTGCTCGAACTCCATGTAGCCGCGGACGGCGTTGACGAGGTTCGGGATCAGGTCGTGGCGCCGCTTCAGCTGCACGTCGATCTGCGACCACGCCTCGTCGACCCGCAGGCGCAGCCGGATGAGCGAGTTGTAGAGCGCGATCCCGGCGATCACGACGAGCGCGATCAACACGACCAGCGCGATCAGGATCACGAGCACCGCCGTCGAACCCATGGAACGCTCCCGTCGAAGCCTGCGGATCCATCATAGGGGGGCGCCGCGGAGGCCCCGCGCGACCCGCGCCTTCGGCGGCGCCTATGCTGCGACGCGCGGCGACACGGCCGCAGGGAGGGGGTGCGCGATGAGCCTGCCGGTCGGTCGGCACCCCGGCGATCGCACGAGCACCGGGATCGTCGGGATCGAGTCGGTGACCTACGGGGTCGCGGACGTCTCGCGCGGCGCGCGGTTCTTCGAGGACTTCGGGCTGCGCCCCCTCGAGCGCGGCGCGCACGGATCCACGTTCGGCACGCCCGAGAACACGACCATCGCGCTGCGCGACGAGGCAGACCCCACGCTCGCCGCGCCGGTCGAGCCCGGCCCCACGGTCCGCGAGATCGTCTGGGGGGTCGACTCCCCCGCTTCCCTCGACCGGCTCGCCGCCGACCTGCAGCGCGACCGCACGACCGCGGTCCGGCCCGACGGCACGATCCGCACGGTCGACCCTGCCGGATACGCGATCGGCTTCCGCGTGACGGAGCGCACGCCGGTTCGGCTCGAGCCGATCACGCTGAACACGATCGGCGAGGCGCTCCGGCTCAACGCGCGCGCGAAGTTCTACGACCGCGCGACCCCGCAGCACATCGGCCACGTCGTGCTCTACTGCCCGAACTTCGAGCAGCAGCTCGCGTTCTACACGGACCGGCTCGGCTTCATGGTGTCGGACACGCTGCGCGGCGCGGGGGCGTTCCTGCGCTGCTCGACCGACCACCACAACCTGTTCCTGCTCCGGTACCACCGCGCGGGGCTCAACCACCTCTCGTTCGGGGTCGAGAGCCTCGACGAGATCATGGGCGGCTTCAAGGTGCTCAGCGAGCGTGGATGGCAGCCGAGCTGGGGGCCGGGACGCCACTACATCGGCTCGAACCTCTTCTACTACTTCCGCAACCCGTCGGGCGGGCACGTCGAGTACTACGCGGACATGGACTGCATCGCGAACCCCGAGCTCTGGACGCCCGAGGAGTTCGACCCGCGCGCCCCCGAGGCGCTCTTCGCGTGGGGCGGCTATCCGCCGCCCGAGTACCGCAAGGCGCAGTGGGAGCTCGACGCGGACGCGCGCGCCGGCGCAGCTCCCGAGACACGCTGAACGGCGGACGGGGCGCGGCTGCGCCCCCTCTCGCTGCGCTCGACTGCAGTCGCCTGGCTACACGGCGCGCTCGAAGACGAGCTGGAACTCCATCACCCCGCGGTCCTCGACGGAGAGCACGAGGATCGCACGCGGCTGCTCGATGCCGTAGTCGGCGAAGACGATCTCGAGCGAGCCGATGACGACCACGCGCCCGCCCGCGAGCTGCCCCTTCAGCGGGATCATGACGTCGCGCGTCACCCCGTGGAGCATCAGCCGGCCCTGGGCGGTCGCCTCGATCGTCTCGCCCTCTGCGGGCACCTTCGGGAGCGGGATGGGCTGCGTGAGCTTGAACGTGGCGGTCGGGAAGCGCGACGTCTCGAGCGACTGCCGTCCGAGCGCGTTGTCGCGCCGCGAGTCGTCGCTCCTGAGCGAGCGCATGTCCGCCTCGATCTCGACGCGCGTGATCGCCTTGCCGTCGAACTCGAGCTCCCCCTTGACGCTCGACGTGCGGCCGACGGCGGTCTGCGCGCCGATGCTCGCGAGCTGCTCCCTGACGCGGTAGCCGACGAACGAGTCGCTGCCGGAGACCACGCTCCAGGTGCCCGTCAGATCCCCGCTGCTCGAGCCGCGTGCACCCGGCGTCGCGGAGGCCGCGGCGGCGGCCGTCGGCGTCGTCGCCGGCGCGGCGGGCGCGGGTGTCGAGGCGCCGCCGGGCGTCGCCGTGGCGATGCCGGCAACGGCCCCCGCCAGGCTGACCGGCGGCGGCTCCGCTTCGCCGCGGAGGAGGAGGTACCAGGCCCCGGCCAGCACGAGGGCGGCGACGGCGAGCACGGCGCCGGCGATGGCGAGGCGGGATCGGGTCAGGGTCAAGATCGGTCCTCTCGAATCGGGCGTGGGGAGGGCAAGGCCATCGATGGTGACACTCGGGAGATATGAGAGTAGGGAGTATTCTCCCGCGTGGGCGCCGCCCCGGGCGCGCCGCCCGGATCGTCCCGAGTGCGCGCCGGGCCGGACGACAGGAGCGACCGATGGCAACCACGCAGCCGGCGTACCCGGTCCAGTTCGAGGTCGACTACCCCGGCGAGGTCGACCGGCTCCCGAACGCCTTCCGGATCATCTGGGCGATCCCGATCGTGATCGTCGTGATCGTCGGCTTCTACGGCGCCGGCTTCGTGGTGTTCGGTCCGCTACTGATGATCCTCTTCCGCCGGAAGTACCCGCGCTGGTGGTTCGACTGGAACCTCGAGCGGATGCGCTTCGGCGCCCGCGTGGCCTCGTACCTGCTCCTCGTCGCCCAGCGCTACCCCGCGACCGACGATGCCCAGGCCGTCCACCTCGACATCCCGTACCCCGACGCCGAGCGGGCGCTCAACCGCTGGCTGCCGCTCGTGAAGTGGCTGCTCGCGATCCCGCACTACATCGCGCTGATCGTGCTCTGGATCGCGCTCATCATCACCGCCGTGATCGCCTGGGTGTACGTCATCGTGAACGGCCGCGTCCCGCGCTGGTACTTCGACTTCGCGGTCGGCGTGCTGCGCTGGGGGAACCGGGTGATGGCGTACGCGGGGCTGCTCGCGACCGACCGCTACCCGCCGTTCCGTCTCGCCGCCTGACGCCGCGCGGCCGGCCGGCTCCACGAGCGCGTGGAAGAGCTCCTCCTCCTGCGCGAAGTGGAGCCGCAGCACCGGGTGCAGCCCGTAGAGGACGCGCCGGAGGTCGGCCGCGCTGTCCGGCGGCGGCCCCTCGGGTCCGGCCTCGTCGATCAGGCCGTCGAGTACGCGGGCGAGGTGGAAGATCTCCTGGTGCGTGCGGCTCATCGCCGCGAGCGGGTCGTCGCCGGGGAGCGCGCGCCCCCGGCCGGCGACGTGGAGCGGCGACTTGCCGACGCCGTCAACGAGACCGTCACGGCCGGCGGCAACCTCGTGATCCCGGCGTTCGCGGTGGGACGCGCGCAGGACGTGCTCTTCCGGCTCAACCGTCTCGTGCGGGCCGCGCGCGTCCCGCGGCTGCTCACGTTCGTCGACAGCCCGATGGCGACGTCGGTGACGCAGCTGTACCGCCGGCACACCGACGATCTGGCGCCGGCACTTGCCGAGGCGTTCGGGCGAGGCGAGTCGCCGTTCGACGCGCCCGGGCTCACCTTCGTGCGCGCGGTGGAGCAGTCGAAGGCGCTCAACCAGCTCCGCGGCAGCGCGGTGATCAGCGCGGGGGCGGGGATGTGCAACGGGGGTCGTATCAAGCACCACCTCGTCGCGAACATCGAGCGCGCGGAGAGCACGGTGCTGTTCGTCGGCTACCAGGCGCGCGGGACGCTCGGGCGGCAGATCGTGGACGGCGTCGATCCCGTGCGCATCCTCGGCGAGCCGCGCGCCGTGCGCGCGCGCATCGAGCGGATCGAGGAGTTCTCGGCGCACGGGGACCGCGAGGCGCTCGTGGCGTGGGTGAGGGACGCGCCGGCGCGCCCGCGGCGCGCGCACGTCGTGCACGGGGAGCCCGGGGCGGCCGAGGCGCTCGTCGGCGCGCTCGCGGAGATCGGTGTCGACGCCGAGGCGGCGCGGTAAAGTGAACGGGTGCCGATCGGATGAGCGGAGGGGACGCTTGACGCTCGGGCGGGTGCTCACCAGGCGCGCGGCGCTCGCGGTGAGCGCGGGCGCGCTCGCCGCGATGTTCGCGCTCTCGGCGTGGGCGTGGGGCGAGGTCGGTGACGAGCCGATCCCGGTGCACTGGGGCGCCTCGGGTGAGGTCGACGGGTACGGCGGACGCTTCGAGGGGCTGCTGCTGCTCCCGTTCGTGACGGCCGGGGTGATCGCGCTGCTCGCGGTGGTGCCGTACATCGAGCCACGCCGTGCGCATCTCGCGCGTTCGGAGCGCGCGTACGCGACGGTGTGGCTCGCGCTCGTCGCATGGATGGCGGCGCTGCACGTGGTGATCGTGGCGTCGGCGCTCGGCGGCGAGATCGAGATGCCCGTGTTCATGGGCGTGGGGCCCGGGCTGCTGTTCCTCACGATCGGGGCGGTGCTCGGGCGAGTCGAGTCGAACTTCATGTTCGGAGTGCGGACGCCATGGACGCTCTCGAGCGAGCGCTCGTGGCGGCAGACGCACCGGCTCGCGGGCCGGCTCTTCGTCGCGGCCGGGGTGGCGACGCTGCTCGCGGGGCTCGCGACGCTCGCGGGGGCGCCGGCGTGGGTGCCGGTGGTCGCGCTCGTCGTGGGCGCGACGGGCGCGGCGATTTGGTCGGTGGCGCACTCGTACGTCGTCTGGCGCGCGGACCCGGAGCGCAATCGGTTCGGCGGTGGGTGACGCGGAGGCCCGGCGGGCGTGCCGGCCGCCCACTCGCACCCGCCGGTCCTGCGTGCGCCCACGCCTCAGCACGCCGGCGCCGCCAGCCGCGCCTCGGCGTCGGCGACGATCGTGGCGACGATCTCGGCCGCCGGGCGGACCTCGCGGACCTCGCCCACGCCCTGCCCCGCGTACAGCGCCATCGCCTCGATCGCGCCGGTCGTTGCCCGGCCGGGTGCCGGCGCGGCGAACCGCGGCACCGACCTGCTCTCGCCGCCGACGACCATCGTCCCCGCCACGTCGCTCGCCAGCGCCTCCGCCGCGCGCAGCGCGGAGGCGAGCACGCGGTGCGGCTCGGGCCCGGGCGGCCAGAGCACCGAGAAGCGGTCCGTGCGCACGGTCTCGTCGCTCCCCACCGAGGTGTGGGTGATGGAGGCGGACCGCTCGAACCAGCGCCGGCTCGCGACCGGCGACGACCCCGCGTGGTCCCCCGATGGCCGCGAGGTGCGGCACTCCATGATCGTGCACGACCGCGCGCAGCCCACGCCGGCGATCGCGGCGGTGAGCCCGGACGGGGGCCCGCAGCGCACGGTGCTCACGGTGCGTTCCTGCCGCGCGTTGCCGTTCTCCTGGTCGGCGCGCGCGCGCTGACGTCGAGGCGCAGGTGCGACGCCGCGCGACCCGCGCGTAGGATGCGCGCGCGAAGGAGGGCCACGCCGATGCCGCGTCTCCCGAACATGACGAGCCGCGAGGACGTCCCGGAGGCCGCGCGCGCCGCGTTCGACGCCGTCGCGGGCAACCGGCAGGGAACGGTCTCGGGGCCGTACGGCGTGCTGCTGCACTCCCCGGAGCTCGCCGTGGCCGGCGCCGCGCTCAGCAACTACACCCGCTGGCACTCGCACCTCACTCCCGCGCAGCGGGAGATCGCGATCCTGACGACCGCGCGGCACTTCGACGCGGCCGTGATGTGGGCGGGGCACGTGCGCCTCGGCCGCGAGGCCGGAGTGCGCGAGGAGGCGATCGAGGCGATCGCGCACCGCCGCGAGGCGTCGGCGCTCGCCCCCGAGGAGGCGGAGATCGTGCGTTACGTGCGCGAGCTCTGGGAGCGCAACCGCGTGGCGGAGCCGACCTACCGCGCGCTGCGCGCGCGGCTCGGCGACCGCGGCATCGTCGACCTCACCGGGCTCGTCGGCTACTACGCCTTCGTCGCGGCGACGCTGAACGCGTTCGAGATCGACCCGCCCGCCGACGCGCCGCGACTTCCGGGCTAGCAGCGCCCGACCAGGGCGGCGACCGTCGTCGCCGCGAGGCGATGGCGGCGAGGCGGTGACCGGGCATTCGCAGCGCGCGCGGTGGTCGGGCGGCGCACCTCGAGCGCGTGCGCGCTCACGGTCGACGTGTGGACCGCAGCGTTACGGTCGGTGGGTTGTCACCCGCCGCTAGACGACGCCGCGTTCTCGCAGCGAGGCCTACGGTCGGCGGGTGGTGACCCGCCGCTAGACGACGCCGCGTTCTCGCAGCGACGCGACCTCGGAGGCGGCGAGACCGAGCTCCGCAAGCACCTCGTCCGTATGCTCGCCCGGCTCTGGTGGCGGACGTCGCAGCACCGCGGGCTGCGGGGTGCGCTCGAGGTGCACGGGCTGCCCCACGACCTCGAGCCGCCCGAGCGCGGCGTGCTCGACCGGCGTCGCGATCCCGAGGTGGCGCACCTGCGGATCGGAGAGCGTCTCGTCGACAAAGTAGATCGGCCCGCACGGCACGCCCGCGGCGTTGAGCCGCTCGACCCACTCTGCGCTCGGGCGCGTGCTCGTGTACGCCTCGAGCGCCGCGTTCAGCTCGTCGCGGTGCTTGAGGCGGCTGCCGCCGCTGCGGAAGCGCTCGTCCCCGAGCAGCTCCGGTGAGCCGAGCGCGCCGCAGAGCCGGCGGAACATCTCGTTCCCCGAGGCGGCGATGTTGATGTGGCCGTCGGCGGTCGCGAAGACGCCCGTCGGGATCGCGGTCGGGTGGTTGTTGCCGGCCTGCGGCGGGCGCTCCCTGCCGATCAGCCAGCGCGCGGCCTGGAAATCGAGCATCGCGATCTGCGCCTCGAGCAGCGAGGTGTGCACCCACTGCCCCTCGCCGGAGCGCTCGCGCTCGAACAGCGCGAGCAGGATCCCCTGCGCGAGGAACATCCCGGCGGTGAGGTCGGCGATCGGGATGCCGACGCGCACCGGGCCCTGCCCGGGGAGGCCGGTGATGGACATCAGCCCGCCCATCCCCTGCGCGATCTGGTCGACGCCGGGGCGGTCGGCGTAGGGGCCGCTCTGCCCGAAGCCGGAGATGCTCCCGTAGACGATGCGCGGGTTGCGCGCGCGCACTGCCTCGTAGTCGATGCCGAGGCGGTGCTTCACGCCCGGGCGGTAGTTCTCGACGACGACGTCGGCGCGCTCGGCGAGGCGGAGGAAGATCTCGCGGCCGTCGGCGCTCTTGAGGTCGATGGTCATCGAGCGCTTGTTGCGGTGCAGGTTGAGCATGTCGGGGCTGTGCCGCGCGCCGAGGAGGCTCTGCGCGTCGCGGTCGGGGCCGGCCGGCTCCTCGACCTGGACGACGTCGGCGCCCCAGTCGGCGAGCTGGCGGACGGCGGTGGGCCCTGCGCGGGCGCGGGTCAGATCGATCACGCGCGTACCGTCGAGGGGGAGCCTGGTCATCGCGGCGACCTCCCGCAGGACCCCGTGGGCGGAAGGAACGTAGCACCGGCGGCTCGACCGGGGCGGCGCCGGCCGGCCGTGCTCGTGTCCGGCGGACGGGCCGGGTCGATTGCGGGTCGAGATCTTCGGGCCTCGGGGGATCCACGATGTTGCGGGGCGCCGCACGTGCGTGATACTCACCCTCACTCTTCTGAAGCCAGCTCTGGCGTGCGGGGTGTCACTTGGCCAGCGGTCGTGCGCGCCGTCTGCTCGTGCTCCCGAAGTACATCGCCCCACGGCGGCGGCCCGACACCGTGCGTCGCCCCCGGCTGAACCGGCGGATCAGCGAAGCCATCGAGTACGGGCCGGTCGTGGTCTGCGCCCCGGCGGGGTACGGGAAGTCGACGCTGGCGGTCGACTGGCTGGACGAGGTCGGGCGGCCGTTCGCATGGCTCTCGCTCGATGAGCTGGATCGCGATCCGCGGGTGCTGGTCGGCGACATCGTTGGCGCGTTGAGCGCGGTGAAGCGTGTGGGGGACGAGCGCCACCCACTGACCGAGCTGCGTGTAGCTCCGGCCGCGGGTCCTCTCGCACTCGCGGGGCAGCTCGTCGCAGCGATCGATGACTCACTGACATCGGAGTCACTCTTCATCATCGACGATGCCCACATCGTCGATGACTCGCCGTCTGCCATCCTTCTGGACCACCTCATCAACCAACATCCCGCGCGATTGCGGCTGATCGTGATGACGCGCTCCTGGAGAACGCTCCCGTCGGCTGCGCGTACGGTGGGGTCCCGCCGTGCTGCGGCGCTGTTAGAGGCCGACCTTGCGTTCGACGGTGCTGAAGCCCACGCACTGCTCCGCTCTGTAGGTCCGTGCACGGAACCTGCAGCAGATGCGACCTTGGCGCGCGCCGGGGGGTGGGCGGCTGCGCTCGTGTTACTCGGTGGGCATGCCAGCGAGGAACATGGCTCCGAGCCGTCCACCCCATCCGACTTCGTACTCGCCGACTTCATCGATCGCGAAGTGCTAGAGGCGCTCGATCACGAGGATCGCGAGCTGCTGGAGGCATGCTCGGTGCTGAGGACGTTTGACACCGAAATGGTCCTGAGCGTCGCGGGCCTCGACGTGGCTGCGCGCCTTCACGACCTCGCGGCGGGGACACAACTGATCGCCGCCGCGGGCGAGGGCTGGTATCGGGTGCACGCACTCCTGGCCGAGGGGGTGACTCGGACCGCTCGCGAACGTGACTGTGAAAGACTCGCGGCGTTGCAGCGAACCGCCGCGGGGGTCCTTGAGTTGCGAGGTATGGAGCGGGAGGCGATTGAGCTCCTCATTTCCGCCGGCGACCTCGTGCGCGCTAGCGACCTCGTGCAACGGGTCGCAGGCGAAGTCACGCGCCGCGGAGAGTGGCACACACTGCTTCGATGGACGTCAGGACTTCCGCTGAGCGATTGGAAGATCGCGAGTCTCCTCGCAGATGCGCAGAGCAGGCTGATGGACGGGGCGTCTGCAGTCGAAACCCTTCGGCGCTTCAACGCCTCATCTCTCAGGCCGGAGGAGCGGGCGCGACTCGAACTGATACGAAGCAGCTCGCTTCGACGTATGAGCCGCTTCCCCGAGGCACGCGAGAGTCTGCGACTCGCGCTGACCTTCGCTTCCGCGCTCGAGCCAATGGACGAGTCACTGATTGGTGAGATCGAGCTTGAGCAAGGGACGCTGCTCGGCATGAACGGGTTCCTTGCCGAGGCGACCGCGGCTCTTAGGAGCGCGTCCAGTCGATTCGACCGCCTCGGGCTGATCGAGGGTGCCCTTCAGGCTAGAACCACGCTCGCGCACGTCATCACAAGTGAGTCACCCGCGCGAGCCCTCAGCGAGTACCGCCGTGTCCGACACGAACTGCTGGCCTACGGAAACGCGTTCGCCGCGAACAGCGCGAGAGTCAACATCGGATGGTGCGAGGTTCTGCTCGGAGACACCGTCGCCGCGGTCGCAACCCTTCGCGAAGCCCATCGAGAGGCGATCGAGCTTTGGAACACCCACAGTCAGTCAACCTCGCTCGAGAACCTCGCGTTTCTCGCGCACATCGATGCCGCGCTCGATCAAGCGGACACCCTCTATGCGGAGGCGTTGGCGTTAGCTGAGCGCAGCAGTGAGCCGAACGCCGTCGTGAACGCCACGATCGGGATGGCCATGGTTTGTCGCGAGACCGGCGACTGGGCTCGAGCGCTCGCGTTGCTGACCCCGCGGCTGGAGAGCACAACTGGGGCGGACGCGAGCCTGCACACGCTCGCTCTCCGAATCGGTGTGGCGGCCGTCTACATGACGATGGGCCGCCCCGCAGATGCCGTGGAGATCCTCGAGTCAGAGCGCGTCCGCGTTGCCATCCCTGCAAGGCGCGAGCGCATGTTGACGCATCTTGTCTTGGCGCAGGCCTACTTCCGGCTCCGGAAGCGGAAGCGTGCCCTCGGACACCTCAGCGAGTTGCAGGCGCTCGTGTCGCAGCTTCGATATGACGGCCACCTGGTGCCGGAAGCCCGCATGTGCCGCGACGTCCTCGAGTACGCGGCCAGCCGCCACCCCGAGGGCGCGTACTTTCGCGACCTGCTCGACCGCGCCCGCGGCGGCGGCAAGCGTGCCCCGCGCGGCGTCGCCGACGCCGCCGCCGCG
>Ga0194128_10009768_pt1 | contig 11622 bp, 10 predicted proteins | sample TA2KigCa65mmetaG_FD_148650 | JGI IMG/M metagenome (GOLD analysis project Ga0194128, IMG submission 148650) | Freshwater microbial communities from Lake Tanganyika, Tanzania - TA2015037 Kigoma Deep Cast 65m | ecosystem: Environmental > Aquatic > Freshwater > Lake | place: Tanzania: Lake...
AGCAGATACGAACGACCATCTGCTACAACGACCGCCCCGTAAAGATCGCGGGCTCACACGCGGGCGTCTCCGTCGGTCCCGACGGCGGAACGCATCAGGCAATTGAAGACATCGCGATTATGCGCGTACTTCCGAACATGGTGGTTATTTCTCCGTGCGACGCGATTGAAGCAAAAAAGGCGACTATTGCGGCGGCGAAAACAAATACACCTGTTTACATTCGACTTGCGCGCGAGAAGACGCCGATCATCACAACCGAAAAGACGCCGTTTGAGATTGGGAAAGCAGAAATCTTCTTTGAATCCCCTCCTCAGTTGAGGAGGGGTGCCGACCTGCCCGCCGAAGTTGCTTCGGCGCAGGCGGGAGGCGGGGTGGTTGGGATAGTCGCCACAGGCGCGCTTGTTCATCGCGCCATACTTGCCGCGCGCGAGCTTGAGAATGAAGGAATCGCGGTATCGGTTATGAATTTATCCACAATCAAGCCGCTTGACGAAGGCGCGATTTTGGAGCTCGCGCGCGGATGCAACGGAATCGTAACTGTTGAAGAACATCAAGTTGCCGGTGGAATGGGAAGCGCTGTTGCTGAATTCTTGGCGCAAAAATTGCCGACAAAAATTGAATTTGTCGGAGTTCGCGATAAATTTGGGCAGACGGGAACTCCGGAAGAATTAATTGAACATTACGGAATGGGAGTAGGAGCTATAAAATCTGCGGTGAAAAATCTTTTGGCGCGCTAACCAGATATTCTTCTAATTTCTCCCGCGAAAGCAATCCTTTTTGCGCGCCGACTTCTTGCACGACATACGCGGAGTTTATCGGCGCGCGTTTCAGCGCTTCCAACGGTTCCATTCCGAGCGCGAGATATGATACGAAAGTTGCCGCGAACGAGTCTCCCGCGCCGGTTCTGTTTGTAGGTGGTTTTGGATCGGGATATGGTGGCATGAAGTATGTGGTGTTTCTGACCCCTTCTATGGTTGAGGAAAAATACGCGCCTTTAGGGCCGTTGGTTATGATTACTTGTTTTGGTCCGAGAGCGTGAAGTTTATTAAACAATAGTAAAACTCTTTCTCGGAGCACGCCTCCGCTCACACGGATATTTTTCTGCTGAAAAATTCCTAGTGCTCGCGCCGCCGCGCTCGCAATATTCGCTTCGGCGTGCCCCTCAACGAGTTTTAAAGCTTCTTCCAAATTACACACAAAAACATCCGTTCGCGCGTAAATTTGAGCGAGCTTTTTTGTTCCTAACGCGATTTGAAAAGAACCGGGCTGGAAGGCGAGTTTTGTTTCAGGATTTTTATTCAACCAATCCGCAATTTCTTCATGATATTTTTCTGTGTTGTGTCCGAGAGAAGAAAGATAGAGCCAACGCGGCGTGGGAAAATTTGGCAATGAGTATTTATATTTCTCGTGTTTTACTAGAATTGTGCGCTCCGCGCCGTATGAAAGGACGAAATGATAATTTGTTTTTTCATCTTTATGGACATAAACAAAATCTGTGTTTACTTTTTCATTTCGCACGGAGTCCAGACATTTTTTCCCATTTTCATCTCCGCCGACATTTGAAATAAGTCCGGAGGAAAGTCCCAGACGCGTGGCGCACACGGCGGCGTTTGCGCTGTTTCCTACTCCGCACACCTCCGTAACTGATTCGTACGGGATTTTTTCGCCGAAAAGCATGCAAAGCTCCTGTTTGTGTTCAGGATTATCCGTTTCCACCCACGCGTCTTTTAGTTTTATAAACGCATCGGTGGCGATATCGCCGATTGAGAGGAAGTCATGTCGCATTCTTTTATTTTATCATAATCTACAAGCACCACCACCCCATCCCGCCTTCGGGCGGGACACCCCTCCTCAACTGAGGAGGGGATTTCAGAATTAAATCTCCTCCTTTTTTAAGGAGGAGTGCCTCGCGAAGCGAGGCGAGGTGGTTGTGTGTGCTATAATGCCAACATGTCTTCTCTCCGTGAATGCGTTTCAGCTTATTCTGCGAAAGGCAAAGCAATCGGTCATTTCAATTTTTCCACGCTGGATGTTTTGCGCGCGATTGTCGGATCGGTAAAAAAAGCGGACACTCCAGTAATTGTCGGGCTTTCCGAGGGTGAGCGCGGTTTTGTCGGGTTAAAACAAGCCGTAGCTCTCGTTAAAAGTTTTCGCGACGAAGGAGTCCAGATATTTCTTAATGCTGACCACTCATATTCATCTGATTCAGTAAAAGAAGCGATTGACGCTGGATTTGACGCTGTTATTTTTGACGGAACTCGTTTGCCGTTTGAAGAAAATGTTAAAATCACAAAGGAGTGCGTGGAATATGCGCGTAAATGCGGGCGCGATGTTTTAGTGGAAGGCGAGCTTGGGTTTATAGGAACTTCGTCGCAGGTCCACAGAAAAATCCCTGATGGCGTTAAAATTTCCTCTGAATATCTTACAAAACCGGAAGATGCTCTTTTGTTTGTGCGGGAAACCGGTGTTGATTTATTTGCGCCCGCTATTGGAAATGTCCACGGAATGCTTGAGGGAGGCGTTGATCCTAATTTGGATATTGAGCGCGTTCGCGCCGTTCGTGAAGCGGCAGGAGTTCCAATTGTTCTTCACGGCGCTTCTGGAAATTCCGCAGAAGATATCAAGTCGGCGGTCGCGGCTGGCGCCGCGATAGTGCATTGGAACACCGAATTGCGTGTTGCGTATAGAAAGGGAATTGCGCGCGGTCTTGAAGAAAATCCAGACGAGCTTGCTCCGTATAAATATTTAAAAGAACCGATCCGCGCGGTTGAAAAGGTTGTAGCTGAAAAATTATCGTTTATATGAAAGTATTCATAACACGCAAAATTCCTGAAGTAGGTTTAGAAATGCTTAAACAAAAAGGCGTTGATGTTGTTGTTAGTGAAAAAGACGGACCTCTTACGAAAGCCGAGTTGATTGGAGAATTAAAAAAGCAAAAATACGACGGCATACTCTCTCTTCTTACAGACCAAATTGATAAAGAGATTTTTGATGCCGCGCCTTCGGTTAAGATAGTCGCCAATTTCGCGATTGGATTTAATAATATTGATGTTGTTGAAGCAAAAAAGCGGGGGATTTTTGTGACAAACACGCCTGGCGGAGGCGCAGATAGAGTTGCGGAACATACATGGGCTTTGATTCTTGCTTTGTCTTGCAGGGTTGTTGAAGGCGACACGTTTATGCGCACGGGTAAATTCAAAGGATGGGACCCGATGCTTTTGCATGGAACAAAACTTGCCGGAAAGACTCTCGGAATAATAGGAACTGGGAAAATAGGCTCGGATGTCGCGCATCGCGCCATAAACGGATTCCAAATGAAAGTCGTTTATTACGACATAATAAGGAATGAAAAACTGGAAAATGAATATGGCGCGGTTTTTTATCCGACAGTTGATGATGTTCTGAAAATTGCGGATGTAGTTTCAATTCATGTTCCGCTTACGACAGAGACAAAATACTTGATGAACGAAAAACGGATGGGGCTTATGAAAAAAACCGCTTTTCTTATAAACACTTCTCGCGGGCCTGTGGTGGATGAATCTGCTTTGGTAGATGCTTTGAAAAAAGGAAAAATCGGTGGCGCCGGACTTGATGTATTTGAAAATGAGCCGAAAATGTCGGATGGGTTGGCGGAACTTGCAAATGTCGTATTAACTCCGCATATCGCGTCCGGAACATTGGAGGCTCGTTTGGAAATGTCGCGATTGTCCGCTGGTAATATTATTGCCTTTTCGGAAGGAAAAAACCCGCCTAATATGATATAATTCAAATTATGGTTCAAGTTGATTTCAATGAAGAAGAACGATGGCGACGCGAAATGGTTTCGCGTAATAGCGGAACTGGCGGACTTACAGGGAAAATTATAAAATATGGTTTTGCTGATGATGATAAGCAGGCGAATCAAGTTTTAGTTATTATATTAGTTGGAATTTTAGCAATAACGGCGATTTTATTGTTTATTTATTTAGGAATTATTTAATTTTAATAACACGATTCAAATCTACGAATATTTAATTCGCGGCATTCGCATTCAATTCGCCAGATTTGCATCGAGTAATGTAATAGTATGAAAAAAGGTTTTACGCTCATAGAAATGTTGGTGGTTGTCGCAATTATTGGATTACTTGCTACTGTCGTTATGGTCGCGCTCGGTCCGCAAAGAAAAAATGCTAGGATTGCGGCCGCTCAGTCAAGTATGAGAAATATGTTTACTGCTATGCAATTATGCGCCAGTGATGGACTGAATCTTGCTCCGCCAGTTGTAAATACACAAATATGCACAAGTGGAGATGGAAGTTTGACAAATTGGGCTTTGCCGGCTTCAGGTTGGACTTTTAGTGTAAGCCAGGATATAACCGCAAGTGATGGAAGTTTTTCTATCGTAGCAAGTGGAGATGGAGCAACTGTTACATGCACGCAGAATGGGTGCACAAAGACGCCGTAAGTTTTATTTCTTCTCCTCTTTCTTTTCAGTAGATTTTCCTTTCTCCTGCGCAGCTTCTGGCGAAGCAGAAGTTTCTCCCTCCTTCTCTTCTTTGCCTTTCTTCATAACCTCAATTTGAGACAGGTCTGGTGCTGTTGTAGCTTCCTCCACTTTTTCTTCTTTCGGTTCGTAAACGGAAGCGATTACTTCTTCAGGTTTTTCAACAAGAGAAACGCCGTTTGGCAATGCAATATCTTTTGCAAGAATTTGGCTTGCGAAATCAACAAGTGGCGCGATATCAACCGAAATAGAACGCGGGAGATTTTTCGGCTCCGCTTCTATTGAAAGTTCGCGCAAAACTTTTACCAACACGGCGCCTTTTTCTTTTACCGCAGGCGAAGTTCCGACGAATTCAAGAGGAACGCGAACGGATACTTTTTGTCCGGCTTCAAAGGCGTAAAAATCAATATGTTCTATTGCTTCAGAAACAGGGTGTCGCGATACTTCATGTATAAGAGATTGAATTTCTCCCGCAGCTCCTTGAAGTGTTACAATCGCGTTTTCTCCCGCCTGCGCGAATGCTTTTTCAAACAGTTTCCTTTCGACTGAAATGGGAGTTGACTTTATTTTTCTTCCGTAAAATACCGCAGGAACCTTGCCCGCCTTTCTCAAAGCGGTCGGTTTTTCGTTTCCCGCGCGTTTTTCGTATTGTATTGAAATCATAAAATGAGAGTTTAACAGAGATTTTCTTAAAAAACAACATCTATTAAACCACCCCTCCGCCTCGCGGACTCGGCACCTCCCCTTAGGTTAAGGGCAGGTGAAATCAAACAGTCCTCTCTCGAAAGCAAACACCACCCCTCCGCCTCGCGGACTCGGCACCTCCCCTTAGGTTAAGGGCAGGTGAAATTAAACAGTTCTCTCTCGAAAGCAAACACCACCCCTCCGCCTCGCGGACTCGGCACCTCCCCTTAGGTTAAGGGCAGGTGAAATTAAACAGTTCTCTCTCGCCCTTTTCTAAAGGGGGAGATGTCCGAGGTCTGCCGAGGACAGAGGGGGTGGTTCGAAAAGTAGATATAATAGAGTTATTGTTATGCTAAAATTACAAAACGATGAAAAAATGCGCCATTGCATTTGTTTTTTTATTTTTTGCCTCTTTTGCGTTTGCTCAATCAAGCGATGTTACCGAACGGCGCGCGGCTCTTGAAAAGGAACTTGCCGGATTGGAGGCGGAAATAGATAATCAGCGCGCTCTTTTGGACGATTTGCGCGGACGTTCGCAGACGCTTGAACGCGATCTGGCTATTTTGAACGCGTTAATAAAACGGTCTGAACTTTCAATACGCGCGCGCGATCTTTCAATTTCCAAACTCACGCGCGATATTGGCGGAAAAGAAGAAACAATCGGCAGACTGCAGAAACGAATAGATCGCGCGCGCGAATCGCTTGCGTCAATTGTTCGTCATACATATAACATGCAAGGCGATTCACTTCCTTCGCTTTTAATGTCTGATGGAAAGCTTTCTAATTTTTTCGCTGAAATGGTTTCTTTCGCGCTTATTGAGCGTTCTATAGCGGAGTCAGTTTCTGATGTGCGAGACACAAAAACTGAGACGGAAAATGAAAAACATTCTCTTGAAGACAGGCGGATTGAGGAAACAGGTCTGAGGGTAGCGCAGGAAAATGAAAAAAAACGACTTCAGGAACAACAGTCGGAAAAAGCGCGTATCTTAAAATTATCAAAGGGAATTGAGGCAAACTATCAGGCGGTTATAAATTCAAAGGAGTATGACGCCGCTAAAATCAGAAGCGAGCTTTTTGTATTGCGAGATACGGCGGCGATTCCATTTGAAAAAGCCTACGCGCTTGCTAAACGCGCTCAAGCGGTAACGGGAGTGCGCGCGGCTTTTCTTTTGGGAATAATTGCCGAAGAATCAAATCTTGGTGAAAATGTTGGCACTGGTACTTGGAGAATTGATATGAAGGCTCCGCGCGATACGGAACCATTTCTTGATATTACTAGGCGTCTCGGTCTTGATCCGGATAAAATGCCGGTCTCAAAAAAAGCATGGTATGGATACGGTGGCGCTATGGGTCCTGCTCAATTCATTCCTTCCACATGGATTTTATATGAAAATCGTGTTGCCGCGGCTACTGGTCATAATCCTCCAAATCCATGGGATGTTGAAGATGCTTTTATGGCGGCCGCTCTTTATTTAAAGGATTCCGGCGCGGCTCGCGGAGGAAGTGCTGCGGAGCGGCGTGCGGCAATTTGTTACTTGGCGGGGTGTGGTAATGCTGGAAAAAAAGCATACGCGTTTTACGGAGACGATGTCTCTGAACTTTCGGCAAAATACCAAAAACAAATAGATATTTTGGGGGGATAGTGGTATTGTGGTAGTGCGCCACCCTAGCTCAATGGCGGAGCGGCGCTTTTGTAAAGCGAAGGTTCCCGGTTCAAGTCCGGGGGGTGGCTTTTTAAGTTATGAATCAGCGTGGGCATCTTCATCTAATTACACAGGCGATACGCGACATCGCCGACATTTTTGAACCGCTTGGGTTTTCAATTGCGGAAGGTCCGGAAATGGAAGACGAACGGCATAATTTTGACGCGCTTAATATTCCAAAAAATCATCCGTCCCGAGATATGCAGGACACATTCTGGCTTAAAACTTCAAAACTTCCAAACTTCAAAACTTCAAAACTTCTTCTACGAACCCACACGAGTTCCGTGCAGATTCGTTATATGGAAGAAAAATTAAAAAAGGGAATTCAACCTCCTTTTAGGATTATTGTTCCCGGAAAGGTTTTTAGAAACGAAGCGACTGATTCAACGCACGAAGCCCAATTTTTTCAAGTGGAAGGATTGTTTGTTGATAAAGACGCGAGTATGGCGCAATTAAAAGGAACACTAATTTCTTTTTTCCAGAAGTTTTTTAAAGACGATTCAATAGAAGTGCGTTTTCGCCCAAGTTTTTTTCCTTTTACTGAACCGTCAGCTGAAGTTGATATGAAGCGTGGCGGTAAATGGTTGGAAATGGGTGGTTCAGGACTTGTGCATCCTAAAGTTTTTGAATCAGTTGGTTTGTCGCCAAAAAAATGGCGAGGATTCGCGTTCGGAGTTGGAATTGACCGATTGATTATGCTCCGCCACGGCATTCCTGATGTACGTTTGCTTTACGGTGGCGACTTGAGAGTAGTTAATCAATTTTAATTTATGAAAATATCTTATAACTGGCTGCAAAGTCATTTGCAAAAAAAATTGCCACAGGCGGAGGATTTGGAGCGCGCGATTACTTTTGGGTTTGCGGAAATAGAGTCCATTGAAAAAATTAAAATTGACGGCGCGAGCGATTATATTTTTGATGTAAAAATTTTACCGGACAGGGCATGTTACGCGCTCTCACATCGTGGGGTTGCGCGCGAAGTGGCGGCTATTCTCGGGTGGAAGTTTAAAGAAAAAGATGTGATTTCGACAAAAACATCTCGGATCGCGCGCCGCATAAAAGTTCGAGTTTCCGACAAGATGTTATGTCCGCGATACACCGCGCGAATTGTAGAAAATATTTCTGTTGGACAATCGCCGAAATGGTTGCGCGGGCGGCTGGAATCCATCGGCGAGCGTTCTATAAATAATATAGTTGATGCGACTAACTTTGTTATGTTTGATGTTGGACAGCCGTTGCACGCGTTTGACGCTGAAAAAGTAAAAGGCGACATAGAAATCAGGAAGGCGCGCGCCGGCGAGCGCATACAAACACTTGACGGAAAAGAGCTGTTTCTTGATGAGTCAGCGTTGATTATCGCCGACAGTGAAGGACCGCTTGCGCTCGCCGGAATAAAAGGTGGGAAGCGCGCCGAGGTTACTAATCAAACAAAGTCAATAATTTTGGAGTCCGCTAATTTTTCAGCTCCGTTTATACGCGCGTCTTCTGAAAAATATGGAATAAAAACAGAGTCATCCCGCAGGTTTGAAAATAATTTGTCGCCGCACTTTGCCGAAGAAGGTAGCGCTTTGTGCTCTGAATTAATAAAAGAATTTTCTCAGAAGGCGCAATTTGGAAAACTTGAAGATGTCTTTCCGAAGAAAATAAAACCGAAGAGCGTAGCTTTCTCGCCTTCTTTTATATGCGATTCACTTGGAATTGATATTTCAGAAAAAGAAATCCGCAATGTTTTGGAGCGGCTCGGTATTTCAACAAAAAAGCGCGGGAAGATGATTGTCGCACTCCCGCCGTTTGAACGACTTGATTTGACTCGCGCGGAGGATTTTTCGGAAGAAGTCGGGAGGATTGCTGGGTATGAGAAGATACCCGAAACTGAATTGCCACAGATGAAGACACAGAGTGTTTCGAAACACTCGGTGTCCACAGAAAACGAAATTCGCAACCTTCTTATTGCAGAAGGCTTTTCTGAAGTAATGACTTCTTCTTTTACATCTCGCGGAGAAATTGCGATAGAAAAACCACTTGCTTCTGACAAAGCGCATTGCCGTCCGGATTTATGGAGCAATTTCCATATTTCTCTTTTGAAGAATTTTTCAAATGCGCCACTTTTGGAAACCGACATAATAAAGCAATTTGAAATCGGTTCTGTCTTTTCTGTAAAAGGCGAAAAGAGTGCGCTGATTTTTGGAACGATGCCCGCTAAGCAGAATGTAGGGCAAATTGTCCAGAAGTTGGAGCAGAAATTAGGAGTAAAATTAAACGGAAAGTTTTGCGGCGCGGAGAATATTTATGAGTGCACAATTTAAACAATTCAAACCTTTTTCGCAGTATCCCTTCATCGCGCGCGATGTGGCATTTTTTGTTCCGAGTAATATGGGTGAAAAGCAAGCACGCGCGATTATAGAAGGCGAGTTGCGCGGAAAGGATTTTGTATCAATTCGCCTTTTTGATTCATTTGAAAAAAACGGAAAGCGCTCGCTCGCGTTTCGTATTGTTTTTCAATCCATGAAGAGAACTCTTACAGATGCGGAAGCAAATTCCACGATGGATTGTGTGTATAAAGTGCTCCGCTCGCGCGAATGCGAAGTGAGGTAAAAAATGTTATAATCTATATATGCCGCCATTTAATCACTTTACTACAAAGGCTAAAGAGGCGATTCGCAGGGCTCACGAGCTCGCTATTGAGCGTGGACAGAATCATGTCGGTCCGATGCATTTGCTCGCCGCTCTTTTGACGCAAGAAGAAAGCATGATAATTGCTATTTTAGAGCGACTTGGTATAGATGTCGTGCTTTTAACTGATTCTGTTATTGAATCGTTTGACGGAACGGAAGCGGGCGGAGTGCTTGCTCCATCCTATCAAATTTATCTTACTCCGGAGCTCGCGCAGATATTGGAAATGTCAACGCGCGTCTCGGCTGCGCTTAAGGACGAATTTGTTTCCACCGAACATTTTTTTATCGCTATGTTGGATGTTCCGGGAGCGGCGCGTGAATTGCTGTTGAGATTTAAAGTTGACAAAAACGCGGCTCTGCAGATTTTGGAAGAAATAAAAAGTGGAAAAATCACGGATGTAGCGTCTCCAAAAAAGTTTCGCTATTTGTCTAAATTCGCGCGCAACCTTACTTCTTTCGCGCGAGAGAATAAATTGGATCCAGTAATTGGGCGCGACACCGAAATTTTGCGCATCATACAGATTTTGTCGCGGCGCACTAAAAATAATCCCATTCTTATCGGGGAAGCTGGTGTTGGAAAAACCGCCATCGCGGAGGGGCTCGCTTTACGCGTTGCGCAAGGTGATGTTCCAGAGTCGCTTAAAGACAAAGAAATTGTCGCGCTTGACCTTGGGCTTCTCGTCGCGGGAACGAAATATCGCGGAGAATTTGAAGAACGGTTGAAAAACTTAATGAAAGAAGTTGAGCGTTCTGCCGGAAAAGTCATTTTGTTTATAGACGAGATTCACACAATTGTCGGCGCGGGCGCCGCTGAAGGTTCATTGGATGCTTCAAATATGTTAAAGCCCGCGCTTGCGCGTGGAGAACTGAGAGCAATCGGCGCGACTACTCTGAAAGAATATCAAAAACATATTGAAAAAGATCCCGCATTAACACGTCGTTTCCAACCTGTATTTGTATCAGAACCTTCGGTTGAAGATGCTGTCGCAATTTTGCGCGGGCTTAAAGAAAAATACGAACTTTATCACGGAGTGCGAATTACCGATGCGGCTATTGTGGCGGCTGTTAATCTTTCCTCGCGATACATAACAGACCGTTATCTTCCAGACAAAGCGGTGGATTTGATAGACGAGTCGGCTTCGTCTCTTAAGATATCTATTGAAAATATGCCGCCAGTTTTGGAAGAAACAGCGCGAAAAGTGCGCCGTCTTGAAATTGAGCGCGAGGCGTTGAAAAAAGAGACGAACTCGCGCAAGGCAAAGACGCGACTTTCGGAGATTGAAAAAGAAGTTGCCGATATGAAGGAAAAAACCGCGGAGATTGAATTGAAATGGAAAAATGAAAAAGAAACGCTTGTTGCGATAAAGACGATAAAAAAGGACTTGGAACGCGCGCGAATTGACGCTGAAGGCGCCGAGGCGCGCTCTGATTTGGCACAGGCGGCTGAAATCAGATACGGAAAAATTCCTTTGCTTGAGTCCGAACTTGAAGTAAAAATGAAGCGACTGAAAACATTACAGCGTTCCCGCAAAGTTCTTAATGAAGAAATCACAGAAGGCGAGATAGCCGCGGTTGTTTCGCGATGGACGGGCATTCCAGTCGCGAGAATGCTTGAAGAAGAAGCGGCAAAACTTTCTCGCATGGAGGAAGAATTACACAATAGAATTATCGGCCAAGACGAGGCGGTGAAAAAAATTTCCGACACAATCCGCCGCGCTCGCGCCGGCATTTCTGACCCGAATCGCCCGATGGGCTCGTTTCTGTTTCTTGGTCCGACTGGAGTTGGAAAGACAGAACTTACCAAGGCGCTTGCAGAGTTTATGTTCAATGATGATAAAGCGCTAATTCGCGTTGATATGTCGGAGTTTATGGAAAAACACTCCATCTCAAAATTAATCGGCGCACCTCCTGGATATGTCGGACATGAAGAAGGTGGAACTCTTACGGAAACAATTCGCCACAGGCCGTACGCAGTCGTGCTGTTTGACGAAATTGAAAAAGCACATCCGGAAGTCTTCAACGTGCTTTTGCAAGTGTTGGATAATGGGCGACTTACTGACGCGAAAGGGCGTGTTGC
>Ga0194128_10009773_pt1 | contig 11619 bp, 14 predicted proteins | sample TA2KigCa65mmetaG_FD_148650 | JGI IMG/M metagenome (GOLD analysis project Ga0194128, IMG submission 148650) | Freshwater microbial communities from Lake Tanganyika, Tanzania - TA2015037 Kigoma Deep Cast 65m | ecosystem: Environmental > Aquatic > Freshwater > Lake | place: Tanzania: Lake...
AATTATTAAACTCTTTCGCTTCGCTCAAGAGTTTAATGAGGATTTTTCCCTTTGTCAAGGAAAAAATCGCTCAGGGATGCCAAATTTTCAGCCAACTTAAAATAACCAAGATCATTTAAAATATCAGACGTATTAAATATTCTAGTTTCAAAATCGTAATTTTTAACAAGATCTACTCCGATTATAAAAGATAAGTTGGTTTCAGAGCCTTTCTCTTTTAAGATATTTTTTAAACCGTAGCATACAGCATTCTCAAAAGAGTCTGCTAATACCATGCAGTCTAAATCTGCACATCTAACTATGTAAAAATCATCTTGACTTTCTAAGTTTCTAATCATAAGATTAGTATATCTCAGATATGTTAGATGTCAATAATAAAATACTTTGGTTAGCTGATTATAATCTTGATGAAGCTCCAGGAGGAGCGCAAAGAAGCGATCAGATGATAATAGATCAAGGGAAACTTCTTGGTTATAATATTTTAAAGATTGTATCTTCTAATCTTACTACTGATTTTAATATTCATAACTATGATGTTGTGATATCGTCTAATATTCACGCTTTAACAATAAAAAAGAAAGATTTGATAGATCAAATAGCTGCTCATAAATGCCACATTAGACTTGAACATGATTCTAACGATTATCTTTCTCAAGAAGATAGAATAAAACTATTTAGCAATTGTTATAAAACAATTTTCTTAACAGATTTTCACTATAGTTTTTTCAAAGACTATTATGGAGATATCTTTAAAAATATAGAAATCGTTTATGATCCTATTGATTTTCATAATTTCAGGGATATGAAAAATGACAGGGAAGACAAGATATTATTCGCAGGATACATGCATCCATTAAAAGGAGCTTATGAATTTTTTGATTTTGCGCTACAAAATAAAGAACAGAAATTTGTTGTTGCTGGATGGCCTTCTAATCATGTCATAAATCATCTTTTAACATCATTAAGCAATGTCGAATATCTAGGTTTAGCAGAACACGATAAAATGCCAGCTATATATAACAAATATAAATACATGTTCTATACTCCTAATCTAAACGAACCATTTTGCAGATCTGTCGCTGAAGCTGTACTATGTGGAATGCAAATACTAACAAATACACCTAACAAAATTGGATGTTTAACTGAGATAAATAAAGTTGGAATAAACGAATTTAGAGAAAAGTGCAGCAAAGCTGCTTTAAAATTCTGGGAAAGCTTATGAGCAACATAACAATAATTTGTTCAAATTACAATTCAGATAAATGGATAGACGAATATCTTCAATTTATAAACAATCAATTTGATAGAAACTTTGAAATAATTTTCATTGACGCTAATTCAAAAGACAATTCTTTGCAAAAAATAAAAAATTTTGCTCATACCACTGATATAAAAACACATATAATTGAGCGTAACAAAAGGATAGGTATTTATGAAGCGTGGAATATAGGAATAAAAGCTTCAAAAACTGAATATATTATGAATTATAATACAGATGACATGCTTTATAGTCATGCTATATCTACTTATAATAACGCTTTAAAAATATATAAGAATGCTGATATTATTTATGGTCCTTGTGGATTCGTAAAAACGAGAAATATTTCTGATTTTTTTAGTTATGCTAATTGGCCCGAATACAGTCATGAAATTATGATGCAAATGTGTATTTGTGGACCATTTCCTTTGGTTAAGAAAAAGGTTTTTGAAGATTTTGAGTATTTCGATGAATCATTTATATCGTCTGGCGATTACGAAATGTGGGCTAGACTTTCAAAAAGAGGTTGTTCGTTTCAAAAAATATCTGAAATTATTGGATCTTTTTATTTTAGAGATGATTCAATTCATGCGTCAAATGCGTCTAAAGCTAGAGAAGAAGACTTACTAATACAAAATAAATATAAATGAAAAAAGTAATATCATTTAGTCTTTGGGGAGACAATCCAAAATATACAATAGGAGCAATAAAAAACGCTGAACTTGCTAAATCAATTTATCCTGATTGGATTTGTAGATTTTATATTGCAAAATCAACTCCTAATGAAATAATAAATAAAATATCATCTTTTGACAATACTGAAATCTTTATTTTAAATGAAGAAGGTAATTGGTCTGGAATGTTTTGGAGATTTTATGCAGCAGTAGATCCAAGTGTAGATGTGATGATATCAAGAGATACAGATTCTAGATTATCGATTCGGGAAAAAAATGCTGTTGATGCATGGCTTAATTCAAACTATATTTTTCATATTATGAGAGACCATCCTTTTCACAGAACAGAAATTTTAGGAGGTATGTTTGGAATTAAGAAAAATGCTATTCCTAATTTATATGATCTAATTAATGATTATGGAAAAGGCAATTTTTGGCAAGTCGATCAAAATTTTTTAAAAGAAAAAGTTTATCCATTAATTTACGATAAATCATGCGTACACGATCCGTTTTTTCAAAAAATTAAATTTCCCACAAAAAGAATAAATCATGAATTTGTTGGCGAAATATATGATGAAAATAACAAAAGACATCCAGAACACTATTTATTATTAAATGACTAAAAATAATATAAAATTCATAGTTTTAACATGCGAAAAATACATAAAAACAAGAGTTGAAAGCGTTAAAAACTCATGGGGCAAAGATCAAAACATAACTTTTTTAAGCGACAAAAATGGAAAAGACGAGATTTTATCTTTTGATAATTTGGACCCTTCGTATTCTGAAATGTGGCAAAGATATTTTGAATACATAAAAAAATGTGAAATTTCAGAAGAGTGGATATTTTTTGCTGACGACGATACATATATAAACATAGAAAATTTGCAAAAATTAATTCATAAATTAAATCCCCAAGAAGATTTTTATATAGGAAAGGAACTTTTTTTATCTGAAAAAGCAACTGATTTCAATGGAGATTATACTGGATTTCCACTGAACACATTATTTGGACAAGGTACCTTTTTGCCACTAAAATACGCTAGCGGAGGGGCTGGTTTTTTACTATCGAAAAAAGCTTTTTTAAAACTCAAAGAGCATTTATGCAATTCTACATTTCCAGCAAGAGCTTATAATACAGATGTCGCATTCGGAATATGGATGAGAAATTGCAAAATAAATGTAAAAAATAATGATTTATTCAATTGTTCAAATCCAAATATAATGAAACATTCCAAAAATCAAATCTCAGAATCAATAACTTATCATTATGTCGATGAAAAAACTATGAACTATATCCATTCTTTTATAAATGAAAAAATATGACTATACAATAGTAGGGGCTGGCTTGTTTGGATCTGTTTTTGCCAGAGAAATGACTGACAGAGGATTCAAGTGTTTAGTTGTAGACAAAAGAAATCATATCGGCGGCAACTGTTACACTAAAAAAAATAATAATATAGACATGCACGTTTACGGGCCGCATATTTTTCACACAAGCAACGAAAAAATATGGAAATACATAAATAAATTTTCAGAATTTAATCATTTTACTTACAGGCCAAAAGTAAAATTTAAAGACAAGATATATTCTTTTCCAATAAATTTATTTTCTCTTTATCAAATCTGGAACGTTAAAACTCCCGAAGAAGCCAAAAAAAAGCTACAAGAAGTAAAAATCAAAATAGACAATCCTAGCAATCTAGAAGAGTGGGTGCTTTCTGAAGTTGGCGAAGAAATATATCAAATTTTTTTCTATGGATACACAAAAAAACAATGGGGATGCGATCCAAAAAATCTACCCACAGATATAATAAAAAGATTGCCAATCAGATTATCAATGGATGATAACTATTTTAACGACTGTTATCAAGGAATACCCAAAAATGGCTATACAGAAATCTTTGAAAAAATGCTTGAAGGAATAGAATTAAAATTAAACATAGATTTTCTTAAAGAAAAACAAAGTTTTGAAAACATTTCATCAAAAATAATTTATACAGGAGCTTTAGATGAGTTTTTTAATTATGAACTAGGGCATTTAGATTGGAGAAGTTTAAAATTTGAAACAGAATTGCTACAAATCGACGATTTTCAAGGAAACGCCGCCATCAATTTTACAGAAGAAAATGTTCCATACACAAGAACAATAGAACACAAACACTTTACTTTTGTTAAAAATGAAACCACAATTATAACAAAAGAATACCCAGATAAATGGGATTTAAATAAAGAAAAATTTTATCCCATCAACAATATCCGCAATAACAACTTGCACAATGAGTACAGGAAAAAAATAAATTTTTCAAAATACATTCTCGGTGGAAGATTAGCTGACTATAAATATTATGATATGCATCAAGTAATAGCTTCTGCATTTACAAAAATAGACAAAGAAAATGAATAATCAAACCAAGTTTGTTTTTAATAAAATCAAGGAAACTAATTGCAAATCTGTTTTAAATATAGGGTATAGATATGACTCAGATAAAACAATTCAAAATCTATGCGAAATAAATCATATTGAGTGGCATGTTTTGGAGGTATGGAAAGAAAATTGTGATTTTCTGGTAAAAAATAAAATCTGTAAAAATATTTATAATTATGATGTTAAAAATATAAATCAAATCTATCAAAATTTCGATGCCGTAATCTGGCTGCACGGACCAGAACATATCTTATTTGAAGATTTTCTTAAAATAAGAAAAGATATAGAATCAAAAGCAAACAAACTTATCATATATCAGGCTCCAGAAGGATATTATCATCAAGACGAATTGTATAATAACCCATATGAAAAACACGTTCAAACTTTAAATGAAAAAATGTTTAGCGATTTAAACTATAAAACAAATAATTTTTGTGAACATGGCGAACCAACTTTTTCAGCATGGATAATAAAATAGTATGGAAAACATATTTATTCATCAACATTTAGGATTAGGTGATCATATTGTATGTAATGGATTAATACGAGAAATTTGCAAAGCAACAAATAATTATTTTTTAGCTGTTAAAAGTCGCAATTTCAAAAGTGTTGAATACATGTTTAGAGATGTTAAAAATCTTAAATGCATCGATGTTGGAGATGATAGCATTGCTGATGCTGAAGCTTTGAATCAGTGCGAAAAATTAAATTGCAAACTTTTAAAAATAGGACATGAATTTTTTATACATTCCTGTAGATTTGATGAATCGTTTTATAAACAGCTCAATATAAATTTCAATAAAAGATGGGATTCTTTTCATTTTGAAAGAGACACTATAAGAGAAGATGAATTTTATAAATTTTTAAATTTACCAGATAAATATATTTTTATCAATGAAGACATACAGAGAAATGTATATTTGACAAGAATAGAAAATACTAAAGATTTTCAATATAGAAGTGATAAAAATACTACAAAAAATATTTTTGATTATATAAAAGTTTTAGAAAACGCTGAAGAAATTCATGTTATGGAAAGTTCTTTTCTTTTTATATGTGATTCTTTAAATTTAAAAGGAAAATTATATGCACATAGATATGCAAGACTAATTCCTCCAAATTTTTATCCATCACTGAAGAATAACTGGATAATTTTAACATGAAAGCTGCAATTTTAAAAGAATTAAATTCTGCATTACATATTGAAAATATAGAACTTTCAAAATTAACAATCGGTCAAGTTTTAGTTAAAAATATTAAAAGTGGACTTTGCGGAGCACAAATTCAAGAAATTAAAGGATTAAAAGGAAATGCTAAATTTTTGCCACATCTTCTTGGTCATGAAGGATGTGGGATCATTGAGGAAATTGGAGAAGGCGTTACTAAAGTTAAAAAAGGCGACAAAGTTATACTTCACTGGAGAAAAGGATCTGGAATTGAATCTGATTTTCCATCTTATATTTATAACGGTAAACAAATAAAAAGTGGTAAGATTACTACTTTATCAGAATACTCAATAGTTTCAGAAAACAGAATGACCAAAGTTAATAATGATGTATCCGATGATTTTTGCGTTTTATTGGGATGCGGTCTTTCTACTGGACTAAGCGTAGTAAATAACGAAGCAAATATAAAATTTGGAGAAAGCGTATTAGTTCTTGGATGTGGCGGTGTTGGACTTAACTGCATATTCGCTTCAAAACTTTCGCATGCAAGCCCAGTTGTGGGTATCGACATCAGTAAACATAAACAATATTTAACAGTTAAAAATGGTGGTGAGTTTTACCATATAGATGATCTAAAAATACTTTTTGATAAATATAAAAAATTTGATTGTATTATAGACACAACTGGACATTTTGACTTGGTTTCAAAATGTATTCCACATCTTTCTGAACAAGGAAGATGTATATTCGTTTCTCAACCTAAAGAAAATTCATCTTTAACGATAAGCAATCCAATAAGCTTTTTTTCAACTAAAGGTATTTTATTTAAAACTACTCAAGCTGGCGGATTCGATCCAGATATAGACATTCCAAAATATATCAAATTATACTTAAACAGAGTTATAAATGTTGAAAACATAATAACTGATTTTTATAATTTAGATGAAATCAATAAAGCTATTATTAAATTAATGAGTGGAACTGCTGGTAGAATAATAATTAATATATGAATACAATCTCAAAAAAAGATTTGATAGATTTTAGCACTAGAATTGCTAAACTATATGTTGAAAAAAATTTAAGAGTGACATTTCATCTATCTGGCGGAAATGAAGATGAATTAATAGATATATTTAAAAATATAAAAGAAAATGACTACGTAATGGGAACTCATAGAAGCCATTATCATGCATTATTGCATGGGATTCCCGCTGATTTACTGGAAGACAAAATTGTTTCTGGCAAAAGCATGTATATATTTGATAGAAAAAAGAATTTTTTCACTTCCTGCATAATTGGTGGAACTGTTGGGATTGCTGTTGGCGTTGCTTTGGCTTTAAAGAAAAAACAATCCAAACAACACGTTTGGTGTTTTATAGGTGATGGCACTGAAGACTCTGGTCATTTTTTTGAAGCAGCAAGATACGTTGACGGGTGGGATTTGCCATGTACATTTATAATAGAAGATAATAATATAGCGGTTAATGCTACAAAAAAAGATCGATGGGGCACTGAAACTTCTCCTGTTTTACCTAAATGCGTAAAGCGATACCACTATAAACCAACTTGGCCACACATTAGAGCAAACGGCAAATTAGATTTTTCTAAATCTAAATTACCAACAAATGAAGAACTTTTTCCAAAATTAAAAGAAGAAAATTTAGATAAAAATATTAATTTATTGTCATCTCAAATTTCATTTAAGGATGCAGTAAAAAAATCAATGTTCAATATTTCTAATAATAATGGGGTTCATATAGGATACTCTGTTCTTTTTGGAAATGCAATGGACGTTTTAAATGAAATCGATAATTCTAAAAAAATAGAAACTCCTGTTGCGGAAAACTTAATGGCTGGTTTAGCAATTGGAATGTCTATGGAGGAATTTAGACCTGTTATTTATTTCGAACGTCATGATTTTATGTTATGTGCTGCTGACGCTATTGTAAATCACATAAATCATATAGAAAGAATTTCTTGTGGAGAATTCAAAACTCCAGTTATAATAAGAAGCATTGTAACTGATGGCGGTCCGTTTTACGCTGGGCCAACTCATTCTCAAAATTTTACAGAAGCTTTCCAAAAAATGATTGAATTTCCAATTTATATTCCTAAGACGGGTGGTGAAGTTTTATATTCTTATGATTTAGCTTTAAAATCAAACAGACCAAGTTTAATCGTAGAGCATAAAAGTTATTATTAAATGAATAAAAAAATTTTAGTTATTGGCGATAGTTGCATAGACGTTTTTATATATTGTTCCGCTAATCGTCTTGCGCCAGATATTCCTGTTCCTGTTTTAAATATTTTACATAAAACAGAAAATCCTGGAATGGCTAAAAATGTTCAACGAAATATCAATCAAATATTTGATAATTGCGATATATTAACAAATCAAAATTGGGAAACTATAACTAAAACACGATATGTTCATTTAGATAGCAACCATATGTTTGTCAGGGTTGATTCTGATCACAGCCAAACACCAAAAATTAATTTAAACGATATTAATTTTAATTACGATTTAATAGCTATTTCAGATTATAATAAAGGGTTTTTAAATGAAAAAGATATTGAATATATTTGCAACAATCACGAAAATGTTTTTCTAGATACGAAAAAGAAAATAAACGATTGGGCATCGAAATCAAAAATAATTAAAATTAACAATTACGAATACAATCAATCTAAAGACTTTATGTCTAAAAATATTTTAAATAAAACAATACGAACTCACGGTGCAGAAGGTTGTTTTTTTCAAAATAAACATTATCCAGTCGAGAAAATCGATGTTAAAGATTCATCTGGCGCTGGCGACACTTTTTTTGCTGGATTAATCTGCAAATACTTAGAAACAGAAAATATAGAAGATGCAATAAAATTTGCTAATTTATGTGCTTCAAAAGTAGTTCGCGAAAAAGGAATAACCACTATTTAAATGGATATATTAATAATTCAAGAAAACGGAAGGCATGACGCAAATAGAGATTTTCGTGAATGTTTTTGCATTAAAAGGGCTTTAGAAAAATTAAATAAAAAAGTTACAGTATGGGGACTAGGACATGACAATTTTTTTGAAAAAATAAATTTCAATAAATTTGACATAATCATAAATTTAGAAAATTATGATGAAACTAATTGGATTCCTGATTTATCTGAAACAAATAAACCAATTAAATTTTTATGGTGCATAGATGCACATGCTAAAGGTATTGAAAGTTATAAATACGAATTTTATAAAAATAAATATCATAAAATATTACAGTCAACTTATGATTTTCTCTGCGATATTCCTGAAAGCATCTGGATTCCAAACGCATTTGATAATTCAATTATAAAACCATTAAATATTTCAAAAACTATCGACGTTGGATTTTGTGGAAACTATGGAACATACGAACGTAAATACACATTAGATTTTTTAAGTCAAAACATTAATTTAAAACAAGACATTTTTGTAATAGGGCAAAAAATGGTTGAGACAATTAATTCTTATAAAATTCATTTCAATATGAATATATCTAATGATATAAATTATAGAAATTTTGAAACTATAGGGTGCAAAACACTTCTTTTCACAAATTTTAATCATCAATATGAAAAACTAGAATTCAAAGACATGATTAACTGCGTATTTTATAATAATAAAAACGAAATAATTGATAAAATTAAATATCTTTTAAATAATCCAAATATTTTAAATCAAATAGCTATAAAAGGATACGAATTAAGTTTTAATCATACATATGATAAACGAGCGGAAAGAATCTTAAAGGAAATTTATTTTTAAAAACAAAATTAAAAATAAAAATGAAATTTTTTTTAGCCGGACATAAAGGAATGGTTGGTTCTGCAATTGTTAATAAAATAACAAAACAAAATAAAAATATTGAAATCGTAATTGCAGATAAAAATAATGTTGATTTACTAAATCAGCAAGCAGTAAATACTTTTTTTGAAAATCATAAATTCGATATAGTTATTGATTGTGCCGCAAAAGTGGGCGGCATTTTCTCGAATAATAAATATAGAGCTGATTTTATTTATCAAAATCTTCAAATACAAAATAATTTAATTCATTCAAGTTATTTGAATAATATTAAAAAATTTTTGTTTTTGGGAAGTTCTTGTATATATCCTAAATTTTCTGAACAACCAATTAAAGAAGAATATTTATTAACTTCTCCATTAGAATATACAAATGAACCATATGCTATAGCCAAAATAGCTGGTATCAAAATGTGCGAAAGCTATTATAAACAGTATGGATGTAATTTCATATCCGTAATGCCAACAAATCTATATGGTCCCAATGATAATTTTCATCCACAAAATTCTCATGTTTTACCTGGTCTTTTACATCGTTTTCATTTAGCAAAAGTAGAAAATAAACCTTTTGTAGAAATTTGGGGAACTGGTAAAGCCAAAAGAGAATTCATGCATGTCGATGATATGGCGGATGCGTGTTTACATGTTTTAAATAATGTAAATGCTGAAGATTTATATTCTCAAAATATATCTCAAATCAATATAGGCAGCGGCGAAGAAGTTTCTATACATGATCTTTCTTATAAAATAGCTAAAGTTGTTGGTTATAATGGCGAAATCAAATTTGATTTAACAAAACCAGATGGAACATTAAGGAAGCTACTTGATTGTACAAGACTTAAAAAGATAGGATATAATGCTAAAATAAAAATAGAAGAAGGTTTAATCGATACTTATAATTGGTATTTAAATAACCAAGATAAACTAAAGATATGAAAATATTAGTAACAGGAATTCTAGGACAAGATGGCGCAAACACGGTTGAGTATTTGATCAAGAACACTGAGGCAAAGATTTTTGGAATGATTCGTCGTACTTCTAATCCTAATTTTGTTAATTGCCAAGCGTTTATAAAAAACGAAAGATTTCAATTAGTATATGGCGATTTGTCTGATAGTGTTAGTTTGGATAATCTTGTAAGAGATATTCAACCTGATTATTTTATCAATTTTGCTGCTCAATCATTTGTGGGTTGTAGCTGGGATATTCCGCTTCAAACTTTCGATGCAAACGCAACAGGTGTTGCCAGATGTTTAGAAGCGGTTCGCAGATTTCAACCGAAGTGTCGTTTTTATTCTGCTGGATCAAGCGAAGAATTTGGCGATGTTCAATATAGCCCACAAGACATTTTACATCCTGTAAGACCAAGAAGTCCTTATGGTGCGAGTAAAGCCGCCGCTCGTCATTTAGTTAAAGTATATCGCGAGTCTTATAATTTATATGCTGTTCATGGTATTCTTTTTAATCACGAAGGAACAAAACGAGGTGAAGAATTTGTAACTAGAAAAATCAGCAAAGGTGTTGCTCGTATTTATCACGCTATAAAAAATAATAAAGAATTTGCGCCGATTGAACTAGGAAATTTAGATGTAAAACGTGATTGGTCAGATAGTGAAGATTTTGTAGATGGCGTATGGAAAATGTTAAATCAAAATAAACCAAAAGACTATATTTTATCCAGTAATGAAACTCATACAATTCGTGAGTTTATTAATAAAGCTTTTGGACATGCCAATATTTATGGCGTTTGGCATGGCGGTGGTCAAGAAGAACAATTAAGCGTAACTACTGAATACGCAATTAAAAACGAAGTTCAATCTTCAGTTTTAATTAAAATTAATCCTAAATTTTATAGACCAGCGGAAGTAGAATTATTATTGGGCGACTCAACTCCAGCCAGAGAAGAATTGCCTTGGAAGCCAAAAATTTCCTTTGACAACCTCGTAGAACGTATGGTAAAGTACGACATAGATAATTTTAAAATCTAGTGTATAATTAAATTTACCATGAGCAATCATTTACCGCTTCTCACGCCAGAATTTTTATCAAATTATAAAAACAAGCAACCCAACTGGGGTTTCAATGGATTAGGATATATAGTCTATAAAAGAACATATGCTCGTTTAAAAGATGACGGTACTACCGAAGAATGGAGTGAAACAGTCGAGCGTTGTATAAATGGCGCACAAAAAATTGGTGCAGGATATACAAGAGAAGAGGCAGAACGTATTTATGATTATGTTTTTAATTTGAAGTGCAATTTTG
>Ga0194128_10009776_pt1 | contig 11615 bp, 9 predicted proteins | sample TA2KigCa65mmetaG_FD_148650 | JGI IMG/M metagenome (GOLD analysis project Ga0194128, IMG submission 148650) | Freshwater microbial communities from Lake Tanganyika, Tanzania - TA2015037 Kigoma Deep Cast 65m | ecosystem: Environmental > Aquatic > Freshwater > Lake | place: Tanzania: Lake...
GCCGTCGAGATAGCGTCAAGCAGATTGCCGTTCATCGGCGTCCCTCGCAAGGAACGCCGACGAAGGAATATCTGGCATATTTCGAGGAGGTGTGACGCCGCGAGGGGCGTCGAGGGGCGGTAAGATGCTGACGTTATCTCGACGGCGGTGCGCTAGTGTTGCAGTACGCCGGAGAAGAGCGCGGCGTTCATCGTGGCGCAGCGGTTCGTGCACTGCACCGTCTCGCCCGGCGGCAAGAGGATCCCGGGCTGGTGCTCGACACAGCCCGACTTGTTCGTGCGGAAGGCCTTTCCACCGAGCTTCTTGCCGCTGCAGCTCACGCAAGAGCCGCCGCAGAAGCGCGTCAGCACGACGCGCGCGTTCTCCGGTACCTCGTACGCGGTGATCGTACCGGCAGCCGGGACCAGCCACGTGCGCTCGAGCACGCGATGATCGAGCGGAGAGGCGACGTGTGTTCCCGCGCTGGCCGAGAGAGCCGGGATGGCTACGAGGAGGGCGGCCGCACGTAGAACGAGGCGGGGGAGGGTGAATCTCACGATCTTTCGTCTCCTTTCGGGGTGGAGCGTTTCGATTCTGTCTCGACGGAATCGGGATCGAGCGAGTCGCGCCATGGTGCGGGCGACCCGTCCGCCAGTCAATGGGGGAGACGCCGCAATTCGCGAGCGAGCGTGATCGAGCGCGCCGATCGAGCATCCGAGCGGGCGCGTGCAAGCGAAGCGCCTATGGCTTGCGCCCGGGATGCCGACGCAGCGACGAGCGGATCAGTCGCCCGAGCGGAGCGGCGCTTCCTCGATCTGGATCAGCCTCTGTAGGAAGTGCGCGTAGAGGACCGCGTTGCGCTTTCACGTTCATACGACCGGCCGTGCCTTCATCATCGCGTTCCGCCGCGCGCGGCAGACGACCTCGCCGCGCTGGTTCCGGCCGACGTGCTCGAAGAGGACGATGCCCGTGTCCGGCCGCGACTTCGAGCGCCGCGCTTCGAGGACGTGCGTCTCGGACGTGATCGTGTCGCCGATGAAGACCGGCTTCGGGAACTCGATCTTCTCGAAGCCGAGGTTCCCGATCGTCGTGCCGAGCGTCGTATCGTACACCGAGAGGCCGACGACGAGCGGCAGCGTGAACATGCTGTTGACGAGGATCTTGCCGAACTCCGTCTTGCCGGCGAACTCGGCGTCGAGATGAAGCGGCTGCGTGTTCATCGTCAGCGTCGTGATCAGGAGGTTGTCGGTCTCGGTGACGGTGCGGCTCGGCTGGTGCACGAATACCGCTCCGACGGGCAGATCCTCGAAGTACTTGCCGGCCATCGCGCGCTTTCTCCGGGCTGAACGAGCCGGGTTATCCCCGGTCCGCTCGTTCTCCGCAAGGCACCTCGATATCCCGCGGCAAGTTGCTCCCGCGCCTCTTCCATACGAGGATCGAGCGGGATGTCCGAGGAGCCCGCCGTCTTCACGCTGCGCGTCCTGACCCGGCTCGCGAGCGACGTCCGCCCCGAGGAGTGGGACGCGCTCGTCGGCGCGGAGTCCCCGTTCCTCGAATGGGGCTGGCTCGCTTCTCTGGAGGAGGCCGGCTGCGTCGGCGGGCGGACGGGCTGGAGTCCACAGCACCTGGCTCTGTTCGAGAACGACGAGCGCCTCGTCGCCGCTTGCCCGCTCTACTTGAAGGGGAACAGCGAGGGCGAGTTCGTCTTCGACTACGCCTGGGCGAACGCCGCGCACCGCGCGGGGATCGAGTACTACCCGAAGATGCTCGTCGGCGTGCCGTTCACGCCCGCGACGGGCCTTCGCTTCCTCGTGGCTCCGCATCTCGACCGGCGCGGCATCGTGCGCGCGCTCGGAGAGGCTCTACGCGACCTCTGCAGCGAGCACGAGCTCTCGTCCGTGCACGTGAACTTCCTCGCCGACGACGAGGCCGAGGCGCTCGCCGACGTCGGCTTCGTCGAGCGAAGCGGCTTCCAGTACAAATGGCGCAACCACGGCTACTCCGAGTTCGAGGACTACCTCGCCGCGCTCCGGCACAAGCGCCGCAAGGAGGTGAAGCGGGAGCGCCGTGTCCTCGCGGAGCAGGGCATCGAGATCGAGACGCTGGTTGGTGACGCGATTCCCGACGAGATCTTCGCAGAGATGTACCGGCTCTATCTGACGACCGTCGACAAGTACGTCTGGGGCCGGCGCTACTTGACAGCGGAGTTCTTCGACCTCATCCGCGAGCGCTTTCGGCGGAACCTCTGCTTCCTCGTCGCGCGGCGCCGCGGCGAGATCCTCGCCGGGACGTTCAACGTCCAGAAGAGCGGCGTGCTCTACGGACGCTACTGGGGCACCCACGAGGAGGTGCGTCATCTCCACTTCAACGTCTGCTACTACGCGACGATCGAGCACTGCATCCGCTCCGGGATCGAGCGCTTCGAGCCGGGCGCCGGAGGCGAGTTCAAGTGGCTGCGCGGATTCGACGCGGAGCCGACGCGCAGCATGCACTACCTGCGCGATCACCGGCTCGGGGACGCCGTCGCGCGTTTCCTCGCCCTCGAGCGGCAGGAAGTCGAGAGCGTGATCCGCGGCATGGCCGAGCAGAGCCAGCTCAAGAGAGAGAGCTGATGGCGGACAAACCAATTGCGGATCCGATCCGGCCGATGGCGACGTTCGCCGCCGGGCTCTTCCAGGGGCGCGTCGCCGTCGTCACGGGCGGCGGCACCGGGATCGGGCGCGAGACCGCGCTCGGATTTGCGCGCTACGGCGGCCACGTCGTGGTCGCGGGCCGCACCGAGGAGCGGCTCCGCGAGACCGCGGAGCAGGTCGCGGCGCTCCGGACCGGTGCGGAGTGCCTCGTCGTGCCGACGAACATCCGCGACGTCGCGCAGGTCGAGCGGCTCCTCGAAGCCGCGCTCGAGCGCTTCGGCAAGGTCGACTACCTCGTCAACAACGCGGGCGGACAGTTTCCGGGCCTGCCGTCGCAGATCTCCGACAACGGCTGGCGCGCGGTCATCGACCTGAACCTGAACGGCACCTGGAACATGGTGAGCCGCTTCATGAAGCCGATGGTCGACGCGGGCTACGGCGCGATCGTCAACGTCGTGCACGTGTTCTCGTTCGAGCGCGGCGCGCCGATCTTCGTGCATTCGGGCGCCGCGCGTGCGGGCGTCGTCAGCTTGACGCGGACGATGGCACCGTACCTCGGGTACCACGGCGTGACGATCAACGCGCTCGCCCCCGGCACCGTCGCGACCCCCGGGATGCACGACAACGAGGTCGGCCGCCTCGGCTACGGCGAGGAAGCGTGGGCGGAGAAGGTCGACGAGGTCGGACCGATGCGCCGCATGGGCTCCGCGGAGGAGATGGCGGCGATGATCCTCTTCCTGTGCTCGCCGGCGGCGCGCTTCATCAACGGTGCCGCGATCATCGCGGACGGCGCGGAAAGCCGCGCCAACTGGGTCGAGTTCTTCCCCCGCGGAAGCCTCTGAGCGTCGGCCTCGACGTCAGACTTCAATGAAGCGCTCGCGCCACTCGGGTCGCGGCAGCTCGCACACGTCGTGGCGTCCGAACAGGCGGTACCGGTTCCGCGCGACCACGCCGTACAGCGCGTCGCGCAGCCCGGCCGGTAGGACGCGGAACGCCGCCAGAGCCTTCCACGGCCCGCCGAGAGCCGGCAGCAGCATCAGCGCCGCATCGGAGCGCGCGAGGACGCGCTCGCTCGGGGTGTCCGGGTCGAGCACGACGTAGAACGTGTCGAGCGAAGCTGCCTCGAGCCCGTGCCGCCGTAGGAGCGCCTTCGCGAAGTCGCTCTGCAGAGAGGCGAAGCGGAAGCGGCCGACCGGATCGCGGTGCAGGACGAAGCGCACGACGCCGTTGCAGAAGGCGCAGACGCCGTCGTAGAGGACGATCGCTCGACCGGTCATTCCATCTGCAACGTGGTCACGCGGCACGGGCCAGTCAAGCGAGTGCGGCGCGCTACGCGCAGCGGATCGGCACCCGGTCGTGCGCGCGTGCCCAGCTCGACGTGAGCCAGCCCGCCGGCCCGGCGAGCTCGTAGTCCGGCAAGCGCGTGAGGAGCTCCTCGAACGCGACGCGACCCTCGAGACGGGCGAGGTTCGCGCCGAGGCAGTAGTGCACGCCCTGGCCGAGGGCGAGATGCCTCTTCGCGTCGCGGAGGACGTCGAAGCGCTCCGGGTCTTCGAACTCGCGGTCGTCGTGGTTCGCGGCTCCCCAGACGAGCTTCGCCGCGGAGCCCGCGGGAAGCCGCACGCCGTGCAGCTCGACGTCCCGCGTGAGGCGACGTGGAAGAGCCTGCGCGGGCGACTCGTAGCGCAGCATCTCCTCGACCGCCGTCGGGATCCGCCCCGGCTCGCGCGCGAGGAGCGCGCGCTGCTCCGGGTGCTCGGCGAGGAGCACCGAGCCGTTCGCGATCAGGTTCGTCGTCGTGTCGTTTCCCGCGACGATCAGCACGAAGCAGAAGCCGAGCAGCTCCTCCTGCGTGAGCCGCTTTCCCTCGAGCTCCGCGCCGAGGAGCGCGCTCATCAGATCGCCGCGCCGCTCCCGCCGCCGCTCCTCGAGAAGCAGCGCGAACTCCTCGTAGATCTTGTAGGCCGGCACGCGGCTCGGCTTTCCGTCCTTGCTGTTCACCGGCGCGGTGACCATCCGCTCGGTCCACTCGAGGAACGCTTCGCGCCGCTCGGCAGGAACGCCGATCATCTCGCCGATGACGCGGCTCGGAAGATGCTTCGCGAAGTCGTGCAGGAGGTCGCCTTCACCGCGCTCGCGGAGCGCCTCGATCAGCTCGATTGCGACCTTGCGCGCGAGCGGCTCGATCGCCGCGATGCGCCGCGGCGTGAACGCCGCCGATACGAGCGCGCGGAGCTGATCGTGCCGCGGCGAGTCGAGCTGCTGGATCATCGGCAGGAGACCCTGCGAGATCTCCGTGTCCTCGGACGAGAACGTCGCCGGATCGTTCACCGCCGTGCGGACGTCCGCGTACCGGGACAGCACGTACGTGCCCCTTTCCGGATCTCGATAGACGGGATGCGCGTCGCGCAGCTCGCGATAGATCTCGTACAGGCGCTCGTTGAAGCCCGCGGCTTCGTAGTCGTACAGCGACGTTTCGCGTGTGGCATGGGTGGTCATGGCCCCTCCGGACCGGCGAGGCGGACCCTACAACGGATTGTCGGTCCGGGGCGAGTCCGTAGCTTTGGCTGTAAGAGTTCCATCGGCAGCCGCCGGGCTCCTGCGAAATCGTCACAACCCGTCGGCACGATCCGTGTTTCTGCTCCACGGGAACGCCCCTCATGGGCTCCCGGGAGCAGAAGAAGATGAAGACCGAAAAATGGGGTCGACGTGCCGTTCGTCTCGTGCTGGCGACGCTCGCTTTCCTCGGCGCCGTACCGGCCGCGGCACTCGCCGCGGCGTCCGATCCCGGAGTCGCGCGCGTCAGCTTCGTCGAGGGAGAGGCGTCGTACCTGAACGCGGACACCGACGAGTGGAGCCCGATCGAGACGAATGCTCCGCTTCTCGCCGGCGACCGCTTCTACAGCGGTTCCGGCGGCCGCGCCGAGATCCAGCTCGCGGGCGGCGTCTACGCTCGCCTGGCGAGCGACACGGAGATCGAAATCTTGGATCTCAGCGCGGACGTCGTGCACGTCGACGTCGGCATCGGCACCGCGATCTTCCGCTTGCGACAGCCGCCGGCGAACCAGCGCGTCGAGATCTCGACGCCGGGAGCGGCCGTGGTGGCTCGCGCACGCGGCGTATACCGCGTCGACGTCGCCTCCGACGGGCGGACCACGGTCGTGGTGCGCGACGGCGAGGCCGACGCGTATCGCGGCGACGACCTCTACCGCCTCGACCGCGGTCGCGGCGCCGAGTTCCAGGAGGTCGGCTACGACTACGGCGGCGAGCCGATCGAGGTCTTCGATGCTTCGCTCGTTGCGAGCGACGACTGGGAGTCCTGGGAAGCGAGCCGCGCCGCGCGCGTCGATGCGGCGGTCGGCTACCAGTACGTGAGCAACGACGTCTACGGCGTCGAGGACCTCGACGAGTACGGCGCGTGGGATCGCCACGAGACCTACGGTCCGATCTGGCGTCCGCGTGCGGTGCCGGCGGGCTGGGCGCCGTACACGACCGGCCGCTGGGTGTGGGGTGATCCGTACGGCTGGACGTGGGTCGACTACCAGCCGTGGGGCTGGGCGCCGAGCCATTACGGCCGGTGGGTGTACGTCAGCTCCGCTTGGGCGTGGGCTCCGGGCCCGATCGTGGCGGCGCCGGCGTATGCTCCGGCGACCGTCGGCTTCTTCGGCGTCAGCGTGAACACGCCGGGCGTGTCGGTCTCCGTCGGCTTCGGCGGTGGCCCGTCCGTCGGCTGGGCGCCCCTCGGCTGGGGCGAGCCGATCGTGCCCTGGTGGGGCGGCGTCGCCGGCGTGACCATCGGCCGTCCGTGGTGGGGCGGCTGGGGCGGACCGCGCTACGTCAACAACACGGTCATCAACAATACGAACATCAACAACATCAACATCAACAACATCAATTACCGGAACGTCGCCTATCCGGGTGGCTTCACCGCCGTCAGCCGGCGGGGCTTCCTGAACGGCGAGCTCGATCGCGTGGACGTGCCGCGCGACCGGTTCCGTGACTTCGCGCGTCCGGTCAACGGCGCGCTCGGCGTGGTGCCGGAGCGCCAGAGCCTCGCCGCGGCGCGACCGGATCGCGTTCGGAGAGGCCGCGCCGTGCAACCTCCGCAGGAAGTTCTGCAGCGTGCCTCGGTCGCGTCGCGCAAGCCGCGTGCGCAGCGGGCGCGCTTCGAGGATCGCCGCCAGCTGATCGAGAGCAAGAACGGAGCACCGCTGACGCCTGCCGAGCTGACGCGGGTCGCGAGCACCGAGTCCGACGACGGACGGCGGTCGCGTCTCGTGCAGGCGCGCGGTGAGCGCCGCGTGACGCCGGAGGTCACGGCGGAAGCGCCGGCGAGGCTCGGCGAGCCATTGCGGCGCACCGCGCGCGGCGGCGCGAACGAGCAGCGCGAAGGATCGCGCCGTGCAGGGGTGGGAGAGGATGCGACGAACGCCGAGCGGCGGCGCGACGCAGACTCGGCACGCGCGGGCCGCGGCGCGACCGGTGACACGCCGACCGAGCGCGACACGCGGGGCGCCGCCGGCCGGACCGGCGAGCGTCTCGATTCCACGTCGTCCGATCGCGAGCGCGCGGCCGTGCAGCGGGATCGCGACGCAGGCCGGACCCGGGAAGAGGCGTCGCGCAGCTCCGCTTCGGAGCGCCGCGAGCGCGCGAATCTCGAGCGGGGGCAATCCCGTGGCGGCGAGCGCTCGTCGGCCGTCGAGGCGGCGCGCCGCGAGCAGGCCGATCGTGATCGCAGCTCGACCGCGGCGCAGGGGGATCGCTCGGGCGCGGAGCGCCGGACGCGCGAGGAGGCGGCGCGCCAGCGGACGTCCGAAAACCGGAGCCGGGCTGCGGCGCAGAGCGACCCGGGACGCACGCAGCAACGTGGCCGCGAGGAGGCGGCGCGGCAGCGGGACGGGCAGGAGCGTGAACGCGCGGCGACCGTGCAGCGCGAACGCGAGAGCAACGAGCGTCGCCAGCGCGAGGAAGCGACTCAGCGCCAGCAGGAGTCGGAGCAGCGGAGCCGCGCCGCCGTGCAGCAGCAGCAGCGCGAACGCGAGAGCAACGAGCGTCGCCAGCGCGAGGAAGCGACTCAGCGCCAGCAGGAGTCCGAGAAGCGGCAGCGGGACGCCGCCGCGCAGCGCGAACGCGAGAGCAACGCCCGTCGGCAGCAGCAGCGCGAGCAGTCCGCGCGCCGGCAGCAGGAGAGCGACCGTCAAGCGCGCGCCGCCTCCGCGCAGCGGCAGTCGGACGAGGAGAAGAAGAAGCAGGAGCAGGCGAAGCGGACCAACGACGGCCGGCGGGCGCGCTCGCGCGACGCGCGCTGAAGGCGGCGCGGCGCCCGGAGCCGGAGCTCAGGCGATCCGTTCGTACCGATACTGCAGGATGCGGAAGGCGTCGTCGCCGGTGCCGACGAAGAGCTCGAGCGCGCGCCGATCCGGGAACGCGAAGCGCTCGATGCTCTGATAGCTCGTCTTCTTGCCGGTTCCGGGGTCGACGTTCAGCCCGATCAGGTGAAGCGTCGACTCCTCCTCGTCGTAGCTGCCTTCGTACGCGTAGAGGTAGGGATTGGACGAGTCGATCCACGTCGACAGGAACACCTGCCGCCGCGGGTCGAAGCCGGTCACGGTCATGCCTTGGACGGTCGAGCCGGGGAGCTCGACCTCGAGCGAGCCGCGCCGCCAGTAGGGCCCGAGCATCTCCACGACCTCGGTTCCCGTCGCCTCGACGCCGTCGTCGCCCGCGGTGAAGAAGTACCGTCCCTCCACCTTCCAGCTCCCGACCGATCGGGCCAGGAAGAGATGTGCCCGCGCCGGGCCGCTCCGTTCCATGTCCGGTTATCGGACGCCGGCCGGCCCGGCGTCAACCTCGGATCCAGCCTGTGATACGTCCGAGCACATGCGTCGAAGCCGCTCGACGATCGTCGCGCTCCTCGGGTGCCTGGCGCTCGCTTCCGCATCGGCAGCGCAGCCGACCGCGCGGTCGCAGGCGCAGTCGACGTCTACGCAGTCGCCTGCCGAGATCGTGGCGCAGGTCGCTCGCGACTACATGGCGCGCGAGAGCGTCCCGGGCGCCGGCATCGGGATCTCCGTCGCCGGCAAAGCCTCCGTGCACGTCTTCGGCTCCCGCGACGACGCCGGGAGCCCGGTTCAAGCGGACACGCTCTTCTCGATCGGCTCGGTGACGAAGGTGCTCACCGCAGCCCTGCTCGGCCTCGCCGTGAACGCAGGAGAGATGTCGCTCGACGACCCGGTCGCGAAGTACCTGCCGGAGCTCGCGCGCGAGGGGGACTCGATCCGCGAGACGACGCTCGAGCAGCTCGCGACCTTCACGGCCGGCTTGCCGGACGATCCGCCTCCGGAGTTCCGTGCCGATCCGGCCGCGGTGCTGCGCTTCCTCACTCTCTGGCGCGTCTCGCCGGAGCAGCCGGTCGGATCGTACCTCTACTCGAACGTGAGCTACGGCACGATCGGCTACGCGCTCCAGCGTGCGGCCGGCACGGCTCTCGGGCCCGAGACCTATCTCGAGATCCTCCGCCGCCGTCTCCTCGATCCCCTCGGCATGACCGCGACGCGCATCAGTATCCCGCCCGGTGGGGAAGGTGGGGCTGCCGTCGGTCACCACGGGGCGCGGACGATCGACCGCCCGTGGCGGAACGCCTGGTATGCGGCGGGAAGTGTCGGCTCGACGACGAGCGACATGCTGCGCTTCCTCGAGGCCGCGATGCAGACCGAGGAGACTCCGCCTGCGATCTCGGCGGCGATGCGCCTCGCACAGGAGGTGCGCGTCCACCCGTCCGGCAAGCCGTTCGCGCAGGCGCTCGCCTGGATCCGGCGCGAGGTCGACGGCGTGCCGGTCGTCCTGAAGGAGGGCGGCGTCACCGGGTTCACCGCTTGCGTCGCGTGGAGCCCGGGCGCGCGCGTCGGCGTCACGCTCCTTTCGAACCAGGGCGAGAGCAACGGCTGCCGGCCCACAGTCGCAATTTTGACACGGCTCGCGCGTTCCGCGCCGGCCGGGTGAACGCGGGACCTTCGATCCGCGCGGAAATCTTGGACCACACGAGATGCGCTCAACCCGAACGCGGGCATGCTTGTTGCTGCCACGCGACTGCGGGGAGGGTCGCGATGTACTACGGGATTCCCGAGCTGGTGGTTCTCGTACTGCTGGTCGTCGTGCTGGTCGGACGTCTCTGATCCTTCCGAGTCGCGACGACACACGACCTTACAGGCACCCTGTAAGCTCGACTCCGAGTCGCGCGCGAAGCCCGCGTCGCTTCGCGCAAAGCGACCGCCATGCGCCGGGTACGCGTCTTGCGTTCTCGCCTCCGCATGGTCGAGCTCGGCTCGGCTTCTCTCGAGACCGAACGCCTTGATCAGGTTGTAGACGTGGGAGCGCGTCAGCTCGAGGCGGCGTGCGGCCTCCTGCACGTTCCAGCCGGTCTCGTCGAACGTGCGGCGCAGCAGGTCCGCGTGGAAGCGTCGCGTCGCCTCCTGGAACGTCAAGCGCCGATCCGCCTCGTCCTCGGTCGCGGCTCCGGCCGGCCCGCCGCCGAGGAGCGGGTCGCGGAAGACGTGGGCGCGCTCCACCTGCGTCGCACCGGTGCCGGTGGCGCGGATCACCGCGGCCTCCACTGCGTGCGAGAGCTGGCGCACGTTCCCTGGCCACTCCGTCATCTGCAGCGCGTGGATCAGATCCTCGGAGAGCGCGGCGTGCGGCAAGCGGTGGCGCGCCGTCGCCTCGGCGCAGAAGTATCGCGCGAGGTCCGGGATGTCCTCGCGGCGCTCCGCGAGCGTCGGGAGCCGGATCGGCAAGACGTCGAGCCGGTAGAAGAGGTCCTCCCGGAACGTCCCCGCCTCGACGGCCGCCTGCAGGTCGACGTTCGTCGCCGCGATCACGCGTAGATCGGCACGCTCCGGCCGCGCGCTGCCGAGCGGATAGAAGATCCGCGAGTGGAGGAGCTGGAGGAGCTTCGCCTGCGCCGAGTGCGAGAGCTCGCCGATCTCGTCGAGGAAGAGCGTTCCCTGCGCGGCGGCGACGACCTTCCCGTCGATCCGCCGTGAAGCGGTCGAGTGCGCGCCGGGGAGAGCACCGAAGAGCTCGCTCTCGATCAGGGAGTCGGGGATCGCCGCGCAGTTGAGCTCGACGAAACCTCGGCCGGCACGCGGGCCGTTGTCGTGGATCGCGCGCGCGATCTGGCTCTTCCCGGTGCCGCTTTCGCCGGTCAGCAGCACGTCGACGTCGAGCGGCGCGACGAGCGCAACCTCGCGCAGCACCGAAGCGAGCGCCGCGCTTCGCCCGACGATCCCTTCGAGGCGGAGCTTCTCGCGGATCGGCTTGGTCTCGTCGCACGCCTCTCTCTGCAGGTGCCGGACCATGAGACGATCCGCGAACGGCACGACGTGGCGCGCGAACGTCTCGATCTGTCCGCGATGCGCCTCCGAGAACGCACCCGGCGCGAGACGCCGCTGGAGATAGAGAAAGCCGATCGGCGGCGCGCCAAGCGGCGCGCAGAGGACCGCCTGGATGTTCTGGTGGCGCACGCTCTCGCGCAGCCCGAAGCGGCTGTCGGTCAGAGCGGAATTCGTGACGATCGTCTGTCCGGTCTGGACCGCTTCCGCGATGATCCCGCGCGACATCGCCGCGCGCACGCGGTCGATTTCGTTCGCGGAGAAGCCGTGCGCGGCCCACCAGCCCGGCGCGTCTCCTTCCTTGGCCGGACCCGTGAGCTCGAGGTAGCCCTGGTGCGCTCCGAGGATCTCGACGACGAGACGAAGAGTCTCGGCGAGGAACGGCTCGAGCTCGTCGCACGAGCCGAGGTCGAGAAGCCGTCGGTAGAGGTCACGCTCGCGCGAAACCCGCTCGAGATCCGACGGCGCGTCGTTGTCGGCCAGGACTAATCGCCTCCGGCGGCCGTTATCACCGGCGCTGGGGGGCGGCAACTTGGGGTCCACGCGCGTTCTCCGGGGTGGCATCGTTCTCCTTGCACTCCTCGTGCGCGTCGGTCTCGGGTCCGCAGCCACC
>Ga0194128_10009778_pt1 | contig 11613 bp, 13 predicted proteins | sample TA2KigCa65mmetaG_FD_148650 | JGI IMG/M metagenome (GOLD analysis project Ga0194128, IMG submission 148650) | Freshwater microbial communities from Lake Tanganyika, Tanzania - TA2015037 Kigoma Deep Cast 65m | ecosystem: Environmental > Aquatic > Freshwater > Lake | place: Tanzania: Lake...
GACGTTGCAGACGGGGCTGCTTGGGTGGATGATTCGCGCCCCTGGTTCGGAGCGTAGCTCAGCCTGGCTAGAGCACTTGGTTTGGGACCAAGACGTCGCAGGTTCAAATCCTGTCGCTCCGACCATTTTTCCTAAGAAAATCGAAGATTTTGGAAAATCGGACGTGGAGTTCAAAAAGTCAGACACAGATTTGGCACAGAATCCCGCCGAATCTGGACCAAGGAGAGTGAAGTTCCCGCAAGTCATCCGGCATCGCAAAGCGGAGGCGACCATCTATGGAAAGAGCCGCCGATACCCGCGCTACCGATTGGCCTATTACGTGGCGGGCCAGCGCCGGCTTCGGACTTTCGCCGTGTTCAGCGAGGCCAAAGCCGAAGCCGAACGAATCGTCCGCGAATTGGCCGCTGGCTCACAAGCCGCCGGCCTGACCGGAAGCCAATCCCGCGACGCCCTGGCCGCGCTCGAACGTCTCGACGCCTTCCGTCAGGCGACCGGCAAACGCGTTTCGCTCCTGGCGGGCATTTCAGCCTTTTGCGAAGCCGCAACCAAACTCAACGGCATCGCGTTGTCCGAAGCGGTCGAAGGCTATCTCTCCACGGTCGCCAGCGTGAAGCGGAAGGACATTTCGGAAGCGGCCGAGGAATTCATTGAAAGCCGCAGGCACAAGACCGAAGCCAGGGACGGAAAGCGCCCCCAACTTTCTCGCGGCTACGCCTACAACGTGGCCATGTGGCTGCGGGAGTTTGCGCGGACATTCCCCAACACCGCCGTCTGCGACCTGACCAAAGAACTCCTGAACGCCTACATGGGCCAACACACCGAAGTTTCGCCGAAGACCCGCAACGAGCGCCGCAACGTGGTTCGGATGTTCCTGAATTGGTGCGTCCGCCAGGACTACCTGGGACGCCATCACCGACTGCTGGAAGCGGACGGCATGACGCGCGAACAGGCCGATCCTGAAGAGATCGAGTTTTATAGCGCCAAAGAACTTCGGTCGCTGTTGGAAAACGTCGGACAGGACTTGCGACCCATCATCGCTTTGGCTGCTCTGGCCGGAGTGCGTTTACAGGAGGCCATGCGGTTGACCTGGGAAGACATCTGGCGCGTCTCTGGGCACATCGAGGTTTCGGTGACCAAGAGCAAGACGCGGCAACGTCGGTTGGTTACCATCTGTCACGCCTTGGACCAGTGGCTTGCGCCCTACCGCGCTTGCACCGGCCCGCTCTGGATTCAGCACCGCCACACTTACCACCAGCTTTTCGACGAACTCCGTAGCTCATTGAAGATTCCGGCCCGGAGGAACGGCTTGCGTCATGGCTTCTGTTCGTATCACTTCGCCTTGCACGCCAACGAGAATTTGACCGCCGTGCAAGCCGGTAATTCACCCGCGATGATCCACGCGCATTACAAGGGACTCGCGACGAAAGCCGAGGCGGAAGAGTGGTTCAACGTCGCGCCCGCGAAGGCGGACAACGTGATTGCGCTCGATCCGGCGGCAACGAAGTGAGGCCAAGCCCTATGGATGCCCCGTTCTACTTCATCGGCTGGCGCCGGGTCATCTACTGCGATTTGCTGGACGCGGAACGGTTCGCTTGTGACGGACGGCCCGTGACGTTCAAAAGCGTTGTTCCCGTGCTGAGCTTCAAGAGCGTGAGCAAAGTCAGCGTGTTGGATCACTCCGCATTCAGCACCGCTGCCATGCCGCCCAAAGCGCGGCCCATCATTGTCTGATCCCATGAGCGCCGACAAAAGGAAGAGAAGGAACAAGGTAGGCACGGCTCCGAAACTTGAACGCTGCGAATGCGAGCTTCCCCCGCCGTTGGAACTAGCCAAGCTTGCCGCAGTCCTTCATCGGAACGATTACTACTTTGATCACGCCATCCAAAAGGCCGCGCAACTCTATCGAAAGGCCGTTCAGTTCCACGAAAAATTCGCGAAGGCGACTGCGAAAGGAAAAACCGTCATGTTGGCAGATTGGGATACGGAGCTGGCTGAGATTGTGGCCGATGAGTTTTTCCCCTGGAGAAGGGTCATTCCCAATCCAGAGCACGGGCATCCCGCAACGCTCAATGAATTCTTGCGCCGGGTAGTAAAAGCGAAAACACCCGCAGACAGCGAAAAGAACCTACGCGATTATTTCCGCAGTCAATGCCCCCCAGGGCACGACGATTTGGATTTTGCCGCGCAATGGCTCGCAAAACTGAAAGAGGACGGCTTGGATGATGAACAGTGGTATGGCCTGGGTTCCTCTTACCTGAGTTGGCGGAAAGACCACGTATCGGAGCAAAACCGCAAGAACCGCCAAGGAAAACGTAAGAAACCCGCTGACGAAAAATAGGGTTTGATTCGGGTTTCGGTCTCTTCTCGACTGCTTTTCCTTTTTTGACCCGCTGATTTCGTTTTTCCACCCCGCGAATTCGTTTTTTAGCTCCCTGAATTCGTTCTACTCGTCACCCCAAGAGCTGCAAAAGTGCGTGATGCCCCACGTGTAGCGTAGGGTTATGCAAACGCACGTAACTGCCGGGTCGGACAGCGGCCCAGAAATCATCGACGAGTCAACCCTCCGAGAAACCCTGCTGCCCGCCAGCGCGCGCTCACTCAGGAATTGGAGGGATAAGGGAATCTTGCCTTACATTCGTCTGCCAGGGAGCAGACGGATTTTCTACCATCGCAAGAGCGTACTCGACGCTCTTGTCAGACTTCAGAAGGGAGGCGTCTAATGACCGCTGACCAAGAAGTACAGCCCGCGCCCTGCCAGGCCACGGGGGATAACCAACTCCAGGATGCTAAGGTAGCATCCCAGCCTGGCATTGCAAGGTTTTTTCCCCCGCGCAAAGGAAGGAATTTCTATGAATGAGCGTGAGATACAGGATGGCCCCTGGATGTGGCAGCACAAAGACGCGTTCTGGCGGATCAACCAGGGTTTGGAGCGCGGCTCCGCAGCATCGGCGAAACTGGTTTACGTTGCCCTAACCTGGATTGCCAGTGACGAGCAATCGGAAACGTTTAGCAAGCCAATCAACTACATCGCGGACCTGGCGTCGCTCGGGCGGCGAACAGTCGAGAAGCGACTGGCCGACCTTGAGCGTTTAGGTTTCGTTTTGATCGAGCGAAAGAAGCTCGAGGGAACCAAAGGCAACGATCTAAATACCTACACCCTTGCGAAATTAATGCGTAAGGGCCTTGCGCAATTAATGCGTAAGCCTTGCGCAAGTGAAGAGCCTCTTCACTTGCGTAGTTCTTTAAGAAATCAAAGAACTATAAGAATTGAAGAAGAAGGGAAGGAACACCCCCCCCCTCTCGCTCCGGAGGGTTTGTCTTCCTTAATCGATTCTGAGCAGATCGAGAAAAGGGCCAAGAAAGACGATAAACCTCGGCCTGTAACAATCCCTAGCAATCTCCCGACCGACGAGGAGGCGGACAAATGGCTCGCCCAGGAGAAGGAAAGAGGCGCGGATTGGACAACGGCGGAGATGAAGAAGGCACTGTTAAGCCTGCGGGCTGGCGGCGGCAGGTGGGGGAAGCACCCGATCATCGACTGGCAATCCTGCCTGAGTCTGCGGATGCAAGCACAACGCGAGGACGCCGAAGCCAAACTGAAACAGACACGCCCCGATCACTCAAAGGGACGGTCTAAGTCTGAGTCTTCTAACCTCCCGACCGATGAAGAGGCGGCCCAGTGGCTATCCCAGGCCAGGGAGAACGGGGCGGACTATACCGCGGCGGAGATGAAGAGCGCCCTGTTGAGTCTCCGAGCCAACGGGGGCATGTGGGGGAAGAATCCAATCGTGGATTGGCGGTCAGGGCTGGAGCGTCAGATACAGTTCGACAGGCGAACCGGAGGAACCAAAGGCCCCGTAGTGCCAGCCCGGCCCGATCACAGCAAGGGCTTTTGATGAAGACAAATTCACTGGTTATTTTCACCAAGGCCGCGCTGATGCTGGCCGAAGCGGACACGATCCAAAAGGCAAAGGAACTCAAAAGCCTGGCACTCACCGCCGCCGAGTGGGCAAAGCGGAAGGACATGGGCGAGGAAGCCATCCAGCATTGCCGGTCGTACGCCCTGGAAGCCGAGCGCAAGATGGGTCAGATGCTCCGGGAGACGGAGAGGGCGAACGCTGCCAGGGACAAGAAGAAAGCGGAATGCCCACAGGGTATTCCGCCCACATTGAAAGAGCTTGGTCTCAGTCCGAAAGAGTCTGCGGAGGCACAACTGCTGGCGGAACTACCCGCCGATGACTTCGAGGAGATCAAGGCTGGAAAGAAAACCAGAGCGAAGGCGAAGAAGGAACGCCAGCAAAGCGCCAATGAACTGACATGAACCGCCAGCAAAATTGTTACTCCTGTAAGTCGCCCATAGATGAAGCAACGGGGACCTGCGCCTGCCCAGGAGGGCGTAGTCGCAAAAAGTGCCAAATCTGCGGCGAATGGGTTTACTCCGGCGCCATCTGGACTGAGCATTTCCATTCGCATGAATGGACTCGTCGCCGTCGCGAACGACGCGAACGACGGGAACAAGCGCGCCAAAAGATTTGTCCGGTCTGCAATACCGCATTTCGCGCAAACCGCTGTGACGGCCAGTTCTGTTCAAATGCCTGCCGTCAAAAAGCCTACCGCGCTCGCGTTACGGCCTCTGGCGGTTCAGGTTTGCCACCGCCAGTAAGCGTAACGGCGGTTGAACTTCACGTTACGGCTGTTGGCGCTTCCACAGCGGAAGCTCCGATAACTGTAACAATCCCATGACCCGACCGCCGCAACCCGACACGTTCACCCTGACGCTGCGCGCTCTTCCGGGTTGGCCGACGCGATTCAATGCCAGGCCGCCGGAGCAACGGCTGCGTGCGGCACTCAAGCGCCTGCTGCGCGATCACGGCTTGCGTTGCGAGTCTTTCGAGCCGGCCAAAGGCGCGAATCCCCAAACCGCAGACTCATGAAAACCACACTGACAGCCTCCGAGCGGAAAAACTTCAATCACGTGATTGGTGATTCAGACCTTTGCGCCTGGCGTCCCGTGTCCGGCGTTGTGTGGGTTCAGACCCGCAACCCCAAACACGCGGTGCGGCTCGCCCAACGAAGGGATTCCCATCTGGTAGTGCGCGGCATGGGAGGCGGCTACCTCAAGACGTTCGAGTTCACGGGTAAGACATTGGCTTGGGCTTGGCGATTGATCCGGCGGTACAAGGCGAGTCAGACTCCCGCGTTGGCGAGTACCGGTACGGGGGTGAAACTTGAGAACTTGGCCACGGCATGAGCTATGTCTGTCGCCAAGGTCAACAGCGACCTACCGGCAAAAGGCGTTTCCCGTGGCGATCTGCTTCCCCGGGTAGGGTCAGCACACCGGCGAGCGGCCATCGGCGTGTCCTGGGGCATTGTGAATAACTTCTACGTGCATCCGGTAGCGGTTCCTGCTACCAACGTCCTGAAGGATCTGCACCAAGGCAAGGTTTCAACCAATTTGGACCGGCTCGGCACGCTTCTTCAGCGCGGATCTCCTACCGCCTCCTCCTTGGCGTGCCAGCCGGTCCTTTCGTCCAGTGGGACAAACAACACACCGGACTCCGAGACATCGGCCTGTCCTAGGGCAAACTAGAGCGGTCCCCTTGAGCCGCTTCGACCCCATAGCGCCGCTCGATCTCCGGGAGATGCGCAGCCATGCACAAGGTTACCACTTCTCCATCGTTCAGCCTGACCGCTTGCTTCACCCCCTCGATCCTGGCATACAACACCTGGGAAACCGTCACCGTGATTTTCTTGAGTCCCCGCCTCTTCTTTTCGACGCTGTTCATGCGGGTATTTCTCCGACGGACGCTTGATTGGCACATGATGGATCGGGTGAACGGGACTCGGAAATCCATGCCCGCGTCAGGATCAAGTCTCGGAACAGGCCGACCACCAAATGCCAGGGAATCGACGCAGGATATCACTGTGTTGACCGTGAAATCGCGACCCGTTCACCCTCGTCCGGAATCCCAGGAAATGCGTGCGATTTCGGTTCCGGGCCTCGATCAGCTTCGGATCGTGGGGGTAGAGCGGAAATGACCCCACGACTGCCGGTTGTTTCGATAACGGAATCACGGCGGCACCATACGATAAAACCGGCGTTCGGAGCTTTCGAAATCAGAGTCCACGAAGCGGATCGTTGAAAGCCAGTTGGTCACCAAGCTATGGTTTGTCCAGGCTGCCGGAGACAGATCAGTTGCTCTCTGGAGCCGGTAAACTTGCCCCACGATCCCCTTGACATCGAAGCTGAATTCCCCGCTGGAATATGCCGCCCTATCAATGGAAGCCGTCGGGCGGAGCATTCCAGATTGGATAATAGTCGAGCCTCCCACAGCGATGAAACTCTCGTCTCCATACGCCACACCTTCGAGCACTTGGAAAGCGCCGGGGCGATCCACCCAGTTGGTCCCATCCTTGGATGTCATGACAAATCCTTTTGACTGCACGCCTACCAAGCCCACTGCGACGAAGTGCCCAGCGCCAAAACACATGTCCAACACGGTGCGGTTCATCAATGTTTGCGTCTTGGACCAGTTCAGGCCGTCCGAAGAGGCATAAAAGTATCCTCTTTGGTTGCTCTCCACCACATAAGCGGAAAACACACCGTTGCCGTAAGCGGTGCTATTCACCAAATTCATTAGGCCGGGCGAGAGGCTGGGAAGCGCATGCTCGTTCCACGTGAAGCTGTCGCTTGAAGTGAGGATGAGTCCGCTGTTTCTCCCAACAACAAATTTGCCGTTGCCATACACGATATCGAAGAACGACTGGGATGTGCCGGAATCTTGCCTGGTCCAGTTCACGCCATCGGGTGAGGAATAGATAAATCCCCCAGCGGCCACTGCGACGAAAAGCCCCTGACCATACGTGCTCGCCGAAAAATCGAATGGTTCATCTGGAAGGGCCGGGCTTCTTTTCCAACTTAACCCGTCCCTCGAAGTGAAGATCGCCCCGCGTTGGCCAACTGCCACAAACTGGCCACCACCATAGGTCACTGCCGACATGCGGATATCAAACGGCACACCAGGAACATTTGTATGCTTCCAGTTTATGCCGTTCGTCGAATTGAGAATATTGAGGCCCTGCTGAATTCCTGCAGTGCCACCGACACCCACAAAAACTCCGTTCCCGAACGCAACAGCTCTTGCACCCTGTATGCTTGAACGCTGCTCCCAAATATGACCATCCTTCGAGGCGGCAAGAGTTCCTCTCTGGCCGACCGCAACGAATTCGCCCGACCCGTGGGTCACTGCGTTGAGAATCTGACTGCTCCAGATGTCGATCTCCTCGGATTGCCATGTCATTCCATCGGACGAAGTCATGATCGCCCACGTGCGATTGCTGATCGGGATACGCAGCGCAACAAACGTTCCGTTCCCGAAGGCCACATTGAGGAAATTCTGCACCGTACCTGAACTCCGCTTCGTCCATAGTGCGGCATCAGTCGAGGTGAGGATGACTCCATTGTTTCCAACCGCGACAAATGTTCCGTTACCGAAAGTGACCCCTCGCAGCAAGTTCGTAGAGCCGCTGGCCTGAGCTTCCCAGGAAACCGCATCTCGCGAGGTCAGAATCGTGCTTGGAGCCGTGAGACTCTGGCCGCCTACCGCTACAAGCACGCCATTGCCGCCGGCAACGCCGTAAAGCGTTGCCGCCGTGCCTACCGTCTTCGCGGTCCACGACTCCGCATCCACCGAATTCAGCACCGTCCCTCCGTCTCCAACAGCGACGAAGCCGCCATTGAAAAAAGTTACGTCCCGCAGGTTAGCTTTGGCGGCAGCCTTTTCTTGGTCCCACCAATAGCCGTTGGTAGATTTCAAGATCGTGCCCGCTTCCCCAACGACCGCAAAAATGCCCCCTCCGTATGCGACACTGTGCAACCGATTGCTTGTCCCGGAAACAACGCTTGCCCAATACTCACCGTCTTGCGAAATGCGGATAGCGCCGGAATCACCCACGGCTACATAAATGTTCCCCGAAAAGACAACGCCATTGAAGGTGACTCCCGTGACAGGATCATTCTGGTCGCTTTGAAGAACCGGTTTCCTTACTATCCAAACATCGAGGGGATCGCCAATTAGAGCACTCTGTAGCAAGAAAAACGACAACAAAACGTAAGCCTGCGTCCTGATTCTAACGTCTCCTGGTGATTTCACGCTCAAGCCTTTCCTTCATCTGGTTCGCTGATTCGGTCCTGCTCCGAGGAACTGATGTCCGTCCGAACTCAGGCGGCTGAGTTGAAACAAAGAGGGGCGCACTTACTTGCGCCCCGCAACAGGCACGTGGATGCCCTCGAAGGAACGCTTTCGGCGCACCCCTGAGCGGGGCGCGCTTCCAGCGCCGTCCTTCGATTCGAAATTTCCACGTTTCGTTGCGGACAGCAGCCGAAGCTACGTCAAACTTGTCTGAAGTCGTTCACATAGAAATCCGGATTAGCCGTTGGTAATCCGATTCAGCCGCTTAAACAAGGCTGTTTTATTCATGCTGCTGGGAATCCTCCGCGTCGGTGGAAAATCGCCATTCGTGCGACTCCACGCGCATCGACACTTCTGAACCATCCAGCATCGGCGCGTACAAGGTCAGCGACCCGTCCGATTCCGTCCGCCCGTTCAAATTAAGCGCGGCACTCGCGGCATCCGCCAGCGAACCACACTGAGCCAGTTCCCGGCATTTCCTTGACCACCGGTCTGCGACTTCAGCCGTCACGGTAGCTTTCTTGGGACTATTCGCCTGGACGATCCCTTTCAACTGCGCGACCCACCTTTCCAGAGCCGCAATCGCCATCGCCTGTTCCGCCGGCGTTTTCTTTTTGAACTCGTCCAGGTAATCGTCGGTCTTCCCCTTTTCCTCGCTCTTGCGCCAGGTAATGATGTTTGCCAGGGGATACCTCCAGAGTTTCTCCCGCCAATCATCGTAGGGAAGCCGTCCCGTCGGCCAGTCTTGAATGATCCCTTCCATCATTCGCACCGCCATGCCCGCAACGCCTCGCAACTTCCTGCGCCCGCTCTCCCAACTCCGAACCACTTCTGCCGACGTTCCAACCATCGCGCCAATCTCCGCCTGCGTGTAGCTCCGTCGCAATCGCAACAGAGCTTTGAGCGCGGCATCTCCGCAAATCCCGTCCCGCGCGCCACGGGACAAAAAGCTCAGCAATAGACAGCTCAAATGCGGGAAGCGCCGGCCTTGGAAATTTCTGCCGTTCAAAGTCATCGCTGAGCGAACCATAACACAGTTGCGGAACGCACGCCAGACAAGCCGCACACGCGCACAACAGGGATGCAGGCGGCACGCGAAGCCCGGCCAGCGGAAGCTCCCACCCGTGAGGCCCGGACTTTCCATCGAACAAAAGGAGACGATTTGTCGGTCGTGCCCAACGCAGTGGTTTCATTCGTAGAAAGGCACTGGTAGCGAGAATTCCTGGGGCATCGAGAATACCCGCCAGCTTGTCCAAGTGGCTGGCGAGTACGCTCCTTCCCGTCTTCCTCACCTTCAGACAAATGCCTTAATCCTGCTCGCAACGCCCATGCCGCCCTCGCGTGGGCGCGAGGCTGGCTGCACTGGCTGCACCCAGGCCGTTGCATTTGAGGGGAAGAGCGATAAAATCCTCCTCCAATAGCGATGTTCAAGAGAAGCAACTTAGAGGAATGCTGGAGCGTTTCAAGGTGCGCTGGTGATTGATGCAAGCGTCAAATGTAAATAACGTGCGTTGGCTTAATCTTTCTCGGCACTGCTGAGGACCATGAACCGGTATGACGCGCTTGTGTCCAAATTCCGTCAGTGATCGAGCTGGCTGCGACGTGGCCCGAGACGGCTCCAATACTGCGTCATCAGGTTGCTACCGCGCCGACATCACGGCGGGGTCATTGAAGATCGCGGAAAGCAGACTGATCGCCGATTTGCTGCTGCTCGGTGTGGACGAAGTCGGGTGGACGCAGGCGATCATCAAGGACAACGTCTTGAAGGCGAAGAACCCGGCAACCGCCATCCGCTTGGCAAGGCTAGTTCGACAGAGATTGGAGACCATGACTCCCGAACTCTGGCGGATGGTTCGGAACGGCACAGGCATCGTCGCGACGCATGCGCTACTGGCGTCCGCAGTTAAACACAGCCACCTCCTGGGTGACTTCCTCGATCTTGTGGTCAGAGACGAGTACAGGCGCTTCCGTAAAGCCTTGGCGAAGAAATTGTGGATTGATTACTTGGAGGACTGCCGGGGACGCGATCCCCGGATGCCCCAGTGGCACGAGTCCACGATCAAGCGGATGGGATCGTCCGTGTTCCAAGTCCTGGCCCAAGCCGCATACATCAAGGACACCCGGACGATGCTGCTCCAGCGGGCGCACATCACCGCCGAGGTCATCGGCTACCTGGAACGAAACCACGAGGACTACGTCCTCCGCTGCATCACCGTAGGCACATGAGCGACCAACTCACAGAGCGTTTGAACCGCATCCTGCCCAAGCTCATCTCCGACGAGTTGCTGAGCGGCAGCGGCCTCGGTAACGAAATCGGGTTCTACGTGTTCGACTATCCCGCCGAGGATGAATTGCGGGTCCGCGAGCACATCCAGTTCCTCCTGGACCATCTACCCAAGTCCAAGCCGGGCCTCCGAGTCAAACATGTAAACCTTTTCGATCTGGTCATTGACTACTTGAAGTCCCGCAACTTGCTGGATCGCGCCCTCCAGATGCAGCGCACCCAGGGCGACGAAGCCGTGTTCAAGGCGCTGAGCGCCCCGCTGCACGAATCGCGGCTGGCCCAGGTCTTCGCGGACGCAGCCCAGCCCGGCCAGCATGACCTGGTGCTCGTGTCGGGGGTCGGCAGCGTCTGGCCGCTGCTCCGGTCGCACGCGCTGTTGAACAATCTCCATCCGGTGATGGGCAGCACCCCGCTGGTCATGTTTTACCCCGGCAAATACGACCAGCTCACCCTTCAACTGTTCGGGATTCTTGCGAGCAAGAACTACTACCGGGCCTTCAAACTCGTGCCATGATTTCGAGGAGCCAACCATGAGGATCAAAGAACTATTCACCCGCGACATCAACCGCCCCATCAACGGGGTCGTGAAGGCCGAGCAGCTCGACGACGCCGTGGTCTGGCAGGAACTCGACGAGTTCGTCGTCACGAAGGAGCTGGATCAACACATTCGCCGGTTTTTTACGACCTACACCGAGGCCCTCGACCATCAGCACGATCCCACCATCTCCGGCAAGATCGGCGTTTGGATGTCAGGCTTCTTTGGCAGCGGCAAATCGCATTTCTTGAAGGTGCTGTCCTACATCTTGGGCAACCGGCAGCTCAAGGCCAACGGCCAGTCCCGGCAGACGGTCGAGTTTTTCGAGACGAAGATTCACGACGCCATGCTCTACGGCGACATCAAGCGTGCCGTCGCCGCCACGACCGACGTAATCCTTTTCAATATCGACTCCAAGGCCGACAACCGCTCTGGCCGGGACGCGATTCTCACGGTGTTCCTCCGCGTGTTCAACGAGATGCTGGGCTACAGCGGCGACCACCCCTGGATCGCGCACATGGAGCGTTACCTGGCCAGCAAGCACAGGCTCGACACCTTCCATGCCGCCTACGAACTCGCAGCCGGTCACAAATGGGTGGACG
>Ga0194128_10009779_pt1 | contig 11611 bp, 7 predicted proteins | sample TA2KigCa65mmetaG_FD_148650 | JGI IMG/M metagenome (GOLD analysis project Ga0194128, IMG submission 148650) | Freshwater microbial communities from Lake Tanganyika, Tanzania - TA2015037 Kigoma Deep Cast 65m | ecosystem: Environmental > Aquatic > Freshwater > Lake | place: Tanzania: Lake...
CATCGATCCCGGAGTGACGCAGGCACAGTTGCGCGCGGCGACCCTTGAACTCCTCGAGCGGAACCTCCCGCTGATCGGACCGGAGGAGGATTACTGGATCGTCCACAACCTCTCGCGTGGTCTGACGAAGCCCGGGCCGAATCCCGCGCAGCGGAATCCGGCGACGATCATGATCTTCAACAGCCCGATGGATCTCCGCGGTTGGGCGCGGTACTATTCGCAGGGCTGTCATGCCGTGACCTCGTTCAGCCGCGCGATCCCGGCGCAGTCGCTCGATGCGCGCATCAAGAACCGCAGCCGCCTCTTCTACACGCTGGCGGATCAGGAGGCGCGCCTTGTCGATCCCGACGCGCAAGTCGTCATCCTCGACATCAACGGCAACGTCTCGGAGAACAAGGGTGGCAACATCTTCGTGGTGAATGGCGGTCGCCTGCGGACGCCGGCGGCGGACAACTGTCTTGCCGGGATCAGCCGGCAGACCGTGCTGGAGCTCGCGGAGGAGGTGGGCATTCCCACGGTGGAGACGCACCTGCAGAACTACGATTTGGCGACGGCGGATGAAGTTTTCTTCACCAGCACGCCCTACTGCATCATGCCGGCGACGCGCTTCAACGGTCTGACGGTGGGCGACGGACGGGTGGGCCCGGTGACCCGCCGCCTGCTGGACGCGTGGAGTCGCCGGGCTGGTCTGGACATCGCCGCGCAGGCGGAAGCGCAGTTGCGCGCCGGCTGAGCCGCTCGGGTGTCCCGTCCACCGCCGCGTCCTCCGGAGGCCCACGGGGCTCGCGGACCGGCGCCGCGGACGATGTTTTTGAGGGTTGCGCCCGCCGGGAGCGTGGGCGCGAATGGCGGGCCATGGTGTTTGATACCGCCACCCTCAATCGTGCGGCCCGGGTGCTGCGATCGGTGTCGCCGGAGTTGCCGGCCGACGCGGCGCTGCGGCGCGAGCTGGCGGCGCAGCGGGCGCTCTCCGGTGCCGCCAAGCAGGCGGTGGTGCGGGCGGTCTTCGCCTACTTCCGCTGGCGAGGCTGGCTGGAGCCGAAGGACTCGGTGCAACGCCAACTCGACGCGGCGCTCACGCTGCAGCGGCGGTTCGACACGCGCCCGGAGTCCTTCAAGGCCGAGACCCTTGCCGCGCGGGCGGTCCCGGCGTGGCTCCGTGACGAAATGGAACTCCCTCCCGAAACGCTGTGCGCGTGGCAGCAGGAGCCCGTGTTGTGGCTGCGGGCGCGGCCCGGCACCGCGGTCTCCCTGGCGCGCGAACTTGGCCATTGCCGCGAGCCGCAGGCCCTGCCCACGTTCGCGCAGCCCTGGTCCGCGTTGCAGTACGAAGGTGTGACGGATCTCTACCGCACCGACGCGTTTCAGCGTGGCGCCTTCGAAATCCAGGATCTCGCCTCCCAGTGGGTCGGTCACGCCTGTGCACCGAAGGCCGGGGAGACGTGGTGGGATGCCTGTGCGGGTGAGGGCGGAAAGACCCTGCACCTCTCCGAGTTGATGGAGAACAAGGGGCTCATCTGGGCGAGCGACCGGTCCCTGCGCCGACTTGAGACCCTGCGCCAGCGGTGCGCGCGGGCGAGCCGCTTCAACGTCCGGACGGCCCGCTGGGACAGCGGCGAACGCCTGCCGACGCGCACGCGCTTCGACGGCGTGCTCGTCGATGCCCCGTGCATCGGCGTGGGGACGTGGCAGCGCAATCCCCATGCGCGCTGGACCACGCGGGTGGAGGATGTGAATGAACTTGCGGAGATCCAGACCCGCCTCCTCACGCACGCGGCGACGGCGGTGAAGCCCGGCGGTCGTTTGGTGTATGCGGTGTGCACCCTGACCCGTCGCGAAACGAGCGGCGTGGCGGAGGCGTTCTCGGCGGCGCATCCGGATTTCGTTCCCGACGTGTCCTGGCCCGGGAAGCCGGCCGGAATCGTGACCCTCTGGCCGCACGAGTGGCGGAGCAACGGCATGGCGGTGGCGGTCTGGCGCCGGCGTTGATGCCCGACGAACGTCGTCATGGCTGATTCACGCCAGCGCGGATCGGGCCGGATCACGGCGGCGACCGTCCGCGCGGACTTCAACGATCCCGTGGCGGTGGTCCACTACGCGGGCGCGGCGCATCGGCTCGGGCTGTGGGCGTCGGAGCGCCAGCTCATTGAGCGAGCCTTTCCGGACCGCGGCGCGCGGTTGCTGGAACTTGGCTGCGGGGCGGGCCGGGTGACGCTGGGATTGTGGGAACTCGGCTACCGCTCCCTTACGGCGATCGATTTCGCCGCCGAACTCGTCGCCCAGGCCCAGGCGCTGGTGACGGAACGCGGAGCGACGGGGATCGACGTGTTCCGTGCCGACGCGACCCGGATGCCGCTGGCGGCGATTGATGACCCGGCGGCGCGGGTGCGCTGCCGCCGCGTGGAGCGCTTCGACGGCGCGCTTTTCATGTTCAACGGCCTGATGCAGATCCCGGGCCGGTCGCGGCGCCGCCGCGCGCTGCGGGAGATCCACCGCCTCGTGCGCCCCGACGCGCCGCTGCTCTTCACGACGCATGATCGGGAGGACTCGCGCGAGGAGCGGCTCCTCTGGAAACTCGAGGCCCGGCGGTGGGAGCGCGGCGAGCAGGGGCCCCGGTTGGTCGACTTCGGAGACCGCTACTTCGAGGACGAGGCGGGGCGCACGTTCATGCACCTCCCGACCCGCGACGAGATTCTCGAGGACCTGGAGGCGACGGGATGGCGGAGCGAGTACGACCTCATGCGCCGGCACGTCGCCCGCGAGTCGGCGGCGGTGCGCGATTTTTCCGACGAGTGCCGGTTCTGGCTCGTCCGAGCCCAGCCCCGGCGGGAGTCCGGGCGTCGTGCCCGCTAGCGTTCGCCGCGCTTGGGCCAGCGGCGGACTTCCTTCAGGCTGAGAGTCTTCGCCTCGACCTCGACGCCGAGTACGGCGGGGTGAGCCCGCAGCCGCTGGAACTCGGAACCCGAAACCTTCCAACCGAGGGCGCTGCTGATTTCCGCCACCGGGGCGAAGCGTTCGCCGACGGCCATCGCGAGCTCCGTGCGGGTATCGCCGACGTGGGCATTGAGCGAGGCGTGCAGCGCGGTCATGAAGTCGCCCGCCTCGTCGTGGCGCGAATCGATCAGCCACGTCACGCGGCGGATGGACTGCGCCGTGTGGGCGTCGAGCGGGTAGCACTCCTTGACGTTGATGCGCGCGCCGTCGTCGCCCTTCAGGATGGTGCCGAGCACCGCGACGACGGCGTTCTCGGTCAGCAGATGCCCGTAGCTCGCGTAGGCATCCGCGAACATGTTGAGCGGCAGTGTCGCCTGCTTGGTGGCGAGAGTGAAGGCCATCCACGGCCGATTGTCCTTCTTCGACAGTTTCTTCGCGAGGTTGCCGACGACGCCGCAGAGCCGGAATTCGGTGCGGTCCGCCTGCGCGAGCAATTCGCCCGGGGCGAACGTATCGAGCGCATCGCACAAGCCGGCATAGGCGTTGAGCGGGTGGCCGGACAGGTAGAAGCCGAGCAACTCCTTCTCGAACTGCAGTCGCTCCGAGGCGGAGAACTCGTCGGTCGAGTCGGTCGCGGCGGCGGACGGAGCGGAACGCCCACCGCCGGGGGCAGGGGGCGTGCGGCCGCTGCCGCCGGACGTTGACCGCTTGGGTGCGGGGGCGGGCTCGGCGAGGAGATCGAGGAACGTGTTTTGGCCGGCCGCGCGGTCGCGGGCTTGGGACGAGGCGGCGGCGAGGGCGGCGTCGATCCCGTCGAAGAGCCGCTTGCGCGAGGCCCCCGAAAAGTCAAAGGCGCCGGTCTTCACAAGATGCTCGAGCACCCGCTTGTTCAGCGCCTTGGCATCGACCCGCTGGATGAAGTCGTCGAAGTCGCGGAACGGCCCGCCCCGCTCGCGCTCGGCGAGGATGCGCTGGGCGGCGGCCTCGCCCACGCCCTTGATGCCGGCGAGACCGAAGCGGATCGCGCGGGCGCCGCCGGCGACGAGCGGCGTGAAGGTCTCTCGGCTCTCGTTCACGTCCGGTCCGAGCACGGTGAGCCCCATCGCCTCGCATTCCGCGATGAAGTGAGCGAGCTTCTCCGCGTTGCCGAGCTCGGAGGTCAGGACTGCGGCCATGAACTCCACCGGGTAGTTGGCCTTCAGATACGCCGTCTGGTAGCTGACCAGCGCGTAGGCGGCGGAGTGGGACTTGTTGAAACCGTAGCTCGCGAACTTGTTGAGCAGGTCGAAGATTTCGTTGGCGCGCCGCTCGTCGAGGCTGTGGAGGCGGCGGGCGCCCTCGACGAACTTGACGCGCTCCTTCGCCATGGCGTCGGCGTCCTTCTTGCCCATCGCGCGCCGCAGCATGTCGGCGCCGCCGAGCGTGTAGCCCGCGATGATCCGGGCGCACTCCATCACCTGCTCCTGGTAGACGATGATCCCGTAGGTCTCGCGGAGGACCGTTTCGAGGAGCGGGTGGGGGTAGGCGATCGCGGATGGGTCCCGCTTGCCGCGCGCGTAGTCGGGGATGAAGGCCATCGGGCCCGGCCGGTAGAGCGCGCCGACCGCGTTGATGTCGTCGATGTGGGAAATGCCGACGAGCTTGGCGGCGTTCTGCATGCCGCCGGATTCGAGCTGGAAGACGCCGATCGTCCGGCCGGAGTTGAGCAGCGTGAAGGTCGGAGCGTCGTCGAGCGGGATCGTCTCGATGTCGAACTTCGGGTCGGAGGAGCGGTGGACGTTGGTTACGGCGTCGGCGATGACGGTGAGCGTCTTCAGGCCGAGGAAGTCCATCTTGAGCAGCCCGAGCTTGCCGACCGCGTTCATGTCGAACTGCACGGTGACGTCGTCCTCCTGCAGCGTGAGCGGGACGAACTCATCGAGCGGTTGGTCGGTGATGATGATGCCGGCGGCGTGCTTGCCGGTGTTGCGGACCATGCCCTCGAGGACGCGGGCGGACTCGACGATCCGCTTGGCGACGGGGTTCCGGTCGATCTCGGAGCGCAGCTCGGCGCTCTTGGTGATCGCATCCTCAAGCGAGATGTTGAGCTCGTCGGGGATCATCTTCGCCAGCCGGTCGGCCTCGGCGAACGGCAGATCGTTCACCCGGGCGACGTCACGGATGACCATCTTGGCGCCGAGGGTGCCGTAGGTGATGATGTTGGCGACGCAGTCGTTGCCGTATTTCTGGCGGACGTAGGAGATGACCTCACCGCGGCGGCGCATGCAGAAGTCGATGTCGAAGTCGGGCGGCGACACGCGCTCCGGATTGAGGAAGCGCTCGAACAGCAATCCGAAGCGGATGGGGTCGATGTTGGTGATCCCGAGGAGGTACGCGACGAGGCAGCCGGCGCCGGAGCCGCGGCCCGGGCCCACGGGGATGCCCTGCTGTTTCGCCCACGCGATGAAATCCCAGACGACGAGGAAGTAATCGACGAAGCCGGTGACTTGGATGATGGCGAGCTCGTAGCCCATGCGGACCGCGAGCAACTCCTCGGGGGCGAGCTGCGAATAATCGGGCGGGGACGGCCTTTGTCCGGGGGCCAGCTGCGTCAGACGGGCGAGGCGTTCGGCGACGATGGGACGCTCCGCGATGGCTCGAAAATCGTGGCCATAGCGACGTTGCAGACCCTCGCAGCACAAATGGTGCAGGTAACCCGACCGGTCGAAGCGCGCGGAGATCTCGGGCGTGAGAGGATATTTCGGGTAGCGCTCGGAACCCTTCGGGAACGGGATCGACAGGTCGCACATCTCGGCGACGGCGAGCGTATTGGTGAGAGACTCCGGGATCTCGGCGAAGAGCCGCGCCATCTCGGCGGCGCTCTTGAGGTAGAACTGCGTCCCGGAGAAGCGCATCCGGTTCGCGTCGGCGATCTTCGCGCCGGTCTGGATGCAGATCAGTGCATCATGCGGCTCGGCGTCCTCGTGCCGCACGTAATGCACGTCGTTCGTGCAGATCACCTGGAGCTGGAACTCCTCAGCCAGTTTCAGCAGCCCCGGGATGATCTGGCGCTGTTCCGGGATGCCATGGTCCTGAATCTCGACGAAGTAGTTTTCGCGGCCGAAGATGTCGATGTAGCGGGCGATCGCCTTGCGGGCATCCTCGAAGCGATTGTGGAGCAGATGCTGCGGCACCAGCGCGGCGAGGCAGCCGGTGAACCCGATCAGCCCGCCGGCGTACTTCGCCAGCGTCTCGAAGTCGGCTCGCGGCTTGTAGTAGAAGCCTCGCAGGTGGGAGTCCGACACCAGTTTCAGCAGATTCTGGTAGCCTTGGAGATTCCGGGCGAGGAGGCCGAGGTGGTAGTAGCTCTTCCCATCCTCCGCGCGCCCCTGCTTGTCGAGGCGCGACGTCTCGGTGATGTAAATCTCGCAACCGATTAGCGGTTTGATCCCCTTGGCTTTCGCGGCGTTGTAGAACTCAATGGCACCGAACATGTTGCCATGGTCGGTGAGGGCGATCGCCTTCATGCCGAGGGCGGCGGCGCGGTCCATCAGCCGATCCATGCGGCAGGCTCCGTCGAGGAGGCTGTAGTCGCTATGGACGTGGAGATGGACGAAGTCGGAGGCGGCGGACGACACGGTGGCTAGGCAAGACGGGAGTGGGGAGCGGGCAAGCGTGGAGTTTCGCGTGGGGGGCTGGAAAAAAGCCGTTGACGTGGCCCGGGGGGTTTGGCCTCATCGCGGTTTTTCCCACGGCCTTCTGGCCGCCTCAAACCCGAGCCATGTCCATCGAAATCAAGATTCGCAAGAACGAGCCCATCGACCGTGCCATCCGCCGGATGAAGAAGAAGCTCGATCGCGAGAACATCATCAAGGGCACCCGCGCGAAGCGCTACTACGAGAAGCCCTGTGAGAAGCGTCGCCGCAAGGAGAAGGTACAGGCCTTCACCGCGATGCTGCGCCGTCGTTACGCGGACTGAGCCCGCTCGAAGGCCTTCGGGCCGGGTGACACTTTCACCGCCGCTCCCTTCCGGAGCGGCGGTTTTTTTTGCGCCGCGTTCGCGCCGCAAGGAAGCAACGGGCGGGTCAGGTCACGCCAAGTCCGTGGAGGCCGCGTCGTCATTCCCGGAAGATCGCATCGCGGCCCCTCCCGCCGACGAAGGATCACGTCGCCGTCCGCTTACGCTGCCGACTTACGCCTCCGGCGGATCGGACGGACCACGCTGCGAGAGAGTCCGGATCAGTTCGCGGATCTCGCTTCCCGCCTTGCGGCCGATGTAGACGACAAGGAAGGCGTACCACGCGATGCTGGCCACGATCAGTCCGGCCCAGAGATACGAGGCGGGGGAGTTCATGCGGGGACGACGGCGGAGGGGGGAGAGCGGCGGGTGAGCAGCGAGCCGACGATCATGCCGGCGGCGGCGAGGCCGAAGGACGAGGCTCCGGCCACCTCCGGGGCAATGGCGTGGGACTTTCCGATGACGAGAAACAGGATCGGACCGACGGCACCGAGGACCAGCGCGGCGGCGGCGCCGGCGGGCGTCGCCCGGGGCCAGTAGAGCCCCGCGACGAGCAGCGTGAAGACGCTCGCGAGATAGATGTTGCCGGTCACGGCGAGGTAGTCCCACGCATTGCCCGGCAGCTCATACCAGAGGCCGTAGATGAGGAGAAAAAGCGCGATCCCGAGCACGATGAGGCGCGTGAGCAGGAGTTCGACCTTTGCGCTCGGTTGGCGCCGCAGGCAGGGGCGGACAAGGTCGTTGTAGATCACCGTGCCCCACGTGAGCATGTAACCGCTGTCGGTGGACATTTCCGCCGCCAGCATCCCGGCCACCACGATGCCGATCAGCCCGATTGGCAGGATGAGGCTGAGGTAGTGCGGCATCGCGGTCAGCGAGTTCACGCCCTCGGGGAGTCCACCCTGATTGGCGAACCAGACGAAGGCGGCCGCTCCCCAGAGCGCGGGCAGGAGGAAACGGCCGACGAAGTAGAAGGAGGTCCGCCGGTACATCCGCTGCGCGGTCGCGGCGTCACGCGCCGCGAGCACGCGGCTGATCTGTGTCTGCCACGTCGTCGCGCACGCGATCTGGAAAGCCGCCTGCCAGAGCAGATAGCCCCAGCCGAAGTTCGAGGCGTGCAGCGGATTGTACGGGTGGGCCTTCAATTGGCCCGCGTTCCACGCCGTATCCAGTCCGCTGACGAGGTTGCCCCAGCCGGTGTGCCAGAGCACGACCAGCGAGACGGCGACGATGCCCACGCCCATGACGAGGAACTGCAGGTAGTCGGTCACGAGGACGGAGAGCATGCCTCCGAGCATCGTGTAGACCAGGACCAGTCCGAGCAGGCCGGTCATGACCCATTCCAGCTGGCTGGGCGGAAGGCCGGTGGCGTGGACGAGAAACTCGCCACCGAGGCGGAGAAAGATGCCCATGTTGAGCAGCCCGCCCACCGCGACGAAGAGGCCGGCGAGCCAGCGAACCCGGGTGCCGAAGCGTTTCGCGAAGAGCTCGGGGATGGTCATCACCCCGGCCTCGCGCATGGGGCCGATGACAAAACCGGTCCGGCCGACGAACCACATCGCGCCCCAAATGACGACGCCGATGGTGGCGCCGGCGAAGCCCTTCTCGTAGCCCAGCTGCGCCGCATACATGATCGTGACCAGTCCGAGCTCCGTCGCCGCCAGCGACGCGATGCCGAGGTTCAGGTCCATGTGCCGTCCCGCGACCGCGAACTCCTGCACGCCACGGACGTAGCGGCGCATCCACAGGCCGGCGACGAGGCAGCCGACGAGGTAGACGACGATGATGGACCAGTCGACGAGGGAGAGGGTCATGTCCGGGAACGGGGGCCGGCGATCCGGCGGGGCGTTGCTAGTCGATCCGCAGTTCCGCGATCGACCACTTGCCGTCCTCGCGGCCGCCGCGGTTCCGGATGATCACGTAGCGCCCGCGGATGCCGCCGGGCAGGTCGATCGCCGACTGCTCGCGCGAGCCCTCGCCCGACACGCGGGCGGCGCCGGGTTCGGCCGGGTTGTCGGTCACGAACACCTCGTAGCGATCCGGGATGTCGTTGCGGAGGGTGCCGCGATCCAGCGTGAGACGGCGGACGGGTCGCACGGTGTGAAGGTCGATCTGGAGCCATGAATCCTGATCCGCACGGACGCTCCACGCCGTGGCGGGCTGGCCGTCGAGCACGCGCGGGAGATGATCCACGCGATCGGACGCCGTGAGGATCGGCGCGCCGGCGAGATTGGAGCGGATGGCGAGGAGCGTATCCTCGACATCGCGGGCCACCCCGGCGTTTCCGGACAGGCGCTCGACGACGGCGAGGGCCTGCGGACTGGCGGCGCGGCTGATGAGCAGAAGCTGGCGTCGGAGCAGGCCGGCATCGGTGGACAGGAGGAGCAATCGGGCGAGTGCATCGACGCGGCTGGGGGCCGGAGCACCGGTGTCGCGCTCGAAGAGCCGGGTGGCAGCGTCACTGACCCGGATGCGGAGTGCATCCCGGTCAGAGGCAAGGCCGACGAGGAGATCGCCGGCGGTGCTGTCCGGCCAGCGTCCGAGGACCGAGAAGGCGGCCTCAGCGACCTCGGCGTCGTTCGACCGGGCGAGGCGGCCAGCGGCGGCCACGGTTTCCGGGTTGGCGAGTCGCGGGAGGGCGGGGAGGAAGAGCAACTGCGTGTCCTTGTCCCCGGTTTCGACCTCGCGGACGAGCAGGCGACTGCGCTCCGGGGTATCCGGGGCGCGAAGGATGGCGGCGAGGTAGGTACGCACGGCCCGGGTGCGCTCCGCGGGATCAGCTGCACCCTTCGCCCACGCGATCAAGGCACCTTCCTCGGTCGGGGGGGCGAGGGTGTCCAGCGACTCAAGGGCGGCGAGACGGACGGTGGGAGCGGGGTCGGCTCGGAGTCCGAGAAGAAAGCCGAGTTCGCCAGCGGCACCGCGGAGGCCGAGTTGCCGGATGAGAACGGCACGCCGAGCGGGGTCCCCAGTCCGGGCGCCGGCAGCGATGGCTTCGCTCACCCCCGCGCCCCGCAGGATCGCGAGGCTCTGGGTCGCCGCCTTGGCCTCAGGTCCTCCCGCGAGAATGGCGTCGGTCAGCCGGCGGACCGACTCAACATCGCCCGGCAACTCGCCAAGGGCCACGATGGCGGCGATCCGCGGTTCGGGCGCGTCTTGCCGCGACGCGGCGATGACGGCCGGTCGCGTGGCGGCGTCGCCGCGCCGGGCGAATGCCGCGATCAGGGCCGCTTGGGTGGACGCGTCGAGGCTGGGCAGCGCCTGAACGAGTGGGGCGAGGGCGTCGCCGTTGTTCAGATCGACCACGGCTTCCAAGGCTACTGCCCGTCGGGATGGGTCCTTGCCCGTCAACGCACCGACGATCACGGCGGTGGCTTCGTCGGGGACCAACGCGAGGAGAGAGCGGAAGGCGCGCTGGCGGATCGCATCCGGCACCGACGAGTCGCCGGACAGTTGGCGATAGGCAGCCGAGGCGACCTTGGCAGGCTGGCGGGCAGCGGCGTCGAGGCGCGCGGAGAGCATGGCCGGGGTCGGCGGGTTCTTGGCGTCCTTCAGGATGCCGAAGGCCCGGGGAGTCGCGATCGCGCCGAGGGCGGCGGCGGCGGCATCGGCGAGAGCGCGGTCGTCGGCCTTGAGGAACTTGGCGAGGGTGGGTGCTGCCTTGGCGAGGCGTCGCTGACCGGCCGACTGCGCCAGACCCAGACGGGCGGAGCCCTCGGCACGCAGGGCGCGGAGATAGGCGGCGTCGACAGCCTGGCCCGGCACCGGATCGAGCGCGAGTCGGGCCAACTCCTGCCGCGCGGGGTCCGCGAGCCAGGGGCCGAGCACGCTCAGCGCCGGCGAGCGGGACGACGGATCACTGGCGATGACTCGGCCAAGACGTTCGGCGATGGCCTGGCGGGCGGCGGCGGTCGTGGTGGGCGCAGTGAGCAGGGTGGTGAGTTTGCGCTCGAGATCGAGGCGGAGGGCTGGGTCGTTGCCGACGGCGGCGACCTCCAAGTCGAGCTTGTCGAAGACCTTGGGGTCCTCCTGGTAGTCGGCGCTGGCGGCGATGCCGAGGGCCTTGGCGTCGGCCGGACGCGTCGGCATCGCGGGCGGAGAACCCGGGGCCGCTGCGGACGCGGCGCCAGCGAGGGTCAGAACGAGGAGAATGCCGGCCACGCGACCGGGGCGACGGGAGGCGGATAGGAAGGAAAGCATGGAGCGGGAAGCGCGGACAGGACGAAGGAAGGACGGCACCGGGCGGGGAGCGGAGACTAGAACGTCGCGTACGGGGCGCGGCGCGGACGGTCGAGGAAACGGCTGGCGACGACGTCGCCGATGATGTCCTCGCGCACCGGATCCCAGCGGATCGGGCGCCCGACCCATTTCGCGATGTTGTTCAGGTGGCAGGCGGTGGAGGTCCGGTGGCCGACCTCGACATCGCAGATTGGCCGCTGGCGCGAGCGGATGCTGCGGAAGAAATCGGTGTGGTGGTCGTCGCTGGCGTAGAGGTGGGCCTCCTCCGGAGGGACGACCTGCGTGGCGAGCGGGGCGGGGTCGGACCGCAGCACCTCGCCGCGCCCGACCCAGATGCGGCCGCGGGAGCCCCGGAACTCGATCATGCCGAAGGGCAGTTGGTCGACGCGCTCGACGGCCACGCCGTTGGCGTAGCGGTGCGTCTGCCAAGGCGTTCCGTTC
>Ga0194128_10009783_pt1 | contig 11609 bp, 10 predicted proteins | sample TA2KigCa65mmetaG_FD_148650 | JGI IMG/M metagenome (GOLD analysis project Ga0194128, IMG submission 148650) | Freshwater microbial communities from Lake Tanganyika, Tanzania - TA2015037 Kigoma Deep Cast 65m | ecosystem: Environmental > Aquatic > Freshwater > Lake | place: Tanzania: Lake...
TGCTGACTGTCATCGAAACCTGCCGCCGCCAATCCTGCAACGTCTTCGACTGGCTTGTCGAGGCAGTCCAAGCCCACCACAATCAACAAAGGGCAATATCTCTATTGCCCGCGCCGTGAACCAATACTATGCAGCCCAATCCGCAGTTCCGCGGGATCCAGGAGCCGGTGAAGCGTTGAAGCGTTGAAGCGTTGAAGCGTTGAAGCGTCGAGCCGAAAAGTCGTACAACATTCACAGCCCCAGATGTACCCGGTGACATGAGGCTGTCATGACGAAGGTGGTTGAAGCGTTGGTGGGTGTGGCCGGCGAGGTGCAGTTGCTGGAGCCGGTTTCGCTGGCGGCGCCGCGACGTGCCTTCGTCATCATCATGGATGACGATGGCATCCCGGCGAGCGGCGATGCCTTGCTACCGGGTTCCAGTACCGGCCCGGACAGCGACATGAGCGAGATCGAGGAGATGGTGGCGTGGGCACGGCTGCAGTCGGAGAAGTGACAGGCTTGCTGTCGCGCGACCAGGTGCGGGCGCTGGATGCTCGCGCCATTGCGGCGGGCATCCCCGGCGCGGTGCTGATGGAGAACGCGGGCCGCGGCGCTGCCGACCTGCTCATGTCGTTGGGCATTCATGGTCGCATCGTCATCTGCGCCGGCAAGGGGAACAACGGCGGCGACGGCTTCGTCATCGCCCGGCATCTCGCCATCTGGGGCGTTGATGTCCGAGTTTTCGTTGTCGTTGATCCGGCCGAATTGACCGGCGCTGCCGCGGCGCAGTTCCAGGCCATGAGGGCGAGCGGCATCCAGGAGGAACGCGGCGACGCGACACGAGTGGCGGAATTCCTGGCCGGAGCGGAGTGGGCGGTTGATGCGCTCCTTGGCACAGGCTTGACCGGAATCGTGCGCACGCCTTATGATTCCGTCATCGACGCGATCAATTGCAAGGCGCGGCGCGTCTTCGCCGTTGACATCCCGTCAGGGCTCGATGCCGATACCGGGCAGCCGCTCGGCATCGCGATCCGGGCCGAACATACAGCCACCTTTGCCGCACTCAAGCAGGGCTTCGCGCGACCGGAAGCCGCCGCCTATCTGGGCAAGGTGCATCTCATCGACATCGGCATCCCGAAGTCGATTGCCCGAGAATGAATACGGGACGACCCCCGTCAACGAATCCGCCAGTCCGGGACCTTGCGACAAGTAGACTCCAGATCCGTACTTGCGCCCGTGGCTTGATCATGAGATTCGTTGCCGGGGCGCCAAGAGGGGGGTGGCAACGCAATCAATCCGCATTCCGCGAGCATACAATGCCTCACAGGAGGCCGACCGACATGCGCATCGTCATGATGGGGACTGGTACGTTCGCGGAGCCCACTCTTGAAGCCCTGCTCGCCAGCAAGCATACGGTCATCGGGCTGGTCACGCAGCCGGACCGCGTGATGGGAAAGGAGCGCGGCTCGACCCGGCAAGTCGGCCGCGGCATGAAGGACATCGCCGTCGAACGGCACATTCCGGTCTTACAGCCGGAAAGCATCAACACGCCGGCAGGCGCCGCCGCGCTCAAGGATCTCAACGCCGATTTGCTGGTGGTAGCTGCCTACGGGCAGATTCTCTCGAAGGACGTGCTGGCCACGACACCGCACGGTGGCATCAATGTTCATGCCTCGCTGTTGCCGAAATATCGCGGCGCGGCGCCGGTGGCCTGGGCGATCTACCACGGCGAGAGCGAAACCGGCGTGACCGTCATCAAGATGTCGGTGTCGCTGGATGCCGGCGACATGCTCGCCCAGGAGAAGATCACCATCGGCCCGGACGAGACCGCCGGCGAGCTAGAGGCACGGCTCGCCCAGCTTGGCGCTCGACTGGCCGTCCAGGTCGCCGACCAGATCGCCGCCGGCACGGCACACGGCCTGAAGCAAGATAAGTCGCTCGTCAGCAAGGCGCCAAAGCTCACCAAGGAGCATGGCCTGATCGACTGGAGCCGTCCGGCCGAAGCCGTCTGCAACCAGGTTCGGGCCATGCAGCCGTGGCCGACGGCGTACACGTTTCTGCATCAGCCGGGGCAAGCGCCGTTGCGCGTCATCGTGAATCGAGCGCGGCCTTTCGTGGGGCAATGCGATCCGGCTCCCTGTGGCCGGGTCGCAGTCGCTCAGCCCGGACAGCTTCTTGTGGCCGGCGGCGCGACCGGCGCCGGGCAACAAACGGTCGTCGAGATCCTGGAGCTGCAACCATCCGGCAAGCGGCGCATGTCGGCGGCGGATTTTCTGCGTGGCCGGCCGCTTGAGGCAACGGCATGGCTTGGCGGCGAGTCGCCGGACAGTCGCCCGCAGGCGTGACCAGCGATCGACAGGGTGGTGTTTGCGCCAGCTGGAGGACAATGACAATTGACCGCGATGCAGCCAAAAGCTCTTTCACCATGGAGCTTCATCGTCCCAAGGATTGCTCTTCATGTCGCGGATGCGGTCAAACTCGGGATCTAGCCACAGCAACTCGCATTGCCGCGCAAACGCGATATCAGGCTTCCGTTTTCTTGCGAGTTCACGAAGCAACGTGTCGATCATGATGAGTTGCTGTCCCCGTGGCAGTTGCTTGAAATGGGTTTTGAGCCAGGAAAAGAACTCCGACGCGCGGATGCCCGAGCTTCCCAGTCGACAGAGCACTTGAAAAGCGCTGTTCCGCGCCGGGTGGTCGGATGATGAAGCGAAGCGTGCTAGCGCGTGCCAGGCCGATTCTCCCACTTGCTAAGCAATTTCCTCCAAGGTATCTCGCCAGCTCAGGTCCCAGGCAAACTGCAGGCCCGTGGAATAAGCCTCACCAGGTCGAAAACCGCGCGGCAGTTCCTGCTTGGACCGAAATCGATCGCAACGATCGAGCAACGACTCAGCCTCAAGAGCGGTCAGCGTTCGCGAAAGCGTCTTTGTTGCATTCTTCCATGCTGTCTTGTCGCGGACCTCCAGCACGGTCGCAACGATCCTCTCCTCCAGCGTGTCGGCGGGGACGTAGAAGCCAGGAGCGTCACGGTCGACAGGGACGGAAACAGGCATGTTCGCTTGCCGCTCTTTCCGGCTACCGGCCTCGCGCTCGCGCAGACTCTTGGCCACGTCTGGATCGCGAACCGCCACGCGGACAACGGCGCCTCGATCTGTCTTGAGGAAGAGGTACTTGTCGCTGGCATGCACCTCGCCCACGTACCATGGACACCGGCAGGCTTCCGCGATCCAGATCAAGTTCGCTCTTTCAATCTACGCCGTCCCAGTCCCCCTGGTACTCCATGAAGAAGCGCAGCTTGCCATCGGCCGTCGAATTGAGTTCATCGAGAGGCAAGAGATGATGGCCACCGGCCCCGGAGTAGAGGTACGGCATGCACTCTGGCTCTCGCGAAGGCCAACGGCCGGCAAACGCATAGAATCTGCGCAAAGGAAAGGGCAAAGTCCGCTTGGTGAGGTCCGCCGAATCACCGTATTCCGGCCTCCCAGGACCGTACCACCACTCCAGGAATCGCTCGAGGCGATGTAGCAACTCGGCGGTGGAATCGGCGCCGATCAGAGTGAAGTCCTGCATCTTGACTCCTTGCTATTTTCCCAGCCATGCCTGGAAGCCAGCGATAACTTCCCGATATCAGTCACTTTTCCCACGGTACTCTGGGGGAGAAGGGAGTCCGGGTTATTCACGCCACCATTCCTTGGCCGCACGGCTAATGCAGATCTCGCTTCCCGCGCCCGCCATACTTCCGTTAGAATAAGCCTTATGAAGGACTTGCAAGGGGTGCCCCCGATGCCGACTAATTCCAATTCTTCTTTGCGAAGTGCCATCTTAGCCGACGCGCTGGACGCTATTCCCATCCAGGACGAAGACGAGGAGGAGATGGGAGCAGTTGCGCCGTTGCAGGAAGGCATGGAGGGCCGGCGACAGTGACCCCCAATCAGGCCAAGAAGCTTTACATCGAGACCGTCGGCTGCCAGATGAATGTGCTCGACAGCGAGCTGGTCGTCGGCAGCCTGCGGCGGCAGGGGTACGTCCTGACCAGCGAGGAAACCGACGCCGACGTCATCCTCTTCAACACCTGCAGCGTTCGCCAGCATGCCGAGGACAAGATCTACAGCGCCCTGGGCCGTCTGCGCCGGCACAAGCGCAGTCATCCGGAAACGCTCATCGGCGTCCTGGGCTGCATGGCCCAGAAGGACCAGGAGCTGATCCGCCGGCGGGCGCCACACGTGGACATCGTCTGCGGCACCGGGCAGCTGGCCCGCTTGCCGGAGCTCATTGACGAAGTGCGCCGCACCGGCAAGCCGACGATGGCCCTGAGCCTGGACCGCACCGAGTCGCGCCACGAAGTCGAGGCCAGCTTCGAGAGTTACGATCCGCTGCGCGATCCGTCGATGCGGCCGTCGCCGTTTCAGGCGTCTGTCCGCATCATGATCGGCTGCGACAAGTTCTGCACCTACTGCATCGTGCCCAGCGTGCGCGGGCCGGAGCAGAGCCGGCCGCCGGCGCACATCGCCGCCGAGGTCCGCCAGCTGGCTGCCGAGGGCTGCAAGGAGATCACGCTCCTGGGGCAGACGGTCAACAGCTACAAGCACCAGGCGGGAGACGGCCGCCAGTATCGCCTGGGCGACCTGCTGGCCTTGATTCACGACACGCAAGGCATCGAGCGCATCAAGTTCATCACCAACTTCCCACGCGACATGTCGGACGACCTGCTCGACGCCGTGCGCGACCTGCCGCGCGTGAGCAAGTACCTGCACGTGCCGGCGCAATCGGGCTGCAACGACGTGCTCAGGCGCATGAAGCGGCTGTACACAGTCGAGTTCTATCGCGACATGCTGGCCCGCAGCCGCGACAAGGTCCCGGGCGTGGCCATCAGCAGCGACTTCATCGTCGGCTTTCCGGGCGAGTCGGAGGAATCGTTCCAGCGCACCTGCGACCTGGTCCGCGACGCCGGCTTCAAGAACAGCTACATCTTCAAGTACAGCCCGCGCCCCGGCACCAAGGGGCACGAGATGTTCGCCGACGACATCCCTGAGGAAGTCAAGCGCCGCCGCAATAACGACCTGCTTGCCGTCCAGAACCAGCGCAGCCAGGAAGACAACCGCCGATTCCAGGGCCAGCGTGTCCGGGTCCTGGTGGAAGGCCCGAGCAAGACGGCGCTCAAGAGCGATTCCCCCGGTCCGCGCCAGCTCACCGGCCGCAGCTGTACGGATCACATCGTCGTGTTCGACGGCAACGAGCGACGGACCGGCCGGATGATCGAGGTCGATATCGAGGAGACCAGTGCCCTGACCCTCTTCGGCCGGGTGGTGACGGAAGAACGAATCGGCGGCGACGTGGCCGCGGCTTCCGTGAGAGAATCCCGCGTCAGTCTGCCGGTCGTGATCTGACGGCACGGAGAGGGGCATCGCTGTGCTCAGAACGGCATTCGGGGTCGCGTCGGCGATGATCCTGCTGCTTGGTTGCGGCGGCAATCGCGTCAAGAATAGTGAAGTTATCTGGCGTCCATTCGATTCGCCCGAAGGGAAATTCGGCATCGAGCTTCCCGGAGACCACCGGACGACCTATTCCCAGCAAGGCGACATCGCGGTGACAACGCTGAATGTCCCGTTTCCCGACAAGGATTTCTCCGTTTCCGTTGGCAGGCTGCTCGCGGTCGACATTGACCTGCTGGCGCCGATCCGCGAACTCGCCAAGGCCCACAATGGCAACATCGTGACGACCGGGAAGCCGGGACAAAGGTTCTACGGTCATCCGGGTCGAGAGTTTGAGATCGAAGTCGAAAAACCCAGGCGCGGCTTCGCCAGCGGCCGAATCCTGATCGCCGACGGCAAGATTTACCAGATTCTCGCGATTGGAGAAGCGATGCAGCTATCCGATCCACTTGTCCAGAGATTTCTGAATTCATTCACCATCGCCAAGTGAGAGGCTGTCCGAAAAGCGTCAGTGGTTGGGCAAGGGGTCTGACCACTTTTCGGACAGCCTCTGATCTGAGAGCACAGGGGCCGCGAATGGATGTGTAGGCGCCAACCGGAGGAAACGCGCATGCGACAACTCGCCACCTGTCTATTCGCCGCGACGCTGGGAGTGCAGACGCCTGCCAGCGCACAGAATCCGCCGCGCGTGGAGTTCACGCGACTCGTCGCTCACTGGGATGGCTACGGCGAGCCGGGCTATCTCGACTTCATCAGCGACGCCCGGCCGCAGATTGCACAGGTCGGCTTCTACGGTGCCCACTTCTGGAGCCTGGCACACACTCCCGAGTACAAGGGGTACCCGGCCCACTTCCCGGTGCGCGGACTGGCGGAGTGCGGCGACGGGTTCACGAAGCTCAACGGTGAGTTGCATCGCCGCAAGGCCAGGGTTGTCGGGCATTTCAACGTCATGTTCCTGGTAGGGGATCCGGACGGGCCCAAAGGGCCGCGCGGCTTCTTCAAGTTCTATCGCGATCTCTGGGATGAAAAGGCCCTCGGCCCGCGCCCCGTGGCCAACCCGCTTGACCTGCTGGAAAAGAACGCCGATGGCACGCCCATCGTCAACACCACGTACCAGATCGGCGGCATGAAAGAGTACTGGGGTTGCTTGAGCAATCCACACTGGCGCGCCGTGCTCAAGGCGTGGGTGAAGGCCGGTATCGCCCGCGGCGTCGATGGCTTCATCAGCAACTATTTCTACCGGCACAACTGCCTGTGCACGCACTGCCAGAAGAATTTCCGCCAGCATCTGCGCGACCTGGGACCGAAGCGACTCGCCGCGCTCGACATCAGGGACGTGGACGCCGTGCGCTTCAAGGAGATCGTCGGCTGGCACGATCCCAAGGAGTCGACACCGCTCCGGCGCGAGATGCTGCGTTTTTCGCAGATCAGCATTAAACAGGCCTATGACGATGTCTTCGTCAAGTACGGCCGGTCGCTGAAGCCGGACCTCATCCTCGCGCAGTGGAACCACCTGGGCGACTTCAACCAGATCAACGGCGACGAGCGTTGCCTGCTGCCCAAGGAGATGTGGGGCAAGGATGAGGACTACACCTGGTACAGCACTGGCGGAGCGGCGTACTACACGGATTTGAAAGCCGGCTTTCTGGGCGAGGGAACATTGCAGGCCCGTTACATTCGCGGGGCATTCGACGACAAGCCGTTCACGCTGGGCAAGTATGAATCGACGCGCATCCGCACGGCCATCGCCGAGATGGCGGCCAATGGGGGCGCCGCCATGGGCTTCTACACGAATTTTCGCGACCTCGCCGCCCGCAAGGAGATCGTCCGCTATTACAATTTTCTCGAGAAGCACGACGGCCTGTTCCACGCAAGCCGGCCTTACGCCGAGGCTGTGCTGCTGTTCCCGCGTGAAAGCGTATATGGCGGGGACGTGGCCGCCGTCGCTGCCTTCAAGAAACTGGGCATGCAGCTGCTCAACAAGCATGTCTTGTTCGACGTGTTGCCGGACGACCTGGCGACGCCGGCGCGCCGTGCCGCCTATCAGAGCGTCTTTGAGCATTCGAAGGAGTTGCCAAGGCTACCGGACACGCTGAGCCGTTTCGAAGCCCCCGCCAGCGTGCGTGTCTCCGCCGGCCGGCCAAAGCTGAGAGACGACATCGTCCTGCATTTCGTCAACTACAATCGCAAGGAGCCGAAAGAGCCGAAGAGCGCCGGCCGCGGCATCGTCGATGAGAATCCGATTGCGGCGGACGGCGTCAAGGTGGACCTGGCGCTGCCCAAGGGATTTCAGCCCGGCAAGGTAGACTTCCTGGTGCCGGAAGAGTCGACAGCGGTCGAACTCAAGGTGGAACACACGGCGGGGCGGCTGCGCTTTGACGTGCCACGCTTCCTGGTCTATGCCGTGGTGCGGATCGAGGCACGTTAGACTTCGCCTTGCCGGACGGCAAGAATCGTATCCTGGCGTACTACTTGCACGTCTACATGCAGCCGACCTCGTACGTGTCGCCGGCGCAAGAGCTTGCTTTCGGCTGGCACGTTCCGGGGCGTGCCCCGCCGCATATGATGCAAGCAGGAGGCCCGGCCAAAATGAAACGAGCACGAGTCAAGCAACCGGTAACGGAATCGGCGACCGATCGGCTGAGCCGGCTGGACCGCGAGGCCGGTGCTTGTTGCAGTCGTGGTGAATATGCCGCGGCCGAGGCTCTCTATCGGGAAGCACTCAAGGCCGGCGAAAAAACGTTCGGAAAGCAAGCCGTCGAGGTGGCGACGATCCTGAACAACCTGGGCGTGCTCTACAAGTACATGGGCAAGTTCAACGAGGCCGGCCGGGCCTATCAACGTGCCCTGCGCATCCTCGACGCAGCGCATGGACCGGAGCATCTGTCGGTAGCGACGATCTATCACAATCTCGGCGGCCTGGAGCACGCCCGCGGCCGGTTCCAGCGCGGCGAGCCGCTGGCGCGCAAGGGACTGGAGATCCGCGAGAAATGGCGCGGCGCCGACCATCCCGAAGTCGCCGCCGATCGCGCCGCCCTGGCGGCCGTGCTCGAAGGCCAGGGCCAGCTGGAAGCGGCGGAATCGCTGTATCGCACGGCCCTCGACATTATGCAACGCAACCATGGGGCGGAGCATGTCGAGGTCGCTGTCATCCTCAACAACCTGGGCACGCTCATGCAGGCGCGCGGCGAGGAATTTCGCGCCGAGGACTTCTACCGCCGCGCCCTCAAGATCAAGGAAAAGGTGCTGGGCGAGGACCATCCGGACATTGGCAACACGCTCAGCAATCTCGCCGTGCTCTGCAAGCGCCTGGCCCGCTACGACGAGGCCGATCCGCTCTATCGCCGCGCCCTGCGCATCTTCGAGAAGTCGCTGGGCCGCGATCATCCCAGCACCAAGACGGCACGCGATAACTACGCGGCTTTTCGCGAGGCACGGCGGAAACGGCGGAAGTGACACCCCCAGACAAGCGTAATAGAACCTCGCTTGGCGGTTTCGCGCACCAATGCGCGCTCTGAAGTGTGCGAAACCCCCCAGGGACCCCCAGGGAGCCTTGACCACGCCTGTGTACAGCGAAACGCCGCGAGCATTGTTCACGGGCACGCTGGCATGCATACCTGCTCCAGCAGCTTCTCGCAGCGGTCCTGGATGAGGTCGGCGAGGTTGGGCAGCGGCTGGCCGTTGGGCAGTGCTTCTCCGACCGCGGCGAGCCAGCGCGGGAAGCCGTAGAGGACGCTGAACTCGTCGAGGCTGACAGCTTCGAGCCGGCCGTGCCGGCCGCGCTTGTCGGCGTCTTGCCAGAGCGACTTGCTCTTGCCGGTGAGAGCCAGGTCGTCGGCCGGCCGCAACAGGATGAGATGATCGACGACCGGCGGCGACAGTTCCAGCGCGGACAGCTTGATCTCGAGGTCCTTGGGCTTGCCGGGGCCGCGGCCCAGGAACAGGCCGATGCCGACCTTCCACGGCTGGCCGTCCCGGCACACCCAGTGACCGATGGTCAGCACGCCGTAGGTGGGATGCTCGCCGAAGGTCCACTCGGCGACGACGTGTTGCAGGCGCCACGGCCCGACCTTCACGCCGTGCTCGTGGCAGGCTTGCAGGAAAGCGCCGAGCCCGGACTGCAGCTCGCGCGTGGCGCCGGTGAGAGCCCCCTCAGGTGAGAGTTGATTGCGGGCCGCCATGATCTGCTGCTCCCACATCTCGCTCAAGTTGGGCATGGCCGGAGTCGCGGGAGCCGCTGCCGGGGCTGCGGGCGGCGACGCCGTCTCGACCACCACCAGCGACTTGACTTCCGGAGGCAACGGAGTCGTCGCCGGCACGGTCCGCACCAGGCTCGCCGCCTCCTGCCTCCTGCCGCCGGGCTCCTGACCCCTGACCGCGGACTCCTGTCCTCTCGCGACGTCGAACGACTGTACCGATGCTGCCTGAGCCTCTCCATAGATCACGTGATCGAACAGATGGCGATACTGCTGCAGCATGTCGCGCAAGGTCGGTTCGGTGCGGGCAATGCGCTGCACCTGCTCCTGACTGAAGGGGAACAACGGCGGCAGATCGTTGAAATCGGGCAGTTCCTCCAGGGCCGGCCGTAGCCGCGCTTCCACCACCATGCGCACAAGCTCCGCGGGCGGGGCTTCCAGACGCAGCGCCTTGATGGTTCCGTGGCCCGGCACGTGAATCGGATTGTTGAGCCGATCCTGGATGTAGCCATCGAGCGACGGCACGAAGCGGTTCCACAGGCCGCGCTCCGCAAAGACGAGAAAGCAGATGCCGTCGATCTGATGCATGACCTGGACGATGCCTGCGAAGAACGCCTCGGCCATGCGATGGCCTTCCTCGTTGCGGCGGACCAGCAACAGATCTTCGAGCTGATCGAAGGCCACCACCACGGGGATCCTGAGCTTGAGCAGGATCTCCATCAACACCTTGAAGAGCGACAGGACGAGGTCCTGCCGGCTCGGCTGCACCTTGAAGTCAAGCTCGGCGAAGCCGTAGGTGAGGAAGTTGGCCAGCTCGCTCTCGTCGCCCAGCAAGGCGGCGCGGGCGAAGCCTTGCAGGATATGCCGGCGCATGTGGCCGGCGGTCGCGTGGCTCTCGGTGCGCTCGACGTATCGGCACACCAGTTCGCAGGCGCGCTCGCCGGCCAGGTCGCACTCGGCGCAGATGCGCCGCAGCGGCGCGTAGCCGGAGGCGTAGCTGCCCGGCCGCGACAGGCTGTCCATCAACCACTGCGTGCGTTCCTGGGCTTGCGATGTGCCCATCCCAAGCAGGCGCGTCCAGCGGCCCAGCCCCGGGGCCGGGAACAGATCGAGCTGCTCTTCGCGCGTCGCCTGGCCGAGGGCCTGGTGCAGCAGCTTGCGTCCCAGGTCCTCGCTGATGAATTCGAGCGGCCGGCGGCCCTTCTGCTTGGCGCCGCCCAGAAGCGTGTCGATGATCTGAAATAGCAGATATTCCAGGAAGTCGTTGTCGCGCTGATAGGTTCCCGGCGTCACCAGAAGTTGCCAGGCGCCGTCCGAGCCGTGCTTGATGGAATGCAGCAGATGCGTCTTGCCGGCGCCCTTGTTGCCGAGGACGGGGATAATCTCGGAATGAGTGCTGGCGTGATAGCGATAGAGATCGACGACGCGCAGCAGCTGTTCGCGCTCATGGCCGAAAAGTTCCGGCACGTGGAAGCGCGAACAGATCTCGTCATCCGGGTTGCGGGCGAAGTAGTTGCGGAAAGGATTGCCGGCCCGGCGCAGCACCTCGCGCGCTCGGCTCAGCAGCAAACGATCCGTGGCAACCGCAGTGGTCATGGAACTCTCCTATTCAATGCCGCGCAGCGGCGGAATCACGTCTGGCCGGACGGTTTGCGGAGCCGTCCGGCCGGGTCGGGAGACCCGGTCCACGGGCGCATGTCAGGCTTGACTCGAACAAGTCGCCACGCGGTCGTGCTCGTAGTTCGTCCCGCAGCGCAGGCTCGCGTAGTATGCGATCTCATGGCCGACGAGCAGCGCCAGCGCCGGTTCCGGTAGCTCGTACAGCGGGCCAGTCCAGGGATGCAGAAAGACGCGCTGCTGATCGTGAAGGTCACGCAGGCCGTCGTGAAACAGTCCGACGGTCAGACCGGGAACAGACTTTTCGAGCCGCTTAAACAATTCGGGCAGCGGGCAATCATCGAGGCTGCCCATGTCGAGCCAGCGTTCCAGATGATCAAGGATG
>Ga0194128_10009791_pt1 | contig 11602 bp, 10 predicted proteins | sample TA2KigCa65mmetaG_FD_148650 | JGI IMG/M metagenome (GOLD analysis project Ga0194128, IMG submission 148650) | Freshwater microbial communities from Lake Tanganyika, Tanzania - TA2015037 Kigoma Deep Cast 65m | ecosystem: Environmental > Aquatic > Freshwater > Lake | place: Tanzania: Lake...
TCCCACACAGGTACCAGCCACCCGCCCAATAGAGACCAAGCCGCCGACTCAGGTCCCGGCTACTCGTCCGGCAACGCTGCCGCCTACCCGTGTCCCGGAGACTCGGCCTGCGGAGACCAAGCCGCCTACGCAGGTTCCGGCCACCCGCCCAGCCGAGACGCGGCCGCCGCAAACGCCCACCGCGCCGCCGACGCGCATCCCAGAAACCAGGCCTGCGACGCAGCCTGCCTCCCTCACCGTCCCGCCAACGCGCGTGCTGGAGACCAGACCCGCCACCCAGCCACCGACGCTTCCTCCCACCTTGCCCTCCACTCGCCCGCCGGAGACGCGGCCTCCTACACAGCCTCCCACGTCCACTCCACCGCCTACGCGCCCACCCACGGAGCCGCCCAAGACGCCGACTCCTGCGCCGACAAAGCCTCCTGACAGCACGCCGCCGCCTACTTCGGCGGCGCGCACTCCCGTCTCCCTAGAAACTCCGGCAGGGGCAACGTCGGAGCTTCGCACGTCTGCGCCCCAGACGCAGCAGCCCACCCAACCGCCAACGCGAAGGCCGGAAGAGACGCGTCCGCCCACCCGAGCGCCGACCCAGGCTCCCACTCGCCGCCCCGAAGAGACCCGCCCGCCCACTCAGCCACCGCCGACACGGCAACCGGAGCCGACACGCCCCGCGCCGACAGCCGCAGGCAACCAGGGGAACCCCAACCGGCAACCTGAGCCGACTTCGGCGCGTCGCTAGTCGCTTGCTCTCAGAGCGGTTCGCCTGACCACCCCTGTTCATCCAGCCGCGCTTGTTACCGTTCCGTTACCGACCTATTCCCACTTCATACCCGCACGAAGCCTTGCCGAAAAGAGCGGTGGGCTAGAATGGAAGTGGTGCAAAAGATATGCGTTACCCGGGCGATAGGCCCTGGGGCAACGCATCCGCTCTCCGTTCGCGCGCTAGCTAGCCGAAGGCCAATGGAAGAACCACAGGCTCAAGAACCGCACACTTCGGAACAGCCGCAAGGGCGGCGATGGGGGCTCTACGCAGTCGCCGCCGCCGTGATTGGGGTCTTTTTGCTTGCCGTGATCGGCCCCATCTTCGCCGCCTCTGTCACCGTGAAAGGCGACCCTGTCGTTAACTCCGGGACCGATTCGGCGTTGACCTTTACATCAACGCTCTTCAACTCAGGGCATATCAACCGCTTCAACGGCGTCACCTTCACCGTATCGGGCACCAGTATCACCGCAGTGGGCTTTCAGGGCTCCAAGAGCAGCACCGCCACCAACGATTCGAGCGTCATCAAGGCGACGCTCCAGGATTCGGCAGGCGGCACGCTCAAGACAGCCACAACCACGCTGAGCACGGGTTCAGGCAGCTTTGCGGTAACCAGCACTATCGCCTCGGCATTCCCAACGTATCAACGGGTGGCAAAGGTCGTTGTCGGCCTCACGGAGACCCTCAAAACTACAAAAGATGCCACGATACGCTCAGCCGTCGCGAACACGAACTTCGGGGCCGCGACCACTCTCAGCGTCGCCGCCACAAGCCCGATTGATCGGGCGCTCCTCGGCTTTGACCTCTCCAACGTCGGGACCAATGGGCTTCAAAGCGCAACGCTGACGCTCACTGTGGCAGCAACCGCTACCTGGACCAATGGCCACACCCTTACGGTCCAAGCCTTCAACCTCACCTCCCCCGGCAGCGCATGGACGCAAGGCGCCTGCACCGGCTCCTCTTGCGCCGGTTCGGGTGTCACTTGGAACAACGCGGTGGACTCCAACACTAACAACACGTCCGATAATATCGGTAAAACTGGACGGCCAACGGCGGTCTTTCAGATGTCCGCAGCGCCACTGCCACGGCGGTCAATCCGGGCGCGAACCCGCCTGCCGGCACGCAGGTCAGCTTTAATGTGACGACCGACGTCCGGAACGGCGCCGCCAGCGGATGGCTCCTGAAAAAGACGGACGAGACGACGACGGGCACGATCACTTTTACGTCCAATAACGGCACCATTGCCAACGCCCCAACACTGGTGCTGGTCTATGAGCCGGGCTAGGCGGAAGCCATGAAGGTGAGTCGCCTGCGTATCTTGTTAGCCATCGCCGTGGCGGCCGTCATCGGGACCCAGATCTACGCCACCGGCATCACCGGCTCCAGCAACCGCCTCGGCGGCGGGACTGATTCCGTGCCCAGCTGCACGCTCTCCAAGGGCGTCATCAACGGCTCGGGGACCATCAGCAGCTTTACGGCCAGGGTCGCCTGCTCAACCTCGGGGACGTACAGGGTTCTGGCAACGGTCACCTCCGGCGCATCCTCAAGCAGTGGAAGCGCAAGCGCCTCCCTCAGCTCAACGGCCACGGATGTCTCGATCACGATCTCACCGGCCGTGACCATCGCGACATCAGGCTACTACGTCACCGTAAAAGTGAAGAAGTAGGGGCCATGGGCGCGCCTCACGCGCCCTACTCGAACCGCAGGGCGTCCGCCGGGTCAACCCTGGCGGCCTGGCGGGCAGGCAGGTATGTGGTGAGCCAGGAGAAGAGGTACGAGCCCACCACAATCACCACGAGCCGCATCCACGGGATGACCAGCTGCACGTTCGGCTCATTCTCTTTCACATCGGTCATCACGTTGATCGAGGTGATGAGGCCCAGGATCAGGCCGACGGCGATGCCCAGCAGGGCGATGAAGGACGATTCCAAGAGAAAGGTCGTCTGCACCATGCGGCGCGAGAAGCCGATGGCCCGCATCACGCCGATCTGCTTGCGGCGCTCCACCACCGCCCGGGCGCTGATGACGCCCAGGGCCGCCACGCCCACCACCAGGCCTAGGGCCATGAAGCCCGTCAATAGGTTGTTGAAGGCGATATTTTGCGCCCGGGACTCGTCTATCCGCTCTGCGATGTCTATGGTGTCCATCGCGTTCTGAAAGAAGGCCGCCTCCACGCGGCTCGCGGCGTCGGGCGTGCCGGGGCTCACGTGGATAAAGAGGCTCGTCAGCGGGATATCGCGCTCGAAGGCCTTCTGCAGCGTCTCCGATGAGGCATAGATACCGAAGGGCATGAAGAACTGCGACGCCAGGTCGTCCACCACACCGACGACCGTGAGCTCCACGCTCTTCCCGGACTTCGCATCCTGCACCGTGACCTTCACAGGGTCCATGACCTCGTTCTCTATGTAGAGGCCCTCCGGGTCAAGGCGGAAGCCGTCCCCCAGGAACTGCCGGCCGAAGTTCGCGCGTGTCGGCACCAGCAGCGAGTTGACGAGCGCCGTTCCGGGGCGCTTCTGCAGCGTCTCCCACACAGCGGGGGCATCGAAGCCCTCCCCTTTCTTGAAATCCTCCGTCGCCAGCTCGATGCGGAAGTTGTTGGAGGCGATGAAGTTCGGGTCCACGCCGCTGAGGATAGCGTTCTTCAGCTCCCTCTCGCCATCAGCCAGTTTGGCCTTGGCGGTGAGGATAGTGCGCAGGCCGCCCACGGAGGGCAGGCCGTTCACCCTGGTCACGAAGGCCAGGTCCGGGTTGCCGTTGATCGCCGCGCTCACATCGGCGATGGGATTGATCTCGCCCTGGGAGATGGCGATGACGTCGTACCCGCCCGCGATGCGCTCCGTATCGTCGAAGAGCTTCTCGAAGCTGAAAGTGAGGGTGGACATGACCACAATGGAGAAGACGACGACGGCGAACATCGCCACGGAGAGGCCCGTCCTGAAGGCGGAGCGCAAGGGATAGGAGACGGCGCTCTTCACGATAGGGGCCAGGCGGCGGAACTGGCCCAGGCTCTTCATCACAGCGCCAAGGATGAAATCGGCGTTGTTCATCAGGGCCATCACCGCGCCCGTGACCACCATGCCGCCGGAGATGAAGAAGATGGAGATATCCACGTTCCAATCGTCCCTGCCGAAGCGCACGGCCTTGGTGGGCAGGAGCCAGTAGACCATGAGCACGATGCCGACGGCGCTCCACACGGCCCGGGAGGAGACGCCGCGGTAGCGGAGGATGTTGGCGATACCGAAGGGCAGGATGGAGAGGCCGACGCGGAAGCCCGCGATATTCCGCGCATTCCAGCCGTTGAGGGCGATGAAGAGTCCCAGCAGGATAAAGATGATGCCCCAGATAAGCGTCCGGCGTCCTTCCTTCACGAGCTTCGGCTCCGGCACATCGCGGATGGCGCGGACGATGTTCAGCTTGCTGATGCGCCAGGAGGCGATGGCGACGGTGATGAAGGTGACGATGATGCCGATGAAGAAGGCCACCATGACGCTGCCGGGCGTCGCGTGGAAGATGAGCTTGAAGTCCTCCGTCTCGCTTGATTCGGCGAAGGCATTGGCCACCGCCGCCACCAGCCCCCAGCCCACCAGCATGCCCACGATGGCCCCCACGATGGCCGCGCCGAAGCTGTAGACGGCCCCCTCCATCACGAACATCCGGATGAGGTGGCCGCGCTTCATGCCGATGGCGCGCGCCATGCCCATCTCGCTCTTCCGCTCCGCCGCAAGCATGGAAAAGATGAGGAAGATGAGCAGGATGCCGACGCCGATGGAGAAGAGGCCGAAGGTGGTGAAGAAGCTGACAAAGATGGTGGCGATGAGGTTCGCCAGGTCAATCAGATCGGCCTTGAGGCCGAAGACCTCCAGGCCCGTATCGCCCAGGGGGGCGCGGTGCTCCTCCGCCTCCCGCGCCTGGGAGCCTGCGGTGGCGAGGGCATCCTTGATGCGTTGCTGCACCGCCGCTGTCCTCTCCACGCCGGAGTCCACGTCGCCCTTGTTCGAAATGAGGATGTAGGAGATCTCGCCTGGGTGGCTGAGGAACTTCTGCGCCTCGGCCAGGGAGAGCATCAGAACGGCCTTCGTCTCATCCCGCTTGAAGTAGTAGCCGTCCACGATCCCTTTCACCGTCAGCCGGCCGATGGCCCCCGGCCCGCTGGGGACGCCCAGCGCCGTGCCCGCCTGCGCCTTCAGCCGTTCGGCGCCTTTGGAATCGAGGTAGACTTCGCCTGGGGCGAGGGACGCAAGGTCCACGGGGCGGCCATCCCGCAGTCTCAACTGCTCGAACGTCGCCGCCCGCGCCGGATCCAGGCCCGTGATCATGACGTTCACTTCGAAATGCCGGCCCGCCACGTTGATGGCCGCGACGTTCTCCGTCAGAACGGGCAGGACGCCATCCACATCCGGGTCGCTGTCCAGCGCCTTGACGATGGCCTCCACATCCGCGGCGGCGAAGCGCTCGGGCGTGGGCTTGCCCTCCCATTTGGGGGCATCGCGGTCCACGCGCACCACCTGGTCCAGCGTGCGGAGGCTGTCCTTCACCGAGCCTTCGATGCTGTAGGAGATCGAATCGCCGGTGGTGAAGGCGCTGGCCATGATCGCCGTCGCCAGCATGAGGCCGACGACGATGAGGGCCGTCTGCGTCTTGCGGCGGGGGACGTTGCGGACGCCCATCCGCGCCACGATGGGCGAGCGGACGGCGATGTAGGCAACGACGGCCGCGATGATGACGAAGAGGACGCCCAGCCCCATCGCGATGGAACTCATGGGCGTGCCGAAGAGTTCCTTCATGGCAGTGTATCCCCTTCGCTCCGTGAAAGCGTCGCCCCAAAGAGGGGCAAGGCCTCCGCTCCTCCTCTCCATCGATGAAAGAGGAACTCGAGCGTAGCCCGAGAGGAGAGGGTGTTGTTCTGTTTTAGTCCCTCGATGCGGGAAGGGCGGTGCGCCACACTGCCTTTGGCCGAGGAGACGTCCGGCGCAGGTTGCGCCGAAATCCCCCTCTCTTTACTTCTCTCCCGCCAGGGGAGAGAGGGGGTGGAGCGGACCCACTTCCACCCATTAGTTAGCCTGTTTGAAGAGACCAAAGTCGCGAACACTTTGAACTTACCTGCTGTTCCGGCTCTCGTTGACGATGACGCCGTCCCGCATCCGGATGATGCGATGGGCCCGCGCCGCGACCGAGTCATCATGGGTGACCAGGACAAAGGTCTGGTTGTTCTGCTTGTTGAGCTGAACCAGGAGGTCCATGATCTCCTTCGAGTTCGTGGTGTCCAGGTTGCCCGTCGGCTCGTCGCCCCACACGATCTCGGGATCGTTCACCAGCGCCCGCGCGATGGCGACGCGCTGCTGCTGGCCGCCGGAGAGCTCGGCGGGGTAGTGCTTCGCCCGGTCGGCAAGGCCCACCAGCGTCAGCGCCTTCATCGCCTTCTCCCGCGTCTCCTTGGGGTTCGCGCCGGAGACGAGCATCGGCAGCTCCACGTTCTCCAGGGCCGTCAGCACCGGCAGGAGGTTGTACGATTGGAAGATATAGCCCATCTGCCGCGCGCGGTAGGTGGTCTTCTGGTTGTCTGACATCGTGGTCAGCTCGCTGCCGGAGATCTTGATGGAGCCGCCTTCGTCCACATCGTCCAGGCCGGAGAGGCAGTTGAGGAGCGTGGTCTTGCCGCAGCCGCTGGGACCCATGATGGCGACCATTTCGCCCCGGGTGATAGTCAGGTCAACGCCCTGCAGGGCCGCGACCTTCACCTTGCCCGTATCGTAGGTCTTCTTCACGCCGGTGGCGACGATGATGGAATCGGTCTTGACGGTGGTGGTCATGTGAACCTCGCGCTTCCAGGAAAAGGGGCGGCTCGTGAGGGCGTTCACAATTGTAGGGCAAGCACGAACTTTCGACAATTCCTTAAGTAGTGGGTGAGGTTGACCTTTCGCGTGGCAGTACAATGTCCTCAATGGATAACTGTCAGCATTGATATTGGCTGATTTCGTAAGATTCTGTCATCGGCTTGGGCTGTGAACCGCCCCGGGTTTGATGGAGGGCTCGTTTATTGAGTCCCGGCTCTTGCCGGGGCCGGTATAGCACCGTTGGTGGCCTCATACTCCGCTGGTGGCAGGTAGCCGATGGCGCTGAAGAGACGCCGGTTATTGAACCAATCCACCCACTCCAAGGTTGCCAACTCCAGGTCTTCCCTGCCGCGCCACGGGCCACGGCGATACACCAGCTCCGCCTTGTACAGCCCGTTCACCGTTTCGGCCAGGGCGTTGTCATAGGAGTCACCCCGGCTCCCGACGGACGTGGCGATCCCTGCTTCGGCCAACCGCTCGGTGTAGCGGATGGACAGGTACTGCACGCCACGGTCGGAATGGTGCACCAGGTGGTCGAACGGTCCCTTCCGGACCCAGAGGGCATGCTCCAACGCCGTGAGCACCAGGTCCGTGTGCAACGAGCGGGCGATGTGCCAGCCGACGATGAAGCGAGAGTAGGCGTCAAGGATAAAGGCCACGTAGGCAAAGCCGGACCAGGTGCGCACATAGGTGAGGTCGGCCACCCACAGGCGGTCCGGTGCCGGGACCCGGAAGTCACGCCGCACCAGGTCGGCCGGCCGCGGCGCCGTCTCCGCAGGAATGGTGGTGCGGTGGCGCCGCCCGCGTACGACGCCCTTGAGCTCCAACTCCCGCATTAACCGCTCCACCGTACAGCGCGCCACCTGGGTGCCTTCCCGCTGCAATTGACGCCACAGCTTGCGGACGCCGTAGACCCCAAAGTGGGCGGCGTGGATCCGCCGAATCTCCTCCCGGAGTACGGCATCCCGCTGCCGCCGTGGGGAAGGCTGGCGATGGCATGCAGCAGAGTAGTAGGTGGAGGGGGCGACCTGCAGCACCCGGCAGATCGGCTCGACCCCGAAGCGCTCCCGATGGGCGTCGATAAAGCGCCTCATCTCGTCGGCAGGCGCGGGTCGAGCTCCCGTGCGAAAAAAGCCGACGCCGCCTTGAGGATTTCGTTGGCCCGTCGCAATTCCCGGTTTTCCCGCTCCAGTTCCTTCAGACGTTTGCGCTCATCTGTGGTAAGCCCCGGCCGCTCCCCTGCGTCCACCTCGGCGCGTCGGACCCACTTGCGTAGGGTCTCCGGGGTCATGCCACACTTGGTCGCTATGGAGGTGATCGCTGCCCACGGTGAAGGGTACTCTGCCCGGTGCTCCTGCACCAAGCGCACCGCCCGCTCTCGCACCTCCGCTGGATACCGTCCCGGTCGTGTCATGGCTTCCTCCCCTCAAGGATAATAGCCTCCACTTTTCCCGGGGCGGTTCATTATTTCTAGGGCTTGGTAGTTCCTTGTTTCTATGGGGGCGTTGCACTTTTCCTTGTAGGTCTTGTTGATCTTCTGTTTGCGTTAGCAGATTTAGACGGAGATTAGCTCAGACTGGGGACTTACCTTCCTTCGTCATGATTTTTTGCTATACTTTTTGCCTGTTTTCGACACATTCCCCACACCTATGCGTTATCGAAAAGTTACAGTTCGCGTGCCTGCGACCACGGCGAATCTCGGCCCTGGCTACGATTGCATGGGGATGGCGCTCGGCCTCGCCTCGACCTTCAGCATGGAGCGCGCAGGCGCTTTCTCGATAGAGATCACGGGCGCTGGGGCCAAGCGGCTGAGCCGCGGGCAGGACAACCTGGTCTGGACTTCCGCCCTGCGGCTCTACAAGGCCATCGGGGTGAAGGCCCCGGCGGTGCGCCTTCGCTGTGCCAACGCCATCCCCCTGAACCGGGGACTCGGCTCATCGTCTTCGGCCATCGTCGGCGGGCTCGTCGCCGCCAACGCGCTGGAAGGAGCGCCCCTGGACAGCGAGGCGCTCCTTCAACTGGCGACGGAGATCGAAGGGCATCCGGACAATGTGGCGCCTGCGCTCTTAGGCGGCCTGCAGATCGTGGTGACTGCAGAGTCACCCTCTCCTCTCGGGCTGCGCTCGAGTTCCTCTCCCATCGAGGGCGAGGAGACGCGGAAAAGCCGCTCACCCGAGCCTCGTTTCTCCCTCGGCGGGAGAGAAGCAAAGAGAGGCGGATCCGTTGTTTCAATCTCTTCACCTGTACGGAAGGGGCTGAAGGCCGTTCTCTTTATCCCTGACTTGGAAGTGCCGACGAAGAAGGCGCGGGCCATCCTGCCGCCGACGGTGAGCCGGGCCGACGCCGTCTTCAACGCAGGCAGAACGGCGCTCTTGGCCAGCGCCTTTGCCCAGGGCCGCTGGGAGCTTCTGCGCATCGCGACGCAGGACCGCCTGCACCAGCCCCAGCGCGCGGCGATCATCCCGGGGATGACGCCGCTCATCCAGGCCTCGCTTGAGGCTGGGGCGCACGGCGCATTCCTCTCCGGCGCGGGGCCCACCATCCTGGCCCTCGCCTCCGGCGAGACGAAGGGGATCGAAGCGGCGATGGCGAAGGCGGCGCGCGGGGAAGGCCTCGGCGGAAGCACGCGAACGGCCGCGATCGCGGTCCCAGGGGCCCGCGTGACCCAGAAGGAGTAAGGCTGTGGCAAGAATCGTGCAGAAGTACGGCGGCACCTCCGTCGGCGATGCCGACCGCATCAGGAGCGTCGCCCAGCGCATCCTCTCCACGCGGGCCAAGGGGAATGACGTGGTGGTGGTGGTCTCCGCCATGGGCGATACCACGGACCACCTGATAGACCTGGCGCACCAGATCACCAAAAATCCCGATGAGCGGGAGATGGACCTCCTGCTCTCCACCGGCGAGCTCGTCTCCAGCGCGCTCCTGGCGATGGCCTTGCGCAACGTGGGACAGGAGGCGGTGAGCCTCAGCGGCCTCCAGGCGGGCATCCGCACGGAGGCGCGGTTCGGCCGGGCGCGCATCACGGACATTGACCCCAAGCGCATCGTGAAGGAGCTGGACAAGGGGCGCGTCGTCATCGTCGCCGGCTTCCAGGGCTTCACCGATGAGCTGGATGTAACGACGCTCGGCAGAGGGGGCTCCGACACGACGGCCGTGGCCCTGGCGGCGAGCCTGAAGGCGGCGCGCTGCGAGCGCTTCACGGATGTGGAGGGCGTCTACACGGCGGACCCGCGCCTGGTGCCGGAGGCGCGGAAGCTGAAGGACATCAGCTACGACGAGATGCTGGAGCTGGCGAGCTACGGCGCGAAGGTCATGCACCCCAGGGCCGTGGAATTGGGCGGCGTCTACAATGTCCCCATCTTCGTCGCCTCCAGCTTCACCAGCGCCCCCGGCACGCTGATCCACGGCGACGCGCTGATGGAGCCGGGGAACAAGCTGCGGGGCATCGCGCACGATACCGATATGGCGAAGGTGACTATCCTGGGCGTGCCCGATAGGCCGGGAGTAGCCGCCGCCCTCTTCGAGCCGATCTGCACAACCCATATCCGCATTGACTCCATCGTGCAGAATACCAGCGCAGGCGGCGTGACGGACATGACCTTCACCGTGGCCCTGGGCGACCTGAACAAGGCGGTGCAGAAGATCGAGCCGGCCATCAAGAGCCTGGGAGCGAAGGGCTGGAGCGCCGATGAGAAGCTGGCGAAGATCAGCATCGTGGGCTCGGCGATGAAGAAGACGCCGGGCTATGCGGCGCGGGCCTTCCAGGCGCTCTACGAGGCGGGGATCAACATTGATATGCTGACAACCTCGGAGATCCGCATCACGGCGATCATCGAGAAGTCGCACTTGGCCGCTGCGGCGAGGGCGCTGCATAAGGCCTTCGGCCTGGACTCGCTCGACAAGGACCAGGGATAAGCTCTAGGATAGTCCCCCTCTCTTTTGTTCTCCCCCACCAGGGGAGAGAAGGGATAGGAGAGTCCTTGAGCCCTCCCTGCGAGGGAAGGGGCGCTTGGTTCTTTCCAAGTGAGACGTTTGCCCTTACCCTAGATGCCTTCCCGCTACCCAACAGGGAAGAGATGAACGGGAAAGACCAGAACGGCTTTGCAAGAGACTTTCCTCAGCATCGTGATACCGGCCTATAACGAGGAGCACCGCCTGCCCGGGAGCCTGAAGGCCATCCTGGACTACCTGGGACGGCAGAGCTACACCGCCGAGGTGATCGTGGCCGACGACGGCAGCGCCGACGGCACGGCGAAGGCGGCGGAGGCCTTTGCCGGAGGCGCGACGCCGGTACGGGTGCTGCGCCTGGCGCACCGGGGCAAGGGCCACGCGGTGAAGAAAGGGATGCTTGCCGCAAAGGGGCAGTGGCGCTTCCAGTGCGACGCCGACCTGGCGATTCCCATCGAGCAGGCGGCGCGCTTCCTGCCCCCGGCGCTGACGGATGCGGAGATCGGCGTCGGCTCGCGGGAGGCGCCTGGGGCGAAGCGCTACAACGAGCCGTGGCACCGGCACGCGATGGGGCGCATCTTCAACGGCGTCATCCGGCTGACGGCGGTGCCGAAGGTGCAGGATACGCAGTGCGGCTTCAAGATCTACAAAGGAGAGGCCGCCGAGCGGCTCTTCACACTCCAGCGGCTGGACGGCTTCGCCTTTGACGTGGAGATCCTTTACCTGGCGCGGAAGATGAAACTGCGCATGAAGGATGTGGCGATAGACTGGCGGCACAACCGGGATAGCCGCATCCGCGCGGTGCACGATACGCTGGGGATGCTGAGCGATATCGCGCGCATCAGGTGGAGCAGCCTGCGGGGGAGATACCGCATCAAAGGATAAGACGGCGAAGCGCCGGAGCAACCGAGGAGGAGCAGACCCTTCAGCCTCGGATAAAGACTCCGGGGCTTCAGGGTGACAATGCAGCTATGAAAAGTCCAGACCTGAAGAAGCTATTCAAAGAGAACAAGGTCATCGCAGTGGTGGGGCTTTCGCCGAACCCGGCGCGCGATAGCCA
>Ga0194128_10009795_pt1 | contig 11600 bp, 10 predicted proteins | sample TA2KigCa65mmetaG_FD_148650 | JGI IMG/M metagenome (GOLD analysis project Ga0194128, IMG submission 148650) | Freshwater microbial communities from Lake Tanganyika, Tanzania - TA2015037 Kigoma Deep Cast 65m | ecosystem: Environmental > Aquatic > Freshwater > Lake | place: Tanzania: Lake...
CCAACCGAGAGACGCGGATGCGGGTACGGCGCGATCGTAGCCGCACCCTGATCAGGAATCTTTCAGGGCGCCCGGTTAAGGTCTGAACACAAAGGTATACAAGCGGCGGCGCGCCGTTGTAGAATGTGGGACAACCGATGACGCCTGAAGCCATCCGCTCCACCAGCCCGCTCTTGCCGGGGAACATCCCCGGGCGGGGCGTCGCGTTGCCCAAAAAGACCGACGAGACGCCCGTCCAGGACGACGGATACGTCGGTGGCACCCGGCTCAAAGAGCCACGCACCGAGGACATGCGCCTCTACGTCGAGGCCGTCCGCGAGCACCAGGCGGCACTGGGGCTGGCCACGCCCGAGCCGCCCACGCGGCCGCTCAAGGAGCCCATCAGCGAGGACATGCGTCTCTACGTGGACGCGGTGCAGGATCACCTCGCCGAGATTCGCGACCATTCCGGGCGGGCCGTCCAGGCCGCCAACATTCCTTCCGCCAACAGCGTGCCCGTCGCGCTGGTCACGCTCGACGAGACGCCCGCGCCCGCCCATCCCCACGCGGAGCCGCACGGCTCTAGCGCGGAGAACGGCCTGACCGGCGGCTACATTGGCGCCTCCGCCGCCAAGACCGAGCTGGCCCAGGCCGCCGAGCCCGCCGCCCAGGCCACCGCCATCAAGACGGAAGGCGTCGGACAGGCCGCCGACCTCGCCGGCGCCAAAGCCGAGGCCCTGCTCCATGGGGCGCGGCTCCCAGGGCATGGCGCCGTGGAGGCCAAGACACAAGCCGCGCAGCACGCGGCGGACGCCAAGGCCCAGGCCATCCAGAGCGGCACCGACGCGAACGGGGCCATCGCCCATTCCCTCGCTGAAACCACCGGACTCGTCACCGCGGGGATCGTCGGCGGCGCCATTGGCTGCGCCGCCGTCGGCGTTGGAATGACGATCGTGGGCGCGAAACACCTTCGGCACGGCATCAAGGACCACAACAAGGAGCAGATGCTCGAGGGCACCGGCGCGCTCATCCTCGGCGCCAAGAGCAACCTCGCCGCGCTGTCCCTGGGCGGAACGCTGGCCCACGGCGGTGCGCTGGCCACCGCCGCTCACGTCGCGCACGCCGCCCTGGCGCCGCTCGGCGTCATACACGGCGCCATCGACACGGTTGTCGGCACGAAGCGGATCATTGACGGCGTGAAGACGGGCGACCGCAGCAAGGTCGTCAGCGGCGGCCTGTCCATCGGCGTGGGCGTCTCGCTGGCCGCCGCGGCCGTCACCGGCGGCCTTCCCGCGCTGGTCGTGGCGGGCGCCTTCCTGGGCGGCAAGGTCCTCTACCAGCATCTGCAGAACCGCAAGGAGCGCGCCGTCGACGAAGCGCTCGCGAAGGCGCAGCAGCCGCCCGTCCCGCCGCAGCCGCAGGAGCTGAAGAAAAGCGGGCTTAGTTCGAGTACTGCACCATGATCGCGATGACCGCGATGATGAACGCGATCAGCGCCGCCACCTTCACCCAGGAAAGCGGCGCCTCGCCAGACACCTGACCCGTCTCGCCGTTCACCATGAAGCGATACACCTTGCCGTTGTAGCGGTAGGCCGCGATCCAGACGGGAAGCAGGACGTGCTTCCAGGTGATCTTGTCGAGCCGCGTGGAGACGTTGAGGTTGCGCTGGGTGTCCCCGGGAACCTGCGCGTGGCACGCGTCGTACTCGCGCCGCATGATGCGCCCCTCGCCGCGCTTCCAGCCGTCGGCCGGGCCCACCTTGTACTCCTCGGCCATCCAGCCGGACAGGTACTCGGGGCGGTAGGGCACCAGCGCCGTCGTCGTGTTGAACGGTTCCAGGCCGCCCACCAGCTCCTCGACGAGGCTGGAGGCGCAGATCAGCACGTCGTTGTGGAAATCCTGATGCCAGCCGCTGGAGGGCTCCCAGCGGGTGTGCTGCACCTGTCGGCTCTGCTCCTTGCCCTCCGAATCCGTATAGGTCTCGGTGGTGTAGTAGTAATAGCCGCTCTCGGCGGTCCAACGAGATTGCGCCTGGGCGTCGAACGTCCAGTAGGGGCTGTAGACGCCCTTGATGTCCGACAGCCAGGCCATCCGCTTGAGGTTGTTGGGGCGGAACCACAGCTTGCCCAGCCAGTCGCGGAACTCGTTGGCGGCCGCGTTCTTGTCCACCTTGAACGGGATCAGCGACTCGGGGCGGATGAGATTGGGATCCGACGGGCGCTGCACCACCACGTCGTTGTCGCAAAACGGACAGCGGCCCGCCGCCTGGTTGGGCGGCAGCGTGACCGACGCGCCGCAACTCTTGCAGTCGAAGGTAACCGTCTCGGCGCCCCAGCCGCGCTCCGATTTCCCCGAGAGCAACTCCTCCAGGGCGCGCTCCGTGGGGGCCGTACCCTCTTTGGGAACTTCCTGCTCGGTGTCGCAGTACTCGCAGCGCAGCTTCGCGATCCCCGCGGCGTAGATCAGCGTGGCGCCGCAGCCAGGACAGGCAAAGCGACGAACGTCAGTGGTCTTGGGCGCGGCGGCGTCTGGCATTAAAACAATCCCCTCCGCCGCACGGTTGGCGCCGCACCGACACAATTCCTGTCTTCAACACGTCGCGGACTGGCAGCGACACCTCGTGGCAAGATGCGCATCTTACGCCCGGGCGGGCGGGTCCGCAGCTCCGCGCGGATTCGCGACCACGGGCGGCCTCTCCGCGTTGGGGACGGGCGCTCCCAGCGCGTTGCCGGAATCCGCAGCGGCGGGAGCCCCGCTCGGCGGCTCAGGCAGCAGCCCCCTCTGCAGCGCGCCCACGCCGCGATCCAGCAGGCGCAGCAGCCGTGAGTCCGAAGCGGATTCCAGCCCCCGCGCGGCGCGGAGCATCGCCCCATCCCAGGCGGCGCGCACCGGTGCGGTCACCGGTGTTGCCGCGCGATCGACCGAGTCGACCGCGGCGGCGAGTCGCGAGGTGAGCGGCGACACCAGCCGGGCGGTGGCCTCCGCCGTGTCGTTCGCCAGCTTCGCGGCCGGGTAGAGCGCCCGATCCGCCTGATGCACGACGGCGTCCACCCGCGGCCGCAGGCTGGGGATGCGCTGCAGCACCGGGAGCGACACGCCCAGGGCGACGAGGAGCACGCCGGGCGCGGTGGCCGGCCCGGTAGCGATGCCCAGCAGGCCGGCCGAGACGATGATCTCCCCGGTCCCCTTGATGCGCATGCGGACGTCTTCTTTCTCATGGCCGCTGTGCAGCCGCGCGAGGCCGCGCAGCAGGTGGGTGGCGGTCAGGGAGACGCCCAGACCCACCGTGACGGCCGGCGAAGCGCTCGCCAGCGAGCAGGCCAGCGTCGCGCCGACCAGGACGTCTCCCAGGCCGTTCAGGCGCGTGATGTGGTCCTGGCCGGTCCCGCCGCGGTGCGCGCCGCGCAGCATGAGAAGGGTGGAGGCGACGGGCGTGAGCACCGGCGCGCCGCCGATGACGCCGAGCGCGGCGAAGGTGCCCAGCGAGGTGGCGATGTCGGCGGTGCCGCCCAGCACCTGCCCGGGATCGGCCTTCACCACACCGCGCAGCAGCGATTGGATCCCGTAAACCCCGCCCAACGCGCTGCCGGCGATGCCCAATTCGCGCAGCCCGGTTCCCGTTCCGGCGAGGTTGACCGATCGGCGCAGCGGATCGACGACCTCGTCCTTGATCTCCTTGGAGGTCGCGCCGGCCTTCTTGAGATTGTCCAAGCCCCGCGGCGGAGTGCTCGCGGCGTCCATCGTACGCAGCATGCGTCCACCTTACGGCAACGATGGCGCGATCGTCAACGTACAAGACGTAAACAGTTGACACTCCACTCTGTGCGGTGTCACGGGCCCACCGGCTTGCCGGCAGCCTTCGTTGCATCCGACATCTGGCCGCCGGCCGCCCTCGCGTGTTACCATCGCTGAATGGACAAACGCAAGCGGCGGATGCGCATTGTCGCCGGGGTCATTGTCGCGCTCCTCCTGTTGAACGGCGTCGCCTTCATGCACGCGTGGCGCATGACCCACTACGTCGCCGCGGGGGTGACCACGCGCAAGCCGGAAGAATTAAACGTGCTCGACAAAGTGCTCGTTCTCGTCACCGGCGTCACCATTCCCCGTCCGGCCAATCGGCGGACGCCCGCCGACGAAGGGCTCCCCTACGCCACCGAGCGCTTCTCCGCCAGCGACGGCGTGGGCCTGGAAGCGTGGCGCGTGCCGGCGGCGGCCCCCCTGACCCGGGTCCTCATGTTTCACGGATACAAAGGCGCCAAGGCGGGCCTGCTGCGCGAGGCGCGCGTGCTCCACGACCTCAATTGCGAGGTCGTGCTCGTGGATCAGCGGGGCAGTGGCGGCTCCGATGGGTCCGTGACCAGCGTGGGATGGTTCGAGGCGCTCGACGTGGCCGCCGCGGCCGCGCGAGAAAAACGCGATCTCCCATTGTATCTACTGGGAAATTCCATGGGCGCCGCCTCCGTGCTGCGCGCGATCAGCCGTCATGACGCAAAGGCCAGCGGACTCATCTTGCAGGCGCCCTTCGACCGCATGCTGTCCACCGTACGCAACCGCTTCAACACCTTCGGGCTGTTCTCGTTCCCCTTTGCCGAGATGCTGGTGGCCTACGGCGGATGGCAGCAGGGCTTCGACGCCTTCCAGCACAACCCGGTCGACTATGCGGCCGGGGTTACCGTCCCGACCCTGATGATGGGCGGACAAAACGACCGCCGCGCCACCGCCGCGCAGATGCAAGGCGTTTTCGCAGCGCTGAAGGGCGCCCGGCATTTCGTCCAATTTCCCAGCGTGGGCCACGACAATCTGCTCAAATCCGACCCGCATCGCTGGCGCGCCGCCGTCGCATCGTTTATCGGCGGAACGCGTAAATTTTCAGGTAATCCGCCTCCGGAAAACGCACCGGGTGATCCGGCTCCGGCCCAATATCCGCGATAACTTCCCAGTTTTTCAACACGCCGCTCACCGTCTCGCGGAATTTCTGCCGAGGAATTCGGGACGTGCAGCAGGCCGCCACCAGCACTCCGCCTTCCGCCACGTGATCGCGCAAGTGGCTGTAGGTCCGCTGGTAGCGCGCCAGCGCGACGGGCACCTGATCGGAGTGGCCGGTCATTGACGGCGGATCGCAAACAATCAGGTCGAATTTTTCTCCCGGCAGAAGCCGCTCGCCGTAGTGGAAGGCGTCGGCCTCGACAAAGCGCTGCACGCCCGGGCGCCTCGTGTGGTGCTTTTCTCCGAAGGCGAGGGCCGCTTCCGAAGAATCCACGTTCCACACCTCGAACGCGCCCGCCGTCTCGGCCGCCAACCCCAGCGTGCAGGTGTTGCTGAACAGGTTGAGCACGCGCAGCCCGGCCAGCGGCCGCTCCAGCACCCAGCGGCGCAGCCCGCGCAGGTCGAGATAGAATCCGCCCTTCTGTCCACCCAGCGGATCCACGTGGTAGGTCAGGCCCGCCTCGCGCACCGCCACCTCCGCGGGGACCTCCCCGCGCAGCGTGCGCACCTCACGCGTCGATCCGGCGCGCCGCGTCGGCATCCGCCAGAGGACCGCCTCGAGTCCCAGCAGACGCGCCGCCACGCCGGCCGCCCAGCGACCCAGCACGTCGGTGCCGCGCGAGTACGTCTGCAGCACCCCGACCTGCCCGTACACGTCGAAGTTGACCCCGGGCACCAGGTCGTTCTCCCCGTGCAGCGCGCGCCAGGCGCTCGTGGTCTTGCGCAGGTCGGCGCGCCGCTCCAGCGCTCCCAGCACCTGCTTCTCCAGCCACGCCGCGTCGGGCGGGCGGTCGCCGCGGCGCACCAGGCGAATGCCCACCGCGCCTTCGGCCTCGTAGATGCCGTAGCCGACGATCTGGTTCTGGCCGTCGTAAAGCCGCAGCCACTGGCCGTCGCGGAACACGCCCGCGGCGCTGCTCAGCGACCCGCGGAAGACCCAGGGATGGCCCTGCAGCACGGCGCGGAGAGCGTCGCGCTTCAACTGGTAGCGGCGGGGATCGAGCGTCGACTGTTGCATGCCGGGCCCTTTCGCCGGGAGGACCCTGGTTGTCCCGCTGCGTACAAGCCCGCATGCGCCACCTTTTCCGCCTGATGCTCGTCCTTGCCGCGCTCTGCCTCCTCCCCGTGTCCGTGCGCGCCGATTCCTTGCCCAACCTCGACGGCGACTGGATCGTCGGGGAAATCGACGGCAGCGACTACGATCTGTTCATGTCGTTCAACCGCAGCCAGGGAACGATGCAGCCGCGCCCGATGGCGAACAGCCCCACGCCGTCTCCCCGGCAGCTGACCCTGGACAGGTCGAAGGCGCCGTTCTACACCGTCACCATCGCCGAGGGCAACGACCCCTTCGTGACCCACTCGCGGATCCTGCTGCAGACGCCCAACGACACCATCTGCTGGATTGAGGGCAGACCCCACCTGTTGCGCCTGCGGCGGCTCACGAAAAATCCCGTCGAGGCGCTGCGGGGACCGTGGCAGATCGGGGGCGCGATGGGCAACGATCCCCGCCACCTCACCCTGGACGACAGCTCGGTCACCTTCACCATGCCCGACGGCAGCAAGAAGGTCGCCGCGGTGTACCAGGTGTACTCCAAAGACCGTCCCACCGTCGATCTGGTTATCGCGCCCCCAGCCGGCGTGGCCAACCTGATTCATTTCCAGCCCGTGCCGGACGGCTCGTTCATTACCTGGGGGGCGGAGCGCGGCTCGTACCACGTCCTGTATCGGGCCGGGCAGAAACCCGCGTGGCTGACTGAAGACGCGCCGGCCTCCACGACGCCTGCCCCCTGATTAGAATCCCCCAACAGATCTTGACGGAACCCCCCCGCTCGCGAGACAATCAGGTATTGGGTCCGAGAGGGTAAGGCGTGGAAGTTTCCCGGGTCCGCAACGGCGCGTCGCAGCAACTGCCAGGCACGAAGGGCAACGTGCACTGGATTTCCGCGTACCAGAAAGAGAACGACGACACCGTCAGCCTGCAAGCGGAAACGCCCAAAGAGGTCCGCTGGCGCCAGCGCCTCCTCAAGAAGGGCGCCGCCTTCGTGCGCGGCGTCGCGGCCGGGCGGGCCGGTCTCCCGCGCCGCGTGTCCCGCGCCGAGAAGATTGCGGTTGGCGCCATGAGCACACTCGCGGCGGCTGGGGCGGCCGTGGGCGCCGTCCTCGGCGGCCCGGTGGGGTTCGTCGCCGGCGCGGCGCTTGGCACCGCCGCTTCCAGCCTGGTGGCCGCCGCGCTGCTCATGCCGGGCTGGCCGATCGAATTGTGCAAGACCATCAAGGAGCCGAAGCGGCCGGCACCCGGCACCGACGTGAACCTGGTGCCCTCCACCGACACGCCGCTGCTCGGCAAGGGGGTGCAGCGCCGCCTGGACTTCCTCTGCAAAGCGGAAACCACCGACGGCAACAAGGTCAAGCTGATGCTCTCCGGCCCATGGGCCTTCGCGGAGCGCAATCACCTGTTCGAGAACGCGAAGAAGTCCATCAACCTGCAGACCTACATTTTCCACGACGACGAAACCGGCTGGAACACCGCGAAAATCCTCGCCGACAAGGCCCGCCAGGGCGTCGAGGTGCGCGTGCTGGTCGACGGCGTGGGCACCAGCGACACCGACAGCAAGATTTTTCATTCCCTGCGCGAGGCCGGCGCCGAGGTCGTCGAATTCTGCCCGCCGACCCAGGCCGTCGAGCGGCTGAACACCCGCTGGCACCAGAAAATCGTCACCGTGGACGACGAGGCCGCCATCGTGGGCGGAATGAACGTCGGCAGCGAATACGCCTACACCGGCACCGGCCGGGTGGACGTCAGCAAGGGAACCTCGTCCGCGTCAGCTTCATGGCTGAGCGACGCCGATGCCCTCATCACCGGCCCGGCCGCCACGAAAATCGGCCAGCAGTTCAACGAAAACTGGCGGCTCGCGACCCTGGAATTGCTTCCCGATCCGGCGCCCCAGGCGGAGAACGGGGACGGCGTGACTACCCGTTTCATCAGCCAGCTCCCCTACGAAAAGGGCGAGACCACCATCAACCAGTGGTACCTGGAGATGCTCAAGAATGCGCGCGACACGGCGTACATCGCAAATGCCTACTTCGTGCCCGACGGGGAATTGCTCGACGCGATGTGCGACGCGGCAAAGCGCGGCGTGGACGTGCGCGTTTTGACCAATTCACAGGAGTCTTCAGACCACGCCATCCCCATGGTGGTTCAGGCGGCCCGCAGCACGTACGAGCGGCTGCTCGAGGCCGGCGTGCGGGTTTACGAAGCGAAAAGCCCGGGTGACGTCCTGCGCGTGCTGCACAAGAAGACCGCGGTATTCGACGGAATGGTTTCCGCCGTGGGCTCGTACAACTTAGACCCGCGCAGCGCGAAATTAAATTCCGAGTGCATGCTCGAAGTGCAGGGACAGATCCACGGCAGCCAGATGCTGGCGCAATTCGCGCGCGATTTGCGCCGATCCCGCGAGGTCCGCAAGAAAGACCTGTACGAGGGCACCGTGCTCGACCGCCTGGAGCAGTGGTTCTACGGCGGGCCATTGAAGGGGCTGACTTAAGTGTCGCGCGACACAACTCAAGGCTGGTTGCCCAGGTAGATCTCTGAAGTAATCTCGCTGGTGCTCTGCTGAGGCTTTTCGATCACCGCGCGCACCGTGACCCGCAGCAGGCGCGGGCCCACCAGAGCGAAGCGCACCGCGCCGGAGGGGCCCAGCACCGCGAGCCTTCGCGTTTCGTTTCGCGCCCCGTCGAACCGCACCAGATCTCCGCCCGCCGTCCGGGTGATATTCGAAAAAGCCCCGCTGTAATCGATGCCGCCGGCCACCACCACCGGCACGCTGCTCTCCGGTCGCTTCAGAAAAACCAGCCGGTCGGCGGTCGTCTGCTCCAGCGAAACCCGGGAGCCGGCCAGCTCGCGACGGATGTGATCGACGCCGTTCGCCGCCTGCCGAAACGTCTCCGCGTGCACGTCGGTCTTGGTGAACGCCTGACGGCTCATATTCTGGATGAGCACGATGACCAGCAGGACGCCAGCGAATATGGCGGAGGCGACGACGACCTCCATGAGGGTAACGCCTCGGGTCTCTTCCAGGCGCCCCCTGGCCCCCCGGTCACGTCGTGTTGTCATGAAAAAAGGTCCACAGGGTGTACACGTGATCCCCAGACCGATCCTTGTAGTATACCTTTACGGTTACCCGCTTGAGCACGTTGTCCGGCGGATCTTCAAAAGCCTCAATTACCTCGTATTCGAATCCGTCACGACCCGCGACGGGCGTGCGCGGCAACGCCACCGAAGGAAATTCCCCGGAAAATTGCGCCTGGAGCCCGGCCATTACCGAGCCGGCGATCTCGCTGGCCATCAATTGCTCGCGGTTAGCCACCGTGGCCCGCAGCGCGTAGGCCTGCACGGTGACCAGCGCGAGAACCGCGATGGCCAGTACGGCAACCGCCACCACCACTTCGCCGAGGGTGAATCCGCGCCTCAAAAGGTCCCCTTGGGGGTGTAGCGCCAGCGCCCGGCCGGATCTCGTTTTCCACCACCGGTCAGCTCATAAAGGTTGGGCAGGATGCCCTGGTTGCCGGTTCGGTCCGAGTAATCCAGCAGCGTCGGCGACGGCCCCCGCTTGCTCCACTGGCGATTGGGAATGGGCGGCACCAGCCAGTAGCGGCCGCGATCCGGGCTGTACATGAACAGCGAATCCACGCCCTCGCGCACCCAGCGCACGTACAGGTTGCCGGCCCCGTCGACGGCACTCTCGGTCACGTTTCCGGCGCCCTGCGTGGAGGTGCCCCCGGTAGTTTCCAGCGCGGCGTTCTGCAAGAAGATGGCCGGCGCGGGCGGAAGCACTTCCCACTTGCTGCCGTCGTACTTGTAGATGGTGTCGATTCCGTCACGCGAGAACACCGCATACAGCTCACTGTCCCGGTTCGACGAGAGCCCCTTGAGATTATAGGCGGCCAGCCCGTCCTCGCTCTGCACCGCCTCCAGCATGTACTGGCCGGTGAGCGGATCGCGCACCCGCCGATAATACGTTTTTGGCGTGGGAGGAAGCAGGCTCCAGCGGCCGTCGTACTTGTACAATGCGTCGACGCCCTCACGCGAATGGCGCGCGAACAGCGTCCCATCGGGGGCGGCCGAGAAATCGCGCAGATTTCCCACGAAGCGGTTGGGAACCGGCGTGGAGTTCCCATAACGGTCGACATTGTGGAGTGGAGTCGGCGGCAGCGCGCTCCACGACGGCGTGGTGGCCGAAAGATCCATGGTCCACACCGTGTCGATACCGTCCTTGCCGTTGCGCACGTAGAGTCGATTATCTCCATCGCTCACCAGATCGGTCAGCGCGCTCGCGGTCGTGGTGGTGGGGATCAGCGTGCCGGCGGAGCTGTACCGGCTGTTCGGCACTGGCGGCAGCAACGACCACTTCTGCGTTGTCCCATCCAGCTTGAGCACGGTGTCCGGCCGGTCCTCGCGATAGCGGATGGCGAACAAATTCCCCCTGGTATCCGCGGCGACCCAGCGCGCGAAAGCGGTGAAGTCGTTGCGCGTGCTCTCGTCGCTGGTGCCGTCCACCACGTTGCCCTTGCTGTCATAATAGGTGTTGGGAACCGGCGGCACCGGCTGCCAGTCCTCCGGCGTCGCGGCGCCACTGGTCAGCCGCTCGGCGGCGATGCCGTAGAACGTGGTGGCGTTAGAAACGCCGGGACGCGTGTAGACCCGGCCCGCGACGATGGGGCGCTTGCGCACGGTGAGCCCGAACGGCTGGGAGGCCCCGTTGTCGAGCGTCCCCAGCCCGCGCACCAGGATGACGTCGGTCTTGTCGGTGGGCTCGACCCAGGATTCGAGGCGGCCACCCTCCATGGGAGTCACCAGCCGGGCGTCAAACCCCTTGTGCGCCGCCTCAAAGCCGGCGTCCTCGTTGAGCCCCTTGAGGACGAGCTGGCAGGCGGCGTGCGCGAGGTAGCGCGCGCGGGTCTTGTCGTGCCCTTGCCGCGTGACTTGATAATTCTGACTCACGGTCAACTGCACGGCGGTGATCAGCGCATAGATGCACAGCACCGCGAACAGGGCCGTGGGCAACACCAACCCCCGGGGGCTCATCAGAGACATCTTAGCATGGCGATCTGACCTGAATCCAAAAATTACAGAACCTTCACAAGCTCGAACACCGGCAGAAACGCCGCCAGCACGACCAGCCCGACCACCAGGCCCATCCCCATCATCATGCAGGGCTCCAGCACGCGGATGCCGCGCTCCAGGCGGTCTTCCTGGCGCTCCTCCATCATCTCGGCGGCGCGGATGAGCATCTGCGGGACCTTCCCCGACTCCACGCCGGACGCCACCCAGATGCCCACGAAGCGGGGGAAGAGGCCGGACTGCTCCATCGCGCCGGCCAGCGTGGCGCCATTCTTGAGACGGGAAAGAACTTCGTCCAGGCCGGAAAGCGACTGCAGCGCGTCCACCACGCCGACCCCGGCCTCCATCATTGTCCCCAGGTTGCGGCAGGCCGACGCGGTGGCGTCTGCCCGCAGCCACGCGCTCACCAGCGGCACGCGGCGGAGTGCCTCGCCGACGTGATGGGAGGCCCTGGGGCTCAGCGCCGCCCCGATCCACGCCAGGAAGGGCAGCGCGATGAGCGCGCCCAGCACGA
>Ga0194128_10009800_pt1 | contig 11596 bp, 9 predicted proteins | sample TA2KigCa65mmetaG_FD_148650 | JGI IMG/M metagenome (GOLD analysis project Ga0194128, IMG submission 148650) | Freshwater microbial communities from Lake Tanganyika, Tanzania - TA2015037 Kigoma Deep Cast 65m | ecosystem: Environmental > Aquatic > Freshwater > Lake | place: Tanzania: Lake...
GAAGCCGGCCATCACGGCCGAGGCGTCCAGGACGAGGGCGGCCATCAGAGATAGCGTCTGCCTTCGTCTCGGTACTGCTTCCACTCATCCCAGTCGAACGGTCCGAGATTCAGCTCTTTTCCCAGCTGCCGGAGGCGTTCGGCAGCCTCCATCGCGGCCGCAACATCGTGAGTGGGCCCCGACGGCACCAACCGTGCGACCGGCTTACCGCGCTGGGTGATGGTGATCTCTTCGCCTTTCTTCACGCGTTCCAGCAGGCGAGAGAAATGGGTCTTGGCTTCAAAGGCGCCGACGGTCCGGGCCATAAGAGCTCTCCAACTAGTCTATAGTCTAGTTTATTGCCTGGGTTCGAACAGCGCAAGCACCCCGGTATAGCCGTAGAGGCGGCTGGAGGAGATCTCGCCATTGCCGAAGAAGCCGGTCAGAGGAAATGCGCCTAGCGTGCCGGCGATCATCTCGGCCTCGGTCGACTCCCCTTCGAACAGGTGCGGGCCGCGGGCGACGCAGGAGTAGTAGAGGCCGGCGGCGGGTGCCGCGTTCCGCCGCGCCTTGAGGCGCTTCAGCATGCGGTCGAGGTCTTCGCCGGCGCTCTTCGGATCGCGCCGGCAGAACATGACGCGGTCGCCGGCGCTGACGTGATCGCCGATGCCGATCCAGCCCTTCTCGGGATCGACGCCGAGCAGGTTGCGCACGAGATAATCGCCGGTATCCGAGCCTGGCACCGACAGCGCAACGTGGAGAGCCTGGGATGTGCGCTGGCCCGAGGCTTCGAGGTCGGCCTTCAGCAGCTCCAGCGCCGGACGTCCCTCGATTTCCTTGATCACGTTCCCCTCGGCCTCGCTCACCGCGCGCGACGGCCCGATCGGCGAGCAGCCCTGGCTGAGGCCGCAAGCGACTGCGACATCGCTGGCGAAGAGCACGCCCGAGATCCCGCCTTCGGCCGCGCCGGCGCCGGCTCCTGCGACCTGGGCATGGCGGCTTCGCGAGGAGGTGAGGCCGCCGACGAGATAGCAGGGAAGCTCCTCGGCGAGCTGCGTCACCAGCTCTGGCGTCTTCGGATTGCGCGGGTCGGCGTGAACGATGCCGAAACCCGGCTTCTTCTCGGCAATCCAGGCGCCATGCGAGTGGCGGAACGTTTCCATGCCGCGCTCAAGACCTGAAAAGACGCGAAACGATCCCCCCGGCAGCGCGCCGACCATGACCGAGAGCGCCGGCCGGTCGAAATAGCCGGCCGCGGTCGCGCTGACGCCGAGCCCGACCGTTCCGACCCATTCGGCGACGCCGGTCGCCTCGCGCAGCTTTCCGACCAGCGAGGGCAGTTCGGCAGCGAAGCTGTCGGTTGCGTAGACGAAGCCGAGATTGGCGCCCTGAGGCAGCGGTGCGAGTCCGGCAAGGGTGAGAGACATCGCCTCGTCAGCATCCTCGTCGGCGGCGTGCGAGGAGATGAATTCGCTCATCCCGGCGGCGTCTCCAGCAACCGCCTCACCAACGGTGCGAGGCGACCAACGATGATCTTCACGCCTTCGGCGTTGGGATGGATACCGTCGGGCTGATTCAGCTTGGGATCGAGCGCAACGCCGTCGAGCAGGAAAGGATAGAGCGGCACGCGGTGCTTCTCGGCGAGCCTCGGAAAGATGCCGGCGAAGCTCTCGCGGTACTCCTTGCCCAGGTTCAATGGCGCCATCATGCCGAAGATCATCACCTTCACGCCCTTTGCCTTGAGCTTGGCGATGATCGCGTCGAGGTTCTCGTACGCCTTCTCCGGGCTTAAGCCTCGCAGCGCATCGTTGGCGCCAAGCGCGACCAGCGCATAGTCGGGCTTATCGGACAGCGCCCAGTCGAGGCGCGCGAGGCCGCCGGCCGTGGTGTCGCCGGAAACACCGCCATTGAGGATGACGACGTCCAGACCCTGGCCTTTCAGCACGGCTTCGAGCTGCGAGGGCAGCGACTCGGGCAGCGGCAAGCCGTATCCGGCGGTCAAGCTGTCGCCCAGCATCAGCACACGGACCGAGGCAGCCGTCGCCTCTGGAGGAACGAGCGCCTGTCCGACGAGCAGGCACAAGCCCGCGAGGGCGACTCTCAATCCGTTGACAATCCTCGGCAAGAGACCACCTTTCATTCCGGCAGCGGCCGTCGGCCGAGCCCATTTGAGCGCACATAAGCCCCGGAACTGCCCGATGACCGATGCTTCCGCCGACGGTGCTCTGCTCGAACTGGCGGGTGTGCAAGTCAGCCTGCCCAGCACCGTCGGGCCCGTCAACATCCTGCGAGGCATCGATCTTTCGATCCGGCGCGGCGAAGCCATCGCCGTGGTCGGCCCCTCCGGCGCCGGCAAGTCGACGCTGATGATGGTGGTGGCCGGACTCGAGCGCATCAGCGCGGGCCGGATCTCGCTCGCGGGTCATGAGCTTTCCAGCCTCGATGAGGATGGGCTCGCGCTGCTCAGGCGCAAGCATGTCGGCATCGTCTTCCAAAGCTTTCGCCTCGTGCCGACGATGACCGCGCTGGAGAATGTCGCCGTGCCGCTCGAGCTTGCCGGCCGCGACGATGCTTTCGATGCCGCGAGCGAAGCGCTCAACTCCGTCGGTCTGGGCCATCGGCTGGAGCACTATCCCGACCAGCTTTCCGGCGGCGAGCAGCAGCGCGTCGCGATCGCGCGCGCCGTCGTCGCCAAACCCTCCCTGATCCTCGCCGACGAACCGACGGGCAATCTTGACGGCGACACCGGCCATCAGATCATCGAACTCCTCTTCGAGCGCCGCCGCGCCACCGGCTCGACCCTGATGTTGATCACGCATGATCCCGAGCTTGCCGGCCGCGCCGACCGCATCGTCCGGCTCGCCGACGGCAAGGTCGTCGGCGAGAGCGTCGGCGCGCTCGCCTGATGATCGCGCTCGCGCTTCGCCTCGCGCGCCGTGAGCTTCGCGGCGGCCTCAAGGGTTTCCGCCTCTTCCTCGCTTGCCTGGCGCTGGGCGTCGGCGCCATCGCCGCCGTCGGCTCGGTGACCGCCTCGCTGATGGCGGGGCTTGCCGCCGATGCGCGCGCGATCCTCGGCGGCGATGTCGAGGTGGCGCTGGTCCAACGCGATGCGACGGACGAAGAGCGCGGCTTCCTCGCGCGCTTCGGAAAGCTCTCTCACGTCGCCGAGCTGCGCGCGATGGCGGTGAAGCAGGGCAGCGAGGACCGCACGCTCGTCGAGCTCAAGGCGGTCGATGCGGCCTATCCGCTGGTCGGCACGATCGGCTTCGAGCCGGAGCAGCCGCTCGCTCGTGCGATCGCAGGGCGCGGCGCGGCGGTCGAGCCGGCGCTCGCCTCCAGGCTCGGCCTGGCAGTCGGCGATGTGCTTTCAGTCGGCGACGTCAAGCTCGAGATCCGTGCGATCCTCGCGCGCGAGCCCGACAAGGCGACCGGAGCCTTCACCTTCGGGCCGCGCGTGCTCGTCTCCTTCGACACGTTGCGGGCGACCGGGCTGCTTCTGCCCGGAAGCCTGGTCCGCCACCAGTATCGCCTGATGATGGCGCCGGGTCACACGATCCCGGATCTGCGTGCTGCAGCGAGCGCCGAGCAGCCGCAGGCGGGCTGGCGCATCCGCGCCTTCGACGAGGCGGCGCCTGGCCTGCGTCGCTTCCTCGAACGCATCGGCCAGTACCTGACGCTGGTAGGCCTGACCGCGCTGCTCGTCGGCGGCGTCGGCGTCGGCAACGCGGTCAGGAGCTATCTCGACGGCAAGCTCACGGCGATCGCCACATTGAAGGCGCTCGGTGCGCCGGCGCGGCTCGCCTTCGCAACATACCTGATCCTCGTCCTGGTGATGGCCGCCGGCGGCATTCTCGCCGGCCTCGTGCTCGGCGCGGTGACGCCAATGATCTTCGGTCGCGCGCTCGCCGTGGTCCTGCCGATCCAGGCCAAGGTCGGGCTCTATTGGCCGCCGCTTGCCGTCGCCGCGGCCTGCGGCCTCTTCACCACGCTCGCCTTCGCCTTCGTGCCGCTGGCGCGTGCCTCGCAGGTGGCGCCGGGCGATCTTTTTCGTGCGCAGATCTCGCCGCCTCGTCGCTTTCCCGGCTGGCTGCCGGTCGCTGGCACCGGCGCCGCCTTCCTTGCGCTCAGCCTGCTGATGGTGGCGACAGCGCAGGATCGCTGGCTCGCGCTGTGGTTTCTGCTGGGCGCGATCGGCTCGGTCTTCCTCTTCCACGGCACTGCGACTGCGATCGCCGCGCTGGCGCGACGTGCCGGGCGTCCGAGCCGTCCTTTGCTGCGGCTGGCGCTGGCGAACCTGACGCGGCCGGGCTCGCCGATGGGCGCGTTGGCGCTCTCGCTCGGCCTCGGGCTTACGGTGCTGGTGGCGGTCGCATTGATCGAGCGAAATCTCGATCGTCAGGTGAACGAGCGCCTGCCCGAGCGCGCGCCGACCTTCTTCTTCATCGACATCCAGCCCGATCAGGCCGAGGCCTTCGACCGCCTCATCGCCTCGACGCCGGGCGCCAGCGATCTCTCGCGCACGCCGATGATCCGGGGCCGTGTCGCCAGCGTGAACGGCGTGCCGGCGGATCAGGTGAAGGTGGCGCCGGGCGCCGCCTGGGCGTTGCAAGGCGATCGCGGCTTCTCCTATGCGCGGCATGTCCCGGCGAATGCGCGAATCGTCGAAGGCAAGTGGTGGCCGGCTGACTACTCGGGACCGCCGCTGGTGTCGATGGACGTCAACATCGCGCGCGGGCTCGGCATCGGCATCGGCGACCGGGTCGGCCTCAACGTGCTCGGCCGCGTGATCGAAGCCGAGATCGCCTCGTTGCGCGAGATCGACTGGGGCACGCTCTCGATGAACTTCACCTTCATCTTCGCGCCCGGCGCGCTCGACCGTGCCCCGCAGACTCATCTCGCAACCGTGCACCTCGCGTTGCCGCAGGAGGAGGGGAAGCTGCTTGCCGCGATGGGCAAGGCCTTTCCCAACGTCTCGGCAGTGCGCGTGAAGGATGCGATCGACGCCGCCAACCGCATCCTCGAAGGCATCGCCTTTGCCGTTCGCGTCACCGCCGCGGTGACGCTCGCGGCCGGCACGCTGGTGCTCGCCGGCGCGGTTGCCGCCGGCCATCGCCGTCGAGTCAAGGACGCCGTCGTGCTCAAGGTGCTCGGCGCCCGGCGCGTCGAGGTGCTCGGCGCTTATCTGCTCGAATTCGGCCTGCTCGGCCTCGTGATTGCCGCGATCGCTGCGGTCGCCGGCACGGTCGCCGGCTGGGCGATCCTGGTCTTCGCCATGCGCAGCGACTTCGCTTTCTCGGCGATTGCGGTCGCCGGCTCGGCCTCTCTTTCGGTCGTGCTCACCGTGCTGCTCGGCCTGATCGGCACCTGGCATGCGCTCGGCCAAAAAGCTGCCCCAATGCTGCGCGAGGCTTAGGTGGAAAGGACATGTGCCATGCTTCGTGTGCTCGTCATCGCCGCTCTGCTCGCAACAGGTCCCGCCCTTGCGCAGCAGCAGGTCGAAACCGTACCGCGACCCTCCCCCGAGGCCCCGAGCGCACCCGACATGATCCGCGAAGGCGCTCGCCGGATCCTCGACGGCATTCGCCGGCTGGTCGAGCAGATGCCGATGTTCGAGCCGCCCCGGATCACGCCCGAAGGCGACATCATCCTGAAGCGGATCAAGCCCCTTTACCCTGAGGCCGAGGACGCCCGCTCCGAGCCGTCCCGCGAGGGGCTCGAACTCTAGATAACCTCAGGATTTTGTGGTCCTGACACGGCGCTTCAGCTATATACTGTAAGTGGCGGGCATTGCTCGCCAATGCCGTTTGGGCCTTCTGAACCCTGAGATCGATGACCAACCGCCGCCTCGATCCGCTCAAGGACTACGCCTTCCGCCAGCTTCGCGAGCTGCTGAGCCCGATCCAGCCGAAGAGCAACCGGGCGCCGATCCTGCTTTCAGTCGGTGAGCCGCAGAACCAGCCTCCCGCCTTCCTCGCCGAGGAGATGGCGAAGAACGCCGACAAGTGGAACCGCTATACCGACCACACGGGCACGTCCGAGTTCCGGAAGGCGGTCGCCGGCTGGCTGACGCGCCGCTACAGGCTGCCAGCCGCGATGGTGAATCCGGACAAGCACATCCTGCCGGTGCCGGGTTCGCGCGAGGGCCTGTTCATGGCGGCGCTGTTCGCAGTGCCCGAGGCGAAGGCCGGCAAGACGCCGGCGTGCCTGATCCCGAACCCCTCCTATCACGTCTACACCGGCGCGGCGCTGATCGCCGGCGCCGACCTCGTCTATCTGCCGGCGCGGAAGGAGACCGGATTCCTTCCGGATCTCGATGCGATCCCGAAGGCCGATCTCGAACGTGCCGCGCTCTTCTATCTCTGCACGCCGGTCAATCCGCAGGGCGCGGTCGCGAGCCTCGACTACCTGAAGCGCGCGGTCGAGCTCGCGCGCCGGCACGACTTCCTGCTCGTCGTCGATGAATGCTACGCCGAGATTTACGACAAGACGCCGCCGCCCGGTGCGCTCGAAGCCTGCGCTGCCTTGGGCGGCAGCCTCGACAACGTCGTGATCGCGCACTCGCTCTCCAAGCGGTCGAGCGCGCCGGGGCTGCGTTCGGGCTTCGTCTGCAGCTCGGCTGAGTCGATCCAGGCCTTCATCAACGTGCTCAACTACGGCGCAGCCGGCATGAGCCAGCCGGTGCTGGCGGCGGCGACGCGGCTGTGGTCCGACGAGGCCCATGTCGATGCCAACCGCGAGATCTATCGCCGCAACTTCGACATCGCCGAAAAGGTGCTCGACGGCCGCTTCGGCTACTACCGGCCCGATGGCGGCTTTTATCTCTGGCTCGATGTCGGCGACGGCGCCGAGGCGGCGAAGAAGCTCTGGGGCGAGGCCGGAATCCGGGTGCTGCCGGGCGGTTTCATGTCCTGGCCCGACCACACCGGCAAGAATCACGGGCAGCCCTATATCCGTGTCGCCATGGTCTACGACCAGCCGATGATGGAGACGGCGCTCAAGCTCATGACGCAGGTGTTGTGATGGTCGCCGAGGCAGGCTTCCTTCCCGAAGGTGCCGAAGTCTTCCTTCGCCGGCGGACTCAGGAGATCGTTGGCACCGTACTGTTAATTGTCGGCCTGTTCCTCGCGGCCTGCATTCTTTTCTACGTGCCGGGCGACCGCTCCTTCAGCGTTGCCGTCGACCGGCCGATCGCCCATCCGCTGGGCGCGGTCGGCGCCAACACTGCCGACGTGCTGGTGCAGGGTCTTGGCGCCGCGAGCCTTGGCCTGGCTCTCGTCGTCACGGTCTGGGGCTTCCGCTTCTTCCTGCACCGGCCGGTCAGCCGTCTGTGGCTGCGCCTGACGGCGCTGCCGGCGGCAATCCTCTCCGTCTCCGTCGCGCTGACGCTCCTGCCGGCGGCTATGTTGTGGCCTGAGCTGACCGAGCTTGGTCTTGGCGGCATCGTCGGCCAGCTGTTGGTCGGGCGGTTGACCGCCTGGGTTCCGCCCTGGGGCGGGCTCGCCGCGACCAGCCTGATCTCGGCCAGCGCCGCTGCGCTCTCAATGCCGCTGGCGGCCGTCGCCCTCGGGCTTTCCGTCGGCGATTGGGTGTCCCTGGGGCGGGCCGGCGGAAAGGGCCTCGCCGCCGGCGGACGCGCGGCCTGGCGCCTCGGCGTATGGGGAGGCCGCGCCGGCAGCCGCGCCGCCGCCGCGGGCTATCGTAGAGCGAGCACGTTCACGAAGTCGCCGAAGCGGGTCGAGCCAAGGCTCGCGATCCGGCCGCTCGCCGATCGCGACAAGGCCGACGATCCGCCGCTCGTGCTCGATCGTGCCGCCGAAGTCGAGGCGAAGCCGCTCCGCGCCGAGCCGTTGGTCGCCGCCAAGCCCGCGGCGCCGAAGAAGTCAGAAGCGCGCCGCCAGTCGCGCCTCGCGCTCGACGAGGCCGGCGGCGACTATCGCCTGCCGCCGCTCGATCTCTTGTCGCCGGCGGAGGGCGGCCCGGTTGCCAAGCTCGATGAAAGCGCGCTTTCCGAAAATGCGCGCCTGCTCGAATCCGTGCTGCAGGAATTCGGCGTCAAAGGCCAGATCGTGAAGGTGAGGCCGGGGCCCGTCGTCACCCTCTACGAGCTCGAGCCGGCGCCGGGCATCAAATCCTCGCGCGTGATCGGGCTTGCCGACGACATCGCGCGTTCAATGAGCGCGCTCTCGGTGCGGGTTGCGGTCATCCCGGGGCGGAACGTCATCGGCATCGAGCTGCCGAACGCCAGCCGCGAGACCGTGTTCCTGCGCGAGCTGCTCGGCGCCGAAGCCTATGACCGCTCCGGCGGGCGTCTGCCGCTGATCCTCGGCAAGGACATCGGCGGCGCCCCGGTGGTCGTCGACCTCGCGCGCATGCCGCATCTGCTCGTCGCGGGCACCACCGGCTCGGGCAAGTCGGTCGCGATCAATACCATGATCCTGTCGCTGCTGTTCCGGCTCTCGCCGGAGAATTGCCGCTTCATCATGGTCGACCCGAAGATGCTTGAGCTCTCGGTCTATGACGGCATCCCGCATCTGCTGGCGCCGGTCGTGACCGATCCGAAGAAGGCGGTGGTCGCGCTCAAATGGGCGGTGCGCGAGATGGAGAACCGCTATCGCTCGATGTCGAAGCTCGGCGTCCGCAACATCGACGGCTACAACGCGCGGGTCGAGGAAGCGAAGGCCAAGGGCGAGATGATCACGCGGCGCGTGCAGACCGGCTTCGATGCCGATACCGGCAAGCCGGTGTTCGAGGACGAGACCCTCGACCTCTCGCCGCTGCCCTATGTCGTGGTCGTCGTCGACGAGATGGCCGACCTCATGCTGGTCGCCGGCAAGGATATCGAATGGGCGATCCAGCGCCTGGCGCAGATGGCGCGCGCGGCCGGCATCCATCTGATCATGGCGACGCAGCGTCCCTCGGTCGACGTCATCACCGGCACGATCAAGGCGAACTTCCCGACCCGCATCAGCTTCCAGGTCACCTCCAAGATCGACAGCCGCACGATCCTCGGCGAGCAGGGGGCGGAGCAGCTGCTGGGCCAGGGCGACATGCTCTACATGGCCGGCGGCGGGCGCATCACGCGCGTGCATGGGCCCTTCGTCTCCGACGGCGAGGTCGAGGACGTGGTCCGCTTCCTCAAGGCCCAGGGCCAGCCGGAATATGTCGAGGCGGTGACCGAGGACCCGGAGGAGGAGGCCGCCTTCGGCGCCATGACGGGCGAGGACGGCGAGGGCTCGGGCGATGCGCTCTACGACCAGGCGGTGGCGCTGGTGATCCGCGAGCGCAAATGCTCGACCAGCTTCATCCAACGCCATCTGCAGCTGGGATACAACCGCGCCGCACGCCTGGTCGAGCGCATGGAGCAGGAAGGATTGGTCTCGGCCGCCAACCACGTCGGCAAGCGCGAGGTTCTCACGCGACCCGACGCGGGCGACGTCTAGCGAAAGCTGGGCTCAGGCGCCGACGGACAGGGCGGTGGAGCGAGGCATGCGGGCACCGCCGGCCGGGTCCTTCCGTGCCGTCGGGTTGCGCAGGCAGCCGCCCTTCCGGCCGTACCACACGGCCTCGCGCGCGAACGCGACCCAATCGCCGGCATAGCCGGACTGACGCGCAATCACGACCCGGCAGTCTTCTTGGCGAAGCGCAACCGCCTCGCCCGCATGCTCGGCATTCACGATCTCGTCGATGTTGTGCCGGAAGGACAGGTCGAGATCCCCACTGTCGTCGGGATGAGCGACGGTCGCCTTCTGATAGGCGAGGATCTCCTCGATCAAGTCCGAGGACAGGTTCCAGCCGCGGTCCTTCGTGAGATCCAGGAGCTCGCCGGCGATCTCCTCGTAGAAGGTCTCGCGTTGCTTGAGGATCGAAAGGAAGCTCGCTTCCTCGAGCGGCCACACGATGTCTCCAAACTCGGGCAGGATGATATCGGTGCTCCGCGCGTCGAGCATTTCGTCGATCTTCGCGTCGGCCCAGCGGCTCTGCTGGCCGAGGATCGTCTCGGGCCTCTCCTGCGCCCGCTCGAGCAGCGCCAGGTAGAACTCCGAGATCGGAATCCCGGCGAGGCGGGAGACGACGATCGCGGCAGCTTGAAGCGCGGGAAGGCAATGCAGCGCCTGGACGGCCCAGGCAAGCTTGTATGACTTGCGCCAGTCCGCCCTGGGCATCGTCGCCGTCTCGATCACCAGGTCGTAGTACTCCTTGGTGTCGTTCTCGTTCGGCTTCGCGTGGAGCCAGAGCATCTGCGTCCTGACGGCGCGAATCCCATGGCGCTGCACATAGGCCTCGTCCGACATCTCGGAGTTCGGAAGGAGCATGCAGGGGTAGATGTTTATGGAATCGTGCTGCCTCGCATCGAGGATCTGGTCGATGCCGCGCCGGAACGACGCCCAGGACTCGCCGGGGAGTCCGAGGATGACCTCGGTATAGGTCGCGATGTTGCTCGCCTTGTACTTCCGGATGTTCTCGGAGAAGTCCTCCATCTTGATGTTGCCGCGCTTCACCGCATCGAGCGTGTCCGAGTCCATGCTCTGCATGCTGAGCGTGACGCCCTTGTTCATCCCTTCGCGGCTCAGCAACTCCGCGATCCTGAAGACATTGGCGTTGCTCTTCTTGGCGTAGGCGGCGCGGAACTTGCGCGGATAACCGGATTGCTGCTTCACCCGGACAAGGTCCTCGGTAATCGCGATGTCGCGCTTGAGCATCCCGTAATTGGCGTCGCAATTGTACAAAAGCTCGATCTTGTTCCGAGCGAACCATTCGTACTCATCGACGATGCGGTCGTCGCCGAAGCTGCGGACCTTGGTGAAGACCGCCGATCCCCAGTCGCAGAAGGTACAGGAGTACGGGCAGCCCCGATGGGTTTCCTGGCTCGCGTTGAAATCGTAGGGGAGCTTGGCCAGCGTATCGAACAGGCCGGTCAGGTAAGGCGAAGGAATGCTGTCGAGATCCACCATCCGCGACCCGCGTCCCGTCTGGACGGTGTCGCCCGGGCCGCCCTGCACGCTGAGCCCGCCGATCTGCGTGTAGTCAGGAGCCTCGACGAGCCGCTGGCGCAGAATCTCCTGGAAAGCGCCTTCGCCTTCCTGGTGGACCAGTATGTCGACGTAAGGATGATCTGCGAGCCACTGGGGCGAGCGGTTCGGAACCTGCGGTCCGCCGAGGACGATCAAGCAATCGGGGAATGCCGCCTTGACCGCCCGGGCAAGAACGAGATTATATTCCCAATTCCAAATATAGCAGGAAATTCCTACAATATCCGGCTTGTCCATCCGGCGAACGACAAGATCCGGAGCCTCGCGAAGGAAAAGAAACTCCGCGAGACGATAGTTGGACCTTACAAGCTCGTCTTTCTGGGCATAGCTCCAGAGAAGGCCGACAGAATAAGGGAAGAACGCATTTCTTCCGTAGAGCTGATTCACCTGGGCGAGATAAACATTTCGCATCGGCGTATCTTAGCGGCCTAATGAGAGCGGAACGGCGCGCCCTTCGATCGGACGCGGATCGCCTGCGCCCCATGGCGCAATGGACCTCTCGACGGGACTGTCAAAGCGGTGCCCGACGGCGTCCGAGTCTAGCCTGGATTATTCGTGACGGGGGCTGTCTCGATGCTGCGGGCGTA
>Ga0194128_10009804_pt1 | contig 11595 bp, 16 predicted proteins | sample TA2KigCa65mmetaG_FD_148650 | JGI IMG/M metagenome (GOLD analysis project Ga0194128, IMG submission 148650) | Freshwater microbial communities from Lake Tanganyika, Tanzania - TA2015037 Kigoma Deep Cast 65m | ecosystem: Environmental > Aquatic > Freshwater > Lake | place: Tanzania: Lake...
GAGCTTCCGTGATGAACGCTGATCCGTCACCCCAATTCCTTTTGGAATTAGAGGGGCTTGAGCAACGATTGTTTGACGCGGCCAGCGGTGAGACTTTCACCGTGCGTGTGGACATGCCACTGCGGATTGCCTGTCGGTCCTCTGTGGCATTGTTGGGTCCCAGCGGCTGCGGGAAGACGACGTTGTTGACTGTGCTCGGTTTGCTTAGGTCGCCAACTTCGGTTGAGCGAATCCAGCGGTTCTTGATGCGGACGCCTCTCGGCGATGGCAACTGGATCGAGCACGATCTGCGAGATGTTTGGCAACGTCGGCGTCGGCGGCACGTTGAACGGTTGCGGCGTGAGCATCTCGGCTTCGCATTGCAAAGCGGCGAATTATTGCCCGCGCTGACCGTTCGAGAAAATATCGCGGCCCCGTTGCGGCTCAATAGCGTCTCAGGGAATGCTTGCCGCCAGCGCGTCAATGAATTGCTGCAGTCATTCGGCTTAGAAGATTCCGAGTCATTCTCCAACAATGGATCAAAAAACGGCCCGCGCCGTTTGGGAGATCAACGTGTGAATCGGCTTTCAGGCGGCGAGTATCAACGTGTTGCCCTCGCCCGCGCGGTCGCGCACCGTCCCACGTTGCTATTCGTTGATGAGCCGACGAGCGCGCTCAACCGCGAGTTGGCCCACGATGCGCTGCGGCAACTGCGTTCGTTGCAATGTGGGCCCCAGTCTCACGGTGCACTGGTCATGATCACTCACGATGAGAACCTCGCGACGACGTTTTGTGATGTCATTATCCGAATGGCTCCGCGCCGCGGGGAGCCGGTCGGAGAAGTTGTTGAGATATATCCAAACACGCCGACAGTAGAACCTGCTCTGCTCCCGGAAGTGAACCACAGTTCGCCAGCCGTTGTGACCTTGCCAGTGCAGGAATTGGCTCCGATTGAATCCCTTAACGCCGGCTCTCTGACTCCCGATCAAATCGCGATGGCGGAGGTCAAAGCATGATCGGACGGTGGTGGTATTACTTCGGGCTTGGATGCCGCGACTTGATTCGGCTGTGGTCCACGACTCAGCATCACGTCATCATTGTGGCGGGAATCTGCCTGCCGATCATGATGCTACTTGGGCTAAAACGAGGCCATGTAGAGACTCTGCGGCAGGATTTGATCACCAGTCCGACCGGGCGGCAGATTACGTTTTGGTCGGCTCGCAAGGGCGAGTTACTGGATCGCAACGGCATCGAGCGGCTGACTTCGGAGTTGCCGACGGTTGATGTGATTATTCCGGAGACTCAGCGAATCGCCGGCCTGCGAACTCTCGTCGATGGTGAACTGCGCGAAGTCGAAGCCGCAACGCTTTATGCGACTCGCCCTGGCGATCCGTTGTTGCTGCAACTCGGTCTTCAAGCTCCGGAACGTGGAATGCGCGGCATCATCATTGGCGAGGGAGTCGCACAGCGACTGTCCGCGCGAGTCGGCCAGTCCGTTGAAGTCATTTTGACCCGAGGGCGCGGTGATCTTGCTGAGTCCGCGAAAGTTGATCTGAATGTCGTTGGAATCATGCCCACGGAAGAGTTGGCTGCGGCGATTGCCTATGTGGACCTCGACTTGCTCGACCAATTCGATGCCTACGTGCGCGGCTTTCGAGTCCCGGAGTTCGGCTGGGCCAGCGCGAAGTCGCCGGCGCCGGATGCCTATTCCAGCTACTTGATCTTTTGCGAACCTGGCAACGATCTGACGGAAGGGGATCGCCGCTTTTTGGCGGATCGCGGTTTCCAATTATCCAATCGGACTGCTTCCCCGCCGGAGCCGCTGTCTCGGTTGTTGATCGAGAACTTCGCCGAGAAGTTGATCCTTTATGAGGCTCGTACCGAGCGATCCGAACTTGATCCACGCGCGCGGCTTCGCTTGGCTCCGTCAGAACTGAGTGAGGCCACAGAGGCGGACGACGTCATCTTGCCTTGGAATCGTTCGCAATCAGCCTCGGTGAGCGGCGAGCAGTGGCAGATGGTTGGGCTTTCTTTACCACGTCGTACTTGGCTGCGCGAGTATTTCATCAATGCGGATCTGGCGTTTGACTATGAAGCCGACCCATTTCAGGGACGCGCGACTTCCAAGGGTCCGATGAGCGTTCAGTGGCCACTCAACGACGCCTTGAAGGTCAACCTTTCTATTGAGCCCGTCAAACAACAGGAATCTGATGCGTCGCAGACTTCCTCGTCCGTAAATTCAGATTCAAAGACCGATGCGTCTGAAGCAAACGCCAAAAGCAACTCGACGGCAACAGTGGAGTCTGAAGAGACTGCGATCGTCGTAGTGCCCGCGAATTTGCTGGCATGGGTTTCGTCGTACTCGGCCGGACTCGTGGAATACGACGCCGATATTCGACTCTTTGTCCCGAAGCTTGAGTCCGCGATTTATGATCGCGCCCGCTTATACGCACGAACGATTGACGAAGTTCCGACAGTTGTCCGGGCGCTTGCGGAGCGGCAGTTCGCTGTCATGTCGGAGACTGGCCGAATCACCGAGATTCATCGGCAAGACGAATCGCTGCAATTGCTGGTGTTAGTGGTTGGCTTGGGGGTGTTCCTTTTCGGCGTCGTCACGGTCTTTAGCGTGCTGATGGATTCGACGGATCGAAAGCGGGCCACCATTGGAATCCTGCGGGTAATGGGGATGTCGCGTGCGGGCATCTTCGCTTCGATCTTATTGCGAGCTACTGCGATTGGTGCAGCAGCCGCATTGCTGAGTTTGCTCTGCGGTTGGGGACTCTCTCAAGCACTGGCGTGGCCGCCGCGAGATTTTTCGTGGTTGCAATGGAAGCCAGTCGTTGCCGTACAGCTTCATGAAATGGATCTTTCGATCGTTGCCACCGGAGCAATGTTGTGCTGCGGTTTCGGTGCAATTCCACCTGCCTGGAGGGCCAGTCGCCTTGATCCCTTCGACGCGATTGTCGAAGGGAGATTCCGTTGACGAGGTTCACTATGAAAACTCAATTCATCCGCATCGCGCTGTGTATGTCCCTCGGGCTGCTCGTATTTCTGACAGCAACCTGTGTGACATCGGCCCCATCGATCCAGGCGGCTCAGCCCGGAGAGTTGGTCGAGTGGAAGGTCGCCACAAATCCTCCGGTCACGATTCGCTTCCACTATTGCCCTGCCGGCACGATTCGTCCTGCCAAACCGTCCACGGCGACGGCGTCCGAAAACTTGCCTCCGCCAACACAAGTCCGCGATTTCTACCTTGGCGAGACGGAAGTGACGCTGGCGCAGTTTCGAGCAGTGCTCGGTGACGCTGGCCTTGCTCCGCTCAAAGCACAGGCTGCTAAGGTTCAAACGACGAATCCCGAGCTTTTTGACATGCTTCAGCGAGGACAGGATGAGCCAGCGTTCTTCGTGGGTCTCGATGGGGCTGTTGATTTTTGCAATCGCTTGCAAACCGAATTCGATGATTTCCGCGCGAAGATGGCTCAACCCTCTGTGGACACTCGCATGTTTCGACTGCCGTCACATGTGGAGTGGCAATACGCTGCGAGAGGGATTGCCGCATCGGATCAACAAGCCGCCATGCCGCACTTTGGCAGGTGGATTCGCTTCGCGGAACTCTCTCCCGCGAACCAACAGAAGTGCCAGGAAGTCTGGCAGAGCCTCGGTCATGGAGGCCCGTTTTCCGACAATCAAGATGCCTTTCTCGAACTTGCACGCACGACGGACGCGGCACAGCAAGAGAAGGTCAAAGAAATTCTAACCGAAGCCTTTGGAAAGGCATTTGGCTCGGCCCGCCGCCAGGCGTCGGGCATGAGCACATTGCAGCCGGTTGGCAAAACACGAGCGAATGCCTGGAACCTGACCGATATGCACGAAGGCGTTTCGGAGTGGACCATCTGGGCGACGAAGCCTGAACGTGCTCGCGACCTCTGGCTAAAGCTCACAACCGCTCGCAAATCGGCGAAGCCATTGATTGATCAGGAAGACGTCTTTCTTTCCGGTGGTTCATTCAGTGACTCATATTTTGGTGCCAAGGCGCTTAGCCGTTTTACTGTTTGGGGTGGTCCAAAGCTGACGGACGATCAACCACAACCATTTTCATTTCAGGCTGAAATCGTCCTCGACACCGTGCCCGGCTTCCGAGTTCTGATGGAACGAGTCGTCGCCGATGACTGGCTATTCGTTTTGCGCCGAGGCGTCTTTGAGAAACGACTAATGAGTGCGAATGCACCGAATTATTTGAAATCAAGCAATGCCGTAGTGCTGGAACTGACCGAATCTGACCATCCTGCGCGAAGTGCTGTCGAATTCTACTCAGAGTTGGCCGCATCCAGGACAGCCGTTCCTGTTCGCTTTGGAGAGACTCTCAAGAAAGTCGCCCAAATGCGTCCAACGCCGAGTTCGGGAGGAAGTGGGAGTGCTGCCAGCAAATTGGCCGCGCTTGTCAAGAAGACCAATGAAACAAGTACCCCGGGCGAAAGTTCCTCCTCCGATGAGGGAGATTACTTTCAAGCATTGGCGGCAGTCGTACAGTTGACTCCAAAATGATGCTTGGTGCGATTGTTCGCGAACGCGAAGGCTCCGGCCATGATCGACAGCAGCTTCACTTTTTGCCGAATCAACGCTTGGCCGTCGAGCGGCGAGTGGGAGTCCGGTTTGGACTTCAGCAAGTTCACCGTGTTCGACGCGATGCCGACGCTGATGATTGTCACGCTGCGATCAGGCTGTTTGGCGAGCGGATCTCGGAGCAAGTCCACTGCCTCGCGAGCTTGGTCGTTGCTTCGCAGGTCGTGCGGGTAGTCAAGCGACTTTTCCTTCCCCCCTGAAATTGGTCCATTCTGGATGAGAGAATCGCATCCGGGCGTAGCCCGGAAAGGATTCTTTCGAGATGAAGAAGACGAGACACACAACCGACCAGATCATCGAGAAGCTGCGTCAAGCGGACGTGGCGTTGGGCAAGGGGCAGAAGGTGTCGGAGGTCTGCAAGGCACCCTTCGGTTCCGTAGACCGACGAAAACATCGGAAAAACAAGGGTTTTCTGAGTTCAGTTGCACCAAAAGTTGCAACGGAGATGGTGGAGGGCGGTTGCGAACGTCTGATGTCGGCTGAGGAAACCGACCCCGATTTGGCTCGCATCATCGCGTCATGGTCGCACCTCTCGCCGATCGTCAAGCGGATGATCCTCGCCGCCTTGGATGTTGATGGCGGTGAACGTCCTCACTCAGTTGCCGCCGTTCACGAGAGCGGGGTGTCGCGATGATTCTGCATTCCTGGAGCGATCAGCGAGGCGTCGGTGAGCATTGCTACGGCATCCGATCCAACGAGCGGCCACGGCGTCGCCGAAGTGCTGGCCAAGCTGGCTGCGGACGAACTGGCGACGTTCACGACGTGGGCCGGGATGGTGGAAGCAACGAAGACGGAGTGACCGCGAAAATTCGGTTGTCGGAATTTTTGAAACTGACCGGGGGCCGCGCGTGGCGCTGGAATCCGAGCTAGTTCGCTGGTCGCGAAATCAAAATCAGGAGGATGTCATGGCCGAAACGAAGATGGCGTTGATGACTCGGTTGCGTGCCGAGGGGCGATGGGACGAAGCGGATCGGTTCCGCGAAGAGACGCGGGAGCGGCTCAAACGGGAAGGGATGCGACGCGGGGATGCTCGTGAGGAGGCTTGGCGGCTGACGGCTGAGAAGTATCCCATCGTGGAGAAGGCCAAGCCTCAACCGCCTGACCAAGCCAGCCAACACATCCCAGCCGTGAGGGATGGAATCATCATCGACCACACCGAAGACGAGCGGCGGCAACTGTTGGAATTGGCTCAACGGCCGGGCGCGTGGACGACGAATCTGACAGAGGCCATTGAGCGCGTCATCATCCAGAGTGGGAAACAGACAACATTCTCCCCAACAGATGCTGGCAGTGTGGCGGAATGGTTGCTCTGGCGATTGTGGCTGGGGTGGGACGACCTTTTCGCCTTACTTGCGCACTCGGAGTACCTGCTGCGTCATGGCGAGACCCTGTCATCCATCGCTTGGCCAAAAGCCACCGATCGCACGGTTCGATTGCGTCACCAATTCACCAGCGACATGAAATTGCTCGGCCGCGCTGGCGATGAGGATTTTTGCCCAGACCCCCACCCGGTCGCGGCATCTCCGGGATGTGGCTAATCCCGCGCAGTGTTTCCAAATTTTTTGGGATCAAGTTTTTGGAAGGAGAACAGCATGACCGAGAAGGAGTTGAAGGAATACCAACGGTTGCGAGCGGAAGGACGCTGGCCAGCCGCAAGCGAATATCGGGAGACCGAGCGGCGGCGGTTCCGGGGGGCGGGGCACAGCAAAGAGGTTGCTCGTCGCAAATCGTGGGACGCGATGTTGAGCAAGTTTCGGGCGAGAGGGGCAGCCGTTTCGCAAACGATTCCCGATCAAGATGACGACGGAGAGGAAATCGAGATCGTCAATGAAGGGGTCATCATCCGACACACGGACGACGAGCGGCGAGAACTCATCGAACTGGCTCAACGAGCGACCGCTTGGGAGTGCCATTTGACCGACGCACTGAAATGGGCACGCGACCATTTGGACTCAGCGGTGACTCCGGCCCGCGCGCCGAGCGTTCTGGCGTGGCTGCTCTGGAAATTGGGTGGAGCAGACGCCAGCCGCTTGGAAACGATCCAGCTTGAAGACTATCTCCTGCGCCGCGACCACCTGCTGGAAGTCGTCTATCCCTCGACCGCACGCGAAAAGCGTTTGTGGGAGGGTTTCTTTTCGGAGTGCGTCTGAGACAAGTAATGCGATCATCCATCAAATGACTTCCCCTCGAAGAGGGTTTGCCACGGACCAACGTCTGCGTTTGAGGCTGATCCAATAGCCATCAACACCACACTCACGAAGAACAGTCGCATCAACGGAGTCTCCTTGTCGCTAATCACAACATGCCTTCAACATCGCTGCCAATGGCTCTGAATCAGCTAAGCGATGAACTTTTCCGACTTCAATCAAAGTGGCTCTGCTGGTCTTCGCCAACTCTTCGCTGTGCTCAAACGGAACTACGTCGTCGGCTCGTGAATGCAGGATGGCTTGTGATGAACGAGTGCGTGTTTGATGGTGTTTAACCGAGTGATCGGCTGACCGCGGCAATCTCTCGAACCATGAACGAGTCGGCCTTCGTTGATTTGGTGAACAGGGCAGTTTCGTCTCCCACGTTGACATTCACGATCGGCCAATGCGAGGTTGCGAAAAGGTCTTCCGAAACCAAACGAAGCTTCCGCCGAGGAAAACTCGGTTTGAACAGCGACGCCCTTGTGAGCGGATTGGTCAGATTTCATGTTTGGGAACCCTTCATTGTTGAGGGACAAACAAGTGAACGACCGCAGCGGAGACGTGGACATCAAAGTGACGTGTTTGTCGAGATCATGCTCGCGAAAAATCTGGCGTGCGTGCGAGACGTAGTCGAGCGGCCGTGGAATCGCCGCTATCGGCATCCAGCAGATCTTCCAGTTTGTCGTAGAGGCCGCGTAGAGGAGTGGGGTCGCTACCGCTGGCCGCTTCAAAACCGTGGATCAGAGCGGAGTAGTTTCGGCGTGATGCTTTTACAACACCTTCGTTGCCAAGTTCCATCAACCGCTGCGACAACGGATCATTAAACGCTTTCAGCAGACGTGCCACCTGTTCCCGAGAGGCGAGCAGCCGACCACCAGGGCCACGGCCAAAATCGTTGCTTTTGCTTTTGGCAAGCTTTTCACGAAATGCTTGTACGACTAGATCAGCTTCCGGCACGTCGTCGGAGTGGATGCCTTGATCGCAGAGGCGAATTTGGCCGACAAGTTCCAGAACGCGGTAGGCTCGAATGATGGCGTCCTCGAATTGATGGTCACGTAGTCGGCGCTCACCGTTGGCAAGGAGGTCGGCGGCGAGGAGTCGCAAGCGACCTGCTCGGGACCGAGCGTCATCTGGAAGATCTTCAGCCAGCGATTTGACCCAACTGTAAACTTCTGACGACGGGGCGAACTTATCCCAACGAGTTCGCTGAGTCACAGGTGCCGGCAGGTCCACATGCGATGCGTCTTTGTAGTCCAGCCGGTCCCAAGCGGAGTAGAACCGAGCCAATGGCCTCACGAACGTGGCTTGCTGAAGTACGTCTGGTGGCCAAGCGGCAGCAAACGGACTGGCGGGATCGGGAAGGAGATCAAGCACCGCTGCAAAGTTGCCACGTTGTAGAAAGCTAAACGCTTCGTCTAGCCGGCGGCGGGCAGTGGCAACTGTGGTGCGAATGTCGGTGACGACCTCGGTACCGGGAACCACCATGCCTCGTTCGTCCCGCCGGCCGCCGGAAAGGTAGCGCAGTTGGGGCAACTCGTGCCGAACGGCGGCCAGGACGAGTGCGGCACTCATCGCCTTGGTGCCGCGCGTGAAGTCGGCCAGGATCTGTTGCGGTTCGTGCCCGGCATTGCGGAGTTCTTCGATGACACGATCGAAGTGCGCGAAACAGGCATCGGCGTTGTCTTCAGCCCCGGCGATGGGAAGTGGCTGAATCTCGATGGCGGACTGGGCCAATTCCTTTTGCAACTGTGCCGCGTTGTCTGCCGTGACCTGCGACGGCAACAAGATGACGCGCTGCCAGTCACCCGCCTGAATCGACTTGGTTAATGGTGTGAGCAAGGTGTCTCGCAACTGCTCGATGTTGCCCGTGCCAACGGTGCAGAGCAGGATCAGTGGCTGTGGCATTTGTGACTCCGTGGCGTGGTCGAATCTCAATGGTTGACGTCGTCGTCAATCGGTCTCAATCACTCCCGCGACTGAAGTTGCCGTTCGTTCTAATACCGATGCGCAAAAATATCTGCGCGTGTTGGTCGCTCAATTACCGAGTTCCGGCTGATGGCTTCTGATCGAAAATAATCACGCACGGTCATTTACGAGCAATGGTGCGCAATCATGTTAGACGATCCAGTGGTCGGGTGTCACTGACAGAGCGGCTTGGCCGAGCACGCGCGAGGCATCGCGGCAGTACGCGCAGACGCGGTACAGACGCAGTTCATCTACGCGCGGATCAACCACTTCTTCCAGACGCAGCCATACTTTGTCGATTTGTTCTTCGGTGAGCCAGCCTTCAAACACCGACCACTGCACGCGATCCGCGACATTCTCCAACAACCGCACAATCTGCCGCCGACGCCGATCATCCGGCGTGTCATACGCGATCACAACCAGCATGGATTCTCTCATGGCCGTTCCTCCTCCAGCGGCAAATCGTCCACGGTCAGGTCGTCCGTGGACTCGCGAAGCTGGTGACGCCAGCGTTCGCAAGTACGGCGGAGGAGGTCACGCCAGCTTCCGGGCGTTCCATCATGGGGGTCATGGCCGTCGGATTTCATGGCTCGTTCGTAGTCGGCGATGAAGGTCTTCATGGCATTCGGTTGCAGACGTACGCCGTCATCTTCGTCGATTTGAAATTCCTCTGGCCGGAAACGTCCCAGGTTGACCGCACGCAGGACGAAGCGATCGACGATGTGATGGCGGAATGGTTCCATGAGGTCCAATGCCAGACTCGGCCGATTGGCTTTGAGTTCGTGATAGACGCCCAGATAGGGATCGAGTCCCAGGGCTTCGAGCGACGACGTCAATTCATTGGCGAGAAACACATACCCTAAGCTGAGTAGAGCATTGACTGGGTCTCGTGGCGGTCGGCGACTCCGGCCATCGAACAAGAATTCCGAACGATTGAGAGAGGGAAAGCACTGCCAGTAAATCGCCGCCGCGGCTCCCTCCACACCGCGCAGTTCGTCGAGCGTTTGAGTGCTGGTGACACGGCCATCGGCCTCCTGCAATCGTTCGCGTGTACTCTTCAATGGTAAGTCGGGGTAGTTCTCCGCGTAGCGCATCAACACGTCACTCATGGCGGCGATCTTAGCACGCACGATCCGTTGCGATTCGTGGAGTCGTCCGGCGAGATCGACGGAGAGCCGGTATTGAGCAACTCGCACCTGCACGTTTCCCGATTTCGGCGAGATCAGTTGCCCGAGCAACCTTCCGCTCTGGGTCACAAATGCAGTTTCGACGTGCTGGCTGAGCAAGGCGGTCATCGCCGGCGTCGTGAGCTGCGCACCGCCATAAAGAATCAATCCCTCGACGTGGATCAGCTTCCATTCGGCGAGACTCTGGCCATCCTTGGTCACTGATAAACATTCCCCCTGTTTACGCACGACGGCACCGGGTTCCGTCACATAAGCGAATGGCATGGCACGACTCCGCAACGAAGGACCGAAACAAACGGTTCGCTCCATCCGCTCACGACCGCCTTGCGGCGTTCATGCCTCCCAAACCTCGCGGCATTTTATCGACACCGAATCACCCGCCCAGCAAAAAGTTTTTTTCGGCCTGCGCCCGGTTCTAAAACATCTGCCCGCGTCTCAACCCCTTCTTCATCAGGGGAGCGTTCAGAAAAGGCGACGCGGCGCGACCCGGACGCGCCATCGTACTGTCTCAACCCCTTCTTCATCAGGGGAGCGTTCAGAACAGCCACCAGTCCTGCGACGACTTCCGGTTTGGCGCGTCTCAACCCCTTCTTCATCAGGGGAGCGTTCAGAAGTGGCACTCACCACGATTATCAGGTCGTCAGCCCTTGCTGGTCTCAACCCCTTCTTCATCAGGGGAGCGTTCAGAAAAGGCAAGACCCGCCCCATCATCATCGAACTCACGCCGCGTCTCAACCCCTTCTTCATCAGGGGAGCGTTCAGAAAGAACTCGACACATCGCTGCAGGTGCTCGGCAACCGGGTCTCAACCCCTTCTTCATCAGGGGAGCGTTCAGAATCCGAAAATTTTACAAATACAGAGAATTCGACCATAGGTCTCAACCCCTTCTTCATCAGGGGAGCGTTCAGAAGAATATCGTTGTCGAATGGACACGTTCGGCGAAAACCCGGTCTCAACCCCTTCTTCATCAGGGGAGCGTTCAGAAGTATGGGCTTTCAGCGGGAGATGGCGAGCGAACTGCTGTCTCAACCCCTTCTTCATCAGGGGAGCGTTCAGAATCTATAAGTTTGAAGCGGCTGTTCTGGATCGATCGTCGAAGGTCTCAACCCCTTCTTCATCAGGGGAGCGTTCAGAAACAGTCAATTCACTACGGAGATGATGACGAAGCACGCTGGTCTCAACCCCTTCTTCATCAGGGGAGCGTTCAGAATAAAAAATGGGGTTCGTTCCGCAGTCGGTTGGCCGAGGTCTCAACCCCTTCTTCATCAGGGGAGCGTTCAGAAGTGGACGGCACGCTCTACATCGTCGCCGGTCAAACGGTCTCAACCCCTTCTTCATCAGGGGAGCGTTCAGAAGCCCGCGGAGCCGCTGGCCGCACGGGCGTCGTGGAACAAGTCTCAACCCCTTCTTCATCAGGGGAGCGTTCAGAATCGATGTCTGTCTCAGTTTTCGTCGTCGCTCGGCCACGTCTCAACCCCTTCTTCATCAGGGGAGCGTTCAGAAGAAAGAACACTCGAACAGAAACAGCAAACGCTCGACGGTCTCAACCCCTTCTTCATCAGGGGAGCGTTCAGAACACCGGGAACCGTGCTCGTCGAACGAACTACTATTCGTCTCAACCCCTTCTTCATCAGGGGAGCGTTCAGAACTTA
>Ga0194128_10009808_pt1 | contig 11591 bp, 6 predicted proteins | sample TA2KigCa65mmetaG_FD_148650 | JGI IMG/M metagenome (GOLD analysis project Ga0194128, IMG submission 148650) | Freshwater microbial communities from Lake Tanganyika, Tanzania - TA2015037 Kigoma Deep Cast 65m | ecosystem: Environmental > Aquatic > Freshwater > Lake | place: Tanzania: Lake...
ACCCACCACCGCCGCCGCCGCCGCCGAAGCCGCCGCCGCCGCGCGGACGGAAGCCGCCGCCACCGCGATCCTCACGCGGCTTGGCCTCGTTGACCGTGAGCGGCCGGCCGGCCATCTTCTGGCCGTTCAGCGCTTCGATCGCCTTCTTCGCCTCGTCATCCGACCCCATCTCGACGAAACCGAAGCCCTTCGAGCGGCCGGTCTCGCGGTCCATGATGACGTCCGCGCTCTTCACTGCGCCGTGAGCTGCGAACATCTGGTTCAGCTCTTCGCTGGTGGTCGAGTACGGAAGGTTTCCGACATACAACTTCGTGCCCATTCTCAATCTCCGGTCAACGATCCGCGGCCACTCGCTGGGCAGCTCGCGCCGCGATTCCTGACGGCCACTCACGTGGCCAACGTGCTACCTCGGACCCAACGGGCGTGCGCTTGAGACCGCTCACCGGCCGCAACGGCTGGCCGGCAACTCATCACGGGGCGGTTCGACGCAACGATGGAAACGCAATCGAGCCGTGAATCGCGAGCTTGGACTCGTGGCGACGACTCGCGCTGCGATCGCGAAGCGACCACGCGCGTGCCACGAAGGACCGAGACGAGACCCATCAAACGCAATCGCGAGACCTTGTTCCGCCGAGCAACCCAGCCCGACGGCGGCGGAACATAGCGCTGCGATCTCTCGCGCGTGAAGGGGGAAAATTGCGCGGCTGCCGCGAAGCAGGCGGTCAGCGCAGCGTCGCGAATGGCGGCCGCGAAGCGCGCCACTGCGGTCGCGGACACGCGAACGGTTCCAGCACGACGGTGCCATGAGCCGGCGCCGTGGCGGTCGCGCGCAGTCGTCGGGCGCGACCGAACGAAGCACTTAAACCCATTGCCCGCCATGCGCTACGACCGCAGGCGCCAATCCTGGACTGGCGGATGGCGCACCCGGCGCCCGCCGCCGTCTCAGTCCGGTTGCGGGGCGTTCGTGGGTCCTGCGGCCTGTTTCCGGGCGGCGCGCGACTCGGCCGCGAGCCACATTCCGGCGATCGTCCCGAGGCACATCACGGTGTAGGTCGTGTTGAGCCAGAAGTCGACGCCGTCGGTCTCGCCATAGGCGTGGAGCCCGACGCCGAGCTGGTTCACGCCCCACCAGGAGAAGGTGACGATGTTGGCGCCGAAGATCGCCGCGGTGCACATGCCGAGGTCGCGCACGTAGCCGCCCATCCGCGCGTGCAGGATCGCGAGCTCCCAGAGGCAGATCATCAGCGCGCCGTTCTCCTTGGGATCCCAGCCCCAGAAGCGGCCCCACGAGTCGTTGGCCCAGACGCCGCCGAGGATGGTGCCGACGATGCTGAAGAGGAGCCCGAAGCAGATCACGCCGTAGACCATGCGCGCGATCGGCTTGAAGAGGGTCTCCTCGCGGTTCTTCGCGCCGACCAGCTTCGCTCCGACGTACACCAGCCCGAGCGCGGCGGCGAGCAGCCCCGCCGCGTAGCCGAGCGTCACCGTGGTGACGTGCGTCGCCAGCCAGAAGTTGGTGTCGAGCACCGCCTGCAGCTGCGGCATCGTCTCGTTGCCGCGCTCGAACGCCTCCTTCACCTCGTAGCGCGCGGTGAGGAACATCCCCGCGGCACCCAGCACCGATGCCAACGCGACGGCGATCCGCTTGCGGTCGATCCACTCGAGGATCAGGCAGACCAGCACCAGCCCGGCGGTGATGAAGGGGATCGTCTCGTAGAGATTCGACACCGGCGGCCGCGCGCGCAGGTAGCCGCGCCACACGATGCCGCCGATGGTGAGCGCCAGCGGCAGCGCGACCATCCACGGCAGCAGGCGGTGGTAGCCGGTCGCTCCACGCAGCAGCCAGCCGATCGCGACCAGCACGAACGACAGGACGAACAACCCGAGCGCCCGATAGAAGAGGTCGGCCTTCTGGAAGGAAATCTCGCTCTCGATCTTCCGGTACTGCCCGCGCGCTTCGGCGCTCCGCGTCAGCGTCGCCACCGCCGACTCGAGACCGCGCTTGATCGCCGCCGGGTCGGTCCGCCCCGCCCAGGCCTCCTCGAGCCCGACGATCGCCGGCAGGTGCAGCGCCAGCAGCTCGCTGTCACCGCCCGAGATGCGCTTGTGGACCTCGTCGAGACCGTACCACTGCTCGATCGAGCTGCCGCCCGGCACCACCTCCGCGGGCCCCGAGTTGTACATCGACGTCCGCACCTTGGGCGCCGGCTTGGCATCCGGCGGCCAGATGGTGAGCAGGCTCGAGTAGTTCGCCATCACCCGCGCGACGTTCAGCAGCTGCGCGATCGCATCGGCCGTCGCCGGCTCCGCGGCCGCGGTCTGCAGCTCGGCCAGCTCGCGCGACTTCGCCAGGATCGCCGAGAAGCGGACGGTGCCGCCGCTCTCGCCGGCGAGGCCGAGCAGCTGGCGCACCCCTGCATCCGCCGGCGGTTCGATGAAGTCGTTCATGCCGATCGACAGCACGCCGAGCAACCCCTCGTACTCGTTCACCCGGTTGGCGAGGGCGAAGACCTGGTTCTCGACGTAGGTCCGGTTCTTCGCTTCCCGCTTCTGCGGATCCTCGCGCAGGGTGCGCCACTGCCGGAAGAGCTCGTCACGCCCGGACTCGAGTTCGCGGTAGCTGTAGCGGTCGCGCTTCTTGCGTCGCTCGAGCCGCTCGACTCCGATGGCGTCGAGGACTTCCCAGGTCTGCAGCTGGAAGCAGCGGTATTCCTGCGACTGCCGCGGGAAGAACATGAAGTCGAGCAGCAGCTCGACCGGCGAGAGCCTGACCTCGACGTCGTCGGCGGTGTCCTCGGTCCCCTGGTCGAGGACCTCGGCGTAGTCCTCGCGCCCGTTCAGGTTCAACGCCGTGAAACGGGCGTAGCTCGAGAACGGCTTGATCCGGCCCTGATCCTGGATCGGCAGGCGCGAGATGAGGGCGACGATCTCGGGATCCCACGGTTGGGTGCGGCGCGGTTCCGGCCGTGCGTCGCGCTCTGCGGCGGCGTCGGCCTGCGCCGCCACCGTCGGCGCGATCGTCGCCAGCAGCGCCAGCGCCACGATCCCGCGCAGCCAATGCCCTCGGTCGCCGGTGCTCGCCTTCATCGCCGACTCCTGATCGTGCTCATGTCCCGCGACGCTCATCCTCACGCCGACTGCTGCCGGAGGTTCGCCACGTAGCGCTTGAGCCGCAGCGAGAAGTGGAACAGGAGCCCGATCCCGATCAGATAGCACGCCCACTTCGGCCACTGGTCGGACGGGTTCTCGACCACCGTGAACTCGGAGTAGAGGTCGGGGCGCAGGGGGAACGTCTGCGGCCCCCACCCGGTCTGGAACAGGACGTAGCCGTCGTGGCGGACCGGCTCGTTCATGGTGACGCGCATCGCCTGTTCGCGCGTCTCCTCGATCTTCGTGATGTTGCTCCAGAACGTCCGCGGCAGCGAGATGCCGGGGTGGAACTCGACGATGATCTTCTCGAGCCGCACCTCGAACGGCAGGTCGTAGCGGCGGCGGCCCACGTCGATCAGCCACTTCTTGCCGCCCGCCTCGAGCGTCGCGGCATGGTCCTGGAAGCCCCACAGGATCTGGTCGACCTGCCGGCCGCTCTGCTTGTCGATCGCCGTCACGTAGAGGGCCGGGACGTTGCGCTCGTTCTCCGGCAGCGGCGGTTGGTCCAGCACGACGTAACCGTCGATGATCGGTCCATCGCCGCGGAACATCGGCCCCTGCTGCACCACGCGCGCGTTCCTGAACGACTTGGTGACGCGCAGGTCGAACGGCAGTTCGTCATGGTTGAAGCGCGCAGTGGCGCCGTCGAGATCGCGCCACTCCTCGCCGGGGATCACGAACTGCTTCACCCGGCCGGTCGCGTCGGCGTCGCGGATGGTCACGTCCCAGTCGTGGAACGAGAAGTAGGTCCGCACCGGCTGTCCCGGCGGGCAGTGGAGGATGCCCTCGTGCTTGCCGAGGTGCTCGACGAAGCCGGCCAGCAGCATGAACGCGATGCCGAGGTGGGCCACCAGCACGCCGGCGCGGCGGAAGTCCTTGCGCATGCGGACGATGCCGCCGCAGATCAGGTTGATCATCAGGGCGGTCAGCAGCAGGTTGACGCCGGGCAGCGGGATCGGGATCGGTCCCAGCGTGAACAGCGGTTCCGCCGCCGCCTCGGCCCACGGGAACTTCACCGCCCATGGCCCCGCGTCGTGCACCAGCACGTACGACTCGAAGTACTTCTTCTGCGTCGTGTAGAGCCCGAACTCGATCTGCTCCAGCGTGCCGAGCCACGTCAGCAGCAGCAGGAAGAGCAGGATCAGGCAGGTGAAGCCGAAGCCTGACAGCGCATGGAAGATTCGGGTCAGCAGGCGCATTCGGTGTCTCTCGTCCTCACTGCTGCAGCGAAGCGCAGAGCTCGAGGAAGCCGTTCTTCACGGCGTCGTCGATCTCGCTTTCCGGCCCGGTCAGCTTGACGAACAGCGAGCGATCGGACAGCAGCACGATCGCCCCGAGCATCCGCGCCTGCGGGAACGAGCGGCCGGTCATCCCGTCCTCGAACGCACCGAGCAGGTCGAGCAGAACCGCTTCCTGACCGCAGACGGTGATCTTCGGCAGCTTGGCGAATTCGTCCGCCGTGCACGGCGCCAGCCCGATCTGTCCGCGCCAGCGGTCGACGTTGCTCTTCAGTCCGCCGCCGCCGCCCGACAGCGAGGAGACGGCACACTCGGTCTGCTTCGCCCCCGGCGGGATCAGCGTCACGACGCGGGTCGGCTTGTCGGCGGCGCGGGTCCAGCCGGCCGGAGCCGCCCACGTGATGCCCTGGTTCGACCCGCCGAGGGGGTTCTTGTCCGCCGCCGCCTCGGGCGGCGGGGCCGTCGCCGCGTCGCCGGCGCCGACCGCCGCGCCGTGATCGTGCCCATCGTCCGCCGAGTGGCCGGGCGGCATTCCGGCACCGCCGGCGTCCTCGAGCCGCAGCGAGGCGACGAAGGCATCGAAGTTCGGCTGCTCCGCCTTCACCAGCTCGGCCGGACCGGTGAACTTGACGAACAGCGACTGCTCGCCGAACTGCGCGATGACGCCGAGCAGCGCAAAGCCCGCCTTCTTCTCGGCCCCCATGTTCGAGTAGTCGCCCGCGAGTTCGAGCCGCGTCCCCTCGAGCCCGAGCAGCCCCTGCTTCGGCAGCGCGCCCACCGCCGCGGCGTCGATCGCCGCGAGGCCCATCTGGTCGCGCCAGCGGTTGACGTTGTCGACCAAGCCGCCGCCACCCCCCGGCAGCACGCTCAGGTAGCACTCCATGTCGGCGTGGCCGGCCGGCTGCAGATTGGCGCGCCGCATCTCGGTGGGCGGCAGTTCGGTCCAGCCCGGCGGGTTGTCCCAGACCAGCTCCCGCGCCGGCGCCGGCGGCTTCGGTTGCATCGACCCGAACCGCTCCGCGCTGGTGGCACCGACCTTGTCCTGCCCTGGGCGGACGTCGATCTCGCGCGTCTCGGTGATCGGTCGCGGTCCGGCGTCATCGCTGCTGCATCCGGCGACCGTCAGCACCAGCGCCGCCATTGGCGCCTGGGATCGGAGGCAGAGGGGTCGAGGGACCATCGGGGGCTCTCAGCAGGGGGGCTGTGGGGGCGGGAATCCTCGCGCTGGCGCGTCGCCCGTCGTTGGCGTCACCCGCAGCGCCACCGGGGCGTCATCGGGCCTGCACCGACTTTCGGCAGCGAGGAACGCGAACAGTACGGTGGCCCTGCGCGCGAAGCGAATCCGGGGCCGATCAGGCGTCAAGACCGGGTCGGTGCGCTCCGCGCGACGTCGCGGCAGCGACCCACGCGCTACTTCCCTGCCGGCGGTTTCGGCGGGGACGACTTCGTCGCCGACAGCTGCAGTTCGACCTCGCTGAGGCCCACGGCCGACTTGCCGACGGGTCGCTCGGCCGTGTCGAGGATCCGCACGTCGAGCCGCCGGATCACCGCCGCCCTCGGCAGCAGCAACTTGCCCTTGCGGCCATCGGCCGGCAGCAGCACCTCGTACGTCCCGCCCTTACCGCGATCGATCGAGACTTCGACCCGGCGCACCTTCCAGCGCTGCCGGTCGGGCTCGAAGTGGCGCTGCTGGATCGGGGCGATCAGGACGGTGTCGGCCCGGACCGGCTTGCGCAGTTCGATCGTCAGCAACGGCTTCTGGTCACCGTCGGCGGCGAGCCAGCCGCGATGGACCAGGTTGTCGAGCGCGAGAGCGGGCTCGAAGTCGGGGGTGAAACGGCTGCTCGCGCTGGCGTTGGCGGCGTTCGGACCGAGCAGGTTGCGGCCGGGGTCGCCGGCATAGGCGAGCAGGTCCGGGTCGAGCGCCTCGCGGATCGGGATCGCCAGCTCGTTCGAGCCCAGCAGCAGCTGCTCCGGCGGCTGCTTGTCGGGTGGCGCCGCGATCCGCACCAGCGCGCGGACAGGCACCGTGCCGTTGCGCGTGAACTCGACCTGGGTCGCGAACCGCTCGCCGGCCGCCGGCCGCGTGGGGTCACCCGCGACCCGCGCCAGCAGGGCCTGGTCGATGATCGCCACGTCGAAGGCCGCGTTGGCGGTGCCGCGCGTCGCATGGAGCGCGACGACGTTGCGCCCGGCCTGCAGGAGCTCGGCGAGCGGTCGCAGCGTCGGCACCGGGGAGCCGGTCGGCAGCAGCCCGTCGCCGCGCCACGCCAGCGTGCCGTTGACGAAGACCTCGAGCCGGCCCGGCGCCACCGCGTCATCGCCACCGGTCGCGACCGCACCCGGCGGCCGCGGGATCGCCGCGATGCCGGCCGCGGAGCGCTGGATCGAGTCGAGGTCGTCGCGCGTGCGCGCGAGGTAGATCGCGTCGAACCAGCCGGTCCCGGCGAACATCGGCACCAGCGCGAGCCCGGTCAGCGTCGTCGCGCCGCCGAACGCCGCGTGCAGGTCGATCGTCTCGCTGGTCCACTGCTTGGGCGCATTTTTCTCGAGCTGCTGGCCGGGCCAGTTGAGCTCGTTCGGTCCCGAGTGGAATCGTGCGGTCTGAGCGTTCCAGGCGCCGTTCGAGGCCAGCTGGAACATGAGCCCGCCGGGCCCGTCCTTGCGCCAGTTGATCCGCAGCCAGCGGTACTCGCCCGGCTTCGGGTCGGCGGCGATCGGGAAGTGCCAGCCGGGGAGCTGCGCCGAGAAGACCTGCGTCGGCGTGACCGCCAGCGCGATCCGACCGTTGGCGGCACCGCCCTCCTTCACCGTGACCGACGCCTCACCGGATCGGTCGGTCAGCGTGGCCGCGAACTCCGGCTCCTCGTCGAACAGGCGCAGCAGCGGCGCGGTGGTGCCGAGGGCCGCGCTGCCCGCCAGCGTGATCCGCAACTCCGGCGCCACCAGCGGCGTCGCGTCGAGCGTGAACTCGCGCCGGGCGAACAGCTCGCCACCCTTCCAGGGCGTGCGGACGGCGACGTCCGGGACCGTCGGATCGCCGAATGCACCCGGCGCCTTGCGCCACTTGGCGTCGTCGAACGCCGGCGCCGCGAAGTCGCCCGCCGTCGGGGCGTCGCTGACGCGCCACGGCGCGGGGTCGTCGCGCGCGTCGGCCAGCAGCGTGCGCCCCGGCGTGAGGTAGAGCACCTCGGCGACGCGCGGACCGCGGTCGGCGTCCTCGGGCCAGGTGAACTGCGGCGCCACCCCGCCGAACGACGACACCCAGAGCGTCAACGGCGTGTCGCCGGAAGCGCGCAGGCTCACGTCGCGCGCCGGATCGTCGTCGCCGTGGAGATTCTTGCCGCGGACGGCGACGCCGGAAACCGCCGAAGTCGCGCGCGCGAGGAAGAGGAGGGCGAAGCAGGTGCTCGGCTGCGGACCGCCGTCGCCCTCCCACCAGCCGTCTTCCTTCTGGGCGCCGACGATGATCCGGCTGCCCTCGCGGTACCAGTTCTTCCCCGCCAGTTCATCGACGTCGCACAACCCGCCGACGCGCTCGATGCCGTACAGCCAGTACCAGAGCCAGCTGCCGCCGACGCGCGGGTTGATGTCGGCGCTGAACTCGCGGTCGAGCCAGCCGACACCCTTGCGCCAGCCGGTCGCGAAGGCCGCCTTGGTCGCGCCGATCCGGGCCAGCTGTTCATCGACGATCTTCAGCACGCAGACGCCGCCGGCGGTCATCGAGCCGGTCGGAAGCCAGCCGGACACATAGCCGAAACCGGCGCCTTCGTAGCCGCCGGTCGCCTTCTCCTGGTGGGTGAGCGTCTCGTCGCCGAGCTTCATCCAGACCGGGGTGTCGATCTTGACGCCGCACTTCGCCGCGGCACGCAGGCCGAGCGCGGCGTACTGGCCATTCGAGAGGTCGGCGCCGCCGCCCGGATAGGAGAAGCCGCCCGGTTCCTGCTGCCACGAGATCAGCCGCCGCGCCGTCTCCTCGATGCGGCCGAACAGCTCGGCGTCGCCGCGCTCGAACAGCGCGCCGAGGAACATCAGCTCGAAACCCGCGGGGTAGGTGTGGCTGGCCGGCTCGCACAGGAGGCGCAGCTTCGCGCGCTGGACCGCCGGGTGCTGCGCCGCGATGCCGCACTTGACCAGCGTGTACCCGGCGAGCGCGGTCATGCCGTGCTTGAAGTCGTGCGCCCGCTCGGACCAGAGACCGTCAAGTTCCTGCTGCGAGAGCAGCCATTGCGTCCCGCGCTGGATCGCGAGCGGCACCCGGCCCTGCGCCTCGATCGTGGCGGTCTCATCGCGCGGCACCTCGAACGGCGGCGGCGAGGAGGTGACGGCCAGGCGGAGGCGACCGGGGAGGTGGTGCGAGCCGAAGTTGAAGTCGAGCCGGAAGCGGAACTTGACGCCGGTGTCGTAGCCCTGCAGGCGCTGGGCCTCGAACACGGCGAAGTGGGCACGGCCGAAATCGGGCGCGACCGCCCAACCGGTGTGGCTGGCACCGTCGAGGGCGCCGACGACCGGCCAGCCCTGCTGCTCGAAGTCGGCGAGCGGGCGCTTGAGCACCACCGGCTTCCAGCCGTCCGAATTGCGCGGCGCCTGCTCGACGACGAACTCGTTCAGCACGAAGTTGCCGTTGCTGGCGAGCCCCGGGCCGAGGCCGGGCGTCGCCGGATCGCACAGCAGCTCGAGCCGGAACCCGGTGACCCTGGTGCTCTCGGTGGAGCACTCGAAGGTCAGCGTCTCGCTCGGGGCGACGGTGCCGCCGAGGACCACGATGCGCTCGGCGTCGAGCGTGAGCGTGGTGCCATTGGCGGCCACCATCCGCGTCGGCGCGAGCAGCTCCCAGCGCGGCGCACTCGCGGCTTCGCCGGCCGGTGGCGGCTCCTGCGCCCGGACGGGCGGCGCCGCCAGCAGCAGGGCGGAGAGCGCGAGCACGCACGTGGCGGCGGGGGGCGGCGGCGAGCGTGGCGCCATCGGGCGAGCCGGATCAGCGCGCCGTCGCGCGACAGTGCTGGTCGAAGGCGGAGGTGAGCCGGGTGGCGACGTCCTGCGGCGAGCGGCCCTCGATGTCGCGCCGCTCGAGCATCGCGACGACCTTGCCGGCCTTGAGCAGGGCGATCGCCGGCGAGCTCGGCGGGAACGGCTTCAGGTGCTCGCGCGCGCGGGCGGTCGCCTCGGCGTCCTGCCCGGCGAAGACGGTGGTCGACTGGTCGGGCCGCACCGAATGCTTCAGCGCCAGCGCGATGCCCGGCCGGGCCGCACCGCCGGCGCAGCCGCACACCGAGTTCACCACCAGCAGCGTCGTCCCCGCATGCTTCAGCGCGCTGTCGACCTCGGCCGGGGTCTTCAGCTCCTTCACGCCCAGCCGCGTGAGCTCCTCGCGCAGCGGCTTCACCAGTGACTCGTCGTACATGGACATCGCGACTCTCCCGGCAGGGTCGGCGATGGTAGCGCGCCGACCGTCGCTCAGCCGAGGTCGACCCGCCCGGTCGAGTCGCCGAAGCTCGCCGCGCGGACGCCGGCGCGGTCGAGCAGCGACAGGAACAGGTTGCACGCCGGCGTCGGGTCGGCCACCCGCAGGTGCCGCCCGCTGCGGACGGTCCCGTTGCCGCCGCCGGCCAGCGCCAACGGCAGCTGGTCGTGGTTGTGCCGATTGCCGTCGGAGATCCCGGCGCCGTAGAGCACCAGCGAATGGTCGAGCAGCGTCCCGTCGCCATCGGGCGTCGCCGCCAACCTGGCCACGAACGCCGCCCACTGCTCGACGTGGAAGCGGTCGATCTTCTCGACGAAGTCGATCTTGCGCCGGTCGTTGCCGTGGTGCGACGCCTCGTGGTGTCCCTCGGGTGCGCCGATCTCCGGGAAGCTCCGGTTGTCGCCGTCGTTGGCGAACATGTGGGTCGCGACGCGCGTGAGGTCGGCCTGGAACGCCACCGCCAGCAGGTCGGCCAGCAGGCGGATGTGCTCGCCATGGTCGCCCGGGACGCCCGCGGGCCGGGTGAGCTGCGCGGCCGGCTCCGTCGTCGCCGCCCGCTCCGCCTTCTCGATCCGCACCTCGAGCTCGCGGATCCCGGTCAGGTACTCGTCGAGCCGCCGCCGATCGACCGCGCCGAGCTGGACCGACAGGCGTCGCGCGTCCGCCGCCGCGTAGTCGAGCAGGCTCTTGCGCCGCGCGAGACGCCGCGCCCGCTGCTCGGGCGAAAGGTCGTCGCCCGCCCCGAACAGGCGCTCGAAGAACGCCCGCGGGTTGGTCTCCTTGAGCTGCGGCGTCGTCTCCGACTGCCACGAGATGTTGCACGAATAGGCGCACGAGTAGCCCGAATCGCAGCCGCCCGACACCAGCGGCGGCGCGCAGCCGACTTCGAGCGACGGGAAGCGCGTCGCCGCGCCGATGGCGGCGGCGATCCGTTGGTCGAGCGAGACGCCGTTCCGAATTTCCGCACCCTCGGTCTTCTTCGGGTGGGCGCCGGTGAGGAAGCAGGCCGCCGAGCGCGCATGGTCGCCCGGGCCGTCACCGAGCGCCTCAGCGTTCCGGTGGGCGAGGCCGCTCACGACCAGCAGGCGGTCGCGCAGCGCCGCGAGCGGCAGGAGCGTCGGCGGCAGCGCGTCGGGCAGCGGGGCGCTGGCGCCGTCGGTGGCCGGCGTCCACGACTCCATCCACTTCCCGTTCGGCACGAAGCAGAAGGCGAAGCGCAGCGGCGCGGCCGGCGCCGACACCAGGCCGCGCGCGAACGCGGCGCGCGGCAGCATCGCCTCGAGCCACGGGATGGCCACGGCGACGCCGGCGCCGCGCAGGAAGGTGCGCCGCGACAGCGGCGCGCGAGTGGCGAAGTGGATCATCGATCGCCCTCCGGTGGCGTGCCACGCCGCGTGGTGAAGGCCGGCAGCGCCACCACGTCCAGCAGCAGCTGCTCGAAGCTCGGACTCCGGCCACGGTAACGATCGACCAGCAAGTGTGCCGCCCGCAGGTCGTCATCGGCGAGTCCGCGCCCGAGGGCGTAGGTCAGCAGCTTCTCGGCCAGCGTCCGCGTGAGCGCGTCGTCCTCGAGCAGCACTTCGCGCAGGTCGGCCGGCCCGCGCAGTTCGCGCCCGTCGGGCAGCGTCGCGCGGTCGTCGACCGGGTGGGGGCCGTCCCGGTCGCGCCACGCGCCGGTCGGCCCGAACCGCTCGAGCGCGAAGCCGATGGCGTCCATCTTCTGGTGGCAGCCGGCGCAG
>Ga0194128_10009814_pt1 | contig 11582 bp, 12 predicted proteins | sample TA2KigCa65mmetaG_FD_148650 | JGI IMG/M metagenome (GOLD analysis project Ga0194128, IMG submission 148650) | Freshwater microbial communities from Lake Tanganyika, Tanzania - TA2015037 Kigoma Deep Cast 65m | ecosystem: Environmental > Aquatic > Freshwater > Lake | place: Tanzania: Lake...
TCGTGCTCCGGCAGTTGATCGCGAAGGCGTGACCGCGCTATTTCGCGCCGCGTGCGGTCGCGGCGTTCTCCAAAATCTTCCCGACGATCGCGGTCATGTCCGGCGGGGCCGCCGATGGCGCGCAAGAGAAGGGACGCGCACCCTCGCTCATGCCGGGCTTCGCGCCGAGTTCCAGGCAAGGCAGCGGCGCGCGCGCGCCCATGAGACAGCCCTTGAGCGCGTCGAACAACCCGGCCTTTCCCGCGGCCGCGCTCACTTCGTAGGATCAATCTTCGGCGGGATGGCCGCGGGCGGCGGCGCAGGCGGCGGCACGGCGACCGGCGGTGGAACTTTCACGCTTTCCACGTCCACCACGTGCGGGCCACGGCCGCGCAGGAGGATGACAGCCATCACGCAACCGGTCCACGACGGCAGCATGTCGGCCAGCGGCACGAGCTCGAGAATGAACGTCGGCAACAGCAGCGGGTGGAAGCCAATCACCAGCGAAGTCACGACCATCGTGATGGCGTCCACGATTTGCGGCGCACCGGGCACGGCGGTCAGCGGGATTTGGGCCGCGTCGGCGATGACCGCGACTGCCAGCGCAGCCCATTTGCGTTGAGTCGTCAACGGGGGCGGATTGAACAGGGCCTTGAGCATGGCTTCTACTTCACACGGGTCACACCCTATTCACCCGCCACCCCCGGCCGGTGTCGCAACATCTCCGCCTTGAAGTCGCCGAGGCTTTGCCAGTGCAGGCGCTTGTTGAGGTCCACTTCGACCACGGCGACGGTGCCACGCCTCGAACCGATGATGCGCGCCGCCCGTCACGGGAAAGTTCTTCGTCCAGCAACCAATGAGTCCCTCGCGCGAGTCGCTCGATGTGACGAAGCTTCCATTGCCGTCGGGCGCAGGCGACGCGGCAAGGGAGACGAGCGCGGCGAAAAGGGCGGGTGCCGGGAATGCGAGACGTGCGAGCATGGCGCGGGAACGGATTGCCCGATCAAAGCACGGAGTTGAGGGGCGAGTCAAACAGGGCGACCGGACTGGCCGGGGCCGCCCGCAGTCTTGCGGATTCTCATTGCGTCGAATCTCATGTATGGGTTGGGCCGGCCGCTCGAATTGCCCGGGCGCCATGGAACGCGGCGTGCCGAGCGTCATGCCCGTGGCGGTGAGCGTGAAGTCCGACGCCTCCGCGACGATCAGCGCGACGGCGCCGAGGCCGGGCACGAGCAAGAGGATGATTTCCCCGGCGCCAAGGCCGACGAGTGCGAGGTCCGGATGCATAGGGTTGCCTTTCTTCTGCTGCGTTCAGTTCACCCCTTGCAGAAAGAGACTCGGCCGGAGGTTGCACGCAGACCCGCGCGACGGGTTTCGGGGCGAATTCCTTTTGACTGCCCCCTGCCCTTGGCTATCCTGTCGCGCCTGTTTTTCCGGACGATGGCGAAACTCAGCGTCAGAGACCTCGATGTGCGCGGCAAGCGTGTGCTTGTCCGCGTGGACTACAACGTGCCGATGGAGGAAGAGGACGGCGTGATGGTCATCAACGACACCACACGCATCCGCGAGACGCTTGGGACTCTCGACCTGCTGGTGGGCGCGGGCGCGCGGGTCATCCTTGCCGCGCACCTCGGCCGGCCCGGGGGCAAACGCGAACCGTCCATGTCGTTGCGGCCTGTGGCGGCCAAGCTTGCCGACATGATCTGCCGCCCGGTGGCTTTCGTGGATGAATGCACCGGCGAGAAGGTCGAGAAGACCGTCGGCGCGTTGCAGAACGGCGACATTTTGCTCCTCGAGAACACGCGCTACCACGGCGAGGAGGAGGCGAACGCGGAGTCCTTCGCCTCGCAACTCGCGCGCCTCGCGGACGTCTATGTGAACGACGCGTTCGGCGCGGCCCACCGCGCGCATGCCAGCACGGAAGGCGTCGCCCGCGCCATCGCTTCGCGCGGCGGCCGGTGCGCCTCGGGCCTGTTGATGGAACGCGAACTCAAGTTCCTCGGCGAGGAACTCGAAAGTCCCGCCAAGCCGTTCGTCGTCATCCTCGGCGGCGCAAAGGTTTCCGACAAGATCGCCGTCATCGACCGGCTCATCGAGAAGGCCGACACCCTCCTCATTGGTGGCGCGATGGCCTACACGTTCAAGCTCGCCCAAGGGTTCAAGGTCGGGAAGTCGCTCGTCGAGCCGGACAAAACTTCCGTCGCGCTCGCCGCGATCGAAAAGGCCAAAGCCCGCGGCGTCCAATTCCTGCTGCCGACCGACAACGTCGTCGCCACACCCGTGGACACGGGCAAGGTCGACAAGAAGGGCAAGCCGGTGTTCTCCTATGAAAATCCCCGCGTGCTCGGCACGCCCGACATTCCCGATGCGGAGAAAGGCTTCGACATCGGTCCCGCCACGTCGGCGCGCTACGCCGAGGTGATTCGCACGGCGAAGACGATCCTGTGGAACGGCCCCATGGGGATGTTCGAGGACAAGCGCTTCGCCGGCGGCACGAACACCGTCGCGCGCGCCGTGGCCGAAGCCACGCAGCAGAACCGGGCCACAAGCATCATCGGCGGCGGCGACAGCGTGAAGGCGCTGCACCAGTCCGGCCTCGGCGACAAGGTGACGTTCATGAGCACCGGCGGCGGCGCGAGCCTCGAATTCCTCGAAGGCGCGGTGCTTCCCGGCGTCGCGGCGCTGACGGATGCGTGAGGTTGACACGATGAGGCTGATCCCATGGACAAAGAGCGCAAACTGATCATCGCCGGCAACTGGAAGATGAACAAGACCGTCGCCGAGGCGCTTGCGCTTGTGGATGGCCTCAAGCGCGAACTTGCGAACATCAAGGAAGTCGATGTCGTCGTCTGCCCGCCGTTCACCGCGCTGGAAGCCGTCTCGCAGGCCATCGAGGGGTCGAGTCTCCGGCTGGGCGCGCAAAACATGAGCGAGCAGAACTTCGGCGCCTTCACCGGTGAAATCTGCGCCGGCATGCTCAAGGAGTTCCTCGTGCGTTACGTGATCCTCGGCCACTCCGAGCGCCGTCAGTTCCAGCGCGAGTCCAATGAAACCGTCTCCAAGAAGGCGCTTGCCGCTCATGCGCAATCCATCAAGCCCATCGTCTGCGTCGGGGAGACGCTGGCCGAGCGCGAGGCGAATGAGACGGAGAAAGTCGTCGGCACCCAGGTGCGCGGCAGCCTGGCCGGGCTTTCGAAGGAACAGATGACGGAGACGATCCTTGCCTACGAACCGGTCTGGGCGATCGGCACCGGACGCACCGCAACCAGCGCCCAGGCGCAGGAAGTCCACGCCTTCATCCGCCGGCAGCTCGCGGCGATGTTCGACGATTCCGTTGCGCGCCGCGTCCGCATCCAATACGGTGGCAGCGTCAAGCCCGCGAACGCGCGTGAATTGATGAGCCAGCCGGATGTCGATGGCGCGCTCGTCGGCGGTGCATCGCTCGCGGTGCGAGATTTTTCGGACATTGTGAAGAACTCGATTAGCGAACAACCAACCTCATGAACTTCCTGACCGGACTGATGACCTTCGTGCTCGTGGTCGACTGCCTGCTGCTCATCCTGCTGATCCTGATTCAGCTCCCCAAGAAAGAGTCCGGCCTCGGCGGCGCGGCGTTCGCGACCGGCGCGACCGACGCGCTGTTCGGCGCGGGCTCCGGCAACGTGCTGACCAAGGTCACCAAGTATGCCGCCGCTGTTTTTCTCGGCCTCTCGCTCACGCTCTACGTCATCGACGCGCGCGCGAAGCAGGGCAAGAGCGGCGTCGAAAAGGAACTCGAGAAGGCCGCCGGCGAAGTCACGCCCGCCTCGACAAACGCAACGACAACCCCCGCCGTCATCGGCACGCCAACGCCGAAGCTCGCGCTGACGAACACACCGCCCGCGACCAACAGCCCCGCCGCGACCAACAGCCCCGCCGCGACCAACAGCCCCGCCGCGACCAACAGCCCCGCCGCGACCAAGACGCCGTCCGCCGCGACGCCCTCGCCCGCTCCCACGACGGCGCCTTCACCGAAGCAGTAGCAGTCCGATGCTGGGAGCCGGCGCCATGAGTTCGACGGCTTTCGATCAACCCTCCGCGCGGCCGGACCGATTCCTCACGTCCCTCGCGCTGGCATCCATCGTCGTGGCGCTGCTCGCAAGTTGCGCGCGACGCGAACCGCCCGCCGACCTTGTCATCATCAACGGCGCCGAGCCCGAGTCACTCGACCCGGCGATCATCACGGGGCAGCCCGAAATGCGCGTCGTGCGGTCGATGTTCGAGGGGCTCACACGCCTCGAACCGGTCAACGCCACTCCCGTGCCCGCGCTTGCGGAGCGCTGGGACCTCTCGCCCGACGGGAGCGTCTACACATTCCATCTCCGCAGCAACGCCGTCTGGTCCACGGGGCAGCCGATCACCGCGGACGACGTCGCGTGGTCCTGGCGGCGTGCGCTCGACCCGCTCACGGCCTCGGAATACGCCGGGCAGCTTTACTTCATCCGCAACGCCGAGGAATTCAACGTCGCCAGGACCAACCCGGTCACCGGGAAACCGTTCACCCCGGAGGACGTCGCAGTGCGCGCGACCGGCCCGCGCACCGTGCGAGTGGAACTCACCGGCCCGACGCCGTTCTTTCTCGAGCTGTGCGCGTTTCCCACGCTGGCCGTCGTCCCGCGGTTTTGGATCGAGCGGCACGGCGACCGCTGGCTCATGACACCGCCCGTCCCCGTGAACGGGCACTACGAACTCGTTTCGTGGCGCGTCCACGACAAGATCCGCCTCCGCCGCAACCCGCGGCACTACGACACGCAATCCGTCCGAAGCGAAGTCGTGGATTTTCTCCCGATGGAATCGGCCGCGACCGCGCTCAACCTCTACCTCACCGGCGCCGCTGACATCATCTGGGACAAGAACCTCGTCCCCTCGGAGCTCATGGACGAATTGCGACGGCGCCCCGACTGCCACCTCTTCGACTACCTCGGCACTTACTTCATCCGCTGCAACGTCACGCGCAAACCGTTCGACGACCCGCGCGTCCGCAAGGCGCTCGCGCTCGCGTTCGACAAGCGCCGCATCGTCGAGAACATCACCAAGAGTGGCGAGAAGGTCGCGTCGCACTTCACGCCCAAGGGCATGGCGGTTTACGAGCCGCCGGACGGGCTCAGCCGCGACATCGAGCTCGCTCGCAAACTGCTGGCCGACGCGGGCTTTCCCGGTGGCAAGGGCTTCCCGGCATTCCAATACCTGTTCAAGACCGGCGAAGCCGACAAGCAGATCGGCGTGGAGTTGCAGGCGATGTTGAAGAAGGAACTCGGCATCTCGATGGAGCTGCGCGCCGTCGAGTGGAAGGTGTATCTCGCGGCGCTCAGCGCGCTCGACTACGACCTGGCCCGCAGCAGTTGGATCGGCGACTACAACGACCCGAACACGTTCCTCGACATGTTCATGAGCAACAACGGCAACAACCGCACCGGCTGGAAACACGCCCGTTACGACCAGCTCGTCCGCGACGCCAACCTCCAGCCCGACCCGAAGCGCCGCGCCGCGATGCTGCGCGAGGCCGAGACGATCCTGGTGCGCGACGAACTCCCCATCCTCCCGCTCTACTTCTACGCCGGCGTGAACTTCTGGCGGCCCGACCAGATCACCGGCTTGCACAACAACCTGCTCGACGAGCACCCGATCTACAGCATCGCCCGAAAGCGGAAGTGAGTGATGTCACTGCCGGACCTGGGAAATTCACGCGCGTTCGAAACCCGGTTTCGGTTTCACAATCCTCGTCACGCCGCTTACTCCCCGACCGGCTCCTTCTTGAGCAGGTGCCCGTCTGAATTCACCGTCACGTGGTATTTCTGGCCGTTGATGTTCGCAACCGCGGAATACTCCACCTGCTGCATCTCGACTTCGAGGATCACGCCGCCCTTCGCCTGCTTCTGAAACGCCGCCTTGATCGGCGCGGGCAGGTCGTCGAGGCGCAACGGCTTCCGGTCCTGGTCGCGCGTGCGGAGTTCGATTCGCTTCAGGTTTCCCCCCGCGTCGCAGCGCACGGTGTATTCGCGGCCGTCCATGCTCACCACGGCCTCGTAGATGAGCCGTCCATCCTCGTTGCTGCGGCCAAACTCGATCACCTTGGCCCCGGCCGTCTCGCGCTGGATGAGCGCCTTCACGGGCGCGGGGACTTCGATCACGATTTGGTCGCCGGTGCTTTTCTCCTGCGGGTTGAACGCGAGGGCGAACAGGGCGGCGGGCAGCGCAAGCGCGCAACAGGCGGGCAAAATGGTTTGCTTCATGGCAGGCAGGCTAGCCACGATGCCGCCCGTCGTCGAGCCTCCTGTCGCAGCCGTCGAACGGACCCGTCCCCCGCCTCTACTTCGCCGCCGTCGTCGTGCCGGTGTCGCCCCGGAGCGTGAAGCGCGACGTGCGGATGATGCCCGCCTTCCCGCCGGCCTTCTCGTCCTTGAACGTCTCCGGCAACGATCGGTTCAGGTAAATCCATCCGTTCTTCGCAAACCCGGGGTCGGGCGTGATGCCGGGCATGCCGTCTTCGAGGCCCGTGAACACCGGGAGCTTGGCGGGCGTGACGGACGCCTCCGCGCCGGGCAGAACAAACCCGAACCGAGGGCGAGGACACCCATGGTCGCATTCATGAACGGCCAAGGATGGACTGCCTGTAAGGAGAGGAATGCGAACAGCTCCCAGACGGCCCGACTGGGTCAATCAGATCCTAAATGCTGGCGATGCCGGCAAAAGGCTCGGCCAAGCGCAAAGACCCGGTTGGACTTCAGTAATGCCTTCCCATCACTTATTGCTGGTAAGCGTGGTGCAGCCTCTGCTTGTACCAGATTGCATCCGTCGCGCTCGTCGTCACGGGCACGGGAACGCCACGGTTGAGCGCAACAGAGTTCCATTTTCGATGCTCCGCATGGCCATCCACGAAACTGAAGCTCGTGGAACCGTTATGCAGCGCAGCTGGAACATTGCCGAATCGCGTGTTGTTCGCGCTCCCCGGCAGGTCAATCACGTTCAGCGTGAAACAATCATCGAGAGTGTTTGGATCCTCATGGAGGAATACCAAACGATCTGAAGGCACAAGCACTTCTGATACACGCCGGTAGACCGGCAGGTTCGCGGTCCCGTGGTAGTTTGCGGGTTGGGCAGCCCATCGGTCGCCGTTCATGAAGTTGCTTGCTGCAACGCTTCGCACACGTCCTCGTGGCACAGTCGGGTCGGGGAAATCGAACTTATCCGAAGGGCACTTGTAGATTCCCGGTGCTTGTGAATACCGTCCCATCAACGCGTTCATGAAGTAGCTGACATTGGTCACGCTCGCCGCCACGTAGGTCGGTGCGGGCCTCATCCATCCAGTGCACCACGTATCGTTCGTTCCAATCGCCCCGTTCGAACCTAGCGTGTTCAAGTCGGGATAGTTGATGTTCCTGACCATTCGGTCGTCGTTGTCGTCCTTGTAGAGTTCCCACGCAAGCTGGAGCTGCTTCATGTTGGCAAGGCACGACGCACCTTGAGCCTTCGCCTTCGCCTTGCTCAGCGCCGGCAGCAGCATCCCCGCCAGGATCGCAATGATGGCGATGACCACAAGCAGTTCGATGAGGGTGAAGGCCGCCCGGCGGGGGATGAAGGAGGACTGACTGGGTTTCATGTTGGTTCAACGGATCCGCTGCTCGCGGGTTCCCCGCCGTGCCGGGCGTGCAGCCGCGGACGGGTTGGTTCACGCAGGCTGCGGCAGTGTTCTTACCAGCCGCACGCGCTTCTGGCTATCAAAGATTCGGCTGGACGATTTTTGAACACCACGGGAAACCTCCGCCATGCCCGTCTTCTCCCCCAAGTCCAAGGCCGTGCCCGCGCGCGGCTCGTTAGGGAAGCACTGAACCATCTCTCCAACCACAAAAACACGCAGGACACGCAGAAGGCGGGAACGACGAGCCTTTCCCCTTCCCGTCCTTTGTGTCCTTCGTGTCTTCGTGGCTTAGCCAGCGCTTCCTTGGTCGCTCCGGCGTGAATCCCACGCCCTGCAACGGGTTCGAGGCAGGGCAGCCACCGTTCAGCCGATTCGGCCAGCACCCGAATCTTGCCTCGCCCACCGACGGTTGCTAGCTTCGCCGCTCCTTGGCCCGCGACATGGACTACAAGAACACGCTCAATCTGCCGCGCACGGACTTCGCCATGAAGGCCGACCTCGTCACGCGCGAGCCGCAACGGCTCGAACGCTGGCAGCGCGAGGACGTTTACGGCCAAATCCAGAAGGCGCGCGCGGGCCGGCCCAAGTTTGTCCTCCACGACGGCCCGCCCTTCGCCAACGGCGACGTCCACATCGGCACCGCGCTGAACAAGATTCTCAAGGACATCATCGTAAAATACAAAACGCTGCGCGGCTTCGACGCGCCTTACGTTCCGGGCTGGGACTGCCACGGGCTGCCCATCGAGTTCAAGGTCTCGCAGGAGATGCGCAAGGCCGGCAACACTGCCGCCGACCCCGCGTCGATCCGGACGGCCTGCGACGCCTACGCCCGCAAGTTCATCGGCATCCAGCGCGAGCAGTTCAAGCGCCTCGGCGTGTTCGGCGACTGGGACCACCCCTACCTCACGCTCGACAGGGAATACGAGGCCGACGAACTGCGCCTCTTCGCCGACATCGTCGAGAAGGGCTTCGTCTATCGCGGCAAGAAGCCCGTGTATTGGAGCATCCCGTGCCGCACCGCGCTCGCCGAGGCCGAGGTCGAATACGCCGACCACGTCAGCCAGAGCGTTTACGTCCGCTTCAAGCTCAAGGACGAGCCGAACACCTTCCTCGTCATCTGGACCACCACGCCGTGGACGCTGCCCGCGAACCTCGCCGTCGCCTTCAGCACCAAGTTCTACTACTCGATGGTCCACGCGAACGGCGACACCTACATCGTCTGCGATTCACTGCTCTCCCAAGTCTCGCAGAAATGCGGCTGGAACGGCTACGAGATCATCCGCACCATGACCGGCGACGAACTCGCCACGCTCGAATACGAGCACCCCTTCTGCGCGCGCACCGGCCGGCTCTTCACCGGCGACAGCTTCGTGACGAACGACACCGGCACCGGCTTCGTCCACATCGCCCCCGGACACGGCCTCGACGACTACAACCTCGGCCGGCAAAACGGCCTGCCCATCTACTCGCCCGTCAGCGACGACGGCTGCCTCGCCTTCACCAACGACCTGCCGCGCGACCAGCAGATGCCCGCCGAGATGACCGGCAAGTCGTTGCTCGAGAAACACGGCGAAAGCGACGCCAACCGCGCCGTCCTCCACGAACTCCGCGCCCGCAACGCCCTGCTCGGCGAGGAGAAATATCACCACAGCTACCCGCACTGCTGGCGCAGCAAGACGCCCATCATCTTCCGCGCGATGGACCAGTGGTTCATCCGCATTGACCACGCGTCGAACAACCGGCCGGAGGCCGGCGCTCCCCAGACCTTCCGCCAGCTCGCCCTCGACGAGATCAACCGCGTGCAATGGATCCCCGACTGGGGCAAGAGCCGCATCGAGGCCGCCGTCAAGGGCCGCCCCGACTGGTGCATCTCGCGCCAGCGCTCGTGGGGCGTTCCGCTGCCCGCGTTCTACGACGCGCAGGGCAACGCCATCCTCGACGCGCAGGTCGTCCGCAACGTCGCCGCGCTCGTCGAGCAACACGGCTCCAATGTGTGGTTCGAGAAAACCGCCGCCGAACTGTGGTCGCTTGTAAAGCCCGCCGGTTGGAACGGTGCCGAAGCCGTCGCCAAATCCGCCGACACACTCGACGTGTGGATTGATTCCGGCAGTTCCAGCCGCGCCGTTGTCGCGCACCGCCCCGAGCTGCGCGGTGGTTCCGCCTCCGGTCACGCACCGCGCACCACCGACCACGCCTTCCAATCCGACATCTACCTCGAAGGCTCCGACCAGCACCGCGGTTGGTTCCAATCCTCCCTGCTCCTCTCGCTCGCGGGCAATGGCTCGGCTCCATTCAAGACCGTCCTCACCCACGGCTTCATGGTGGACGAGGACCGCCAGAAAGTTTCCAAGAGCAAGCAAGGCCAGGGCGCTTACGAAAAGCCGCAGACCGCCGAGCGCTACATCAAGGACTACGGCGCGGACGTCATCCGCCTCTGGGTCGCCTCGCAGGATTACCGCAGCGACATCACCGTGAGCGAGGAGCGCATCAAGAAAGTCGCCGAGACCTACCGCCTGCTCCGCAACACCCTACGCTACCAGCTCTCGAACCTCTACGACTTCGACCCCGCGAAGCACACCGTGCCCGACGACCAGCTCACCGGACTCGACCGCTGGATACTCGGCGAATTCGCCAGGCTCGAAGCCGATATTGCCGCCGCCTACGACGCCTACGAGTTCCACGTCGTGTATCAGAAGCTCAGCCAGTTCGCCGCCGTCGAGTTGAGCGCGATCTACCACGACGTGGTGAAGGACCGCCTCTACACCGACGCCGCCAACTCGCCGCGCCGCCGCTCGACCCAAACCGCGCTGCACCGCATCGTCACGCGCCTCTGCCAGATGCTCGCGCCCGTGCTCGCCTTCACCGCGGAAGAAGCGTGGGAGTTCATCCCCGGCAAACCGACGGCCTCCGTCCACGCCGCCGCGTGGACGCCGCTGACCTTCTTGCTGTCTGAGGAGGAGAGAACAAGCTGGACCGCGTGGTTGCGGCTTCGAGAAATGGCATTTGCCCCCATCGAAGCCGAGCGGAAGAAGGGCGTCATCGGCAAGAACCTGGAGAGCAAAGTCCAGATTGGGGGGACTTGGGATTCGATCGAAGTCGGGACGCGACACCTGAATGAACTTCAGGAACTGCTGAACGTCTCGCAGCTCACCGTCGAGCTGGCTGCATCCGCGAACGGCGGGCAGAAGATTCAATATCAGGTGACCAAAGCCGACGGCCAAAAGTGCGAGCGCTGCTGGCACTGGGAAACCGAAGTCGGCACCAACACCGAACATCCCACCCTCTGCCCCCGCTGTGTCGAGGCCGTGAAGCAGTGCGCCGCCGCGTAGTCCCGCGCGCCGCCTCCTCCCTCTCCCTTTGCGGAGCAAGGGGAGAGGGCCGGGGTGAGGGGTTTGGTTCCTCCATCTTGCCACCGGCCCTCGCTCTCCCGACACTCCGTCCATGTCCCGCCGCAACAACACCGACGTCTCCCGCCGCCTGCGCCGCGAGCAGACGCCAGAGGAAAGGGACTTGTGGAAAGCGTTACGCAGCCGCCGCTTCGCCGGCTTCAAGTTCCGCCGCCAGCACGAGGTCGCGCCCTACTTCCTGGATTTCTACTGCCCGCTGGCAAAGCTCGCCGTGGAGTTGGACGGTTTCGGCCACGGCCTGCCCGGACAACGCGAACACGACGCGGAGCGCGACGCCTCCCTCGCGGCCAAGGGCATCGAGATGCTGCGCTTCTGGAATCACGAGTGGAACCAGAACCGCGAAGGCAGCCTGCTTGAAATCTGGGCGGCCCTGATGCGCCGGGTGCCAGCGGAGGAATTGGCAAAGCTCGACACGTCCAGCACGCGATACGTCTCGCCGAACGAGAGCGACATCCTCCGGTCAAGTCGTGGGCCACGGTGAACACCCCTCACCCCAACCCTCTCCCCTCCTCTGAGGA
>Ga0194128_10009815_pt1 | contig 11581 bp, 8 predicted proteins | sample TA2KigCa65mmetaG_FD_148650 | JGI IMG/M metagenome (GOLD analysis project Ga0194128, IMG submission 148650) | Freshwater microbial communities from Lake Tanganyika, Tanzania - TA2015037 Kigoma Deep Cast 65m | ecosystem: Environmental > Aquatic > Freshwater > Lake | place: Tanzania: Lake...
ACGCGTTCCGCTCGTCATCGGTCAGGACCAAGGCTTTCTTGGGGCGTCCAGTCTTTGGCATGCCCCTTCTAGATCACAATGCGCGTTCTATTTCCAGCTATTTCGTTTCCGGGGTACTAGGCGCGCTGTACGACGCGCTGCTCCATCCCGGCGACAAAGACCTCGCACTCAAAGCGGCTGAGGAAACGGCCGCTTATGAGAACAGGTTTTCGCGCATCGAGACTGACCTGACTGTCCTGAAATGGATGGCCGGCACCAATGTCGGACTTACGATCGTGGTGCTCGGACGCCTGTTCTTCAGCTAGTTTCCTCGGACACACGCACCGCCGTCATTCCCGATCGCACCGACAAGCGACGCGCTAGAACGGTTTCTGAAACGTCGTAGAAGAAGTCGAAACCGCGCTAGAACGAGAGCGCGTAGGAGAGCACGTCCGCGGGTTCCCCTGGCGCGAGGTTCGGGAAGTGCGTGTGGCGCCTGAGGACGGTCTCGCGCACGAAGCCGCACTTCTCGAGCACGTGCGAGCTGGAGGCGTGGTCCACGTGGCAGATGGCGTAGAGGCGCCTGATGCCGCACGCGGGCGCGAGGTCCACCATCGCGCGCAGCGACTCGGTGGCATAGCCCTGTCCCCACGCGTCGCGCGCGAAGACGTAGCCGGTCATCGCCCGGTACGGCGTCTCGAACGACAGCCCCGTGGAGCCGAGCAGCGTCCCGCCGTTGCGGCTGAACACCAGGTACGCGCCGGCCGGCCAGTGCTGCCACTCCGTCTCGGCAAAGGTCAGGAACGTGCGCGTGTCCTCGACGCTGCCGTGCACGGGCCAGCCGACGTAGCGCGTGACCTCGCGGTCGCTGGCGTAGCGCGCGAAGATCGCCTCGGCGTCCTCGAGCCGCGGCCGCCGCAGCACCAGGCGCGGCGTCTGGAGGGTGGCAGGTCCCTTCACAACGGATCCGGGAGCGGATGCTCGGCCCCCTGCCCCACGACCGTCGTCCACTCGCGCACCCACCAGCGTCGGACGAGCCCGTTCAGCACGTAGGGATCGTTCTTCGCGAAGCGCTCGGCGACCTCTGGCGAGTCGCCGCGGAAGACGAGCACCGCGCCGTCCACCGGGTCCGCGAACGCGCCGCCGAGGACGAACTCGCCGCGCGCCAGCGCCGCCCGCGCCAGCGCGATGTGCTCCTTCCTGAACGCCGCCCGCCTGGCGACGTAGTCGTCGACCACGTCATAGAAAAGAAGGTAATGCATCCACAATCACAAATCACAAATCGCAAATCGCAAATCGCAAATCCCTAGGGCCAGAGCCAGCCGAAGGCGCCGCCGGTGAGCAGGGCATAGATCAGCGCGTCGATGTTCGAGCGCAGCGTCGTCGCCCACTTGCGCCGGTACCAGATCGAGATCTCCCACAGCGCCATGCCGTAGGCGATGAACGAGACCGCGCTGGTCACGCGGAACACCTGCATGTACGGCGTGCCGGCGGGCAGCGCGAGCGTCGCCACGTAGGCGGTGAACAGGCCGACCACCACGCAGAAGACGAACCACTGCGCGAGCTGCCCGCCCATCTGCACGTCGCCGGCCGGCCAGACGGTCATCATCAGCACCGGCCCCTTCTTCCGCTTCGCCATGAACTCGGGATCACGCATCGACGAAGACGAGGTCGGGCACGGCGTCAGGTAGTCCCCCGGCGGGATGTTGAACGGACGCAGCGCGTCCATCACCGTGTCTTCGTCCGCGAGCTTTCCGTAGTCGGCGGCGTGATAGCCGAGCACCATGTGAATCAGCGAGCTGGCGATGAACACGAGGACGGCGGCCACCAGGATCGGCAGCCACAGCGAGGCAAGCGACACCATCGGCATGCTCCTTCGCGAAGGAATCAGGCCCCGGGCCCTCAGGCCTCAGAAGGAGGCAGGGCTGAGGCCTGAGACAGCCCTGTGGCCCGGGGCCTGTGGCCCGGGGCCTGCGCGATTCTAGTTCGTCTGCGCCTGGGGCTGGCCGGGACGCCGCGGCATCTGGTCGGGCGCGAACCGCGGCAGCATCCCGTCGCGCATCGCGAGCTGGTAGACGGCCGCCGCCACCACGATCGCCGCCTTCTTCACGTCGTCTTCGACGATGCGCTCGTAGGTGTCGAGGTTGGTGTGCCAGGTATAGGACTGGTACTGGATCGGGTCGAGGCCGGTGCCGATCCCGGGGAGCCCCGCCCAGTTGAAGGAGGTGTGATCGGTGCCGCCGCGGTTGCGGCTGCGCGTCGTGGTGGCGCCGAGGACGCCCAGGTCGGTAAACGGCGCCAGCGTCTCCCGCAGGATGGTGCCCGCGTCCGGCGGTCCGAACACCGTCATCGTCCGGATACGTCCCGTGCCGGAGTCCATGTTGAAGTAGCCGGCGAACTTCGCGAACGCCGGCTTCGGCTCCTCGACGGTGCCGAAGTGCTCGCGCACGTAGGCCTGCGAGCCGAGCAGCCCCTGCTCCTCGCCGCTCCAGAGCGCGACGCGAATCGTGCGCCGCGGCTTCACGCCGACGGCGGAGAGGATGCGCACGGCTTCCATCATCACCGCGCAGCCGATCGCGTTGTCGGTGGCGCCGGTCCCCGCATGCCACGAATCCAGGTGGCCGCCGAGCATCACCACTTCGTCCGCCTTGTCGGTCCCGGGAATCTCGGCGATGGCGTTGTACGCCGTCTTCCCTTCAGGGATCGTCCGGTTGACGATCTCGAACTCCAGCTCCACCGTGCGGCCGTCGTTCATCAGCCGCCAGATGCGCCCGTAGTCCTCGTTGCGCATGACGACGGTGGGCGGCGCCTTGGTGACGTCGTAGGACGGGTTGTTGAAGGCGCGAATCTGCCCGTGATCGCGCCCGGCGTCCATGATGCGGACGAGCGCGCCATTGGCGAGCAGGAACTCGTTCAACTGCGTGTTGATCTGGTTGTTGTTCAGAGCCTGGGGTGCCTGGGGTGCTTGGGGTGCCTGGGGTGCTTGAGGTGCCTGGGGTGCCTGGGGTGCGGCGTTGAGCTGCGCGACGACGTCGGCGTCCTCGCGGCGCAGCGCGGGCGCATCGAAGGTGACGAGCACGGTCTGCGGCGGGTTGATCAGCACCATCCTGCCGCGCACCGCATCCTTCATCGAGTCGAGGTACGCGGTCAGCGTCTCACGCGTGGGGCGCTGCGGCAGCGTGAGGCGCGCCGACGGCCCGCGCGCGGTGCCGTCGGTCCCCGGCGTCCACGCGAGCGCCTCGACGACGAGCGCGTCCTTCACGGGCGCGGTGATGTGCGCGGCCAGGCGCTCGTTCACCCAGCCGGCGCGGCCGAAGTCCCACGGCTCCATGCGGCCGTTCTTCAGGCCCCACCGCTGCATCTCCTCGATCGCCCACTCGCCGGCGGCCTTCAGGTTCGGCGATCCGGTGAGCCGCGGTCCGTAGACGTCGGTGAACATGTGCAGCGTCTTCAGGACCTGCGAGTTGGCCGTCCCCTCCTGGCGGATCTTCCAGAAGACGTCCTGGTTGAGACGCTCCTGCGCCGCGACCGACACGACAGCCGCGCACACGACAGCGGCGGCGACGAACACGCGTCTCCTCACGTGACTACCTCGCAAGCGGGTTCGGCCGCAGCTGGAAATGGACGATCTTGCTCTGGTTGGACGTGCCGCCTTCGCTGTGGAACGGCGTGCGCGTGGCCCACGTGGTCCACAGCCCCTTGCCCTTCCAGCCCGTGCGCGGGTCGTCGATGCGTCCGTCGAGCCCCTTCGCAAAGAAGCCCATCGGATACGGCACGCGCAGCGTCGTGAACTGTCCCGTCGCCGGGTTCAACGCGAGCAGCGAGTCCGACCCGTTGCCGGTCGCGATCGGCGTGTTCTGCCCGAGGCCGAACGTGTCGAACTGATCGACCCAGTCGTAGTAGTGCGAGTCCACGTTCGCGCTTTCAGCGGCGCCTTTGAAGTTCGGGCCCGGCGTCTGATAGAGGCGCCAGCCTTCAGGACAATGCTGCCCGGTGGCGGTGGGCCCGTTCAGCGGCCCCGCGCACTTGCGGCGATCGAAGCTGGCGAGGTGACCGCTCGCGAGCACGACCCACGCCACGCCGTTGCGATCGACGTCCATGCCGCGCGGTCCGTAGCCGAGCACGGGCGCCTTCACGCTCCCCCACGGCACCTCGTACACCTCGGCCAGCGCCGTCTCCGGCGGGTTGGCGCCCGGGTTCAGGCGCACGAGCATCCCCGGGAAGCCGACCACCGATCCCCAGACGCTGCCGTCGGGGCTCGGCATCACGCCGTAGAACGCGGCGTTCACGCGCTTGTCCTTCGCCGGGTCCGTCGGCTGGTCGGCCTCGACGTACGCGTCGCGGCGGCCGTTGCCGTTGAGGTCGAGGACGAGCGCCGTCCACCCCTGCGACCGCTGCTCGTCGCCGGTCTCGTCGAACAGCTTCGTGTTCAGCCAGCCGACCACGCCGCCGCCGCCCCCGCTGCTCGTCCACAGCGTGTGGTTGGCGTCCTCGGCGAAGAAGAGGTGATGCGTGCCGAAGCACGTGTCCACGTGCGTGATCGTCCTGGACGCCGGGTCGTACATCGCGAGCTGGCGGCCCGAGTTGTTCACCGGCGTCAGCTTCGCCGACGGATGCGCCGAGCCGTCGCGGCAGAACGCCGGCGTCTCGTTGTTGCGGACGCGCGAGGTCAGCCACACGCGGCCGCGGTGATCGAGCATCGGGTTATGGGCGTTCGCCTTGCTCGTCCAGATCGGCTCGTTGCCCCAGTAGGCGGAGGCGTATTCCACCATCTGCGCCGACGCGACACTCGTATTCGGATCGCGCACGGTGAGCGGAATGCGCGACGAGGTGTGCCGCACGGGATCGAGCACGGGCACGTAGTCCGCGCTCGCCTCGAGCGATCCGTACAGCGGCCCGTGCGCGTTGACGTGCGGGTTGCGCTTGTCGGTGGCGATCTCGTCGTGCAGATAGGCCTTCGGGTCCGCCCAGTCCCACTGGGTGATGACGATGTTGCGCTCGAGTCCCTGCGGGCGCGGCGGCGTCTGCGAGGGCAGCTCGCCGTTCCGGATGCGATCGGTCCAGTCGCCGAACATCGCGAGCGCGCGCGGACGACCGAGGTTGTTGAGACCGTTGTTCATGGCGCCGCCCGCCTGGCCCGACTGCACGCGGCGGTCCCACGCGGCCGCCGACGAGTCGAACACGCCGAGGCTCGCCGGAATCTCGCGCGTTCCCGTGTTGCCGAGCTGGTGGCACGACTCGCAGCTGTCGGTCTTGAGCAGGCGGATCCACTGCGCCTGGCTGCGCATGTTCGGGTTGATGCCGTTGCCCTGCGGGCCCGTGCCGGGGAACTCGCTCACGGCGGGCACCTGCAGCATCGCCAACCAGTAGTTCGCCGGGTAGTACTGCGCGGCCGCGCGGAGGTCCGGCGCGGCGACCGCGGTCAGGTTCAGCGTGCGCCCGGGCTGCGCCTGGACCTTCGGCGAGTCCACGAGCCCGTAGCCGCGCACCCACACGCTGAAGCCGGCGCGCGGAAGATCCGGCAGCAGGTACCGTCCCTGGTCGTCGGTGACGACGGTCTTGATGTAGCGCGTCGGGAGCTCGGACGTCTCGGCAATCACCCACACGCCGGCTTCCGGGCCGCGGGCGCCGGTGACCACGCCGCCGATGTCGTCGCCGTCGATGGCCACCGCGGCGCGTGCCGCCTGGCGGGCGGACACGGCCGTCACGACGGCAAGGGCCAGGATCGCGACGGAGGACAGCTTTCTCATGAGTTGCTCCGCAGGTTGGCGATCGGAACAGGCTCGATCTGGTCGGCCGGCTCGAAGCCGAGTACAGCGCCGTAGAAATATAACTCCGCCTCCAGGCTGCGCGTAATGGTTTCCGCCTTCCTGAAACCATGCTGCTCGCCCTCGAATGCGAGGTAGGCGACCGGCAGCCCCTTCGCGCGCAGCGCGTCGGCCATCATCTGCGACTGGTTCGGCGGCACCACCTTGTCCTCGAGTCCCTGAAACAGGATGAGCGGCGCCGCCAGGCGGTCCACGAAATGGATTGGCGACCGCTCGTAGTAGATGTCCTTCCGCTCCGGGTACGGGCCGATCAGGCTGTGTGAATAGCGCGACTCGAACTTGTGCGTGTCGAGCTCCAGCACCTCGAGGTCGCTGATGCCGTAGTAGCTCGCGCCCGCCTTGAACACGCCCGGACGAAACGTCAGCGCGGCAAGTGTCGTGTAGCCCCCGGCGCTGCCGCCGCGCACGATCAGGCGGTGCGGATCCGCGAGCCCCTCCTGCACCAGGTACCCGGCCGCATTGATCACGTCGTCCACGTCCACGATGCCCCACGTGCCGGCGAGACGCTGGCGATAGGCGCGGCCGAACCCCGAGCTGCCGCCGTAGTTCACGTCCACGACCGCGAAGCCGCGCGTGGTCCAGAACTGCACCTCGAGGTTGAAGGTGGCCTTCGCCGCGGCGGTGGGGCCGCCGTGCGTGATGACGATGAGCGGCGGGCGCCCGCCGGGTGGCGCGGTGAAGGCATGGTTGCACGGCGGGTAGTAGAACGCGTGCGCGGTGAGCCCGCCGGTCGTCGGACACTCGATTGGCTGCGCCTCGGAGACGTCGGCGGCGTCGAGCTTCACCGACGACGCCTCGCGGATGGTCTCGACGGCACCGCTGCCCAGGTCCACGCGCACGACCGCGTTCGGCTGCGTCGCGGAGCCGGCGACGAGGACAACGTCGGTGTCGGTGGCGGCGAGCCACTCGTGCGGCTGCAGGCCGGGCGCGACGTCGAACACCGCGCCGCTGCGCTCGTCGACGGTGGCCAGGTGCCAGAGCCCGCGCTGCGTGTAGCTGACGACGAGGCGCGATGGGCCGGCCGCCAGCCAGGTCGCCGTGCCGAGCACCCATTCCGGACGGCCGAACTCGGCGCCGGACAGCTGTGTGAGCGGCGTGGCACGCCACGAGCCGTCGCGGCGCTGCGCCCGCATCAGGGTCCACCAGCCGGTATCGTCGGCGGCGAAACAGAGCGTGCCCTCGGCTGTCCAGCCGGGCTGATAGATGGAGACGTCGGCGCCGCCGGCGACGCAGCTGGCATGCTCGAGCGCGCCGGATGCGGTGACGTCCGCCACCCACAGCTCCGTGCCATCCCACGGCATGTTCGGATGCCGCCAGGACAGCCACGCGAGCATCGAGCCGTCGGGAGAGAGCCGCGGCGTGGAATAGAAGTCGTATCCCGCGGCGATCACGGTAGGGGCGACGCATGGCGTGGTAGGGGCGACCCATGGGTCGCCCGTAATCTGTATCGACACCAGCGTGTTCACCGGCTCGCCCGGTTGCGTGTGGTCCTCGCGTACGCACATCAATCGGTTGCGACGCCGATCGATCTCGAAATCCGCGTAGAACCACTTCCCTTCCGGCGTAATGGGTACGTAGGCCGGGTCTTGCTTTGCAGACCCGGCATAGATTCGCCCGTCGGAAAAATTCGCGTAATAGACGGCGCCCTTCGCCACCGCGTAGCACGTGCCGCCGTACTCGTGCACGCGCGTGCGGACGTTCGTCCCGGGCGGCGTGACGTCGGCGATGCGTCCGCCGGCGTCGCGGCGGACCAGCACGTTGCGTCCGCCCTCCTGCGGCCGCCCTTCGACCCAGTAGATGTCGTCGCCGTCGATCGCCACCGCGCTCAGGCGGAGCTCGCCGGCCGCGACGCGGGCCGCGGGCAGCGGCGACGTCCATGTGCCGTACGGGGCGGACGCGGGCATCCGCCGACTATAATCCGGCCCATGAAGAGATTCGCGATCCTCGCCGTGCTCGTTGCCGTGGCCGCCGCCGGCGCCGTCTTCGGCCAGGCGCCGCAGGGCGGCCGTCAGGGCGGCCCGCCGCCCGCGATGCTGACCATCGAGCAGGTCAAGCCCGGCCTCTACGCCATCCTCAATCCGGGCGCGAACACGCTGGCCGTCCGCGTGACCAGCGAGGGCGTGCTCATCGTGGACGACATGTTCGAGCGCAACTACGAGGACATCATCCGGCTGGTGAAGACCGTCACCGATCAGCCGGTGAAGTACGTCGTCAGCACGCACCACCACGGCGACCACACCGGCGGCAACGCGAAGATGCTGCAGCACGCGACCATCGTCGGCCACAAGAACGCGCGCGCCGCGATGGTGAAGGGCAACCAGCCCGGTCCGCCGCCGGTGACCTACGCGAACGAGGCGGCCATCCACCTCGGCGGCGCCGAGGTCCAGCTCCACCACGTCGGCCGCGGCCACACCAACGGCGACACGATTGTCTACTTCCCCGACCTGCGGGTGATGGCGACCGGCGACCTCTTCGTCGTGCTCCCGCGCGTGCCCGCCATCGACTACACGAACGGGGGCACGAGCCTCGAGTGGCTCACCACCATCGACAACATCATGAAGTTCGACTTCGACGTCGTGGTGCCCGGCCACGGGCCCGTGTCGAAGAAGGAGGACCTCGCGCGCTTCAAGCAGCGCTTCATGACCGTGCAGAGCCGCACGCGCGAGCTGATCAGGAAGGGCGTGCCGAAGGATCAGTACCTGAAGCAGTTGAAGGTGGACGATCTCGGCTGGGAGCTGGTGCCCGGCCCGTTCGTCAACAACGCAGCGGGACCGTTCTACGACGAGATGTCGCGGAACTAGGTGGTAGGCGGTAGGCGGTAGGTGGTAGGTGGTAGGTGGTAGGTCTGGGCCTGATCCGATTCAGTGGACAGATTGGTTAAGTCGGTCGGGTCTCCGGTTCCTTTAGTAAGTCTGCTCCTCGGATGATCGAAGAACGTCGGGCGCTCGATGGCGCAGCCGTCAATCGTGGCGCTCTCCCACCCCTGAAGATCGGTAGTCGCCGCTCGAACGCAACGCTTGTTGCGCCTCGGTAACCCGCCAGTGCTAGCGGTTCAGGGCACGTCTTGAACGGTCCAAACGAATTGACGGTAAGTGCAGAGGATGAATGCGCCGCTTTGAACTTGCCTTCCAGTTCGTTGCCGTCCCCGCGGCGGAGGTCACCCTCGATGCGAGACAATTCCACTCCAGGAAGGAGGTCGTCTTGCGGCGCACCGGTGTAACCGGCGTCGTCCAGCGTCCCTGGGAATGCGCGCCACAGCGCCCGTTTCGCAGTCTCAACGACGGTCAAGTGTTCATACCAGAGCTACCACCTACCACCTAGGATCCGTCGCGGATCACCCGACAGCTCTCGATATCGAACGTCACCTCGCCCATCGTCAGCCGCGTCTGCTCGCGGAGGCCTTCCGCGAACTGCACGAAACGGTGGACGTCGGCGAAGTTGGTCGCAATCCCGATTGAGACGCGGATCGCGCCGGCGCTCTTGCCGCTGCGATGCGTGATGAACTGCAGGAAGCGCGGCAGCGTCGCGCCGTGCTGGGCACCGTCAATGCTCTCCGCTTCCCTGCGACCGCTTCGCGGCCTCCGGGGATTGACGGAACCTGCGCGCGGTGCTGGCGTTTCCTGTTGCCTGATGGCCCATACACGTCGTCCCGCGATTCCAATTGAGCGTGCCCCCGATCGTCACGCTAGAATGCGAGCCGTTGAAGGGCTGTTGGCAGGAGCTGGCGTTAAAGGCAAGAGACTTGTGGACATGATCAAGGCCGCTCATGATGCGAACACCATCTCAACCCTTGGCTTTCACGTGGCTACGGCGTCAAGAATGCTGCGGAATGCAGGGGCGCACTATTCAGATGAATTGGCTCGCCTCAACGGGCAGGCCGAGGGCCTGACCGGATAGGTCAGTCCCCGGCCGGCGTGGACGCCAGCTCGCCGGGCGCATCGTCGAAGCCGTCGAACGCATCGGCGACGATGCGCTCGATCGAGGCGACTTCATCGTCGCGGAGCTCCCTGAATTCGTCCTCGCACCGCTTCTTCGAAAGCCGTCCCTTGTTCTGCCGGATGAACAGGACGAGGTTCTCCGCGAGGCGATCGGGCATCTCCACCGTTTCCATGATGCGTTGGATGGCCCGATCATGGCGGTGCAGATAGTCGATTTCGCGCGGCAGGTCGTCTTCGACCGTGCGCCTCACGCACGCGTACAGAAACTCCGCGGCCTCCGTGCAATCGAAGTAACGGTACAGATCCGCCGTGTCGTTCAGCACCTCGACGTTGCGATCGGCCGTCGGCCGCCATTCGATGAACGGCATCAACGGCCCCGAATGGGCCTGCAGCGTCGTGCGGTAATCGTCGATGCGGGCCAGCATTACGGACGACACCGGAAACACCATGCCCGGCGGCGTGAATGTCCGTTCGGCGAGCACGTGATGAATGAGGCAGCGGTGCAATCGCCCGTTGCCGTCTTCGAACGGGTGCACGTAGACGAATGCGAACGCCGTCGCAGCCGCCTGCAGCACCGGATCGAGACCGTCATCGCGCATGCGGTCATTGGCTTCGAGCATGTGCGTCATTAGGTCGTCAAGATCCTGCGCGCGCGCGCCGATGAATTCCGGCAGCGGATCGCCCACATGGTCGCGGTCGCCGAGGAATACGCCGTCAGGCCGCAGACCCGCGCGCACAAAGCGCGTGTCCTCGATCAGCACGCCCTGGAGGCGGATGATTTCGTCGAGGGTGAGCCGGTTCTTCCCCGCCTGCAGCACCGCGCGGCCCCATCGTTCCAGGCGGTTGCGCGGCGGCCGCTCGCCTTCAATCTGGAAACTGGCGCGGCTGTCGGCCAGCAGCAGGAAGCTCGCAGCGCGCGCGACGAGATGGCTGCCGGTGCGGCTCACCGTGTCGCGCGCCCTGGCAGCGAGGTCGAGCGCCAGAATCCGCTCGAGCGCGTCGGTCCGCCTGATGATGGGATTGAAGCGGCCCGTGCCGAGGAGATTGTCGCGGATGCGGTGGCGCTTTGAGAGGCGCGGCTTGCCCGTGAAATAGGCCTTCGGATCGAGCAGGTCGATCGCCGCCGCGCGCGGCGCATCCTCGACATCGAGGGTGCGTCCCGTCATCGTTTCGTAGAGGAACCACGCACGGCGTACATGAAGCGCCGTCGGCGCCGCGCGCACCATCTCTTCGATGGCGGCTTGCGGGGCCGCAGCGAAGATGCGCTTGAGCACGAGGAAATCCGCATCCTCGTGCTTCAGGATGAAGCCGAGATGGTCGGCGAGCGTCTCCCCCGGCCAGTAGCGCTTGTCGAAGACAGTCCAAGCCCCTTTCTGGCGGCGGCTGCCGCTCACATGCTGGTCGGCCACACAGCTCAGCCGGCGCAGAGGCGCGGCTATGGAGAATTCATGCGCCAGCGCCGCCGCGCCCGCCAGGCGTGTGCCCTGCGGGATCGCCTGATCCTGAAACGCAGCAAGTTCCGGATTTTCCAGCCTCATTGTCGAAAACTCATGATCGTCGTCGAAAACAATGGCTATCTATTTTCTAACGTAGAAATAACTATACTACGCTCATCCGTCGAAATTCAGAGACGTGCGTAGAAAACACTGTATATTTAAGTATGGACGTCGAAAATGCGTGACAGATCAACTATTTCTGAAACGGGATCTTGCCCTGCGCCAGCTGCCGTGGGCTACGGAATCCTCGAGGCCAGTTGCGCCGTGACCTTCCGTACGATCACTAGCGCGCGTTCTTCAGCTACGACCTACCACCTACCACCTACCACCTAGGATCCGT